>SDGW01000874.1_pt1 | contig 12509 bp, 17 predicted proteins | sample 2873831 | NCBI WGS metagenome assembly SDGW01 (sample SAMN08132700, study PRJNA421101) | hypersaline lake metagenome | isolation source: celular fraction 0.22 microns magnesium sulfate-rich crust from ephemeral... | place: Spain: Penahueca Lagoon, Toledo | collected 2011-07
GCCTCGGCAGGCTGTTGGGCGATTCGCGCCGACTCAACCGGGTCCGACAGCGAGAAGAGCGCGAACGGTCCGGACGTGTTGAACGACGAGTCGGTCTCGGCGACTTTCACGCTCAGGAATTTCTCGTCCATCCGGACGGGCGTCACGCGGACGCTCTCAGCGGTCGCGGGCGTCCCGGCCGTCGTGTTGTTCGATTGGGCGAACGTGGGGGCCGCGACCGCCATCGTATCCGGCGTGACTGTCGGTTGCTCGGGCGCTCCGAGCGCCGCGGCGGGCGCAACGACAACGGCCTGTAGGAGAACGGCGGCGACGAGCGCGAGCGACAGTGCGCGGTTCATCGCCCTCGCGCCTCCTCGGCCTCGCCGTTGTTCATCCGTGCCACGTCCTTCTGCGATTCAGGTCGTCGCTCGGGCGTCCGGTTCTGTTCGATTTTGTACTGGGCGTTCTGTGGGCCGAGAGCCCGCTGTAGCTGTTCGAGTTGGTCCATCACGTCGTCCAAGTCGCTTCGCTCCTTCGTCCGGAGTTCACGCCGGAGCGAGCGCACCTCGCCCTCCAGTTGGGCCTGTTGCGCTCGGAGCGAATTGTTCTCGGTCTTCATCTTGTTCCACTCTTCTCGCCGCCGCACGCGCACCTCGTGGGGGAGTACGTCTGGCGGTCGATAACTGTAGTCGGCCGCTACGTCCGGTCCCTCGTTGACCTTCTGGCCTTGCGTTCGCATGACCCACTTGTGGCGGCCGACCCGGACGGCGTGGTCGGGGATTTCGTGAGACACGCGGTCGTGAAGCGGCTTGCCTTCGGTCCGGAGTTCCCGGTCGTGTTTGACGAGGCGGAACTTCCCCCAGAGGCCGAAATGCAACCGCTTGAACTGCTCGAAGACGACGGGGTTGCCGTCCGCGTTCACCTTGTTCTGGTCCGGGTCGAAATAGATGATATCGGTCGTCTCCTCGCTTCCGTCGTCGGTCTCGTAGATGATTTCGAGACGGCCGCGTTCCTTCCAGTTCGAGACCGTGATTCCGGCGTAGACCGCGACTGTGACGACGACGCCGAGTTTCATCGCGTTCGCATAGGGAATCTCGACCGGCGCACCCCCCTTGAGAATCAGATACAGATAGACCGAGACGCCGACCATGAGGAGGCCGAGTGACGCGCCGATGATTTTCACCGGCAACGAGTAGGCACGCGTCTTCTTGAACAGCGAGAGGTCGAAGTCCTGCTGGCGCTCGACTTCTCGCTGGACGCGCTCAGTCCCCGAGTCGGAGTTTTCCGCGTCGTCCTCGAAGACGCCCCATCGGGTTATCGCCCAAATGACGAGGAGGACGACCGCGAGTATCGTGACGCCGATAATGACGGTGTTCGTGGTGTTCATGGCGACGCCTCCTCGTCGGTCGCTTCATCGAGGGCTTGGCCGACTTCGCCCGCTTCGGTCGTCTTCCCTACGTGGACGTTCTTGCGCTGGTAGAGGTCGCGGCCCTTGCGGAGGAGGTCGGCGTACTGGGTGTCGTAGTCCTCGATAATATCCGGGAGGACGTGACAGCCGTTGTCCTGTGCGAGTTGCCGGAACTCGGTTTTCACGCGCGTCGGCGACGCGTCTTCGAGGTCGCGCTTCAGGCGTTCTCGGCGGTCGCGTTCGACGTTCTTCGTGAATATGGGGCAGGCCACGCCGTAGTGGTCACAGCCCTCGCAGTCCGCGGGGAACTCGGCGTCGCCGTCGTCGCCCGACCGGTACATGTCGAACTGGCCGACCGTCGTTTCGTCGTCGCTCGTGCGCTGGCGGAGCAACGAGAGGCGGCGTTCGATGTAGTCGAGTGCGTCGGCTTCGGGTAGCTGTTCGACCTGCTTGAGCCAGTCGTTGATGTCTGCTTGCAGGTCCGGGTTGCGGACGTAATCGACGGCTTTCGAGAGCTGGTCGTAGAGTCGGTCGAGGCCTTGTGCGCGTTTCGACTGCGTGTCGTGTGGGAGGCTCCCGGTCATAGGTTTAGAGGGTGATTTCTCGGGGGTCACAGTCGGCGAGCGATTCAGCCGTCGCCGGGTAATCCACGTCAAGCGCGGCCAACACGTCGGCGAGCGTCGGGGTCGCGTCCGGTTGCGTGAGGACGAGACCGACGTGTGGGAGGACCGTCACCTCGAACTCGTCGTCGGGGGTGAACGGACAGAGCGAGTCGCTGCTGACCTGTTTCTCGATGTAGAATTGGAGGTTGTCGGTGTCGCCGACGCCGTGGACCGTGCCGTCGCCTTCACGCGCCATCGGTCCCTCCTCGGAGTCGGTACGAACGATACGTCTCTCGAAGTGTCGTCACTGCGTTCTTCGACATGGTTCTGAGAGTCTGCTATCTGGTTCTGCGCTGGTTCCAAGCCGATTCAAATCCGGCCGCCGAGAGAAACGGACTAATCGAGGAGACGCGAGCGGACCGTACTACCGCTCGTCGTTTCTTCGAGGCGGTCTTTGTGTCCGAGGCCGGTGTAGACCGCCCAGATTATCAGGAGGCCGCCGACGACGAGATGGAATGGTGTCCCGCCGAGCATCGTGACGAGTCCGCCAAGGAAGAAGAACCCCGCTCGTCCGAGGCCGAACACCGACGCTAACGTATGCGACCCGCCAGAGAAGTTGACGTAGAGAAAGTAGCCAACGAGGACGGCGACTGGAAGCATCGCGGCCGTCGGAAGCAAGCCGAATTGCATCGCCATTATCGCCGCCCCCAGTCGTCGCCGTCGTCTGGCTGTCGCGTCACTACGTCTTTCGCGCCTCCGGCTTTCGCACCGAACTCCCGGTTTTTCACGATTTCGAGGCCGAACCGACCACCGAACAGCGCGATGAGAACGAGGATAGCCCCGACGATGGCGATGATGAACCCGCCGCCCGCGACGACCGCCGGGAGGAGAACGACGGCCGCGATTCCGAACGCGATCTTCGAAAAGGCGTTGTCGTTCACGCGACGGCACCTCCCGGTCGTGGTGTAGTCGTGAGGATTGCGGACATGTTGAACTCGGAGAGGATGTCGATGCCCGTGCTGTACTCGGTCCACTCGTACTTCGCCTGCTCAAGACGTGTCGGATTCGCTGTCCAGCGGACCTCGGCATCGCGGTCGTTGAAGATGAACTGAAGGTTTTCGCCGCCGTCGAGCGTCCGGTAAAACACGGGCGCGTCGCTCTCGGTCGAAATCGGCCGCCACTCCTCGCCGCCCGTCCGATAGACAGCCTGCCAGTCTTCGACCTGCCCGCCCGACGAATCGTTCACGAGCGAAATCGTGATGTAGCGCGTGCTGTTGTTCGACTCCGGACTGTAGGTGTAGGTACGCTTGTCGAGAGACTCCTCGTCATCGAATGGGCTGTACTTCGAGAAGTTGCCGAGGAGGCCGTCGGCCGCGCCTTTCGCCGCGCCCGTCCACGCGAGCGTCTTGATTCGCACGTCCGAAGGCGCGAACGTCGCCTGCGAACCTGCCCCGAGCGTAAACACGACCTCCGTGTAGGTCTCCTCGCGCTCGAAGTCACGTACGGCGTGCCAGTCGGCCGTCTCGTTGTCGTTGTTCGACCCGACCTCGCCAAGTTCCGCTGGTGAGACGACTTCGCTAGCGATTCGGACGTGGAACTCGTTGCAGTACCCGTTCGGGTTCTTTGCTTTGACGCGGATGAACCCTGTCGCCTGTTCGACGGTGACTTTGGTGTTCTCGGCGGTCGAACTCGCCGACGTGTTCGCGGCCGAGCGGACCGTCTCGTTGTCGAACCGGAAGTCGTCGTGAACGACGATGTTCGAACACTGCCGCTCCTCTTGGGCCGCCGCAGTCAGCTGGAGCGGTGCCCCCGCCGTCGCGACGACGAGGAGGGCCGCGACGACCGCACCCCGCTTCATCGGAACCTCCGTTTCAGTCTCCTGAGTCGAGAGGTCGTTTCGTCCGTTCGCTCCACAGCTTCGTCGTAGGCTTTCTCGCCCGCCTCGCCAGTTCGGAACGCCCGCGCTACGTCCTCGGTTCGCTCGACTGGCACCATTTCGAAGATGAAGCGGACGAACAGCAGGGTGGCGATGAAGCCGATAATTATTGAACTTGCCATGAGCGCGTAGATGCCGAGCGTGACGAACAGCGCGACGTAGCCCGCTTGTGAGAGGATTCCGGCCGTTGACCGGCCAAGAGAGTGCTTGTCCGGCAGGTTGTCGCTCGACGGAAGTGTACGTCTATCCGGCATGGTCACCCCGTCGAGACCACGATTTCGCACTCTGTCTGACGCCGCTCGGTCCGCCGCCTCTGACCCAAATGAGGTAGTGACTCACTTTAGCGGCCACGAGCAGAACCGCGAGGAAAATGAACGCCGAGGTCGCTCCGAGTACCAACAGCATCGAGAACATAGATAGCAAGGAAACCAGTACTGCTGTTGTTTCTTCGTCCAGTTCGACTTCCTGTAATCGTGGTCTAAGGTTCTTCATGGGGTGGAATCGTCCAGTATTAGGGTCTCTGCTCTTCGGTTAATCTCGCCGCGACCATGACTCGGCCTTGCTCCGGTCGGTTGCCGCCGTTGAAGACTTCGCGACCAGATACGGAACGCCGATGACGAGCAGGAGCGCGATGCCCAACCAGAGAAACGAGGTCGCGTACAGCAAGACGGCAAGGAACGCGACGGACATTCCAAAACGTCGAAATACCAGCGGCGACGTAACTCGTGGGTCCAACACCTTCGGAGCAGTCCGGCAGACCGTCTTCGCCCGCGAGAGTACCGCGTCAAGAGGCACCGTCTCGCGGACCTCCTCGGTCGCGCGCCGAATCGGCATTTCAGTCCCTCCGGCGAAGCGTCTTCTCGCGGGCTTTCTTTCCGGCTTGTTGTCCCTTCCGTTCCGTCCAGAAGAACAGCCAGAGGAACAGGCTGAAAAGCCAGTTGAGTCCGTCCACTGTCCGCTCAAAGAGTCGGCGAATGGCTTTCTTCCCGGTTCCTTCCCACCGGGACTTAGCCGCTTCTCGATGTTTTGTGGATTTCTGGCGTCGCTCGTCGTCACCAATCATTTTGACTCCTCCGTTGCGTTCCAAAGGTCGCTGTCGGGCGCACCGTACTTCCCGAGGAGTGTCGCTCGATAGCCCGCCGACAAGTCCCCACCAGACCGCGCGTACTCGCTGACGAACGTTTCGAACTCCTCGGCAGCGTGCTTGCTCTGATACCAGTCGAACTCGACGTAGTGGTCCACCTGCCGGTTCATCGGCACCGACTCGACCACGTGGGCGTTCGCCCAGTCGTCGCCGTCCACATCCGCGACGAGATACCGCGTCGTATTCCCGCCGTCCCGGTCGTGGAACGACAACCGGAACACGTCGCGGCCGCTCGTCGCGTTCACGCGAGCGTTCGCGTAATCCACTGTGGTCTCGTTCGCGGACTCAAACTCCGACTCGAACTCCTCGGCGTACTTCGTCGCGTTCCCGCTCTCATCGTTGAACAGCGTCGCGCTCGTCCGCGACGCCCAGCTAGTCGCCGATGAAATCGTGGTCGCTATCTTCTGGTCGAGGCCCACACCACTCTCGTCGTCCACGAGTCCATCGAAGAACGACTCCTCGCCGTCGTCGGCGAGAGCGGGTGGTGCGACCGCACTCGATACGAGGAGCGCGGCGAAGACGATACTCGCTACCGTTCGAAATCGTGAGTTCCGTACCATCTGTGGGTCTCCTTACTGTTGGTCGGGGTCGAGCGTCACATCGGGCGCGTCGTCTGTCGAGCGGTTGCGTGTTCGTCGCACGACCGCCGAGAATCCATCCGCGAGGAGTTCGGTCGCGCCAATCATCCCGAGAAACAGTCCGGCGATAGTGACCGTGACGAGCGCCAGTAGGACTAGCATGTCCAGCACGACGGGAAGCCACGCGGGACCCATCACGCCGACACCCCACGGAACAGGATAGCAGTACAACCGGTACATTCGAGGACGGTCGTGTCCTTGTGGGTTGACTGTTCGACCTCGCCACCGGGACAGTTCGGGTCAGTATGAGTGATGGTCGCTTGCTCGTGTATTTGCATCGTACCACCGCTGGCGCGCTCGCCAGCACGAGGACCTACGTCCGGAGTCGAACCGGACCCTGATGCTCCGAGGTAGGTCTACCGGAAAACGGAGGAGAACGGCTTAGGTATCGAAGTCAGATACCATCGAAGTCAGTGACCACCGAACTCGTCGCCGCGAGGCCGTCGTAGAAACTGAACGACCCGCCGAGAACACCGAATAGTTCGGTCGCCGAGAATGGACTGTAGTCCTTGTTCCCGTAGGATTCCAGTTCCACAGAATCGGCGTCCTCGAAGTCGTCCGACCCGAGGTTGTAGATGGTCCCCGATTCGCCGCCGATGTCCGACTTGTAGACGCCGTAGGACTCGCCGTCCTCTACCTCGTCGCCGGTCTCCTTCTTGTAGACCTTCACGGGCGACCCGTCGAGCGCCGCCGACTGCATGATGAGCCAGTCACCCTCGTCTGAGTCCGAGGCGGATGCTGAACTGTAGTCGTCGGCGACCGATTCGTTCCCGTAGATGACCGTTACGTCCGTCGAACTACCGTCCACGTCACGGGAGAGGCCCGAGACCTTCGCGTAGTCGCTCGACATCAGTTCGATTCCGGCCAGTGTCCGATTGGACGTGAGCGCGGCCACATCGTCGTCCTCGTCGCCGGACACATCAGCGTCCGAGAGGTAGATGACACTTCGCTTCTCTCCGTTCACGAACGTCACTTGAATCGTCTTCGTGTCCGGGTTCGAGGCCGACGTGTCGTTGATAATCGTCACGTCGAGCGTCCGATTCTCGTTCACGCCGACCGGCACGTCCGCGAGTTCCGACTCGGAGAAACTGACGCGATACGTATCCGACGCCGAGTCGATAGTGTCTGCCGACGAGTTGCTGTAGAATACTGCCCCACCCTCGTCGTTCGTGCCGTTCAGCGTAATCTCGACCTTGGAGTTCTCGCTGTCCGCCGTGTACTGGACGTAGTGGTACTCGCTGTCGTTGATTCCGTCCGATACGTTGATTGTACTGCCGTCTACGAGTTCACTGGTTGAAGCCGTGTCTGTCGTTTCGTTGTCGATACTCGGTTTGGCCGCTAGCACGTTCGCCGCGCCTGCCGAAACGAGCAGGGCCGCGACCGCGATAGCGACGACTGTCTTAGTGTTGGTACTCATGAATGTTGTCCGAAGAACCGGATAGTCAGAATGCGATACACCGCCGGTCGAACCGTCGCCTTCGCGGCGGTGGGACGCCTCCGGTCTCGAAGCGAAGCGCCGTCTGTCGTGGATATTCGTGCATCGTGTTACACCGTTAGGTCGTCGCTCTCCAACGCGCCGCCGAGGTCAATACTCGGAATCACGTTCGACACCCAGTGCATCGCACTCACGGCCTGCGCGTTCACGCTGATACCGTCACTCCCCTCACGCCACCAGTGCTGGCGGTCCCGCATCGCCCACGGGTTCGTGACTGCGCCCGGCGCGAGTGCGTCGTGGAAGTCTTCGTCGTCCAGCCAGTCGTCGAACGCTGTGGTCAGGTCCTCGACCGCGACGAGTGTTCCATCCGGGACTGGTCCGACAACGTACTGATGCCACGGAGACACTACGGCCGCCTCGACATGGGTCTCCTCGAAGAGCGTCGGCGTCGGTATCTGGCCCTTGAGCCAGTGGTACGCGGAGTAGATAACCTGTTGTACATCGCCCGTGTCGCTGTCCACGAACACGTAGAACGGTTCGTGGTCGCCGAGATGCGAATCTTGACCACCGGGAAGAATCCCCTGCTGGTAGTCATACTCCGCGAAAAACACCGCCACGTCGGTCTCGTGTTCTGGCGAGGTCGCCTTCCACCCGAACAACGCGTTCGGACGGTTATCCTCAGAGTTCGCCTCGACCGCCGAAAGGTCGAGGCGTGGTCGGTACTGCTCTAAGAACCCGCGGTCGAACTCGATAGTAACATCCGCAGGTTGCTGGTCGCGATGGTCTCCTCGGGCTGTCTCAGTTCCAAGGGTTAGACCGCCGAGGACGCCCAGTGGGGTAGCGGCGGTCGCCGTAACCGTTCGGAGTACGTCTCGGCGCGACGGTTCCGATTGCCCGCCCGTCATAGCTCTGCGTCACCCGCGTTGACGTTCTCGCTCCCTTGCCAGCCGATACCGAGTTCGAGGCCGATGAACGCCCACAGGTCTACGAGATAGCGATTTACTCGACCAGACCCCTCGCGTGCCCACCACGCGTCCAGCGGGCCGTCAGCGTCGAGCAGCCACGGATTATGGACTGCTCCTCTCGCCATGTCTTCGGCCATTCCGTTGTCCAACCAGCGATAGAGCGGCCCCGAGCGAGTATCGTAGTCACCCAACGAGGACACGTCCATCAGCACGGACGAATCGACAGGATTCGGGAGCGGGATGTAGTTGTGATACGTTGGCGCGATGAGGAACTGGACGTGCTTCCCATCGTCACTACTCTCGAAAATTGGCGGATTCTGAATGTATCCTCTGAGCCAGTGATAGGCCGTGTAGGAAGTCTGACGGACCTCTCCAGTTTGACTATCGACGTAGACGTAAATCCACTCGTGGTCGCCCGCGTGCGACGTTAGCCGAATCACGTCACGCTGAACGGCGTACTCCGCACAGTAAACCGCCACGTCCGTCTCCCACTCCGGCGAGGTCGCCTTCCACCCGTAGAGCGTCGGATGATTGTCAATCGGGACGTTCCGCGTATCGAGGAGCGGCCGGTAGTAGTCGAGAAAGCCCTGTGCGTCGCTCGTAATCGAGACGTGCGCGGGCTTCGCGTCAGCATGACTCTCGGCCGCCGCTCCTCGGTCAGCCGCCAGCGCCAGTGAACCGGTGAGGCCGACTCCCCCGCTGAGTGTTCGGAGGTACGACCGGCGAGAGACTGCCGTCTCGGACGTACTTCGACGGTCCGAGTTCGGAGTGTCCCAGTGCATCGTTAGAGAATCCCCTCCGTGACGTTGCTCGCCGACGCTAAGCTTGCCCCGAGCGTCCCAGCGAGCGCCCGGTTCGCTGCGTCTCGCCCACTTGCCTCCGTTGTTAACTCGCGGTCGGGCGCGTCGTCGCCCTCGTAGCCCTCGATTGCTCGCGTCGCGTTCACCAGCCCGCCGATACTCTCGGTCGTCCCGATGTGGGGCGTATGTGCGCCCGAGTTCACGAGGCGGTCGCGGAACTCCTCGGGGTGGCCTTCGAGGCTCCGGTCGGCGTCCAGAAGCAGTGCACCGACGCCCGCCGCGATGGGCGTCGCCATCGACGTGCCCGACAGCTTGCTCGACCCGAGAGAGCCGCCGTCCGCCGTCGGCGAGTTAAAGACCGGTGCGTCGATTTGCATCCCCGGCGCGGCCGTATCGGGTCGGATGCCTCGCGTCTTCCCGTTCGACCCGTCCGCGCCGTTATCGGGGCCGACCTGCGCGAAGTACGCCCGCCGCGCCGTCGAGGCGTTGGCCGTGTTCGTCGCGCTCACCGAGATAACCTCCTCTACGTCCGCCGGGCTTGCGACTCGGAGCGGGTAGCTGTTCCCCGACGCGATGAACGCCGCGGTCAGATTCCCGTCATCGGAGAGCGCCCGCTTCAGTTCGCTCGCCATCGCATCGGAGTATATCGGCGACCCGAGCGACATGACGAGGATGTCCGCGTGCGTGCGGTCCGCTCGCGCTATCGCGGCCACGATGTCCGACGTGCTACCCTGTCCTTCGCTATTCAACGCCCGGTACGCGTGGAGCGTCGCGTCCGGTGCGACACCTGTTTTCGCGTTCAGGACCGCGCTCGACACCCACGACCCGTGGCCGTTCGGGTCACCGACCTTCGCTAACTCCTCGGGGAGCGTTCCGCGGTTGACCGAGAGGTTCACGGACTCGTTGTCCACGAAGTCGTAGGCGTCCGCGACACGCATGTCCGACCCGACGGTGCCGTTGCCGTAGAGTTGCCCGTTGCCGAAGTTCACGCCGCTGTCGATAACGGCGACGTGGACGCCTTCACCGGTCGCCTGCACCTCGTCTGCACCCACTACGTCACGGGCCTGCGTGAGGTTCGTCTCGTTCACGTCACTGGACCACGCCGCCCCGTCCGCCGAGTACTCGCCCTCGGTGGTCGCCTCGGCAAACCACGCGCCGGGCGGCTTCTCGAACTGCTCGGCGGCCTTGAGGTTGTCCACGGGGTCGGCGTAGGCGACCTGCTGGTCCCACGTCCACTCGGTCACGTAGTCGAGGTCCGACATCGTGGTCTCGCCACCGGGAAGCCACGCCGAAGCCGACAACAACGAGGCGTCGATATCCGTCGGCGCAGCTGCCACGAGGGCGCTGTTGCTCGCCGGATACCGCTCGATTACCTTCCGACTGCTCGACGCGTTGGACCACGATTCAAGCGAGTCGAGGTCGTCGTTCGATTCGACCGAGACGAGGAGGCCGGGACTCAGCGTTCCGGACGCAGTTTGGTATTCGACTGCATCTCCGGGTACCTCGGGTGCGCCGAGGTCGAAGCCGAACGCGAGCGGGGTAGTCGTAGTCGCGCCCGCCGCGAGCGCCGGAGTAGTCGTGAGCAGTACAGCCATCGCTACCGAGACTATCGTCTGAAGGTTGTCGTTCATGGAAAACACCGAAGTTGTTGCTGGTTGGTTCGTTTACGCGAGCGATTCAAAGGGGGCCGTAACGGTCGCTGGGTCCACTACCGGTGTTGAGAGTTCAACCGGGAGTGGATTCGGCGTCGGAATCGAGTCGGGGAACTGCATCCCGTTCACGGCCGACAGTAGCCCGTCCATCGGCGGAACGACCGTAAGCGGCAGGTCGATGGGCGACTTGAGGTTTATCCAGTGCATCGTAGACTGGATGATGTTCGGATTATCTACCACGGTGAACGTCGCACTCCCGTCGCCCGTCGTGTAGCTCTTAATCGTACAGCCCGACTCGTTCCCACAGGTGACTGAGCCGTACGTAGACCCGCCGCGGGCCGGAATCGGGTTGCCGTTCCGGTAGATTACCGCGTCCTTGCTGATGTTCGTCGTGTGGACGAACACCTTGATGTGCTTCCGGACTGATTCGGCTGTTCCACCACTGTCTTTGAGGACGCGGACCTCGGAACTCTGGTATGACCCCGAGACCGTCTCCGTGTAGAAGTGGACCTCGCCCGGAACGTTATCGGTCGGCGCGACCGCAGAAGCTTTGATTAACCCGCCAGCCTGTGAGACGGACCCCGAGGAGAGACCATCACCGACCATCGCGTATGTCCCCGTGAAGCCGTCCTTCACGCGGACGCTCGGCGGCTGGTTCAAGTTTTGGGAGTGGGCTTTCAGGGTGAACGCTTCAGTCCACGTATTCCCGGTCACGTCCATAATGTCGAGCGTGACGGCGTAACTTCCCTTGCCGTTCGTCGTGAACTGGACCTCCTCGTCGGTTTCTCCATGCGAGGTATCCACGGCACCGTTCGGTCCGCGGACCGTCGCGTTGATGCGCTCGATTTGAGCGGAGTCTTTGACGGTCGTCGGACTGATGCTGATCTGCTCGTTCGGTCCCGGTCGAAGCGTCGAGACCGATACAGATTCTAAGTCGAGAAGACTGCCGTCGAAACTCGGGTCGGCGACAGATACGTCGCCGCTCCCGACTTGCTCACCGTCCTCGCCGTTGACGGTCGTGCTGAACGTGACCATCTTCGTGCCGTTGGGCACCGGGAACTCACTAATTTTGAGTACGTCTCCCTGTCCAACTCGTTTGTTCACTGAGAAGTATTCGTCTGGGACAGGTTTGGAGTTCCCAGAATTAGGGAAGTGAGCCGTCACGGACACCGCGTCGGGATCGAGGTCGCCAGTCCACGGTATCGTCGCGCTCGTCGTGCCCTGCTCGAACTCGCTCGTCGGGTCCTCGGGTTGTAGTTCTCCTTTCAGTTCCCGAATCGCCTGTCGAAGCAAGCGAATCTGCTCGCGCGCCTCTGGGTCGGTTTCAGTGTTGCCTTCGTACTGATTCAGTAGTTCTTGATACCGCTCTTGCAGTTGCTCGTTCTCGTTTTTGATGTTCTCCAGTCGGTCACGTATCTGACTCGCGTTCTCGGTGGTCGTATTCAGCATGTCTTTCACCGAGTCCGCGTACGTCGAGTTCCCGAGAAGCGTTTCCAACCATTCGGATTTATTCATGAACTCCGAAGGGTTCGCAAAGGGTGGTGAGCCGACTTCAACGACCCGGACGATTTCGGTATCGGTATGATCCTCGTCAAACCTATTGACTTCGATATGGTCCGGTTCTGTCGTGACGTAGAATGACCCGTTATAGCCCGAGGACTGCAACTCGACCAAATCGGACAACGTAGCGTTTTCAGGGTCGGTAATGTTCTTCGCGCTTGGACTATAGGCCTGAACGTAGACGTTGCTGACACCTCTCGAAAAGTTATTGAAGACGAACTTCCCCTTCTTTTTACGACCATTCACCGTGGTTTCAGTGAACGTCGTGGTCGTGTACTCCTTTATCGTCTTGTTCTGCTTCAAGTCGATTATCTCCTCACCGCGAGTCGTGAGTTCGTCTCTCTCGTTCCGCAGGCCGTCGTAGATACCTTGGATTATGGTATCCGGGTC
>SDGW01000875.1_pt1 | contig 12490 bp, 13 predicted proteins | sample 2873831 | NCBI WGS metagenome assembly SDGW01 (sample SAMN08132700, study PRJNA421101) | hypersaline lake metagenome | isolation source: celular fraction 0.22 microns magnesium sulfate-rich crust from ephemeral... | place: Spain: Penahueca Lagoon, Toledo | collected 2011-07
CGGCATCGAGTTCCCGTCTGAAGTTACGTGTCGTGTTCGTGTTGTCGTGGGCCGCCTGCAGAAGCCCGAACCGTAGCCGTTCCATTAGGACCGGGTAGGAGCCTCCGTACAAAATGGCTTGCGTCGCGTGCGGCTTCTGCCGCTCTCGTCGACCCGCTACTCGTCCTGTGACTCTACGAAGCCTACCAGTTCGTCGTTGAGCGCGGCCGACCGCTCGACAGTGGTCAGGTGACCCGCCTCGGGGAACTCGTGGAACTCCCCGCGCGGCAGCTTCTCGGCCAGCCGCCTGCTCTCGGCGGCGTCGACCACCGAATCCTCGCCCCCGGCGACGACGAGCGACGGACGCGTCAGTTCGTACAGCGGCTCGGCGTCGAACCCTTCGATGGCGGCCAGTTGGGCCTGCTGTGCGCTCGGGGTGGCGTCCTCCTCGTTCCGCCAGTCGACGATGCGGTCGACGACGTCGGGCTGGGCCTCACAGAAGTCGGTCGACAGCAGTGCGGTCGTCGAGGTCCGCAGCGCCTCGGTAGCGGCAGGATCTGCCAGCAGATCGGACGCGTCGAACGCCCCGCCGGAGGCGGGGGTTCCGATCAGCATCAGGCTCTCCGCGCGGCTCGTGTGGCGGGCTGCCGCGAGCGCGACACAGCCGCCAAGGCCACAGCCGACCAGATGCCCTCGGCGGGTGTTCGTCTCCTGTATGACGGCCTCCAGGTCGTCGACCAGATCCCGCATCTCGTAGGGGCCCGGCGGCGCGTCGGAGCGGCCACAGCCACGAGGGTCGTAGACGATGGTCTCGAAGAGCCCGGCGAGGGCGGCGTACTGCCAGCCCCACTGCCATCCGCCGAAGCCGAGGTCGCCGACGAGGACGACCGTCGGCGCGTCGGGGTCGGCCGCCGAGCACTCGTAGTAGATCTCACAGCCGTCGGCATCTGCGTAGCTCATACCTCCCCCTCGCGGTAGGCGTGCCTAAAAGGTGTGACTGCGGTCCCGACGGTGGAAGTCGACGGGTTAAGGTTGCGGCGGACCCTCCATTCGGGTAGTTCAACTATCGATCTATGGCGTCTCCGTACGATATTCTTGGCATCGATTCCGATGCCGACGAGGACGATATCAAACAGGCCTACCGCGACCGGGTCAAGGAGACCCATCCTGATCTCGGGGGGAGCGAGGCTGAGTTCAAACGCGTCGAGCGGGCCTACCAGCGGCTGTCGGAAGCCGAAGCCGAGGAGCAACTCGACGGCGAGACGGTCGTTGCCGACCAGGATATCCGGCCCGAACCCGAGGACCAGCCGGCACAGGTCGAGTTCCTCAACTACGAGGTGCTCGACGACTACGGCTGGAGTCTCGAGGACGACGACCTCTTCGAGAAGGCCGCCGCGGCCGATCTCGATCCAGCCGACTACGGCTCCTTCGAGGTCGAAGGCGACGATACCTTGCTGGAGGCCGCCGAGGAAAACGGCCTCGCGTGGCCCTACGCCTGTCGCGGCGGGGCGTGTGCGAACTGTGCCGTCTCGCTTCTGGATGGGGAGCTCTCGCAGTTGGTCGACCACATCCTCTCGGAGGACCTGCTCGATCAGGGGATTCGCCTCTCCTGCAACGGGCGGCCGACGACCGACGAGATGCAGGTCGTTTATAATGTCAAACATCGTCCGGATCTCGACGACCTCCGACTCCCGCCGGATCGCTTCGAGAAGGCTCACGCCAGCAAGTAGGTCGACGTAAAGCCCATAGCGGGTGGCCCCGTACAGCAGGGTATGTTCACCGGGCGAACCGATACCCCCTGTTGTCTCTGCGGGCAGGCCAAAACCACCAGTCGGATCGAAGTGCCACCGCGAGCAGTGACGCTGATGAAAAACAGCGGACCGATCGCCTGGCAGGACATCGTCAGCCCGGTTACCCTCCAGTTCTGTGCGGACGACTGGGAGCTCGTCGCCGATCTCGCCCTCGATATGGGCCACCATCCGCTGTCGCGCTGTAACGTCGCCTACGCCTCCTTCGACCTCCGGGAGGATTTCGAGGCGCTGTTGAACGAGACCAAAGAGCCCAATCAGACCGCACTCGAAGCGCGGCTCAGCAAGCGGAGCCACGAGGTGCTCGAGTCGGCCGACGATCCACTGACCGAGACCCGCGATCTCGTCGAGGCAACGATTATCGAGGTCGCCCTCGACGAACTCGAGGTGAACGCAGCTACCGAGACGTGACCCACCCGTCGAGCCCCCGATACCACGGCTGATATTTTGTGGGCAATTGTTTTTATCGTCGAACGGGAACTACTACTGATGGCTGATTCGCTGCGGTCGTTCTTCGATGAGATCGAGGCCCCCGACCGGCATCTCGTCGTTCTCGATCAGGACTCGCCGTATCCGATCCGAAACCTCCTCGATTCGATACTCGATGGCCAGCCGGTGACAATCAGCGATGTCGACGACACGGTCGAAGACGCCGATACCGTTGCGCTGGTTGAGGGCGACGAGATCATCGCCCGGTCGACACTCGACACGTTGATGGAATCGGTCCTGCTTATCAACTCTGACCTCTACAAAACCGGCGCGATAGATCTCGGTGACGTTGTTCTGCCCGACGTGCTCCAAGGACTCGACGAGGTGCCGTTTCGACTCCGGGGCTATCCCGAGTCGAACAAGGAGAAACTACTGTTGATCATCATCTCACGGGTGATCGAGCGAATCGCCGCCGAAACCGGCGGCGGGACCCTCCGCTCGTCGTTCCAGCGGCTGTCGCGACTCAACGACGAGAAAGGGACCTACGAGGTCTACGAGACACTGAGCAACAGCGGCGTCGACGTCCACCTCTACGGTGTTGCCGACGCGAATCCTGCCGAATCGATGCCAGCGACGGTCCACACCGGCACCTCCTACCCCTACCGACGCTCGTGGTTCGTCGTCTTTCAACCACTGGTGGACAGCGACACTGCCGACCACGCCGCCCTCCTCGCACTGGAGGACGAACCGAACGTCTGGGACGGGTTTTGGACGTTTCGCCCCGAACTCGTCGACCGGATCGAGCGCTACATCGTCGACAACGTCTGATTATACAGAATCAAGGAGAAAGCCCACGACTTGAGTCGTGGGATGAATCCAACGAGACTTATCAAAACCGCAGTACATAGGTTGAACAAAATCTAAGTATGATCTAACTCGCTCGGGAAAACTGGAGTTGGATTGGGGTCTCCATTAACAAAAAGCAACCCTTCCCAAGTGAGGCTCGGACGTGAGTCCGAGTCGGGTCGATGGCACGTCCCGTAGGGTGTTAGCAGGGTAGTCCATCACGGACTGGCGTCACCACGCGCCCACCGCCCCGACGCACTACCTACAAACCGAGACTGGCCACCTATGGTCGGAAAGTTGCCTCCGTTGACGTCGAAATCGGTTCGACACCAAGCGAGGGGAATCCCACGACTTCTGTCGTGCGGAGGATGTCAATCTTCACCGGTGTGAATCTCGGCGGACAGCCCCTGTGCGAGTTCGATTTCCTCGGCGTTGTTGAGTGTCCACGCCGTTCGGTCGGTGACGGCTTCGATCACCTCCCGAGCAGAGGGATACCCATTGCCCGACTTCTTGACGCCGCCGAAGGGGAGTTGCACCTCTGCACCGATACACGGGAGATTACCGTAGGCCAGTCCGACCTCGGCGTGGTCCCGGTAGTAGTTGATCTCGCGGTAGTCCTCGGAGATGATGGCTCCGGCCAGCCCGTAGTCGGTATCGTTGTGGATTTCGAGGGCACGCTCGATGTCGCCGCTGTACGGCAACAGGGCGACGTGGGGGCCGAACACCTCCTCGCTGGTACACCGGAGGTCGGCGTCGGGGTCGGCCTCGTAGACGAACGGCCCGACCCAGTGGCCCGCCTCGTGGCCCTCGGGGATCTCCTCGCTTTCGAGGTCGGTCCGGTCGACCAGCACCTCGACGCCTTCCTCCCGAGCTAATTCGTTGTATTTCGTCACTTTCTCTTTGTGCTCAGCTTCGATCAGCGGCCCCATGAACGTCGACTCTTCGAGCGGGTCGCCGACTGAGACGCTGCGAGCCATTTCGACGAACCGGTTTTTAAATTCCTCGTAGACGTCCTCGTGGACGATCAGCCGTTCGCTGGAGACACAGCGCTGCCCCGTCGTTTTAAAACTCGACAGGACCGCCGACCGGACGGCAGTCTCCATGTCGGCGTTGGCGGTGATCACGATATTGTTCTTGCCGCCCATCTCGCAGGCTGCCCGGGTTCCCGACTGGTCGGCGACTTCCCGGGCGATCTCGTGGCCGACCTCGGCCGATCCGGTAAACAGGACGGTGTCGACCGCCTCGTGGTCGACGATAGCGGCTCCGGCGTCGCCGAACCCCTGGACCATATTGAAAACGCCGTCCGGGATGCCGGTCGCATCGAACAGTTCGGCAACAATTCGTCCGCAGAGCGGGGTCTGTTCGGCGGGTTTCCAGACGACGGTGTTGCCCTCGACCAGCGCGACCGCCATATGCCAGAAGGGGATGGCGACCGGGAAGTTCCACGGCGTGATACAGCCGACGACGCCCCGCGGTTTCCGCCGCATATAGGCATCCTTGGCGGCGATTTCGGAGGGCACCACGTCGCCTTTCGGGTGGCGGGCGTCACCGGCAGCCCACTCGACCATGTGGGCGGCCTCGACTACGTCCGCCCGGCCCTCGCTGATCTCCTTGCCGCATTCCTTGGTGACGACCTCGCCGAGTTCCTCGGTGCGCTCGTGGAGTTCGTGGTATATTTCCCAGCAGTACTCCGCGCGGTCGACGTGGCTGAGTTCGCGCCACTCGTCGAAGGCTGCCTCGGCGGCCGCGACGGCTGTGTCGACCTCCGCCTCGGTCCCGCGGAAAAATCGCCCCAGCGGCTCGCCGGTCGCGGGGTTCTCGCTTATAAAGGCCTCGCCGTCGCCGGTGACCCACTCGCCCCCGATGTAGTGGCCGTCAAAGCTGTCGGATTCGTGGGACATACCCTCACTATTGGGGCGGCTTGGGCAAGTATCTTTGTCACACTATGCCACGATAATTGGAAGCGTGTTAGGATATCCGTTCCGCGGTCTCGTGTTCGTCGACTGGTCTATCCGGTTGTTCTGCTGAACAATTAGTTATCAACGGTGATATTCGGGTGCGTAGCCATTTATGACTCTGATTCTGTTATACGTGATGTCCGAAGTTACACCACAAACTGGGCAAACCTACTCAACCATGTTCAACGATACAGATCGAGGCCAGGTCGGCATTGGAACACTCATCGTGTTCATTGCCATGGTCCTCGTCGCGGCGATTGCGGCAGGCGTACTGATCAACACCGCCGGGCTCCTCCAGACGCAGGCGGAGGCAACCGGCGAAGAGTCCTCACAGCAGGTCAGCGACCGGATTCAAATCCAGAGTGCGACCGGTCTCGTGGGCGATGAGAACGTCACGCGGGTGAACCTCACCGTGACCAAAGCACCCGGTGCTGACGACATCCAGCTCGAAAACGTCACCTACGAGTTCGTGACGGACGATCAAGTCACGACCGACGTGATGGAGGCTGACGATCCCGACAACGGGAGCAGTATCAGCGAGATTACGGCCGAAACCGAAGATAACGTGATCACCTCGCGGAACGATCGCTACGTGCTCTCGTTCGTGGCCGAGGACACCCTCGGTGGCGACCTCGAAGGCGGCGACAATGTTCAGGTAACACTCACGACTGCAGCCGGTGCCTCGACGGTCACCGAACTCCGCGTTCCTGACTCACTGGTCGACCGGTCGGCAGTCTCGCTGTAAGACGGCCAACATCGCCTCACTGATATCGATTATTTTAAAAGGCATCACACCGGCAGGGGCACCGCCGAGCGGCGTCTCCGCTTGCGGTTCGGTGTCTCTGCTCAGGCCCGTCGACTGTCGGTCGCCCGCTTTTCGATCTCGCTTCTGAGTGCGGCGGCCTCGAAATCGTGATCCGGACGAATCTTCACGAAGCTCAGGAAGTCCATCGCCTCCAGGAGCTCGCCGACCGAGTAGACTTCCAGCGCCGCAGCGACGGCCTCCCGGGCTCCGATCAGCGGTTCGAGAGCGGCCAGTCCGCAGGCCAGATCGTACGACTGGATCGACTGCTGGCCCTCGGTTCTGACGTTGGTCGCGTCGATGAAGTAGAGCTCGTCGTCGAGAATGAGGACGTTTTCGGCCCGCAGGTCGCCGTGGGCCATCCCGACGTTGTGGAGCGTTCGTAGTGAGTCGAAGAGGTCGACTGCCAGCTCGGTTTCGGTCTCGACATCCAGCTCGTCGAACGCCCGAAAGTCGGGCAGGTATTCGAGCACGACGACCCCGAAGCCGTCGACCTCGAAGGCCTCGCGTGGTTCGGGGGCGTTGACACCCAAATCCCGCATTCGCTCGGTGGCCTCCAGCTCGTGGCGGGCCATCTCGTAGGGCGTCTGAAAGGACTCGAAAAACCCCTCGGTACCGGTCGAGAACGCGCCGATGTTCCGACCGGTCGTGAACAGCGCGTGGACGTAGGTGTTCTGTTTGCTGATCACCTTCACGAACAGGTCGTCGTCGACCACCATCGGCGTCGAGAGCCAGTTGTCGGCCTCCAGAAACCGAGCCTGGACCGTCTCGCGGTCGTATCGCTCGGCGATAGTGCGGACGACAGTCTCCAGTTCGGGCCAGTCGATCCGGCCGCGGACTAGGCGGCGCAGACGCATCACTCCGTACCGATGGCCGGAGCACTAATAAAGGGACTGCGACGATGGAGCTTCCGTTCCGGTGGGATTCTGATTCTCAGATGAGATATCCGAAACCAATACATTAATACTGAAAAGGTAAGTTACAGTGAAGAGAGACGATATTCATGTATTCGATGCTCCCCGGGTTTGAACTCGCTGTTCTTTCGGGGATCTCGGCGGCGATTCTCGCGGTGGTCGCCTACCGGGAGGTCGCGAGCCAGTCACGGTTGGTCCGTGCCTCGTTCGTTGGCGTCGGGCTCGCCGGGCTCTTGTGGGCGGCGGGCTACGCGAGCTATCTCCTTGCCGATCCCGCCCAGAGCTACGCTACACTGCGGTGGATGTGGCTCGGGTCGGTTCCGTTTATGACGCTGTGGGTCGTGTTCGTGATCGCCTACACCGACCAGACAGCGCTGTTCGAGCGGCCGATCCTCGGTCTGTTGGCCATCGAGCCGGTGGTCGTCCTGACGGCCGCGCTGACGACGCCTGCCCACGACCTGTTTTTAACTGGCCAGTCGACCGGAACGATCGGCGGCTACGAGGTCCTGTTGCCGACGGTCGGGCCGCTGTTCGCCGTCCACCAGCTGTATACGTTCTTGCTGGGGGTGTTCTCGCTACTGCTGCTCATTCGGACCCTCGGTGACACCGATCCGGCCTACCATCCACAGCTCTTGGTCTTGGTGGCCGCCGGGAGCCTCCCGCTGATCGGGCCGCTCCAGCAGCCATCGAGCCTGACAACTGCGGCCATTCACGGCCCGCCGCTCGTGTTGAGTTTGTTCAGCGGGATGATCCTCTTCGGGGGGCTCCGCTACCGACTGTTCGATGTGCTGCCGACCGCTCGCGGCCAGATCCTCTCGACGATGGAGGACGGTGTGGTGTTGGTCGACGACGACGGCCGGATTCGAATCGCCAACGCGGCCGCCCGCCGCCAGCTCGCGCTGCCGGATCCGGTGATCGGCCGTGATGCTGCGGCTGTGCTGCCCTGCGGCGAGCGACTGCTCCAGTTCAGCAGCCGTGAGGAACGCTCCGGGGCCGCCATGCATACCGACGAGGGGACCGACCATCGGGCCGATGGCGGAACTGCCCAACTCAGACCGCACCCGTCCGGCCTCGAACTGTTTTTCCAAACCGGCGGCACCGAGTGCCACTTCATAGTCAGCACCGAACCGGCCCCCGCCGAAACGAGTATCGAGGGCCAACTGCTGGTGTTTCGGGACGTGACCGCCCAGCGGGATCAAGAACTGGAGTTTCAGGCCGTCATCGAGCATACGACCGACGTGGTGACGATCGTCGACCCGGAGGGCCGGATCACCTACGTGAGCCCGTCGGTCGACCCCGAACTCTCCTACACCCCGGTCGAACTCATCGGCACCGATGTCTCCGAACTGTTCCATCCCGACGACACCGAGGCGGTCGAAGCCGAGCTGTCGACCGTCGAAAACACCGACCAGGTGATCCACTCACAGTACCGCATCCGGACCGGCGACGGCCAGTGGCGAATGGTCGAGACCACCGTCCGTGGCGGTCGGTCGACGCCGGTTACCGACGGCGTCATCCTGACGACCCGTGATATCACCGACCGCTACCGGCACCAACAGCGCCGCCGGGTAATGAACCGCGTGCTCAGACACGATCTTCGAAACGACATGAACGTCGTCGTCGGCCACGCCGAGATTCTGGTTGACGCCCTCGACTCGGACCACGCCCGCCACGCCGAGACGATCCAGCAGAAGGCGAGCAATCTCGTGCGGTTGGGCGAGAAAGTCCGCAAGATCGACCAGCGGCTCCACGGCCGCGATCGGGCCCTCAAGCGGGTCGACCTCTCGCGGATCGTCGAAGACGAGGTCCGGTCGCTCCACGAACAGTATCCCGAGACGGCTATCCGGACCCGGATTCAGGAGGCGTCGATCTTCGGCGATACACTGATCCGGGCGGCGGTCAGCAATCTCATCGAGAACGCGATCGAACACAACGACAGCGACCACCCCGAGGTCGACGTCGCGGTCTCGACGAATCCCGAGACCGGCCGGGTCGAACTCGCGGTCAGCGACAACGGGCCGGGGATTCCTGAGGCCGAACAGCGCGTCATCACCGCCGGCGTCGAGACGCCGCTCGAACACATCAGCGGGCTCGGGCTGTGGCTCGTCAAATGGATCGTCGAGGGGATGGACGGCGAGTTGGAGATCGAGAACATCGACCCCCGTGGCTCGGTCGTCACGCTCTCGTTCCCCTCGGTCGAGCAGGCCACTGCCGACCCTGGCAGTTCCTCACCGGAGTCGACAGGTACCACCGACAGGCCGACTGACCAGTTTACCGATACCGTTGGCTCCCGAGGGGCCGGGTCGCCGATTCAGACGACGACACGCGGCGATGGGTAATGCGTCTCCGAGCGATCTGGGGTGCGTCGATGCGACAAAATAGCGGGCCGTATTAGTCGATGTGGCCTTCTTCGCGGAGCTGTTGGGCGTCCTGGCTGTCGTAGCGCCACTCGACGTCGGCCTTCTCGTCCTGCCAGTCCCACGGCTCGATGAGGACGACGTCGTCCTCGTTGATCCACGTTCGGAACCGCATTCGGCCGGGAATTCGGCCCATTCGTTCTTTGCCGTCGTTACAGCGGAGTCTGACTCGGCCACCGCCGAGCATACTGGTCACGACCGCGAACATTTCGTCGTCGTTCGGCATGCGGAGGTTCTTCCTCCCTGATTCGTTTGACACACTCCCAGTACGCGCCGCCGACAGTTAAACCGTAGCATCCTGCCATCAACTCGCACGTCGACTGTCCACACGGACCCTGTCGGCGGGTGATTCGGCCGCCCTACCCGCATGGAGTCGAACTGTTTTTCCTGTCGCCCCGACAGTCAACCGTATGTACCGGAAGGGCCATCTCGGCGTCTCGCTGCTCGTCTTCGCGCCGATCGGCTACACGCTGGCAGAAATCGGCGCTCCCGAACTCGCCGCGCTCACCGGAGGCGTCATGCTCTGGTTCGTGATGCTTCCCGACGTCGACCACCGACTGCCGATGATCGAACACCGTGGGCCGACCCACTCGTTGGCGTTCGCGGCGCTCATCGGTGGCGTGGGTGCGGCGCTCGTCGTCGGCGCGGAATTGATCTTCGGGAGTGCCATCGAGTCGGCCGTCGACGTGGGATTCACGCTGCCGTCGATCGGTTTCGCTATCGGCGCGCTGACCGTGATCGCCCACCTGATCGGCGACACGCTGACTCCGGCGGGCGTGAACTACCTGTGGCCGCTTTCCTCGCGAACGTTTTCCGTCTCGCTAGCGAGAGCCAGCAACCCGTGGGCCAACAGCGGACTGTTCGGCCTCGGCCTGTTGGTAACGGCTGGGTGGGTCGCTGTGGCGGCTGGCGTCGTTTAGCGCCTCAAGACTCAAATCGCAGTGGGACGAAGGGTAGGTATGGTCGACGACACCCACTGCGAACTCTGTTCCCGGCCGACCGATGGGGCCGTCTGCGAGCGCTGTGGGACCATCGTCTGTCGGATGCATTACGACGCCGAACTGGCGTTCTGTGCGGAGTGTGCCGCACGAGCCAAACCGACCGATCGGCGTGGCGATACGTTTCACCTGTGAGACCGGAGGCTTTTGCTCGTCGCAGCCCTACAGTACCTCAGCGATGTTCCTCCCACCTGAACAGCCAGCGATCGATTCACCCCGTCCCCTCGACCGGTCGACGGGATCGCCCGGAGGCCGCCCGCGATGAGCACGCCAGTCAGCGCTCCCTCGGCCGACGGCCCCGAGTCGACCCGCGACAAGCTCACGACCGCAGGTGTCGCCACCGGACTCGGTCTCGGCGCGGTCGCGCTTACCTACGTCATCATCCTCCCGCTCGTGTTCCTCCTCAGGCAGTTCGAGATCCCCCTTCCCGACTCGCCGCTGGTCCTCACGACCGCCGAGTTGATCATCGGCCAGCTGCTCGTGATGGGCGGCGTGTCGGTTCTCTACCTCCTGTGGACGGGTCGCGGGCTGTCCTACGTTTCGGTTCGTCGACCCACGCTCGTCGAGGCGCTGGTCATCGTTGCCGCGCCGTTCGGCATCATCTTTGTCACCGCGATCGTCACGCAGTTGAGCCTACTGGCCGGGATCGAGCCCTCACAGCACGCTCTCGGCGGGCTGACGGGCGTCGACCCGAGCTTCTACCTCTATCTGGTGCCGTTGATGATCCTCATCGTCGGTCCTTTCGAGGAACTGCTGTACCGCGGTGTCGTCCAGAGTCGCCTCCGTGAATCGTTCGGCCCGGTGGTGGCGATCGCCCTCGCCAGCCTGATCTTTGCCGCTATTCACCTCCCCGCCCACGGCTTCGGGTCGGCCGGCCTCGCGTCGACGGCCGCCTCGTTGACCGCGCTGTTCGGCGGCTCGCTCGTCTTCGGAGGGCTCTACGAGTGGACTGGGAACCTGACTGTCGTTGCGCTCGTCCACGGTATTTATAACGGCATCCTGCTCACGCTGCTCTACATCGTCACCGTCTACGGCCCCGAGATGGAGGAGTTGGCGGCCGAGGCCGAGACGGCGGCCGTGCTGGTAGGGCTGTAGTCGGTCACTGGGTCGACCGCCCACCCGCATGGTTTTATTTTCGGCTCCCGTGGGACGAGTGTGGACGCACATCAGCCCGAGTTCGAGAACCCCTTCGGCATGGACGAGCAGTGTACGAACTGCGACCTCTGTGAGAACCGTGAGAACGTCGTCCACGGCTACGGCGACGTCGGCGGCGAGTTCCTCTTCCTCGCCGAGCGGCCACACGAAGGGGCCGACCGGACCGGGATACCGTTTACGGGCGACGAACACGGTCGACGGCTTCAGGAGATTCTCGGACAACTGGGCTTCGTCCGCTCCGACCCCGACGCGGCGGAGCCCGACATCCAGAACGCCTACTGTACGTATCTGACGCGGTGTCGAGACCCCGAACGCCCACCCACTGACCAGGAAATCGATACCTGCGAACCCTATTTGAATGCCGAGATCCGGATGATCAACCCACAGATCATCGTCCCGATCGGCCAGCGCGTCCTTGAATCGCTGGCGATGGAGTACACGACCAGAAAGCCCGAGAGCTTCGATATCGAGGCCGAACACGCCACCACGATCCGTGGTCGCGGCTTCGAGTTGGTGCCGATGCTCGAACTGGAACGACAGACCGACGCCGACAGCGAGGCCTTTGTCGACCACGTCACCGAAAACGTCTTCTCGCGGGATTACCGCCAGACGAAGGGTCGACAGAGCCGCTAATCCCTCGCTCCGTATCATCGCGTTCAAGACGCCGCCGCCCGCATACTGAGCTATGACTGTTATCGCTGTTCTCGCAAAGCCACCGCGTGAGGGACTGGTCCTGCCGGAACTGGCCGAAACAACCCCGCTGAGCGAGGCCGCTGTCGCCGAGTTCTACGAAGCGATGCTTCGGGATACCTTCCTGGCGGCCGACCGCTCGGGTGGCGAACTGCTGGTCAACTATCTGCCCGAAGACGAGTTCGACGAGGCCTACCACACCGACATCGATCCGGTCGCCGAACTCCGGTCGATTGCGGCCGACACCCTCGACGACGTCTCGGAAGTACGGTTCGAGCCGCAGGTCGGTTCGACGGTTTCGGCGCGGGCCGGGAACACGCTCACACATCTCCTCGACAATGAGGAGGTCGCCTCCGCGGCGGTGGTGTTCGGGACCGCGCCGCTGTTGAGCCGGCTGCAAGTCGACTCGGCGGCGATGAAGCTCCGCACCAACGAGGTCGTCCTCGGCCCGGCGGCCGACGGGCGGGTCTACTACGCCGGCTTCACCGAGCCGG
>SDGW01001481.1_pt1 | contig 12477 bp, 14 predicted proteins | sample 2873831 | NCBI WGS metagenome assembly SDGW01 (sample SAMN08132700, study PRJNA421101) | hypersaline lake metagenome | isolation source: celular fraction 0.22 microns magnesium sulfate-rich crust from ephemeral... | place: Spain: Penahueca Lagoon, Toledo | collected 2011-07
CCATACTCACTAATTTTCTCTCCTTGATCTTTTGCCAGTTGGCGCATGGCTACATTGTGATCTTTTGAACCTGTAAAATGGTGAAGCGTTGTCGGGAATTCCTCCGGTTTTACGAGGCGGAAGTCTACACCAATGTCATAGCCTTCAGAAAGAACAAGGGATACTTTGGTTTCTCCTTGAGCCACAACCTCTTTTATATTGTCGATCTCTAATAATTGATCGCGTACTTGTTCTGGGTGATTTGTTGATAGGATGAAATCAATATCTTTTACAGTCTCTCGCATACGACGCAAGCTACCAGCTCGGGAATATTGTTCGATTCCTTCCATTTCAGCCAGGTAGCCTTCAATTTTTTCGGCAAGTGGCAACATAACCGCTAGTGGTAATCGCTCCGGACGCTGATTAGCTTCCTCCAATGTTTGAAGAATTTTTTCTTCTGTCTTTTTGCCAAAGCCGCTTAACTGCTGCACTTTGCCTTCTTCACAAGCTTCTTTTAGCGTTGTTGCATCAGTTACGCCTAGCTCCTGATATAGCTTGGCTAACTTTTTTCCACCAAGACCTTGAAGTTGCAATAACGGTATTAGACCAGCTGGAACTTCCTGCTCTAATTGCGTTAACGTTTCAGATTCACCTGTTTCAATGATTTCTTGTATGACAGCTGCAGTGCCTTTGCCGATGCCATTCATTTTGGTGAAGTCATCTATTTCAGATAAGGAACGGTCATCTGATTCCAACGCCTGTGCTGCTTTGCGATATGCGGATATTTTGAAAGGATTCTCCCCTTTCAATTCAAGATAGACTGCAATTTGTTCTAATTTTTTTATAAGTTGTTTTTTATCGACTTTCATTTCATTCACCTGCTTTTATCAAATAAGCTTGATTGGATGGAGAGTCCAAGCATTCTGTATCATGCTTTCATTATAGCAATGGGTGCGTTTCATTGCATTATGGAACGGATGCTGTAATAACTCCACTAATAAAGAAAAAACTTCTCCAAAAATAGAGAAGTTATTGATTAAAATGCTCTGCGACATGCTCAAACCACATGGTCTTAATTTGTTCAGAAAATAAAGGTGTATGTTCGATCATAGCTTGTGCAACAAAAGAGTTATCAATCATATCTTGAATAAACTCAATTGGAACAAGTGCCGCTAAATATAAAAAGATAAATACGATAAAGTACATTTCGATAAATCCAAGGCCTGCCCCTAAAATACCATTAAAGGATTTTATTAGTGGGAGGTCAGCAAGGAAATCTAGCATTGAAGCGACAATTTGCAAGATAATCTTCACACCAAAGAATAGCGCAGCAAAAGCTACAGCATGATAGAATGCTCCTTCTAATGGAAGCGAGTTTAAAAATACAGCCCATGCCTGATCTTCCGGTAAATCCGGGTACGGTAGCCAAAGCTCCAGTTTCGGTGCCAAATCATCGTAGTATATGACTGCGAAAACAAACGCAATGATGAATCCAGTCATATGAAAGAGTTGTAGTACGAATCCTCTTCGCATTCCGATAAAGAACCCTAAAATTAAGATAGCAAGTAACAGTAAATCAGTCATTGTTCAAACGATCCTCTTCTTTCCTTTTAGAATCAATTACTTCCATGTACTCTTCTTTTAATTTTACATAGTCATTCATGGTGTTTACTGCTGTCAGGACTGCCAGCTGTGCTGTATCTAGCCCTGGGTTACTTTCTTTCATTTCGCGCATTTGTTGATCAACGAGACTAGCAACCATCCGTATATGATGGGCTGGCTCATCTCCCTTGATTGTATAATTCCGATTATGTATTTCTACAGTAGTGCGATTTTTGTCAGATTGCGACACGGAGAAGCCCCCTCATTCACAATAGAATCCTAAACTTAATATTAACATGAAGATGTTATATAAAGAAAGCATTGTTATGTTTTCCTCTTCATGTTCAGCTTTAAACGTATTTTTGATATACTGTAGATTACATTGTCAAAGGATAAAAGGAGTCAATTCGATGTCACAAACCGTGTTAAAACTTCCACAAAATAAAGTCTATAATATGAAAGATTACTATAAACCACAATTAAAGGCAAAAGTTCCACAAGGTGCCATTTTTTCAGCAAAAGTTGAAGGCTGTTCCATTACAGCTTATAAATCAGGTAAAGTCCTTTTTCAGGGCCCTCGCCATTTTGAAGAATCAGGGAAATGGGGGAGTAGTTCAGGAGGCTCCTCTGCTGGAGCTACAAAAAAGAAACCAGCCCCCTCTTCATCTCCTTATGCACCTCCTCAATCATTGTATAAATCCTCTCACGTAGGATCAGATGAAGCAGGTACAGGAGATTATTTCGGGCCAATTACAGTGGCTTGTGCTTATGTAAAAGAGGAACAAATTGATGAATTGAAACAGATCGGTGTACGAGATTCCAAAGATTTAAACGATACACAAATTCAACAGATCGCTCAAAAGGTCGTCAAAATGGGCATCCCATATTCATTAGTTACGTTGAACAATGAAAAGTATAACGAGTGGCAGCAAAAAGGTTGGTCTCAAGGGAAAATGAAAACGATGCTTCACCACACAGCTTATAATAAGCTGTTGAAAAAAATCGAACCCACGAAACCAGAAGGCTGGATCATTGACCAATTCGCAGAGCCGAATGTGTACAAAAAACACCTTCGAACTGAAAATCAAACGTTACAGGAGAACGTTTATTTCTTGCAAAAAGCTGAATCGTATTCCATCGCTGTTGCAGCCGCTTCAATCATCGCACGTACGCAGTTTGTCATGCAGATGGATAAACTCTCTGAAAAAGCAGGAATGGAGCTGCCAAAAGGTGCATCGAAGAAGGTGGACCAAACTGCTGCAAGACTGATGGAAAAAGAGGGGAAAGATTCGATTGGGCAATATGCCAAAGTGCACTTTGCTACTACAGAAAAGGCATTGAATTATATGAAACGCTAGTCCTTCTGGGCTGGCGTTTTTATTTGGTTGGGCATGTCGCAAGGTGACGGCAGTGGGGTCAGGCGGTTTTGTGATGGAGTCAGGCGGTTTGGGTTGCTTGTCAGGCTATCGTGTTTGTGTGTCAGGCTGTATGCTAGCAGAATCAGGCGATTAAATCGGAAAATCAGGCGATAAGAAAAACCCCGCCTACGAATCAATCATCGCAGGCGGGGCTTCAACTATTTAGCCTCTTAATTCAGCATTATAGTCTGCTTTAACTCTATCTAAAATCTTGTTATGCGCTTCTTCTACCTCTTCGTCTGTTAGCGTGCGAGTAGGATCAAGGTAACGAAGGTTGAAGGCTAATGACTTTTGACCTTCTGGAAGGTGCTCCCCTTGATAAAGGTCGAACACAAGTGCATGCTGCACAAGTGGTTGACCCGCTTCAAGAATCGTCTTGCGTAGGTTACCAGCTTTCACATCATTATCCACTACAAGCGCGATGTCACGGCTTACAGATGGATGACGCGGAATTGGTGTGTACGATTCTTCGTCAGATACAGCTGCGAACAATGCCTCAAGGTCAACATCGTACACATACGTTTCTTTTAGATCATAAGTTTTTTGCAACGTAGGGTGCAGTTGACCAAGGTGACCGATTGTTTTGCCATTTAGTTCGATTTTAGCTGTGCGTCCTGGGTGCATGCCTTCTACTTTAGCTTGCTTATACGTAATGGAGGATTCAAGATCTAACAGGTCAAATAACCCTTCTAGAATTCCTTTCAGCACGTAAAAATCAACGTTTTTCTTCTCTTGTTGCCAAGGATGAGATACCCATAAGTGGCTGTGCTCTTCACTCATAGGCATCGCCAGGTTAACAGGACGTAAATCTTCATTTTTTACGTCCGGGCTCACAAGCATTTGAGCACGCTCTTCTGTCGTTAAGGAGTACGTGACCGCTTCAGATAAGCCTGCTCCTTCAAGATAGTGACGAACTTTTCTGCGAAGAGATTGATGCTTCGTTAGTCCACCAGCATTGCCCTCTCCACCCGGCATCGTGAATGGAATGTCATCGTAACCGTACATACGGCCGATTTCTTCAACCATATCTTCAAAAATCGTAATGTCGCCGCGGCGCGTTGGGATGCTAACTTCGAACTCTTCTCCCGTTTGCTTATAAGAGAAGCCAAGCTTACGTAAAATGTCTTGAATATGCTCATCTGTCATGTCTGTTCCAAGCACATGGTTCATGCGTGAAGTTGTAATCGTCACAACGTTTTCCTCGTAAGAAAGTTCATCATGATCTACAACGCCATCTAGTACTTCACCATTCGCGTATTGGGATAGAAGCTGTGCAGCACGAAGGCCAGCTCGTTTCACTCTGTCTGGGTCTACTCCTTTTTCAAAACGAACAGAGGATTCACTGCGCAAACCATGATCTTTTGAAGCTTTTCTTACCGTTTGTGGGTCGAAGTAAGCTGCTTCTAATAGAATGTTTGTCGTGCCTTCGTGAACTTCTGAGTCAGCACCACCCATGACACCTGCAATCGCTACAGGTTCATTTCCGTTTGTAATAACAAGATGATCAGAAGATAGCGTACGCTCTTCCTCATCTAGTGTTTTAATCGTTTCACCTTCACTAGCTCGGCGTACAACGACTTCCTGACTACCAAAACGGTCATAATCAAATGCGTGAAGTGGCTGACCATACTCAAGTAAGACGTAGTTTGTAATGTCTACAACGTTGTTGATTGGGCGAATGCCAGAAGCGACAAGGCGATTACGCATCCATAACGGGGATGGACCTACCTCGATGTTACGAATGACCATTGCACCGTAATAAGGATTTAAGTCCTTCGCATCAACCTTAACGGAAACGTTGTCACTCGCTTTTTCATCTGTGATTTGAACTTCTTCATTAGGAAGCTCAATTTCCGTATCTAGCATAGCTGCTACTTCATAAGCGACTCCTAGCATGCTAAGAGCGTCTGAACGGTTCGGTGTCAGGCCTAGCTCTAAAATCACATCGTCCAGGTTAAGAAGTGACGTTGCGTCTGCTCCGACTTCTGCATCATCAGAGAATACGAAAATGCCATCCTCATACTCTTTCGGAACGTATTTTGGATCAATGCCAAGCTCCTGAAGGGAACAAATCATACCGCTTGATTCTTCACCGCGAAGCTTCGCCTTTTTAATTTTGAAATTGCCTGGTAAAACAGCGCCAGGTTTTGCAACGGCTACTTTTTGGCCCTGCGCGACGTTAGGAGCTCCACATACGATCTGTAGTGTTTCATCTCCAACATCAACCTGACAGAGGTTTAATTTATCTGCATTCGGGTGCTGAGCGCATTCTTTTACATGGCCGACAACTAAGTGTTCAATCGGTTCACCAAAAGGCTCAACACCTTCAACTTCAATACCGGTTTTCGTAATCTTTTCTGCTAAATCTTCAGGAGTTAACCCTTGAAGATCCACATATTGCTTTAGCCAATTTAATGATACAAACATTGTGGTTTCTCCTCCTTACGCCTTGTGGAATTGGTTTAAGAATCGGACGTCGTTCGTGTAGAAATGACGAATATCATCGATACCGTATTTCAACATTGCGATACGCTCAGGTCCCATTCCAAACGCGAATCCAGTGTATTCTTCCGGATCATAGCCAGCCATTTCAAGTACGTTCGGGTGAACCATACCCGCACCTAAAATTTCAATCCAGCCTGTGCCTTTACATACGGAGCAACCTTCACCGCCACACATTTTACAAGAGATATCCATCTCTACAGACGGCTCTGTGAATGGGAAGAAGCTCGGGCGCAAGCGAATTTCGCGCTCCGCACCAAACATTTGTTTCGCGAAGGCATTGAGTACGCCTTTTAAGTCACTCATGCGCACATGTTTATCAACGAGCAGTCCTTCAATTTGAGTGAACTGGTGAGAGTGGGTCGCATCGTCCGTGTCTCGGCGATAAACCTTACCAGGACAGATAATTTTAACTGGTCCTTTTCCTTCATGCTTTTCCATTGTACGAGCTTGCACTGGAGAAGTGTGCGTACGCATCAGAATCTCATCCGTGATATAAAAAGAATCCTGCATGTCACGAGCTGGGTGACCTTTTGGAAGGTTCAATGCTTCAAAGTTGTAGTAGTCCGCTTCAACTTCTGGACCTTCTGCTACCTCAAAGCCCATTCCGATGAAAAGATCTTCAATTTCTTCAATAAGATTTGTTAAAAGATGTGGTCCACCTGTTGGCGCTGGGCGGCCTGGAAGTGTGACATCGATTGTCTCTTCTTCAAGCTGCTTCTCTAGCGCTTCATTTTCTAGCTTTTGCTTTTTTGTTTCGATTGCTGTTGCGATTTCCTCGCGAACATCATTAGCAAGCTGACCAATTACTGGACGTTCTTCCTTAGGAAGTTTGCCCATTCCTTTTAGGACTTCTGTAATCGGGCCTTTTTTCCCCAGGTATTGTACTTTAACATCCTGTAATGCTTTCACATCGTTCGCCTCTTCCACTTGCTTCAAGGCGTCGGTTTTCAGTTCCTGTAACCGTTCTTGCATGGTTCATCCTCCTTTTATATCCATTCCATTTTTGACATATAAAAAAGTCTCCTCCCTGGGAAAGGGACGAGACTTGTAAGTACGTTTCGCGGTACCACCCTTGTTGACACTACACGTGTGCAGTGCCCACTCAATCATTGATAACGGAATTCGAATCCGGAAACACGATTACTCATGTTGCATGAGGTCCCCGTGTCAGCTCCAGAGTGAAATTCAATGATTCCGACGATAGAAATGCTTCCAGTCCGTGACATTTCCTCCCTGCTTTCGTCTAGGTGGTAATCATTTACTTGCTCTTTCAACGCTAATCTTTATGTCGTTATTGTTTTATTATAGTTAAGCAAAAGCCAACATGCAAGCCTAGTTCCGTAAATAATACATTAAAATTCCGGAAGCTATAGCTACGTTAAGGGATTCAGCCTGTCCAAAAATCGGGATCGTCACGTTTTGATCGGCAAACTCGAGGTATTCGTCTTGAACTCCTGCTCCCTCATTTCCGACAAGAAGCGCTACTGGCGTTGTCGGCTCTATATTTTGATACTCTTCCGCATTTTGCAGGGAAGTCGCCCAAATTGAATAACCTTTATCCTTCATCGTTGGAAGCCACTCGTCCAGCTCACCTTGGAAAATTGGCACATGAAAAATTGACCCTTGCGTTGAGCGAAGAGCTTTATCATTAAAAGGATCAACGGTTCCTTTTCCAGCGATTATCGCATCAAAGCCTGCTGCATCTGCTGTTCGAATTAATGTACCAAGATTACCCGGGTCTTGAATCGCATCAAGAACTAACAAGCGTGAAAAATCACCCCACTCAGGGTCAGTCCTATCAATGACTGCGGCTACGCCCTGTGGATTTTCGGTTTCGGTTATAGCATTATAAACTTCATGAGTAACACTAAACCATTTATAGGATTGCCATTCATTCGGAAGATCGATGTCTTCTCTAACAATAATTTCTTTAACGTTCCACGAGCTATTCACCGCTTCTTCCACAAGATGAAAGCCTTCTACCATGAAGCATTGTTCTTTTTCACGGTCTCGCTTCTTCTGTAGTTTTTTCCACCGCTTAACGGTTTTATTTTGTACGGAGGTAATCATTTATCATCATTCCTTTATATTCGTTCCATCCGTTGTTTTTCCTTTACTATCATACATATTTCAAATTGCGGTGGTCAAACTAATCTTAACGGATGTTAGAGAAAAGAGGTGGAACGAATGAACCTGAATTTACGTAATGCGATTCTTTCAAATGTATCCGGTAATGACCAAGAGCAGCTTGAAGCAACGATTCTTGATGCGATTGACAGTGGTGAAGAAAAAATGCTTCCAGGTCTTGGCGTGCTTTTCGAATTGATCTGGAAAAACGCTGATGAATCTGAAAAGCAAGAGATGTTAGATACACTTCAAGAAGGCGTTCAGAACGCTCAGTAATAATGATTTTTCTTACTTGGAAAGCCATCGTTCCTCTGGAGCAGATGGCTTTTATAGTGTAAATAAAGCCTGCCAGATGTTCACAGACATCGGGCAGGCTTCCTCAATTAATCAAACGTAATTTCTTTTACTTTATCCGCATCTAACCCTTTAATGATCTCAACAAACAGGTTCACCGCGTTTTCAAAATCATCACGATGAAGCATCGCTGCGTGAGAATGGATGTAGCGAGTTGCTACGGTAATAACAAGAGATGGCACGCCATCGCCTGTTAAGTGAATGGAGCCAGCATCTGTTGCGCCTCCACCGATGACATCGTATTGATAAGGGATGTCGTTCTTTTCGGCAGTTTCAATAGCGTAATCGCGCAAGCCTTTGTGCGAGATCATGGACGCATCATATAAAATAATTTGCGGTCCTTCTCCCATCTTGCTTGCTGCATCCTTATCAGAAACGCCAGGTGTGTCGCCAGCAATACCAACGTCTACTGCAAAGCCAATATCCGGCTGGATTAAGTGAGCAGATGTTTTCGCACCACGACGCTGCACCTCTTCTTGCACTGTATTCACACCATACAATACGTTCGGATGACCTTCCTCTTTAAGACGGCGCATTGCCTCAATCGTAATCGCACAGCCAATACGGTTGTCCCAAGCTTTAGCAAGAAGCATCTTTTCATTTGGCATCTGAGTAAATTCGAAGTATGGCACTACAGAATCACCCGGCTTCACGCCAAATTCCTGTGCTTCTTCTTTTGAGGAAGCACCGATGTCGATAAACATTTCTTTCATATCTACAGCTTGTTTACGCTGTTCTGCAGGTAAAATATGTGGTGGTTTTGATCCGATGACACCAGTCAGATCACCTTTTTCTGTCATGATGGTCACGCGCTGGGCAAGCATAACTTGCGTCCACCAGCCACCAAGGTTTTGGAAATATAAAAATCCATTATCATCAATGCGTGTAACCATAAAACCAATCTCATCAAGGTGCCCCGCAAGCATCACTTTCGGGCCATCCTCTTGGCCTGTACGCTTCGCAACTAAGCTTCCTAAATTATCCTTGTAAACCTCATCTGAATAAGGTGTTATGTAATCTGTTACAACGTCTCGTATCTCTTTCTCGTTACCAGGTACCCCTTTAGCATCGGTTAGATCCTTTAACATCGTAAGGGTATCGTCCCATTTTGGCATTTTTTCTCCTCCTCCATAGTTCACTCTATCGGTCATTATAACGTTTATTAGGAAAATTCACAAAATAAGGCTCTTAATAACCTTCTTCCTGTCTCTGGTGGTTCTTCTCATTTTTGTCAAAGTAAGCTTTCTGTATATCTTCCTCTGAAAAACCAAGCTTTACCCCTAACAGGAGAAAAGAAGAGAACAACTCGTTATATCTCTTTTCAGAAGGATCTTCTTGAAACAAATGAACCTTTCCATAAACGTCCTGGAACGCTAAAGTCAATTCTTCGACCGTTTCGTAACCATAGAGAGTCGACTCTCCATAGTGATAACCTTTCTCTAATCCTAATGACATTATAAAGTGCAGACCATCCACATACTCTTCTAAAATGATATCGGGATGGCTAGCTGGTTTCTGACTCCAAAATTTAAAACAGCGTGTTTCGTTTGCCAATTCACCCAGTTCAACAAGGAGGGCTAAAACTTTTTTCTGAAATAGCTCTTCGTTTTGTAATCCGTGTTCATTTTCAATACGTGAATCTAACGTTTGCTGCATGTTAAATAGTTGTTCCCAGTTCATAATAAGCTCCTTCAAGAAATAATTTTTTCTGATTATAGCATGTTTTGATATGATAGAAGAAAAACATGAAACATTCTCGAACGTCATCCGTAGTACATAGTAGATAGACCAATCCAAGGAGAGTCGATGACCGTGATTATTATATTATTTCGTTTACTTATTTTTATCGCAATGGTCTTACTTATTTATACCGCTTATAAATATATCATGAATCCGAAACGAAAGCTTGAGCTGGCCCAGGAGAAAAAGCAATTTTATTTCTTGGATGATCAGGATAATGTGAAGAAGAATTTTCTACTGACCTATAAAGGAGTCTTATTTGAAGGAGAAAAATACCTTGGCACAACCGAAAACTCCTTTGATGTTGTATCCATTTCCGTTTGGACCAAGCACCCGAATAAGCTGAAAGGATTCGAAAGACAGGATCTGTACCTTGTCGAAAAAGAAATCCTCCTCCACTATCCTTATGCTGAAATTGATTGGAAGAACCCTATTAATAAGCTGCTGTTAACAAATGAATAGCATGCACAAGAAAAGGGATGGCAACTGCCATCCCTTTTTTACTTTGCTGGCTGAAAAAAATCATTCCAACTAATCACAATTTCTTTTCTTCGTAATAAATAAATAATAGGTAGGAGCGCTAAAATTAACGGTCCCATAACAATAGGAGATAGTGTGGAAAGCCACTGTCCAACAGATGTATAGACGACTGCAAGAGGGATATTGGAATAGAAGGACGTTTTCATGTACTCGCGAAACCCTGTTGTCATTTCAATAATCATAAGCGAGAGTAAATGAAAATGAATAAATGGCACGAGACGTAACAGCGCAATCTGGCTTGTTGAAAATCCAGAGTGTTTCCCAAACAATTTGTGCTTTAGTTTCATGAGTTTTTTTAACGTTTGTGGCATCCATTGACTAATTTTATAAAACATTAGACTTGATAGGGTTACACCGATGATGGAGTACACAGACCCTGTTACCGCTCCGAATAATATCCCACCCGAAACACAGATAAAGGCAACAGGGAGAAACAACAGTGGCCGCAGCAAGTGAAACCCGATAAATAAAAGGGGTGCGAATATCCCGCTAGTTTCTAAAATCAACATTATCGTGGAACCTAGCTGTTGCATGTGAACCCCCTCCTTGGACATAGTGCCTACTCTATCCTTATGACATGAGACGAGCCTTTATGACAACATATAATACAATGTGCAAGACCATAATGACTGGTGTGCCGACCTTAAAACTCTTATGCTTTGTTTTATGGCGAAAGTAACTCATACCAAGCCAGTTTCCCAAAGCCCCACCAATCCAGGCTACCGTCCACAGCGTTTTCTCTTGTACTCGCCACTTTTCTTGCTGAGCTCTTCTCTTATCAATCCCCATAAGACTAAAACCAATTAGATTCATAAGAATAAAATATGCGATCAATATCATTTGAATAGGCATCTTATTTCCCTCAATTCTTCAATAATTCCTATGTATAGCATAAAGGAAATTCCCTGCGTATTGTGTAGGTTTTTGAAAAAGATTGATTTGGTCAGCATTTCAAATAGACAAAAGAAAAAGCCATTCTCCCTCGAATGAAGGAAAATGGCTTTTGTACCGTTACTTATTTAAGCGCTGCTTTAGCTTGTTGAGCTAGGTCAGCGAATGCTTTTTCATCTGTAACAGCGATGTCAGCAAGCATTTTACGGTTAACTTCGATACCAGCTTGCTTAAGTCCGTGCATTAGACGGCTGTAAGAAATTTCGTTTTGACGAGCCGCTGCGTTGATACGAGCGATCCACAGACGACGGAAATCGCGTTTTTTCTGACGGCCGTTACCTGTACGACGAAAGCGTTTCTGAGAACCTTTGTGTGTTTTCATTTTTGGCATGAGTAGTTCCTCCTTTGAACATTATCGAGTACTCCGTATTGGAAAAAGACTGTTACTTTTCGTTTACTGGAGCAAGCATCATAAACATGTTACGACCTTCCATTTTCGGTTTCGTTTCTACTGTGGAAAGGTCTTTACATTCTTCAGCCATACGTTCTAGAACTTCTTGGCCTAATTCTTTGTGAGTGATTGCGCGTCCGCGGAAACGAACTGCAACTTTCACTTTGTCGCCCTTTGTTAGGAACTTACGTGCATTACGTAACTTCGTGTTGAAGTCGTGTTCTTCAATTCCTGGGCTGAGACGCACTTCTTTCACGTTGATAACTTTCTGATTCTTACGCTGTTCTTTCTCTTTCTTCTGTTGCTCGAAGCGATACTTACCGTAGTCCATAATACGACAAACTGGTGGTTTCGCGTTTGGAGCAACCATTACAAGATCAAGATTTGCGTTTGCAGCGATATCTAACGCTTCATTTTTGGATTTTACACCCAATTGGTCTCCGTTTGAATCAATGAGACGTACTTCTTTAGCACGAATCTTTTCATTGACGATCATATCTTTGCTAATGATCAGCCACCTCCAAGGTTAGTTTGAATAATATATCTGTCCTTGACAAGCTGTATTTTCTTGTTGCAAGTGTTTTCTACAATTAAAAAAAGTGTCGATGCACAGACTGCACCCACACGTTTCCCGTTACGTTCAGAAAAAGCGTACCTGGCAACTGCCCTATTCAGGACGTCATTCAGGTGAGAAGCGGGTGCTTCTACTTGTCTCAGACAATATTTTGTTTACCTATACGAGAATAGCACGTATACATTAGGCTGTCAAATCGTTTTGCTCTGTTTCGTAAAAACAAGACTTAATAAGAATACAAGAAATCTGCACGGAACGCAACAACTATTTTGCAAAAAACTTTATTCTTATTCCTC
>SDGW01001526.1_pt1 | contig 12468 bp, 9 predicted proteins | sample 2873831 | NCBI WGS metagenome assembly SDGW01 (sample SAMN08132700, study PRJNA421101) | hypersaline lake metagenome | isolation source: celular fraction 0.22 microns magnesium sulfate-rich crust from ephemeral... | place: Spain: Penahueca Lagoon, Toledo | collected 2011-07
GTCGAGGCGGAGAACAGAGAGACGCTCCCGGCTGCGTTCGAGTCCGGTGAGTACGGCCGCCGAGACGCGGCCTGGGTCGTCAGATGGTACTACCGGCGCTTTCTCGGCGCGTATCCCGACGCCGAGCGACGGGACGCCGAGGAGCGCTTCTGGGACAACGACTTCGAGGCCGTCCGCGACGCCATCAGTAACGCCATCGACGCCGACGATACGACCGCGACGATCGGCGCGCTGACCCGCCTCGAGGCCGTCGACGTCCCCGTCGCCTCGGCGTTTTGCATGTTCATCGACCCCGACGCGTACGTCGTCGTCGGCCCTCGTGAGTGGTCTGCGCTCGAGGACGCGGACGAACTTCCCACGGCCTACCCGGATCCGCCGTCGCAATCGCAGTACGAAACCTATCTCGAGTGCTGTCGCTCGGTGGCCGAGCGACTCGACTGTGAGCTGTGGACGCTGTATCGGGCGCTCTGGCGGCTGTCGGCGTGAGCAGCGACGATGGGCCGGGGACGACCGGACCCTTTTGGCATCGCTCGACGAACAACCGATCATGCCCCTCGAGACCGGTCGAACCGAGCGCACTGGGGTCGTCCTCGCAGGCGGCCACTCGAGCCGCTTCGGCGATGGAGACAAGGCCGTCGCGGACCTCGCCGGAACGCCGATGATCCGCCGTGTCGTCGACCGGCTCGCGCCGATCGTCGACGAACTCGTCATCAACTGTCGGGACGAGCAGGTATCTCCGATCGAAGCGGCACTCGAGGGTGGCCCCGACGCCTCGTTTGCAGTCGATCCGGTCCCCGACCGCGGCCCGATGGCGGGGATCATGACCGGGTTGCGTGCGGCCACGGGAGAGTACGCCGCCGTCGTCGCCTGCGATATGCCCTTCGTCGACCCCGACCTCATCGCGCACCTCTTCGACCGCGCGGCCGGTCACGACGCCGCGGTCCCGCGACTCGACGACCAGTGGTTCCAGACCACCCAGGCCGTCTACCGGGCCGCGCCAATGGCCGCCGCCTGCGAACGCGCACTCGAGCGCGACGAGCGAAAGATCATCGAACCGCTGTTCGACCTCGACTACGTCGTCGTCGACGAGAACGAGATCCGCGATCAGGCGCCGCTTTCGACCTTCGAGAACGTCAACACTCGCGAGGAGTTCGAGGCGGCTGCTCTGCGACTCGAAGACTGATTCCGTGCGTCTTAGCGCTCGAGCACTTGTATCACCGGATCGTCATCGATCATTCGTGCCAGCACCACGCGGGAGACGGATGGGGCTCGCTCGAAGAGAGTCGTCGCGATTTCCTCGGCGTCCCGCCGGTGAGTCGCGTCGTCGACCTTGTTGAGCAGTGGGACGACGGTTGCGCCGTCCGGGACCCCTTTCAGTCCGCCGCGGTCGCTCGCGAGCACGTCGGCGACATCCACGGGTCGGATCGTCTCACCGAGTTCGCGTCCCGTAATCGCGGCCACTCGTTCCGGTCGGTGGACGTGTTCGGCAGCGAGTGGCTTTCCGACTGCGTGGACGCTCGCGATCGGGACCACCGTATCGGTGCATTGGGGAAGTTGGGGTTCGTGCTCGCCCGGCGCTTTGAACTCGCGCGTCCGTGCTCCGTCGGCTTTGACAAGCACGACATCGGCGACGTCGACCGCGGCAAGGTCGTCGATCACCTCGGGATCGTACCCCACGTACCGATCTTCGCTCTCGCGTTCGGGCACGACGCCGACCGGCCATGCGTCCGCGCGCTCGAGTGGCGCCACCGGCTCGTCGGTCACGATGACCTCCTCGACGTGGGGATCGAAAATCGGGATTCGAACCGTCGCCGTCACGACTGTACGGCGGTCTGACTCGCCGGCCCGTGCAGCCAGCGTATAGAGGGTCGTCTTTTTGCCGCCGGCACCGACAACGGCGACGACGCCGGAGTCGGCCCGAAGCGCCTCGCAGATATCCATAGCGGTGCTACCACAAACACTGTCTAAGCGTTTGGGTCCACATCCGGTCGCGGCGACCGCCAGCGAGACCCGTTCGCCGACCTCCTTTATACGGTTGCACGACATAGTACGTAGGGAGCCGCCAATGGTTTCGATTCTCGTCTGCTACGGTACCGGAGAGGGACAGACGGCGACGGTCGCCGACCGAATCGTCGCCGTCCTTACGGAGCGCGGCCACGATGCGACCGCGGTACGCGCCGACGATCTGCCATCCGCGTTCGATCTCGAGGCGTTCGACGCCGTCCTCGTCGGCGCATCGGTCCACATGGGGACCCACCAGCAATCGGTTCGAGAGTTCGTAATCGAGCATCGCGAACAACTGGCTGCCCGGCCGACGGGGTTTTTTCAACTCTCCATGTCGTCCGCAGTCGCCGACGAGTCACGACAGGCGGAGGCAGCGGGGTACGTCGAGACGTTCCTCGAGGAAACCGACTGGCACCCCGACCGCATCGCCCGCTTCGGGGGTGCACTCCGGTACTCGAAGTACGGCTTTCTCAAGCGGCTGGTGATGAAACGGATCGCGAAAAAAGCGACCGGCGACACGGACACGTCTCAGGACTACGAATATACCGACTGGGACGAAGTCGAGACGTTCGCTGCGGACTTCGCTGCGTTCGTCGAGGGCCGGCTCGGTGTGAGGCCACCGGAACCGACGGATTCGAACTGATGTCTGAGATGGGACGTGGATGAGCAGAAAAATACTATCGTTTCGTTAGCTGGTTCGGATCCGAACCACTAAGACCGACCGACCGCTACGAATGGACAGGTCTTATCGATGTCATCCCCAGAGACGACGCCACACGAGCAAACCGCCGACGCCTGTCCCGTCATCGCCTCCCTCGAGCAGATCGGCTCCAAGTGGCGGCTTGCCGTCTTGCACGAACTGCTGGACGGCGAGCAGCGCTTTAACGAACTGAAGCGATCGACCGGCGCAAACGCACGGACCCTCTCGCGCGTCCTCGATGACCTCGGCGAGATGGGCTTTGTCGAACGCCGACTCGAGGAAGACGCGCCGATCGCCACCTACTACAGTCTCACCGAGAAGGGGACATCACTCGAGCCCGTCTTCGGCGAAATCGAGTGCTGGGCCGGCACCTGGCTCGACGAGGACGACCTCGACGCATAACAGCAGCCCGCTCGTGACGCGTCGGCTAAATACGTCGGTGAGCTGACCGGTCCCCCGTCATACGGACTTCGATCGGTCAGTTCCGGCGCACCCGCGACTCGTCATGCGGGTGCGCCGGTACATCGTTACAGCAGACCGTATCAGTCGTCGGTCTCGAGTTCGACGAGTTCGAGCGACCGGTCGAGATGGCAGACCTCGTGCGGTGGTTCGCCGATGATCTCTCGAATGCGGTATTCCTCATCAAAGGAGACACCGTCGGGCTCGCAGTACTCGTGGCTCGGACACGCAACGTACGGACAGGGGCCGGGGAGACTCGTCTTACTGCCGGCGAACGCCCCTTTCGACGTGATGTTCGCACGCGTGGGCGCGGGCTCGACCTCGACGGCACGGACGCCACCGTCGTGCATCGCACATTCGAGCGTCTGTGCGTTCTCGCGGATGTCGGTGACGCGGTATTTTCTGCCCGGCTCGAGATTGAGACATTGACTGCGATAGGGACAGCCGGCGCAGGCGTCGGCTTCGCCCTCATAGACGAATTCGGTTCCCGGTTCGGCCAGCCGGGAGCCGATGAGCGTAACGGTCGACATAGGATCCGGTAGTCGCCACTCGCGGTTAAGGCTCACGTCCTGACGGGCCAGCCGTCGACCCGGCACGGAACGTGCGGACGCGACTCGTGTGCAGTTCATACGGTCTGCTGTCACGATGTACCGGCGTATCCGCAAGACGGGTTGCGGATACGCCGGAAATGACTGACAGCAGTCCGTATCAGCCGTCACCATCGCCGCCAGTCAACTCGTCGAGGCGCTCGAAATACGTCTCTCGTGGCACCTGATACAGCGCCCGGTAGTCGATCTCGCCGGCGTCGAACTGCCGAGCGAGTTCGACGGTCCGCTCGATGGCCGCCTCACGGCTCGGGACGCGGATGGTCTCGTTGAGAGAGACGTCCGGCTCGAGATAGAGCGTGACGAACCAGTCTTCGGAATTGGCGGTGTCGGCGGGGTTGACACCCGGCCGACGGGTTCGCTTGCCGTGCGTGAGATACAGCGTCGGCAGACACGGGGCAGGGAAGTCCGCGGCGTTGAAGACGTCGGGCCGATACGCGAGGACGAGCCGGCCGTCGGCCCCCTCACTCCAGACCTCCCAGCCGTCCGGCACGCTCGAGCGATCGATTCCACCGTTTCCGTCCGAATCCGACATGCCGGTCGATAGGCGTGCCGACCGTATATACTGCCGGACACCGGTTCGTACCCACCCGATCGCAGGCGTCCTCTTGATGTGCAATGGTGGTGATTACCCGTCACTGTCACTGGTGGGGACCGACCGCTGGCTCGTAACGGTGACGCCGAATCGAGCGTCTCGCCAGCGGACTGGCGCGCGCGAGCCAACACGGCCATTGCAGGCCCACAACTTATGTGGTAGATCGCCGAATGTGAGGTGTGATACCTACTATCAGTATAGGCTTCTGGCAGTATTTTCCTGGAATTAAGTTCTAATAAATATCTTTTGGGGCTAAGGCTAAGTAGCTGGATTACTCACTCATTAAATACTATCGGTATCCGTCCGCCGGACCGATCCACTCCGCGCCCGTCCCCGGCGCACCGTTGCTCGATACCCGTGTGGGTGTCACGCGACGGAAAGTGGTGATAGGTGACAGATGACACGAACGACTGCCGCCCACGACAGGGCCACGCTCCCCGGGACCCCGCTCGAGGAGCCAGTATCACTTCCATTGACGAGAGGCGAGCCGATCCCGTCACGCCGGGTGACGCGACGGAGTTCGACAGTTCGGCCACAAGATGGCTTGGCAGGTCGACCGACGTCCGCTTCCACGTCCCGTGCGATCACGGACGACCACAATCGGGGGAACCCGCACCCAATGATACCATGACCGGTGACATCGAGACACTCGAGCAGCTCAGTACGGACTACAAGGAATCGATGCCCGCAGACCTGCGGGAAACCAAGTCCTTCGACTGGTACTTAGAAGCCGTCTACGAGGACCCGAAGATCGCCCGCAACGCCCACCAGCGCGTCGCGGACATGTTCGACTACTACGGCACCACCTACGACGAGACCGAAGGGATGGTCGAGTACCAACTCGCGAGCGAGGATCCGCTGGGCGACGGCGAGAACACCTTCTACGGGAAGGTAATCCACCAGTCGATCCACGAGTTCGTCAACAAGGTCAAATCGGGCGCCAGACGGCTGGGTCCCGAACGGCGGATCAAGCTCTTACTTGGCCCCGTCGGCTCCGGGAAGTCCCACTTCGACAAGCAGGTCCGCCGATACTTCGAGGACTACACGCTCCGCGACGAGGGCCGGATGTACACGTTCCGCTGGACCAACCTCTGTGACGTCATCCAGGATCAGGACCCGGCCGACGACGTCGTCCGCTCGCCGATGAATCAGGATCCGCTCGTCTTGCTCCCGCTCGAGCAGCGCCAGCGGGTTATCGACGATTTAAACGAGAACCTCGATGCACCCTACACCATCCAGAACGAGCAGGCGCTCGATCCGGAAAGCGAGTTCTACATGGACAGGCTACTCGCGTACTACGACGATGATCTCCAGCAGGTCCTCGAGAACCACGTCGAGATCGTCCGCTTCGTCGCCGACGAGAACAAACGGCAGGGACTCGAGACGTTCGAGCCCAAGGACAAGAAAAACCAGGACGAGACCGAGCTCACCGGCGACGTTAACTATTCGAAGATCGCCATCTACGGCGAATCGGACCCGCGTGCGTTCGACTACTCGGGGGCGTTCTGTAACGCAAACCGCGGGATCTTCTCCGGCGAAGAACTGCTCAAGCTCCAGCGGGAGTTCCTCTACGACTTCCTGCACGCGACCCAGGAGCAGACGATCAAGCCGAAGAACAACCCGCGGATCGACATCGACCAGGTGATCGTAACAAGATGCTGAACAACGCCGACGTCCCCGACATCAACGTCGAGCCCCACACGCTCGAGATGGCGGGCCTGTTCGGCGTGCTCACGCGCATCGAGGAACCCGATACCGAGACCGTCGATCTGCTCTCGAAGGCCAAAGCCTACAACGGCGAGATCGACGAGGGCGACGACATCGACGTCAAGAAGCTCCGCGAGGAGGCAGAGAGCAAAGCCGAGATCGGCGAGGGGATGGTCGGGATCTCCCCGCGCTTTATCGGCGACGAGATCGCCGAGGCGATCATGGACTCGAAACACCGCCAGCGTGGCTTCCTCTCGCCGCTGACAGTGTTCAACTTCTTCGAGGAGAACTTAGAGCACCACGGCTCCATTCCGGAGGACAACTTCGAGCAGTACTACCGCTACCTCGAGACGGTCCGCGAGGAGTACCGCGAGCGTGCCATCGAGGACGTCCGCCACGCCCTCGCGTATGACATCGACGAGATCCAGCGCCAGGGCGAGAAGTACATGGACCACGTGATGGCTTACATCGACGACGACACCATCGAGGACGAACTTACTGGCCGCGAACAGGAACCCGACGAGACGTTCCTCCGGTCGGTCGAGGAGAAACTCGACATCCCCGAGGATCGCAAAGAGGACTTCCGCCAGGAAGTCTCGAACTGGGTCTCCCGACGCGCTCGCGAAGGCGAGGCGTTCAACCCACAGGACAACGAGCGCCTGCGTCGTGCACTCGAGCGCAAGCTCTGGGAGGACAAGAAACACAACATCAACTTCTCCGCGCTGGTCAGCGCCAACGAGTTCGACGACGACGAGCGTTCCGCGTGGATCGACGCGTTGATCGAACAGGGCTACTCCGAAGGTGGCGCAAAGGAGGTGCTCGAGTTCGCCGGCGCGGAGGTCGCCAAGGCCGAAATGGAAGACTAACATGACTGGACACGACTACGTCTCCGAGGCAGACCGCGCCTTAGAGGAGACGTACGAGGAACCGATGGACCTCGCGGCGTACGTCGACCGCATCTTCGAGAACCCGTCGATCGCCTCCCACGCCTCGAAGTATCTGCTCGAGGCGATCGAAGCCGCCGGCACCCGAACCGTGGTCGAGGAGGGCGAGGAGAAAGAACGCTACCGTTTCTTCGACGATCCGCACAACGACGGCGAACACGCGATCCTCGGCAACACCGAGGTGCTAAACGGGTTCGTCGACGATCTGCGGTCGATCGCTGCCGGCCGAGCGAAAGACGAGAAGATCATCTGGTTCGAAGGGCCGACCGCGACCGGCAAATCCGAGCTCAAACGCTGTCTGGTCAACGGACTGCGTGAGTACTCGAAGACGCCCGACGGTCGCCGGTACACCGTCGAGTGGAACATTACGACCGCCGACGCGGGCGACCGCGGGCTGAGCTACGGCGGCGACGCCACCGCGGCCGACGAGCAAAACTGGTACGAAAGCCCCGTTCAGGCCCATCCGCTGTCGGTGTTCCCCGAGGCAGTCCGCAAAGACCTGCTCGAAGCACTCAACGGAGAACTGGACGATCACGTCCCGATTCAGGTCGACGCCCAGCTCGACCCGTTCTCGCGCGAGGCCTACGAGTTCTTAGAGGAACGCTACCGCCGGGAGGGTGAAGACGAGCTGTTCTCGGCGATCACGGACGAGAATCATCTCCGCGTAAAAAACTACGTCGTCGACATCGGCCAGGGCGTCGGCGTCCTCCACAGCGAGGACGACGGCCGGCCCAAAGAACGGCTCGTCGGTTCGTGGATGCACGGCATGCTCCAGGAACTCGACTCGCGTGGACGCAAGAACCCACAGGCGTTCAGTTACGACGGCGTCCTCTCGCAGGGCAACGGTGTCCTGACTATCGTCGAGGACGCCGCCCAGCACGCCGACCTGCTCCAGAAGCTGCTGAACGTTCCCGACGAGCAGTCGGTGAAACTCGATAAGGGAATCGGGATGGACGTCGACAGCCAGCTGCTGATCATCTCGAATCCCGATCTCGAGGCCCAGCTCAACCAGCACGCAGATCGCAACGGGATGGACCCACTGAAAGCGCTCAAACGCCGGCTGGACAAACACCGGTTCGGCTATCTGACGAACCTCTCGCTCGAGACGGAGCTGATCCGTCGGGAACTCACGAACGAGACGGCCGTCTGGGAGGCAGACAGCTACGACGAGCTCGCCGATCGGATCCGCGAACCGGTGACAGTGACGGTCAAAGACCGCGACGGCGAGACGCGTATCCAGGAGTTCGCCCCGCACGCGATCGAGGCGGCTGCGCTCTATGCGGTCGTCACGCGACTGGACGAGGAAGACCTCCCGAACGGGCTGGATCTGGTCGACAAGGCGTTGATCTACGATCAGGGCTACCTCCAGGAAGGCGACAGTCGCCGGGAGAAAGACGAGTTCGACTTCGACGACGACGGCAACGACGGCGCTCATGGAATTCCAGTCACGTACATCCGGGACACGCTCGCCGAGTTGCTCCAGACCGACCGCGACCGCCACCACGCCGACCTGCCGGTCGAGGACGTCGTCATGCCTCGCGACGTGTTGAACGCTATGGTCGAAGGATTAATCGACGCGCCAGTGTTCTCGACGGGCGAGCGCTCGGAGTTCGAAAACCGCGTCGTCCCCGTGAAAAACTACGTCTACGACCAGCAGGAGTCCGACGTCATCGAGGCTATCATGCACGACAAACGCGTCGACGAGGAGACCGTCGCCGAGTACGTCGAACACGTCTACGCCTGGGAGACCGACGAACCGCTGTACAACGACCGTGGCGAGCGCGTCGAGCCCGATCCGCTAAAAATGAAGCTGTTCGAGGTCGAACACCTCGGACGGTTCTCCGAGGCCGAATACGAGGGGAACCTCCCCCGCGAGAGCGTCCGGAACTTCCGACGCGAGAAAGTCATCACGTCGCTGAACCGCCACGCCTGGGAGCACCGTGACGCCGACTTCTCCGTCGAAGACGTCGACCTGACGGCGATTCCGGTGATCAAGACCGTCCTCGAGAGCCACGACTGGGACGACGTCGAGCGCACCTTCGAGGACTTCGACCCGCGACAGTGGGACGACCCGCCGAGTGGCACCGAGACGGCGGCGGTCAAAGACGACACGATCGAGACGATGGTGGACCTCTTTGGCTACTCGGAGGCGTCGGCCGAACTGACCAGCAGACACGTCATGGGGCAGGTGAGCTACCGATGGGACTGAGAGACGACCTCGAGCGATTCCGTGAAGTCGGCGAAGAGCGCCGCGAAGACCTATCCGACTTCATCCAGTACGGCGAACTCGGCCGGAGCGGGCCGGGCGAGATCAACATCCCGGTGAAGATCGTCTCGCTGCCGGAGTTCGAGTACGACCAGCGCGACAAAGGCGGCGTCGGGCAGGGAGAGGACGGCACGCCGGATACCGGCCAGCCGGTCGGCCAGCCACAGCCTCAGCCGGGCGACGACGACGGCGAAGATGGCGAACCCGGCGAAGAGGGCGGCGAGCACGAATACTACGAGATGGACCCCGAGGAGTTCGCCGAAGAACTCGACGAGGAACTCGGGCTCGACCTCGATCCGAAGGGCAAGACGGTCGTCGAGGAAAAGGAGGGGCCGTTTACGGACCTCACCCGGACCGGTCCGAACAGCACGCTCGACTTCGAGCGGATGTTCAAAGAGGGACTCAAGCGCAAGCTCGCGATGGATTTCGACGAGGAGTTCCTCCGTGAACTCTGTAAGGTCGAGGACATCTCCCCGCGCGAGGTCTTCGAGTGGGCCCGCGGCGAGAACCTCCCGGTGTCGATGGCCTGGATCGAAGAGGCCTACAAGGACATCCCCGAGTCGGAACGCGGGACGTGGGCCTCGATCGAAGAAGTCGAAGACCACGTCGAACGCGAGGACGTCCAACAGAAGATCCGCCGCGAGGGGATCGACCACGTTCCCTTCCGCCGCGAGGACGAACGCTACCGCCACCCCGAGATCATCGAGGAGAAAGAGAAGAACGTCGTCGTCGTCAACATCCGCGACGTCTCGGGCTCGATGCGCGAGAAGAAACGCGAACTCGTCGAGCGGACGTTCACGCCACTGGACTGGTATCTCCAGGGCAAGTACGACAACGCCGAGTTCGTCTACATCGCCCACGACGCCGAGGCCTGGGAGGTCGAGCGCGACGAGTTCTTCGGCATCCGCAGCGGCGGCGGCACCAAGATCTCGAGCGCCTACGAACTCGCAAACGAACTGTTAGAGGAGTACCCCTGGAGCGACTGGAATCGGTACGTCTTCGCCGCGGGCGACTCCGAGAACTCCTCGAACGACACCGGCGAACGCGTCATCCCGCTGATGGAGGAGATCCCGGCGAACCTTCACGCCTACGTGGAGACCCAGCCAAGCGGCAACGCGATCAACGCCACCCACGCCGAGGAACTCGAGCGCCACTTCGGCACCGACGCCGACGACGTCGCGGTGGCCTACGTCAACAGCAAAGAAGACGTCACCGACGCGATCTACGAAATCCTCTCGACGGAGGGTGAAACCGATGACTAAGACCAATTCGAACGCGGACAGGTTCCGCAAACAGGCGATCGCGGCCGATCTCGAGGAGCCGGTCACGGAGGCTCGAAACCTCGCACAGAAACTCGGCCTCGAGCCATATCCAGTCAAGTACTGGATCATCGACTACGACGAGATGAACGAACTCATCGCCTACGGTGGGTTCCAGAGTCGCTACCCACACTGGCGGTGGGGGATGCAGTACGACAAACAGCAAAAACAGGGCCAGTACGGCGGTGGAAAGGCCTTCGAGATCGTCAACAACGACAACCCCGCCCACGCGTTCCTCCAGGAGTCGAATACGGTCGCCGACCAGAAGGCCGTCATCACCCACGTGGAGGCCCACTCCGATTTCTTCGCGAACAACGAGTGGTTCGGCATGTTCACTCGCGGCCAGTCCGACGAGGGCCAGGTCAACGCCGCCGCCATGCTCGAACGGCACGCGCGGGCGATCGACGAGTACATGTCCGACCCCGAGATCGATCGCGCCGAGGTCGAGAAGTGGATCGACCACTGTCTCAGCCTCGAGGACAACATCGACCAGCACCAGGTGTTCAGCCGGCGACTCGACGTCGACGGCCCGGCTGGCGCGGAACTCGACGAGGACCTCGCCGAGAAGTTAGACGAACTCGAACTCTCCGACGAGATCAAAGGCGAGGTGTTCAACGAGGAGTGGATCGAGAAACTCGAGGACGAGGAGATCGCCGCCAACTTCCCCGAACAGCCCCAGAAGGACGTGCTGGCGTTCGTCCGCGAACACGGCAAGCAGTACGACGAGGAGACCGGCCGGGCGGTCGAGATGGCAGAGTGGCAACGCGACATCCTCGATATGATGCGTGCCGAGGCCTACTACTTCGCCGCCCAGAAGATGACGAAGGTGATGAACGAGGGCTGGGCCGCCTACTGGGAGTCGACGATGATGACTGACGAGACTTTCGCCGGCGACGACGAGTTCTTAAATTACGCCGACCACATGGCGAAGGTGCTGGCGTCGGGCGGGCTCAATCCCTACAGCCTCGGGATGGAACTCTGGGAGTACGTCGAGAACACCACGAATCGTCGAGAAGTCTTAGAGCGCCTGCTGCGCGTCGAGGGGATCTCGTGGCGCAATCTTACGGAGGTCGTCGACTTCGACGAGGTGCTCGAGACGCTCGAGCCGCCGACGGCGCTCGCGACGATCACCCCCGACACGCTCGACGATCTCCCGGACGTTCGAGACGAGTGGGTCGACCACGAGGCGCTCGAGCGGGCCCGCGCGGGCGAGATCGACGTCGAGACGTACCCCTGGAAGGTGCTGACCTACGAGGGGCTGGCCCGGCGTCACTACTCGCTGGTCCAACGGCAGAACCGCGGCTTCCTCGCGCGTGTCAATCAGAACGAACTCGAGCGGATCGGTCGCTATCTGTTCGACGATGCTCGCTACTCGTCGGTCGAGGAGGCGCTCGCAGATGTCGACTTTACCGCCGGCTGGGATCGGCTGTTCGACGTCCGGGAGAGTCACAACGACGTGACGTTCCTGGATGAGTTCCTGACACAGGAGTTCATCACCGAGAACAACTACTTCACCTACGAGCACTCCCAGGCGACCGGCCAGTTCCACGTCACGAGCGACGCGGCAGAAGACGTCAAGAAGAAGCTGCTCTTGCAGTTTACGAACTTCGGAAAGCCCACGATCGCGGTCTACGACGGCAACTACAACAACGCCAACGAACTCCTGCTCGGTCACCAGTACAACGGAGTCATGCTCGATCTCGCCCAAGCCAAGGAGACGCTCAAGCGGATTTTCGAGCTGTGGGGACGGCCGGTGAACCTGCTGACGATCGTCAAGGAGGTCGACGACCACGACATCGAGGTGGCAAAGCGGCGCAACCGCGAGCCCGAACCCGAAGAGCAGGGCAAGCTGATCCGCTACGACGGCCA
>SDGW01000876.1_pt1 | contig 12461 bp, 8 predicted proteins | sample 2873831 | NCBI WGS metagenome assembly SDGW01 (sample SAMN08132700, study PRJNA421101) | hypersaline lake metagenome | isolation source: celular fraction 0.22 microns magnesium sulfate-rich crust from ephemeral... | place: Spain: Penahueca Lagoon, Toledo | collected 2011-07
TTCTGGACTTTCCCGGTCGCCGTCGTCGGGAGGCTCTCGACGAACTCGACGCGCCGAATCGCTTTGTACGTGGCGAGATGCTCGCGGGTGAACGCGACGAGATCGTCCTCGGTGACGCCCGGGTCGTCGGGGTCGCCGGACTCGGGGACGACGAACGCCTTCGGCGTCTCCCCCCACTCGTCGTGTGGCGACGGGATGACGGCGACGTCGCTCACCTCGGGGTGGTCGAACAGCGTGTCCTCGAGTTCGATGCTGGAGATGTTCTCGCCCCCGGAGATGATGATGTCCTTCTTCCGGTCCTGGATGGAGAGGAACCCGTTCTCGTCGACGACCGCGAAGTCGCCCATGTGGTAGTACCCCTCGAGTCGCTCGGTGAAGGCTTCCTCCGTGGCGTCGGGCTTGTTCCAGTACCCCTCCATCACCTGGTTCCCGCTGACGACGATCTCGCCGATCGTCTCGTCGTCCCAGGGGACGTCCTCGCCGTCCTCGTCGACGACCCGGACGTCGGTGCCGAGGAAGCCGATCCCCTGCCGTTTCTTCAGCGAGTAGCGGTTCTCGTCGTCGAGCAGCCGGCCGGCCTCCGACGTGGTGATGAGGGGGCCGGTCTCGGTGGCGCCGTAGACGTGCACGAGGTCCCAGCCGAACTCGTCCTCGACGGTGCGGATCGTGGCCTCGGGCGGGGCGCTGCCGGCGGTCGCGGCGCGAACGTCCGCGTCCCCGGTGGTTTCGACGTCGTTGTCGGCGTGGTAGTCCTGGAGCATGTTCAGGACCGTCGGCGCCGCACAGAGGTAGGAGACGTCCTCGGCCCGGATGGTCTCGAAGATGTCGGCGGCGTCGACGCCGCGCGTGCAGACGTGGACGGCGCCGGCGCCGGTGATGGAGAAGATGTGCCCCCAGCCGTTGACGTGGAACATCGGGAGCGTCCAGAGGTACGTGTCGGTGTCCCGGATGTTCTGGTGGTAGGCGACGAGGTAGGAGTGCAGCGTCTCGTTCCGGTGCGTGCGGCAGACGCCCTTCGGATCGCCCGTCGTCCCCGACGTGTAGTTGATCGTGATCACGTCGCTTTCGTCCATCGCCGGCCGGTCGTACGTCGGCGCCGTGTCCGCGAGCTGGGCGTCGACGTCGTCCCAGTCACCCTCGACGGCGTCCGGGTCGTTCGTGAGGAACGTCTCGACGGGAACCTCGTCCCGCACCGCTTCGATCTTCTCGGCGTACGCGTAATCCGCGTAGATGGCGGTGACGCCGGCGTCGTTCAGGATGTACGCGAAGTCCTCGGGCGTGAGCCGGTAGTTGAGCGGGGTGTGGATGGCGCCGAGCTGCATCGCGCCGTAGGCGGCTTCGAGGTGGTAGTGCGTGTTCGGGTCGAGGACGGCGACGCGGTCGCCCTTCTCGACGCCGCGCTGCTGGAGGAGGGCGGAGAAGCGGTCGACCCGGTCGCCGAACTCGTCGTACGTGTAGCGCTCGCCCGTGGCGGCGACGACGCCCGTCTCGTCGCCGTAGTACTTGCGTGCCCGGTCGAGAAAGTCAGTGACGAGGAGTGGTCGCTCCATCTCTGGCTTATTCAATCAACGTTCGTGTGATAGCTTTTGGGTTGGGGACAAGTTTCGTCCAGGAACAGTGGGTTGACGAGGACGGGTCGATCCACGGCCTGTTCTGAGCGTCACTCGCCGGCGTTCACGGGGCCGGAGTCACGACCACCGTGCACAGCGACTGCGTGGTCCGCGAGTATGATGGTCTTACGACACCTACCCCGCAAGCTTAGTTCGTTTCCGTGATAACGGGCTCCCATGGTTGCCTTCGAGAGCGGCGACAGTTCTCACCCGCCGGGGACCGACGGATCGGCGGTTTCTGTTCTCCACGTCGACGACCAGTCAGATTTCCTCAGCATGGCCGCCGAATCGCTCGAAGCGGAGCGGTCGTCGTTCGACGTGTCGACGGCAACCAGCGGCGACGAGGCGCTCCGCCGACTTGACGAGAAGCGTGTCGACTGCGTGGTCAGCGACTACCAGATGGCCGACATGGACGGGCTGGAACTGCTGGCGAGCGTCCGCGAGCGGTATCCGGACCTGCCGTTCGTGCTGTTCACCGGCGAGGGGAACGAGGACGTCGCGAGCGAGGCGATCTCGGCCGGCGTCACGGAGTACCTCCAGAAGAGCGTCGACGGCGACCAGTTCGCGATCCTGGCGAACCGCATCGAGAACGCGGTCGACCGGGTGCGGACGGAGCGCCAGCTCGAGTACCAGTCCTCGCTGCTCGAGGCCCAGATGGAGGCGACGATCGACGGGCTGGTCGTCGTCGACGAGGACTGCAACGTGGTGGCGCACAACGACCGCTTCGTCGAGATGTGGGAGCTCCCGGACGAGATCGTCGAGACGAACTCCGAAGAAGCACTGTTGGACTGGGTCGTCGACGAAAAGGTCGCCGATCCCGAAGGGTTCGAGGCGTTCGTCGAACGGCACTACGACCGCCCCGAGGAGACGAGCCGCGACGAGATTCGGCTCACGGACGGCCGCGTGTTCGATCGCTACACCGCCCCGGTCGTGGGCGACGACGGCAGCAGCTACGGCCGGCTGTGGATGTTCCGCGACATCACCGACGAGCGAGGCCGGAGACGGGAGCTCGAACGACAGGAGTTCCTGTTCAGTCGAGTGCAGGACGTCGCCGACATCGGCGTCTGGGAGTACGACCCACGGACCGAGGATATCGTCTGGTCGGACGGGATCCGCCGTATCCACGGCGTCGACGACGAGTACGAGCCCACACTCGAGGCGGCACTCGACTTCTACCACCCCGACGATCGCGACGAGATCGGCGACGCCGTCAGCCGCGCGATCGAAGCGGGGGAGTCGTACGACATGGAGCTGCGGATCGTGCGTCCCGACGGGGAGGTCCGGGACGTTCGTGCGCGGGGCGAGGTCAGCACGGACGACCAGGGAGAGACGGAACTCGTCAGGGGGGTGTTCCAGGACATCACCCAGCGCAAGGAGCGTGAGCGCGATCTCAAGAAGTTCAAAGCCGCCGTGGAGCACGCCGGCCACGCGATCTACATCGCCGACACCGACGGCACGATCGAGTACGTCAACCCCGCGTTCGAGACGGTGACAGGCTACAGCGCGGACGAGGCCATCGGTGAGACGCCGTCGATCCTCAGCTCCGGCGAGTACGACGACGAGTTCTACGACGAGCTCTGGGACACGATCCGAGCGGGCCGCCAGTGGAAACGCGAGATGATCGACCAACGCAAGGACGGCGAATCGGTCATCCTCGACCAGACGATCGCCCCGATCGAGTCCGAGCGCGGGGCCATCGAGGGGTACGTCGCGGTCAACCGCGACGTGACTGAGCGCCGGAAGCACGAAAAACAGCTCCAGATCTACGAGTACGCCTGCCAGTCCGCGCTGAGCGGCATCGCGATCGCGAGCTTCGAGGGGGAGTTGCGGTCGGTGAACACGGCCTTCTGCGACATGTGGGGGTACGACGACAAGGAGGCCGTTCTCGACCGCTCCGTCGCGGAGTTCTGGGCCGATCCGGAGGCGGCCGAAAACATCGTACAGGCGTTAGAAGCGAGTGGAAGCTGGGAGGGCGAGCTCACGGCCGCTCGAGAGGACGGAACCACTTTCGAGGCGTACTGTTCGGCGAGCTACGTGACCGACGACGAGGGAGAACCGATCGCCCTGATGGCGTCGTTCGTCGACATCACCGACCGGAAACGCCGCGAACAGGAGCTCGCCGAGGAGCGGGAGAAGTACGCGACGCTCGTCGAGCAGAGCCACGACGGCGTCGGCATCATCCAGGGGGGCGAGTTCGTCTTCGCCAACCCCCGGTTGGCGGAGATCACTGGGTACGATATCGACGAACTCCGCGGGAGGACATTCACCGACGTGATCTCGCCCGAGGAGCGCCAACTCGTCCGGGAGCGGTACGAACGACGGCTCGACCCCGATGCGGACCCGCCGCCGTCGCGCTACCGGCTCACGTTCGAGACGAAAAACGGGGGCGAGCGCGTCGCCGAAGTCAGTGGTGCCGCCGTCCAGTACGAGGGAGCGCCGGCCGACCTCGTGTCGGTCCGCGACGTGACCGAGCGGCAGCGCTACGAGGAGGAGTTGGAACGGGTCAACGAGGAGCTCGAGGTGTTGAACCGCGTCGTCCGTCACGACATCCGCAACGACATGGCGGTCATGCTCGGCTGGGGCGAACTGCTCGAAGACCACGTCGACGACGACGGTGCAGACCACCTCGAGAAGATCCTCCGCAGCGGCGAGCATATCGTCGAACTCACCGAGATCGCCCGCGACTACGTCGAGACGCTGACGAGCGACGAGGCGGTCGACGTGGATCCGACCGGGTTACGTGAGCAGCTCTCCCACGAGGTAACGCTCCGTCGGGAGGCGCATCCGGACGCGGAGATCCGCGTCGACGAGCCGATCCCGGACGTCGACGTCTGCGCCAACGAGATGCTCCCCTCGGTGTTCCGGAACCTCCTCAACAACGCCGTGCAGCACAACGACAAGGACCAGCCCGTCGTCGAGGTCGCCGTCGAGGAGCGTCCGGACGACGTGTGCATCAGTGTCGCGGACAACGGTCCGGGCGTCCCCGCCGAACAGCGGGAGACGATCTTCGGGAAGGGGGAGATAGGTCTCGACAGCAGCGGCACCGGGATCGGCCTGTATCTCGCGCGGACGCTCGTCGACCAGTACGGCGGCGACATCCGGGTCGACGACAACGAGCCGGAGGGTGCGGTGTTCACGGTGACGCTCCCGAAAGCGGAGTGAGACGGGACGGGGGTCGAACCCCCCGCCGGTCGCGGGGTTTCCCCAACCGGGCGACAGTGCCCGCGACGTGACTTGGCGGCCAACTACTGTCGGACCCAATATTACGACATTCGAGTCGTCGCTCGACGAGTTTCTGGAACTCCTCGTCGGTCGTGTTCCGAGCGGCGTCAGCCGGCTGTCGAATCGAGCTGTCCGGGGCGACCCGGGACGTAGTGCCGTCTATTCGTTTCTTGGGGAACGGGTGACTAACGGGAGTATTGTGAATTTTATGCAATAGTGTTTTATCACTCCAACGCGTAGCAGGACTCGTTCAATGACAGAACCCGTGTCTGAGGAGGGAACGATCGACGTTGGGGCCCGTACACGGGTGTGGTCCGTTGGCTGGCAGTGGCCCTGGGCCGTCATTCTCGCGGCAATGTTGGGCGGCAATTTCCTCTTCGCGGCCGACCGGACTGTACTGGGAATCGGCGTGCTGGTCGCCGGTCTGGGAATCGTTGTCGCCGGGGTGCGGGCCGTGAACCGACACAGCGGGGATGCGTTCGCCGACGGAATGAGGAGCGTCCGTCGCGCCGTGGCGGACGAACTCGACCTGGACGATCCGTCCACTATTCACCCGCTAGCGGTCGGTTCCGACTCCGTGGTCGGCTTCGACCGTTCGAAGCGCTACGACCTGGCCGTCGTGACCCTCGGTGAGTCGGCGCTCACAGTCCACCACGACGGGTCGATGGACATGCTCAGCAGGACCTGGACGGTGGGGGAACAGACGGAACGGATTCCGTACGAGGACGTCAGATCCGTCACGGAGGGGGACGGAACGCTCCGGCTGGAACTCGTCGACGGGGAGGTGAAGTCGATTCCCGTAGACAGTCGACCGGACGACCTTTTGGCGGCCCTCGGTCGCCGACTCGGAGGCAGCGACGCCGCCGAATAGGCGGGAGCGGGGACGCGTTCTCCGACCTGAACCCCGACGAACGAAGCATCATGGCCGATTAGTAGACGATATAGATTATGACGTGATTTTGATTTTGATTAGTTAATTGTTTTAGACAAAGTGTATATAATACACGGAAAATCATCATTACGTATCGGGATTCAATCGGTCTATACCCGTCCCTTCAGGTATGACCATGAGGTCAGCCACAACCGAGGAAATCGACGACCTATACCTGATGTGGAATGACCACATCAACGCCTCTGCCCTCTATCGGCGTGCCCTCCGGGAAGAGATGGACGTTCGCGATGTCGACCCAAATGAACCCTGTATGGTGAATATGGAGAAGCGGATACACGAGAAAAAGCCGGTGCTGAAGGACCGCTACAACTATACGCGGATAGTAATGTGGCTGCCGCAGTATCAGGACAGTAGCCTCGACGAGATTGTCGCGGACCTCAAGGACGTCTTCTCCCGGTGGCCGTGGTACGACGAGCAGGAGACCGAGTACCAAGTTCGCTACGAATTCTCGAACACGATCGACGGCGACACGCCGTTACCGATGAACTGCGATAACGACGATTTACAACGCTACTGCATCGGCCAAGACCAGTGTCCCTACTCGATCTGGGGCAGCCTTCCGTTCCCGGATGAGATGTACGAGCAGGTTGACGAGGAGTCAGCTGGGCCCACTGAGCAATTCTGAATCATAGACAACCCTGAATCTGCGGAATCCTTAGAAAGTGATTGGTTTGGCGACTCTGCTGATAAGAGAGAGTGGATCGACCATCGCGTTGAATCGCTAAGTACAGAGGGTTTATGCAGCCACTGACACACGTCCGAGAACCAAAACTTGTGTCCGGCTTTCACTAGTCAAACTGAAAGAAACCCAACGAGGTCAGGATTTAGAAACTACTGAATCTGCTTCTCCCGATTCAAACGTTTCAACCAGACCTTCTGGGAACGTGTCTGGTGAAAAGATAGAGATGACATCGCCCGCTTCAATGCGAGTATCTCCGTTTGGCGTGATGCGTTCGTCCCCTCGTTCGATACTGACGACGAGTACCTCGTCCGGGAGCAATCCCTCTCTATTTGCATCTTCGAGTGTCTTACCCGTGATTTCTGCGGTTTCAGATACGGTGAATTCGACCACTTCCGCACCACCGACGACACTCTGAAAATCTGTGATCGCGGACCGTGGCTGATCCGTATCTGGCGCGAACGACTGGTAGGGTTGGGTGGTGTCGTTACGAAGAATATCTTCACGCTCGATCTTGGCACCGAGAGCAGACAACTGCTGAGCGATACGATTGATGTCGTCGGTATCTTTGCCTACGGCGGTGATGATGAGGTTTTCCTGACCAGCCAGCAGCTCGCGGACGTTCACGACACCATGCGTCGAGAGGGCTTCGCTCGCGATACTGGATCGATCACCGACGGCGGCAGTGCAGGTGAACTGTGTAGTTACTTTGCCATTTGTCGATTCGTAGTCGATGTCGGCGTGATACCCCTGGATAACCCCGTTCGCTTCCAACTGCTGGATACGGTTGCGGATCGTAGCCGGCGTCACGTCCACTTTTTCGGCGATCATCGGTGCAGACGTGTTTCGTGCATCGCTCCCGAGGTAGTACAAGATTCGTTCGTCGATCTCGTCGACCCGATAACTCATGTGGGGTCATAGTTCGGTATTCCTCAAAGACGTTTCGCAGAGCCCCACCAGAAATGAGCCATTTGAGAAATATATGCCAGAGGAATTTTTGATGCGAAAATGAGACCCGGCATATTCTACTGTAATCCAAATACTGTTCGAAACATTTTTGTTCTCCGTGGAGGGTGATTGCGACTATGGCGAACGATCAAAGTCGGAGTCCATTGGAACGACTGCGAGACCATTACGACGATGAGGAACTCGTTTGTCACGAGTGTGGCTACGAAGACGAAGAAGGGGCCTGGGAAAGCGAGACTGACGGGTCCGTAGTCGAGTATTACTACGAGTGCCCCAGCTGTGGCGCTGTTCGGGAACACACCATCGACCTGCGGGAAGAGTAAGTAGCGAATTGCTGAGCAGCAAGTAGCCACGACTATATGCATATCCGATCCTCAACGCGGGACCCGATTTTCCAAACTAGCAGCTGGACTACTGATCCAGCCGAACTGTGCTATCAACGTAATCAGATTCCTGGGACAAAGCATCCATGACGCCGACAGTTCGGGCCGACTGGAGGGCAGCCACCAGTCTCACCGGGATCGTCGTCAAGTGGCTGACGGTGCCGATGTTGTTCCCGCTCGCCCTCGCGCTGTATTATGGCCGCGGGATGGAAACCTTCGTGGTGAGCATCCTAGTTACATTTGTCGTCGGGGGGAGTCTGGAGCAAGTGCATGAAGATCCGACATCCGCACTCGGCCCGCGTGAAGGGTTTTTGATGGTGGCACTGACGTGGCTACTGGTCAGTATCGTCGGGGCAGTCCCCTACATCGTCGAGGGGGCGATTACCCCCTATGGCGCGGAATCAACGCTTCGGTACCCGGTGAACGCGCTTTTCGAGACGATGAGTGGTTTCACTACCACAGGGTCCACGGTAATGGGGACTATCTCATTCGAATATCATTCCCGTGCGCTGATGATGTGGCGCCAGGAGACACAATGGCTCGGTGGGATGGGTATCGTCGTACTGGCAATCGCGATTTTGCCCGAACTCTCTGTCGGGGGTGCTCAACTCATGGATGCAGAAGCACCTGGGCCTGGTATCGAGAAACTCACCCCCAAGATAGCTGAGACGGCCCGAGCTCTCTGGGGGCTCTACGTGGGGCTCACAGTCATCGAAATCATCGGCCTCTACGGGTTCCATCGCCTCGGCCTAGCGCCTGACATGACCCTCTATAACGCCGTCGCCCACGGTTTCACGACGATGCCAACAGGTGGATTCTCACCGGAGGCACGGTCTATCGAGGCCTTCACGGCGATCGTCCAGTGGTTCATAATCCCCTTCATGATCGCAGCCGGGATGAACTTCGCACTGTTCTGGAACCTCTGGCACCGCAACTTCCAGACCGTACTGGAAGACCTCGAGCTAAAGGGCTACTTGGGTGCTATCGGCGTACTTAGCGCGGTCGTTGCCGGTCTCCTCTTCACGACACCTGGGTTCGATGCACTCACGGGAGCTGTCGAGCCCTCCCTTCGGCATGCCGCCTTTCAGATCGCGTCGATTGTTACGACGACCGGGTATGCAAGTATGGATTTCAACCTCTGGGGGAGCCAAGCTAAGTACATCCTCCTCTTCGGGATGTTCATCGGAGGGTCAGCAGGAAGTACCGGTGGCAGCATCAAGGTGATTCGATGGATTGTGATTCTGAAGTCGTTGCGGAGTCAACTGTTTACCACGATCCATCCGGAAGTGGTGGACCCAGTCCGACTCGGCGATCAAGTTCTGGATGACGCCACGATCCGAGGCATTCAGGCGTTTACGCTTCTTTATTTGGTGATATTCGCGTTTGCGACCGTTGCCATTATCCTGATCGGAGTCCCAGCTGAGAGTCTGTCCCCGTTCGAAGCGACGAGTGCAGTCGCCGCAACACTAGGGAACGTCGGCCCGGGTGTCGGGCTGGTCGGACCGATGAACAATTTCCTTCCGTTTCCACGAAGCTCAAAACTATTGATGGTATTTTTAATGTGGACAGGCCGTCTTGAGATATTCCCGGTTATCATTCTGTTGACCCGTTCATACTGGCGAAGCTAACCTCCACGATGGCCCATGAATGTGAGTTTGTGGCTGGAAATGTCGTATCAGTCGATCCAATTTCTGAAGGTGAGCTGAGACGAACCAGATTTCGATACTCCAGGTTGCATCACTTAGTCGCCTGCATCCTCGCGTGGGAGAGCAATGACGGGGCAGTCCGCGTTGGTGATCAGTTTGAGAGAGATGTCGCCGGACATGAACTTCATTAGTCGATTTCCACCACGGGACCGGTAGACAATTGCACTGGCTCCGACTCTCTCCGCTGCTTCAAATATTTTTGCGGCAATATCACGCCCATACGCGGTGTGGTCGTCAGCCTCGGGGAACACTGTACGAACAGCGGCATACGATTCTTCTGCCAATTGTTCAGATTGTTCGACGGGTGTTTTATCGGGGACGCCCTCTCCTTTTTCAACAACGTGAAGAGCAGTTACTTTCTCGGAGTCATACGGTTTCAGAGCTCTAGCCGTCGCTAAAGCATCCTCTTCATGGGCAACTGGGACAAGAACGTGCTCAAGCATTTCCGCAGACTCAGTGTCATCTCCTTTTGTCATACTAAACGTTACAACCTCATAGTTTAAGAAGATACACCTGACAGGGGAATAGAGAGGGAATACTATTGATTCGTAGAATCAATAACTACAACACTCGTGCTGTTTGACCGATTTCGAAAACTCCTCTGCGGCCATATTGATATACAGTATGAGTGCCGGAATTGTGGGACTACACTCAGTACGGAAATTGAAGAGTGTCCCTCTTGTGGGTCGACTGAGATCGCTTGCTACGAATTCACTGAGTAATCCCGTTCCAGTTCAAAGTTGGTTATTGCCGTTCGAACGCTCGTTACTCACGGGTCGATACGCACACCTAATTAACGGTCAATTCTTCATCGAAGGTGTGAAGCAAACATCGGCAGCTTTCTGTATTTACCCCCCATGTTCAGCAAACCGGTTGTGTGAGTTGGGAGGGTTTCAGCAGAGCCACTCCCCTCAGAATGTCGAAAGTTATACTGCGGACTAGAATCAGGTTCTTCTGAACTCCCGTCGGGCAATTTTCAGCGGCTAAAACGGCCGGAATCGAGGGAATAGGGAGTATTTCACGATTCGAGGTGGCGAGCCGAAGAACCTCGAGAGAGATTCAACAGGTGAAGCAGCGGTTCCCGGGTAACCAGATACGTCCGAAATCACCTTCGTTACCCCGCCGTCGAGCAAATTTTGAGGTTGAAGTATTATCCCGGAACTCGTCGAGGTACTTTCTAACCCCTCAAATCGGCCCGACGAGGTTCTTCTGCAATTTGAGTCCGTTATTTCGCCTTGCATATCGCGGTTTTCGTCCAAAGAAAGAGGCGATATGCAGTGTGCGAAAGCCGCCGGCTCTCTCAGGCCGAGGGGCCGTCACAGGGGTAGCGGAACTACAGACGTATCAGATTTAGCGCATAGGGTGAACGGGTACGTTTCGGTGGTGTCGGTCGCCCCGTGAGGGGGTGGCGGGGCGCATCACGTGCCCCCGATAGACGATGGCTTCGGAACGACGCAACAAGTCACGAGCAGCGCATCAGGCAGGAACTACCCCCGTCGATGAGGCGCCGTGGGCAGACCTCGAGATGACGGTTCCGACCGACCGAGATCACGCGTCGGTCGTCGCGCTCGTGGAGTGTGCTCTTGTCGAGCTCACACACGAGGCCGTGGGCGCCGTCTTCGTCTCACGGCAGGTCGGGCGGTCGACGCGGTCGCAGTACGCCGCCGCCGACGACGTCGGCGAGCAGTTCCAGAAGCGGCGCTTCGACGACCGGCTGGGCTGGCAGGAGACCACCGTCCCTCGCCGAACCGTTCGCGACGAGCTCATCACCCAGCTCACGCGGTCGGCGTCGACGTCAACGGAGCGGGCAGGTGAAGAAGTAGCCCGCGAGCCAGACACCTTCGTCGTGAAGCCAGTTCGAGAGCTCCGAACGCCGTAGCGGCTAGCCTTAACCAACATCCCGACCCAATACCGACACAATGTTGGTTAACACCTCGACGCCATCGACCTCGAAGTCCGATTTGCGCCTCCCGCAGTCGAGTTTGTCACCCCCGGGAGGGGTGCGGGGCGCGCTGCATCGACATCGCCTCGCATTGGTGAGCCTGATGACGACGAGCGATATCTACGGTCACGACTTCGACGAGGACGTCCAGTGCGGTCCAACTGATCCCTGTCCCGAATGTGGCGGCGAGGTGCGGACGAACGCGGCTGAAACCGTCTGTGAGGACTGTGGCCTCATCATCGACGACCAAGCGATCGATCACGGGCCAGAGTGGCACATCGACGACGGCGCCGACACGGCGAGGCGAACCGGAGCGGCACTGACACCGGCACGGCACGACCGCGGCCTCTCGACAGAGATCGGGACGAACCAGGACGCCAACGGCAACCCCCTCGACGGCAAGAAGCGTCGACGCCTGTCCCGACTCCGTCGGGAGCACGCACGCAGTCGGTGGCGATCGAAACAGGAACGCAACCTCGGGCATGGCCTCACGGAGGTCCGGCGGATCGCGAGCGCACTCGGCCTGAGTGATTCGGTACGCGATCAAGCGTGTCGATTGTTCCGAACGGCGCAGTCACAGCACTTGTTGCCCGGCCGATCGATCGAGGCGATGGCCGCCGCGAGCGTCTATGGCGCCTGTCGGTGCAACGGGCAGTCGTGGTTGATCGCCGACGTGGCGCCGATGGCGCCGGTCGCCCAGGATCGCGTCGAGAACGCCTATCGCGTGCTCAACGAGGAGCTGGGGTTGCCGACGCCACCGGTCCGACCGACACAGTTCGTGCCGCGGCTGGCGTCGGAGTTGGGGTGTACGGATCCCGTCCGACGCCGAGCGGAACAGCTTGCTGAACAGGCCGTCGACGCTGGCGTCACGTCAGGCGTACATCCAGCGGGATTCGCTGCCGCCTGCCTGTACATGGCGGCGTGTGCGAACGACGCGCCGTTGACGCAAGCCGATGCGGCAGCGGCGGCGGAGGTGACGATCGAGACCGTCCGGAACCATC
>SDGW01000877.1_pt1 | contig 12455 bp, 4 predicted proteins | sample 2873831 | NCBI WGS metagenome assembly SDGW01 (sample SAMN08132700, study PRJNA421101) | hypersaline lake metagenome | isolation source: celular fraction 0.22 microns magnesium sulfate-rich crust from ephemeral... | place: Spain: Penahueca Lagoon, Toledo | collected 2011-07
CCTCTCTTTCACTCGCAACGACCGTAATGGCTGCACCTTTTGTAGCACAAGCTGAGGAAAACCCATTTAGTGATATTGAAGAGGGAAGTTCTACATACGAGAGTGTTACGACATTAGCCGAAGAAGGGATTATCAATGGTTACCCTGATGGCACTTACCGCCCTGATGTTAAGCTCAGTAAAAAGCAAGCCGCTATGTTATTCTCAAAATCTCTTAAGTTAGATCGTTCTGAAACTATTGATGAAGATGATTTTCCATTTGAACATGTTAGTGCGGATGCGAAAGTTGCTCCATTTGTAAACAGTCTTTATCAAGAAGGCATCCTGACTGAAGAGGATAACTTTGTACCAAATGAGGAGTTAACTCGTGAGGAAATGGCTGAGTGGTTAATGCGTACATTTGACCTTGTAGCTTTAGATAATGAGGAAACGGTCATCCCTGACTTCTCGAAGGTGGATGAAGACTACCAACAAGCTGTGGTCTCTCTTTATCATAACGACATTACGAAGGGTATGAAGGATGGTAGTTTCGCTCCAAAAGAAACCGTAAACCGAGGTCAATTCGCGATCTTCCTATATCGTGCACTTAATAAGCAAAACATTGAGCGTGTGCAAGAATTTGATGACATTTACACACAACTTGATGTTACGCCGATGCTTCCAAATAAAGCAAGAGCCCTTCTGCAAAACGGAGATGTAATGGAAAGAAACGTAACCTGGACAGATACGGATCTTGATTTGAGTACGAAAGGAACCTATACCGTTGAGGGAATTGTAAAAGGTACGCTTGAAAAGGTGAGCCTCACGATTCATGTAGGTCACAAACAGGTTGAAGATATCACCGGGTTCGAGGACATCGACTATATTATCGGAGAAGATCTGCATTTACCAGAGAACGTTACAGTAAAATTTGACGACGATTCTGAAGAACAGTTATCCGTTAAATGGGAAGACACCCAAATCACAGAGCCTGGCGACTACTTAGTAAAAGGAACCGTCCAAGAGCTCAACCAGGAAATCAGCGTTAACGTTCATGCTGCACAACCAACGTTAGAAGTGAATAAAGTCTGGTCTCCAAACTTAAGAGAAATGAAAGTACAGTTTAACATCACACCCAAAAACATGGAAAAAGTACTTGATCCAGATACGTACAGCATTACAGATAAGAATGGCCAAGACATAGAACTCGATTCCCTTCATTATAATGAGGAGGAAGACGTGCTTACAATGGTTTCATCTTTCTCTCTTACAAAAGGAGAAGGGTCTATCGAGATCACGAATAGTCTACTAGATGAGGATTATTCTAGCTCATTAGAATTCAACGACAGTACAGCACCTAATCTATCCAAAGCCGTAGCTGTTGGACCTCGTCAAATTGAAGTTCAATTCTCTGAACCTGTGGATCTACCGACATCGGAAGAAGGTATCGTAACAGAATCTAAATATAAACAAATCTTTAAGATTAATGATTCCTTCACCCATGTCCATGAAGTACAAGCTCTTGATTATGGAAAAACCTACCTTGTTACATTTGCGACAGAATTCCGTGAAGGTGAGAATCAAATCAGTGCAAAAGACGCTGTAAAAGATTATAACTTCCAATCGATAGACCAAGACAATAATGCTGAATCGTTTATTTATCAGGATCAAGAAACGTTTACAGATTTAACAAACGTTTCAGTTGATAATCCGTATCAGATTACGCTTCAATTTCAGCATCCGGTAGATTTACTTGATGAAGACGGACTCTATGTTCTTCAAGGTGATGAAGAAGTATCCCCAGAAAGTATAACGCAGGAAGATTCCAGAAGCTTATCCTTAAGCTTTTCTTCAGACTCTCCTATTAGCAACATGAATCAGCTCGTCATAGAAGAGGATAGTTTACGAGACTACTGGAAAAATGAGAATGATGCGTTAACAGAGCAGTTGAACCTACAAGACGATACAACTGCTCCTCAGCTGAAGAATGCGAAAGTAATTGAAGAAGAGAACACAAGCTCTTCCAATGTTCAAATCTCCATCATGTTTGATGAACCCGTAGTCATACCTGAAGATACAGAGGCCAAACTCTATAATTCAGAAAGCGACGAACTAGAAATTGAATCCATTGAACGCTCTGAAACAAACCGTTCCCACGTCACGTTAACGTTGGACACACCATATGGCGAGCTACCTCAAGATGAATATACTTTCTTAGCCAGAGACATCCAGGACTTATACGGGAACCAATCCGGCCAAGCTGATATCACATTTACAGCTAAGAGCTTAAAAGCACCAAGTAACTTCACGGGTAATGTGTTCAGTAAAGATGATGAATTAATCTTCACTGTGAAGTTTGATCAGGAAATGGCTGACTCAGGCGATCATGCAGTCACATTGTTAAATCAATATGAGTTGCATTACAAGGAAGAGAGCATTCTCTTAAGTGAACTTGCCAATAAAACAGGGGTTCAAATAAACCTAGACCTAAATGACGCTGGCGATCAAGCCAAAATCTATGTGAAGTATGCATCAGATAGCAAACAACATTGGATTGACGCTCTATCCAATCTTGAAGAATCGATTGGTGAAGAAGAATTAGACTCCCTAGGATTAAATGTTGGGAAGGTGGCAACAGAAGCTGGCGTAAAAACGAAAAGCTTTTATAACCCAGTGAAACTGAACCTACAGCAACCATTCACAATTCAAAACGCTACCGCTGTGGATCAAGATACCATAAAAGCAACCTTGAACCACGAGATCGAACATTACAACGAGGAAGATATCATTCTATTCACAGATATTAACCGAAACGACGAATATGATCGCGGAGAAGAACTCTCACATTCTACAGATTATGAAACCAGTGATCATTCTACTACCTTGACAATTCAAATGGATGAGGATAATGAGTATCAAATCGGTGAACGAGAGATTTATATCACGACAGCGTATAACTCTTTCTCTAAAGACACTTATGGACAAGTTCTGAATATTGATCCTTATCTCATTGAAGATGGAATTCCAGCTCAGGTTCAGGAGGATGAAGTATCTCTGATTGAGATGGATGAGGAAGGTAAAGCATTAGTTACAGTACCATTTACAGATGAAATTGATGGCACTACGATTAGTCGATTGACGTTTGAGATGGAGAATGATGAGTTTGAAGTTATGGAAGCTCAAGTTGAGGAAGATGAGTTGAAGTTAGTTGTTAGTTATGATGGTGAAGATGTTGAAGAGTTAGTTGGAGAGACTGTTAAGCAAGTATTTCCATTCATGGATAGGAAAGAGAATGAGTTGACTGATCTTTCTTTTGAAATTAAGTAAGAGAAAAGGTAGAAGCAAACAGCTTCTACCTTTTTTATTTTATTCAATTCTAAACGACATCACAATGCCTTCTTTCAGCTTTCTTGGTGATTCTGTTGCAATCTTATTGCTGATGTAGAGGTAGTATTTACCCTCTTCATAGTCAGCAGTTGGAACGACTTTTAATTTGGAACCATCCATTTTAAGTTCAACATCAATCGCTTCCCCTTGTTCATTTATAACTTGAACTTGTTCGGAATTGACGAAGTTTTTGTTTAATGGTTGGTTGAAGGTTACAGTCCATTCTTTGCGTTTATCCATAACCGTTGGTGCAGCATTCCACTTCTTAGTGTCTCCATCAGATAAGACTACAAGCTTGTGGTGCTTTTCACCGTCTTTGGTTTCTGCTGTTACAACGAGGATTCCTTCTCCATTTGCTTGAAGTTCGCCGTCTTCATTAATAGTAGCAATTTCAGAATTGCTAGAAGTGAATCGCTCGATGTCAGATGTTTGTAAATCTTCAAACGTTACTCCCATAGATTCGCCTGGAACAACGGATGGAACCACATTTTTATTCTTCTTAAGTGTATTCTGGTCTGAATCCGATTCTGCATCGTCATCGTTATCATCATAGCGAACGACTGGCGAGCCGCTATCATTACCATCGCTTGAGTTACTGTCATCGCTTCCGTCTGAAGAATCTGTGTTATCTTCTTCTTTGTCTCCTGTCGTAAACGATGAAGTAGTTTCTGTTCCTAGACGTTTTCCATCATAATCCTCTACGTCACTAGTTACTTTTACCGTGTAAGTTTCATTTGCAGCTAGTTCCTCATCTGGATTAATGATCACAGTATCAGATAACTTAACGGATGGATCTTCTTCAAAATATCCTGTTTCTGTTTCTTGATAGCCATTCATATTTTCTAGCTCTAGTGTTACAGAAACTTCTTCATTTTTGCTATTTAGTAACTTGATATTGTCGCCCATATTATTTTCATTCATAGGACGATCGAAGTTCACTTCAATATTTGAAGTGAGATCAACATCTTTAACTCCATCATTCGGTGTAACCGATGTAACCTCAGGGTTTGTAACAGCAATCATTGGTACGTTTAGTTGTGTTTCTGGAGGTGGAACTAGCGTTTCTCGACTTGTGTAGTCAACATAACCATCTTTCGAGAACAAGACTCTCCAGTTTCCTGCAGGAACATCCCAACCGTAACGACCATTTTCGTCTGTGATTTGAGGGTTAACCTGTCCAAAGTTTGCTGCATTCCAGAACTTCCAGCTACTATCATCCTGTTGTTCTTGAACGACAGCTTTTACACCATCTAGGCGATTTTCCATACTTCCTTCGAAAACATAACCAGATGGGTCAATAAGGACAATCACTTCCATAAGTGGAAGCTTAACCTCTTCTCCATTTGATGTGAATGTAAGGCCTAGCATTTCTTCTCCATAGGAGCTCCAAGTATCTGGGATTTGTACTTGATAGTTTCCTGTTCCATCTTTCGCCTGAAGTTCATAATCCTCACCAAGAAATGTTACAGCACCATTGTCGACATCTTGATCAAATTCAATGTCTAGATTAATTGGTGTGTATTCCACAATGGATGATGTCAAAATACCCGTATAAGGATTCAGCTTCACATTGTTGTTCCAGCCTGCGTTAAGCGTAACATCCTGTACTTCTGGAACATTTGGCTTATAGTCTACTTTAAGAGGCTCAGAATAGATCGCTTCTCCGCCATCCATAACTTTAGCTCTTAAGTGATGTGTGCTTTCTGTGTTTCCTTCTACTGGAAGATTGACATTGGAGTACCACCAGCGTCCATTTACTTCGGTTGAGGCAAGCTTCTGCTCTCCATCATAAATTTCAACAATAGAACCTGCTTTGGCATTACCATAAAGTTTAACGCTCTTATTGGACGTTACACTTGGTCCTTCCAACGTGACAAATAATAGGTTTGTCGTTGCGGATAACGTATTTTCGTTTTTAACTTTAGCACTTGTCACGATTGGCTTGCTTGCATTACTATCAACTGTCGCTTCAAATACTAATGTACCTGATTCTCCAGCTTTCATAGATGGTATTGTGTAACTACCATTTGTCAGAGATACTTCTTGACCTTTCCATAAAGCAGAAGATTGAAGACTTAATTGATCATCCATATTTAGGTTAACGTCTACATTTTCCGCTTTAGCTGAACCATTATTTTGTACATTTAGTCTGTACGTGATCTTCTTACCTGGTGTTACTAACTGTTTTGAAGCTGTGAGTTGATTTCCTTCACCACTAAATGAACTATTACCAGCGTTCTCTGCTGCAACAATTGTTAACTCTTCAGTAGAAGGTGTAACGTTTTCCTTCGTAACATTCGGAATGCTAGATCCATATACATTTAAGGAATAAGTAGCGTCTTTTACATCACGCAACTTAAAGTATCCATTCTCATCCGTTCGTGTCCAACCACCCCAGTAATTATCGCTTACTAAGGATATGGAAGCACGCGCAACAGGGTTACCATCCCCATCTAGAACACGGCCATGTACATATTTCTCAGGCTCAACTTCGATCGTTAGTTTTGAATCAAAATCAGCGCTAGTAATTGCTACCTCTTTTTGTTGGTATCCTGGTACGTCTAACTCTAATGTACCATTGCCTTTCTTAACATCCTCAATAAGGAAGTTTCCATTAACGTCGGCCTCGCCATGACGATAACCATTTGTATCATCAACGAATGTAAGCTCAATTCCTGAAACCTGCTTATCATCTGATGTAGAAATTGTTCCGCTTAAGTCAGCCCCTTTTTCAAGGTAGACATTTTGCGTAACGGTCTCATTTAGGTTAATGTTACTTTGTCTGTACGGGATGTAACCTTCTTCATTAATATAAAGGCTGTAATTCTCATCATATACAGCGTCTGTAACTGTTAATTGACCATCATCTAGAGGTTCATTCCTGAATGTATGATCTCCTGAGTCATCGTAATACTGATCCTGTACGTCCCAGCTATAGAAGTGAGCGTAATCGAGTTCATCGATTGCCTCTCCTTCTCCATACACATTGAACGTCACTGTTGTTGTTTCTTTCTCTGGCTGTTCAAGTGTAATGTTAATTGGGGTCGTCACGTAATCTGATGTTTCATCAATGGTTACAGTGGTTGTATACGGTTCTTTTCCATTACTGTGTACAGTAGCTTCATAAGTCCCTGCAGCTATTCCTGTAATCTCAGCTGCACCATTCCAATTCTCAAAAAGACCTTCTTCGTTCGTAAACCCAGAATAATAGGAATTGTCTGTTTGATCGTCAGTACCTTCCATGGATACATAAGTTCCCGTTATTGGGGATCCATTTTGATCTTCTACGTATAATTTTGCAGTTTGATAAAAACTTGTTTCTAGGCTGTCTATAGATGATGATTTGTTGCCTGCTTCATCAAAAGCAACAACCTTCACATAGAATTTACCGCCTTGATTAAAGTTATCTAATTCATAACTAGATCCTCGATATTCATTTTCTACAACTTCAAGAGTACTCTCACTATCACCAACAAGAATATTGTAGTGATCAATATCTCGATTCCAATCCCAATTGATGTATAAATTGCTTTGGTGCTGATTTACATCAACTTCAGGTTGTGAAGGTGCTACAGTATCCTTAGTGAACTGAACTTCTTGATAAATATCAGTGCCCATTAGTGTAGCTTTAAGTGTGTAGTTTCCATCTTCTTGTAAATCTAAAGCTCCTTCAAAGGAACCGCTACCTGTAGAGGTAACATTTTGCTCAGAAATTTTTGTCCCATTATTAAAGAGCTCAAGATTCACTATACTATTTGGAGAAGTTGTTCCTGTAATGTTTAGTGTATTCGTGTTTACTTGTTGTTCATTTTTAATTGATGTTAATTCAAGTGTCTCCCCACTTGAGTCACTTTCTTCTCCTACAGTGAAGGTTGTATCGTATGTTTGGCGCTCGCCATTTGGTAAAGGCATATCTAACTCATACTCATACTGACCTGGAGCAATGTCTTCAACATGAATGTATTGGAAAGACATAGATTCATTAGATATTTCTTCTACAATTTCTCCAGTTTCAGCTTCTGTAATCGTAATGCGTGGAAAGTCAAAATCCACTGCATTCCAAGAATGAACATTATCAATCATAAACTCCCCATCAGAGACTTCATGTTCAATAGATACTGAATAAAGATTGTTCGTATCTTGATAAGAATCAAAGTTTACATTTGATTGAGCAGCGATCCCCGAAAAGTTCAACTCTGTTTTTGTTTCAGTTGTGAAAGATTCACTAACCCAGTTCCAAGTCACATCTTGTTGATTATCCTGCATTATACTAAGTTCAACTTCGTGATTTGGAGTGATCATAAATTGAGATATTTGATTAGCTGAAATGCCGTGAAACGAACTTGAGATATCTTCAAACATCATAAATGCTCTAATCTCTACTTCTGAATCTGAATTAAATTGTACAGGCTCTGCTTGTGACAATTCATTTTGAAGATCAAAAGTGAGCGACTCAGTAGCATCAATAACTTTTGTAAGATGATAAGCTTCTCCGCTATTACTGTTCATACCATTCAAAATGACATTAAATTTCTGAGGTGAAGCCAATAATGTTTGATGATCCCCATGTTGAGGTAAACTAATTGTATGTCCGTGTAATGACTCTTTTGAATAAGGTACAAGCTTCAAATTATAGTCAGAAAGCTGATCTACAAAAGAAATGTTTGGAGAAACGGTTACCAAATCCGTTTTCATTTCTACCCCACTTAGCTGATTAAATGACTCTCCATTCATTTCTTCGTGGTGATAATACTTATAATAATCACCATTTTTACTAACCTCATAGGTCACATTAATGTTAATCTGATCATCAGCAACTATTTCAGGAAGAGGATCCCTGAATTCTCCATCCCTGTAGTTAATATGATCCTTCCAATGACCATCACTATCTCTTATAATAATCTCACCATTTGAATAACCGGATACTTCATATCCATTAGATGGAGTGAGATTCAGTTTACCTTCGTCTTCTGTTGATGTAACTGCATATGTAGTTGAAGGTAACATCGTACTAAATAGAATCATTAAAATACTAATAATAGAAATAATGCTTTTTGCAAAACGATTTTGCACGCTTTCCCCACCTCCTAAAAACTAAGTCCTAAACTTTTGTTCTCACAACACCTCCTTATTTTAGGACTACAGTAACAAATCTACCATAATTAAGAAGGTTTGTGTGTCGGATGATGGGATTTTTTATACTATTTTGATAGAAAATGACGAAAGGACTAGAGATGATTTTTTAAAACACCTCATTCACTAAGGTGAACTGTAACCTGAATTATGAACACTTGAAGCAAACAATACTACCCATATTCGTGCTTTTTATATTCCCTGCGCTCGAATATGAATATATAATTAAACTAATGAAAACGGGCATGGTAGAATGCTATAGGGAATATGATATAATGCTCAACTTAAACATCTGGAGAAAAATCCGAATATGGTGAAAGGATCAGAAAACCATCACACACAGTACTTGTTAAAGCGGTTAAAAAGAATTTAGTTAGCAAAGGACCCTATAAGATCTTCTCAGTGAATACATCTTAATTACAGACAATAAAATGCACCAAATAATGACAAACATTCACCACTTCCACATACCCCCTATTTATAATTAATGAGCAGACCAACGGTGTGACATTTTTTATGTGGAGTTTTTTGATTCATTATCTGAAGATACTGAATTTGCATGATTAAAGGATAAGCCTAAGAGGCATTGCCGCATGTACGGGTAATTCTCGTCAAAAAGTAACTGATGTTATACTGTTAGCCCCAAAAAGGTTAGTCTGTCATTTAGAGGATTAAATAGACTGATAAATGTATTGAGTATTTCCCTTTAAGATGTTAGTCCATAAACATTTAAGCACCACCCTTACGTACCTTCACATGACCTCAAAAATTCTGATGGGCGTCAAAAGTCAATTGGATGAATCAGGAGAAACACCATGATTACAGTTCACTCGGTGTTTCGTGAACATTATGACACCTATCTCAGCCACTATACCCCTTCCTTGATTCAGGCGAAAACCGCAAAAGATATTCTGAACTGTAAAACGAATGAACTCGGTGCGCACTCTTATGGCTGTGATACCTGCGGTCATCAACAAATCACCTATAACTCCTGCCGCAATCGACATTGTACGTTGTGCCAGGGAGTCAAAAAAGAAGTCTAGATTGATCAAAGACGGAAAGACATCTTACAAGCTCCTTATTTTCATCTCGTGTGCACAATACCTAAACAGCTTCACCTGTTGATCTATCAAAACCAATCGCTGCTTTACAACTTGATGTATCGGGCTGTAGCTGAAACGCTTCAGGAATTATCAGCTGATCCGAAGTATTTGGGAGCTCAAATAGTTTTCATGCCCGTTCTTCACACATGGGGACAGGATTTGCATTATCACCCTCATATCCACACGGTCGTCTTGGCCGGAGGCCTGACGAAAGATGGGCGATGGAAGCGTTCAAGTGATCAATTTTTCCTCCCTGTCTACGTTGTATCCAAGAAATTTCGTGGGAAGTTTCTGTATTATTTAAAGAACTATTATCGGGAAGGGAAGCTTGCCTTTTATAATGATGCCTGCATTTATGAAGATCCGACTAGTTTTCAACAGTTGATCGATGCGTGTTATGGCGTGAACTGGTACAGCTACATGAAAGAAACCTTTTCAGGACCTCTCGCTGTGATGGAATATTTGGGACGTTACACGCACCGAATTGCCATTTCGAATCACCGGATTCTTTCGGTCACAGACGAGACGATTCGCTTCAAAGCTAAGGATTACCGACACCCGAAGAAGAAAAAGGTCATCGATATGAATCCCACTGAATTTATACGTCGCTTTTTGATGCATGTGCTGCCGAAAGGGTTTGTGAAAGTCCGCCATTACGGTATTTTAGCCAATCGAAATAAAAAGACAAAATTAGAGACCTGTCGATTACTGTCACGAAGTGAGCGCTTCGAACCTCGTTTTGAGGGGTTGTCAGCCGTGGAAGTATTGTCGATTCTTTTGAAAAAAGATTTAACGTTGTGCCCCTCATGTCAAAAAGATTCACTGAAACAACATGAGGGCATCCCGTAAAAACTTCCAAATTGAAGACATCCCAAACGGCCTCTTCAATGGGGAGGGGGCCCCTATGGAAAAAAGCCCTTCCAGAGCCCTTTCATCGTTTCCAAATCCATCAAATGAAGAAGCCCTGTGTTAATAGAGGAGATCTTCAAGGTGAGGAAAACGAATTGAATTTCCATAGCCAAAGCCGCGACTTCCTCCTTCCAGGGCAATCAAAAATTTTGCGCTAGAGGAGATATATAAACATAAGAGAAAGCCGTTTGATGAGTTTTCACCCCGTCAAACGGCTTTCTTGCGCGCAAAACTTCCGATTGAACCCTAATCGAACCGTCCCTATGTTATTCTAACTTCCTTGCTTCCTTATATGCCTGAAACTCTGATGTGTAAATAATATCTCCACTATTCTCACTAACACTTATTAGATGATCTTGATCATAAACAAACTCTTCAGCTATCCCACCAAAATATTGTATAGCTCTTTCTTGGATTTAATGATATCACTTGTTCGGAATGGACAGCCTTGCCATTCTGCATATTTATATCGACAATGCGACAAAACAAATCCCATGGTATATAGCTTTATAGATTTTCCTTCTGCTGTTTTAATGTGATCTCTCCAAAAACCACTTGGATTTGCTTGCCTGGAGGCAATTCTTCTATGGACTCATATGTACGAGACGTCATGACCTTAGGAATATGATATTGTTCTCTAAGTTCACTAACAAAAGCTCTAACAGTGCTATCACCTACTGTAAACTTTGGATAACGCTCGCTTAACCAGTCACTTACCTGTGAAGAAGATAAATCAAGATGTTCTCTTAACCAACCTAAAATATCCTTTTCATACGGATCTAACTTCTTGGTTCTTCTTTTCAATGAATTCACCCAATCTTGACACTCTTCAAAACTCATATCCAAAAACTTATACACTGTCGTTCTTGAAATATTTTTCTTTCTTGCAATTGCATGATACATTATAACCTTGTTCTTTTAACTGCATTATCTCTAAATACAATTTCAATATCTCCACCTTGCGCTCCCCCTGATCAACTAATACTTTTACTTTCATATTAGCCTATAAAGGGAAATTTAGGGGGCAAAAAGTGTTCAATCTTATCTAGCAAGAACTGTCTCATTTAGTTTAGCAGTCACATTTACCCTTCCAGTTGTACGATACTATTCAACAGATAATGAAGTTCTACATTCGGTCACATTGCTAATGATCAAAATCCTAATTCTTCAATAAAAAAAGAAGAATTAGGATTTTGTCCTTTAAATTACGTTTTTCTGTTGGTTAACGCATAGACACCAAGTGGGTAAATTCCGTGGCAATGGCTGGTACAAAACATGGCAGAGATGGTATATTCATGTGGCGGTAATCAAATGAATGAATACCTTACTTTAATATACCTCAAAATCACATCCAAATATAATGCAATGATACCTCTACTCATACCCATTTGGATGTGATTGATGCCATTTCCAAGCGGTTTCCACAATGGAGTTAATATTTGTATTTTCAGGCTTCCACCCTAACTCCTCAGCAGCCTTTTCTGAAGACGCTATTAATACAGCTGGATCACCATCTCTACGAGGATATATATACGAAGGTATAGAATGTCCAGTCACTCTACGTGCTGTATCAATAATTTCGTTTACGGTAAACCCCATTCCACTACCTAGGTTATATATTTCACTTCTACCTCCATTTCTCATATGTTTAATAGCTCGTATATGTGCATCTGCTAAATCCACAACATGAACATAGTCTCGAACACAGGTCCCATCATGTGTAGGATAATCATCACCATAAATTTTAATATAATCTCTTTGTCCTAAAGCTACTTGAAGTGTTAGTGGAATCAAATGTGTTTCAGGGTTATGATCCTCCCCTAAACTACCATTAGGATGCGCACCACCTACATTAAAATATCTAAGAGCTACATATTGCGTTCCATAAGCTCTTTCTGCCCATTTTAACATGTTTTCTATAATTAACTTCGTTTCACCATAGGGA
>SDGW01000878.1_pt1 | contig 12447 bp, 11 predicted proteins | sample 2873831 | NCBI WGS metagenome assembly SDGW01 (sample SAMN08132700, study PRJNA421101) | hypersaline lake metagenome | isolation source: celular fraction 0.22 microns magnesium sulfate-rich crust from ephemeral... | place: Spain: Penahueca Lagoon, Toledo | collected 2011-07
GAATAAAAATAGGTAAGATTGATAATCAAGAAAATCAAGTATAAACATAATCACACCCCTCTTTTGGGACTTTTAAATACGAGAGCCAAAATGACATTAATAACGCCTGTAATCATGGAGATCACAAATACAGTTAGCCCTTTCTCAGTTCCAAAAGTATATTGAAACCCTGAACCATCAGTTGGAATAAACCACGCAAATAAACATACTAAAATCAGAGACAATGGAAGTGGTAGATACCCTAATAACACCACTTCTCTATTGCTAGATTCAGCCTCACTAACCTCTTTTTGAAAGTCTTTCATGTTTTCATGTATAGTTGATAAAGTATCCTCTACATCAAAACCTTCTTTCGCTCCAAGCAATATAGCATGTGAAAGCAAAGGCCCCCAGTCACCAATCGCATAAGAGAAAAATTTAGCAGCTTCTTCTTTCTCTTGATCATCACCTTGAATATTTATCCATAATCTAGAGAGAACTTTGTTCATATGCCCACTCTTGGAGTCTCTTACAGCTTTTAATGCATGAACCATTATTTTGTCTCGCTTCTTATACTCTTGGATTAAATTCACCACTACACCGTATAACTCAGCTTGAAGTTTATTGCGCAAATAAATATGTCTAACCTTTAATAGAACTACTGGAAATAGAATAAAGAAAAAGAGAGACGCTAAAACTGAAAAGAACCAACTACCTGTACCAATAATTAATACTATGGAGACAACTAAAAATCCAAAGAATTGGTAAAAGAAAAAGAATGCAAAGTGTTTCGGATGGTAGCTGTTTAAAGCACTTGAAAGCAACAAATGGTATCGGTATAGAAATTTGTAGTTCAAAAGTTTTTGACTTTGATTTTCACTACTTCTCTTCCTTTGGATATTAAAACGACTTCTTATCTTAGAAGGACTCAACCCAGCAATCAATAGAATATTGAAGAAAAATAAAGCACCGAAAAAAAGCATTGATATTTTTAAAAGAAGTAGCATTACATCAACATCCTTTTAATTAATCTATCGCATAATATTTAGAGTATTTGTTCTCTAATTTATTGAGTAACGATTCTAACTTGTTGTACTCATAACGTTGACTATTTTTAAGCTTCCTAGAAATTTTAGGGGGTATATCCTGTTTAAAATACCAACATTTATCATTCAAGTCATACTCCATGAATTTATGAACTGTTGGTTCGCCATCCTCAGCAACATCATAAAACTGGACACCTAGAACCTTCTTAGATCCCCCTTCAATTTCATCCATTACAATAGAGTAGTCTAAAATTCGGTTGAACCTTTCTGTTTCAAGCTCTAAATCCAAGTTCTTTTGGTGATAGATAACATATAGTCGCGCTAACAATTTAGGTAAATTGTAAGGATCATTCTCATGCAGTGTACCTAACACAACTTCAATACCATTTTCTGAAGATCTACCGAAAAAACCGGCTTCTTGCGCTCTAATTTCTGCTGCGATAACTCTTCTTACATCATGTCTTAACTGTGCTCTAGCAAGAATTGTTTCTAGATCACTATTTGTACTATGAATAATCCTTGCATTTTTAAAAATATTGTTAACACTGAACTCTTTATTAGATTCCGCAAAAACGCTAACTTTACCTGAATACACAAATTCACCCATCATACTTAAAAGCATAGTTGACTTCCCACAACCAGGAGGCCCAGCTACAATCCCGTTCAACTTCAATCTTGCTAGAAGAGAGAATAATTCAATTACATCAGGATCATTTGGAATAGTCCCTAATCCACTTTGCTCTTGGAAACTTAAATATTCATACACTTTTTGACGAATTGTTATAACGGGTTCTTCTACTGCATTAGGAATCATTATGGAACATCGATAGTTACCAAAAGTAGGTGTTTCTAAGTCTGTATTTTCATACTCATCAAGCTTATTGCCCTCAAACGAGTTAGCTATTCGACTGTAAACCTCCTTTACATGTTCAAGATCCCTGAACGAAGCCTCTACAGGAGTATATAAACCATCTCTTTTCAGTTCTACATTCGTTCCAATAGATTGCACACTTTCACAATAAGGTTCCTTTTTCAGGATTGATAAGGGACCCCAACCATACATTTCCTCAAAAATTGCTTCTTCTAGCGAGTCGTAAAAAGTAGGAGGTTTTATCCCTTTAACATCGTTTCTCTCAGCTAAGTAACTAGAAATATGTTTAATAAAAGTTTGCCTAGCTGAAGGATCACCTTGAACAGCCTTACCATATAATTCTGTAAAATGGTTAACTGTTAGATCATTGTCCCCTTCCTCTATTCCTTTTTCATACTTTTCTCGTATATGATTTTTGGCGTCAAAACATAAATCGATAAATGTCTCAGCTACACCCTTTGTCTCCGTAGGTTTAATTGAATATTTTCTAGAATCGAAGCTTTTTCTTTCTTTCAACCCCTGATACGCCATAAGAAATCCTCCTTTACTGATCTCTCTTTAGGAAGCCAAAGATACTTTTTTTCTTCTTTATACCTTCTTCGTTTGTAAAGCCTCTTGCAATCCCTTCAAAAGCAGCATTATATTTCTTTTCAGCCCCTTTAACTAAGATGTCTGTTTCTAGTACCTGGTCATTTGCCTCAGGGAAGAAAGGAATTGCTCTTAGGAATGAACATTCTAATTCACTCTCTAGTTGACTTACGGTAATAAGGGATTGGTCAACAAACTTATTAACTATTAAACTTCTGTTAGTATGCTCAAAATCCAATCCTACCCTTTTAAAGATTTGATCATTCCAAGCTTTGTATTGTTCAATAGCTTCATGCTCCTGTGTTGCCACTAGGATGTGATTTTCAGCTAGTTCGAGTCCCGTTATGGGTAAAAAACTGTCATAAAAAGATCCACAATCTAGAATCAGTAGATCACAACGCTCTTTTAAGTAATTAACCATATTAACTATAGGACCTCTTTCAAATTCAGCTGCTTTGTATAGATCACGATTACTAGGTATGTAGTGAAAACCATCGACTTTCCCTAGTTGTTCAAATAAAGTAGCATCGTCCTCTATACTGCTGTAAAAACGGTCATAGAGTTCACCAAAAGATATTTCAATATTAGTATTAGCAAGTTCACCACTAGAATAGGGGGATAATCCTAAAACAATCACCTTTTTTTGAAAGGTCTCTGATAACTCGTAAGCTAATCCGAGGCTAGTTTGTGTTACCCCTGAACGAGCGTGAGTCCCTGATATAGCAACTACATTTTCATATTTGTGATCAAGTTTTTTATGTTCCCATTTATTCTGAATAAAATTAACTATCTCGTTTTCATTTTTGGTGTCTACCGGAATAACACCATTTGTAATACACGCCTTTTCAAAAGAAGAAGACATTCCTTCGTTGTAGATCATTATGTTAAGCTCATGAGATTCTTGGCCAAGAGTTAATAAATCAGAATTCTCCATTTCACTTCCTTCACATAATAAGTGCGACACTTTCTTGAGAGACTTAACTTCCTCAAAATTTTCGATTGCAATAACTTCGTTGAATCCAGTGCGGTTTTCAATTAAATTAATTAATTCAGAATTCACACTTTTAACTGCCAGCTTCATATTTCCCACTCCTTTAGTAACTTAGAACAAACTTATAACCTTCTAAGCGTAATCGCTCTAGTTTTTTGAAATCAGCAGGTAATAGACTTAGTTCTAATTCTTCAGGGTTAGAGTTACCATTTAAACGATTTCTGCTACCGCTTAAACCTTTGACTTCCCTGTTTTTACTGTTTTTCACAAAGGCTACTGGTACATCCTCCAATACTGCTTCATTTTGAATTAAAGCATTATTATCAACAGCTTTAGAATCCAAAACAGGCGTTACATTCACTAAGTCAAACCGCCTTATCGTTCCTTGGATAGTTAACAGCCAATCACTAGGAATAGGGTAATATTGATGCTGATTAGTTGGCCGTAGAAAAGCTGCATCTAAATCACGCTTTACTATCGCCATATTTCTGTCTATATCATGTACAGCTCTCTTGCCTACTACCTCATCTAAAGTAGTTGCCATCGAATCCGTTAGGTACTGACGGCTTATTTCTCCTACAAAGACATTATTTTCAGTAATAACGGAATTTGACGGGATTCCATCCTTTACCCTTATAACCTGAGCTTTTTCAACATCGAACCAATCTAGTTGAATTGATAAAAACGAGAAAATATAAATACCTAAAAACAATATCGAAAACACAAAAAACTTATTTATTCTTCTCACGCTTAACCCTCCGATCATATATTTCTCACTACCCAAATGTAATAAATATTACTTTTTAAACAACTTACTGAAAAGCCCCTTTTTTTCATCCTCCATAACTTTAAGCCACATATCTTTTGGTAAGATCTTTTTAAGTATAGAGTGATACGGAACTTCCAATTCTTTCTTAATATCGGAAATATTGTAAGGAATATTACACTTATATACAGAAGAATACACTAACTCCGGGTTAATATAGGGTATTTCAGAAAGAAAATCGACACTTAATTCTCTTTCTACTTCTTTTTTAGGAATACCTGAGTTCATTTTGTTCAATACAAAATCTATATGATATCCTTGTTCTTTTAGTTCAATAGCTTGTAATATCTCTTCCTTATTCTGCATCACATCACTAGGTAGAGGATCTATCAAACAGATTATTTGGTCAGCATCATGCAGAAGACCAAATACAGAAGAATGATAGAGATTTGAACCTACATCTAGTATTTGAACACTGGCCTTTTTGGAACTGTATATCAGCCTTACCATATCCTCTAAAGTCCATTTTTTTACGATCTCTTTTCTAGCATCAGGTATGGCCCAGATAATATCCTCTTCAATCACTTCCTGATCAGGTTTTAATTGTTCCCCTTCAGCAATTTCATGAGGAAATGAATAAAATGTTTTTGCACCTTTTTTATTAATCCGATCTTCCATATCCAACATGTCAAATAGATAAGGTTTATAAATCGGGGGTTCAATAACAGAAGTTAAAACCTTTAAGTCAGTTAATGCAGCAGCCAAATTTATACTGACGAAAGTTGAACCAGCTCTAGGGGTTAAATTACAAACCACTATTAAATTGTTTGGAATTGATGTAAACATTTCCTTATATTCAGGGACTTTAACCTTAACCTCTTTTTCAACCACACGCTCCTTTTCAATATACCTTATAGGTCGATCATCAGCTGGAATATGATTCTCTTCAGCATTTAATTCACTTTCTTCACTGGGGCATGAATCATCAGAATAAAAACCCTCAATCCAACTTTGAACTTCGTTAAAGTCCCCTTCGAACTCGAAACACTCTACTTCAAAGGAATTCAATAAACTCTTAGCATCTCCAGACCACCATATCTTTTGATCCAGTATGGCGTGATCATAGTCGGAAATAGAAATCTTTGATCGTAAGGTATTTAGATCCCCTAAATAATCCCATTCAATTTGGTGGTCAATAGAGTTAACCAATCGTTTGTAAGATTCATAGGACTTCATTATTACGCAAATTTTCATAGTCATCACCTTAGTACGTCTTGTTAATAACAACATCTAGGATTATTATACCATTACACTAAACATATGTAAATAATATTACAGCAAAAGAAAGTAAAAAAAGAGAAAGAGTTGGAAATCAACCCTTTCTCTTCCATGAAAACATTTAGACTCTTCTATCTTTCCATCACCTGTTCAAAAACCTTTTCAAAAACCTTTTCAATCTGCTTATTCATTTGTTCCTGGGAAAAGGAGTCACCTTCAAAGCGATCCAACATATTATTACGTTCTTCATGAGAGAACTCACTATCCTTCAATAAAAGGCTCCTATTCATGTTTTCCCCTTCAACTGAATAAACCAACCTAGAATCATACCCATCCCCTGTCACATCATCATCCAAGTAAGCATATTGAGTGATATTTACATTTAAATCAGGTATTTTATCAGGAATTTGACCAGCATCAGCTTCTTTCAAAGCATCCCTGAGACTCAGTTGATCCCCGTCGTTAACACTAAATTCAATCACATTATCATTCACTAACTCTAAATGATCCTCATTTTCTTCAGGGCCAAAAGCGTCCCTTAAATCACCTTCAAACTCCAAGATATTAGAACTACGTTCCGATCTTTCCGCCCCGTCAAAACCAATAAGATCTCTTTCTGTTGGTTTAACACCAAAATCAATGTTATTTTCCTCTTCCTCCGGTCCTAAAAGATCCTTCAAGGAACGTTCACCGTTACTTTGTTCCTTATCAATATTATCTTCCTCTTCTTCAGGTCCAAGAAGGTCCCTCAAGGAACGTTCACCGTTTCTCTTTTCCATCTCAACACCATCCCTTTCATCAAGAGCTACTTCATATGGCTTCAACTCACTATGAAGACTTCTCTCTGACTGAAATAACTTTATTTCAGCACTTGAAGCTTCGCGATCTATCATACTACGTGTCATTTGACCAGCGTGCATTAAGTTGTTTTCATGGACAGAAAGCGTTTCTACAAAGTATTGTCCATCAGGGAGATTTCCAGGTTGTTGTTCGGGTACAAAAATAATATCCTTTTCAACATAATCCTTAGAAATAGGGTTTTCTCCAACATAGAATTTCCCTTCCTCGACATCCTCGAAAGATCCATCCCAACCTTCATCCAACCGATCAACACGATAAAAATCATAGGGCTCGACTGAGCTTTCTAAACGATGTTTTGAAGATAATTCATCTAAGCTGTTCACTATAAGTTCATTACGTTCTATTTGAGACAAATTGGTAGGGTGGAAATCAAGATTACCTCTTGCGCCACCTTCAGTTTCATACTCTAAGACCATTTGACCAACATTGTTTATGTCCACTTCATAAGAAGAAAGAACATCATTTAAACGTTCAGAATCAGGCAAAATTTCAGGGGATAAATTCCCCTCTATTTCAGTCAAAACCTCATACAATCTTTTCTTATTTTCGGTTTGTTCATCAATCTCATTTCGAGGTGCTTTAAAGCCTAATAACTCGCCTAACTTTTGTATTGGATTAAACCGATCATCAGCCATAAATACCCCCCTTTATTTGAAACAATTATGTCTTGGTGTCCATAATTCTATTATACTATATTTGTAATTAATATTACATACAAAACATGGCATTTTACTAATCAAATATACTTGGAGGCAACTTTTCTTCACTATTCCCATTTCTACTTTCTTCTTCAGGTTGTTCCTCTTCTTCTACATCACTCTCATGTTGCGAGCTTTCTAGACCATTATCTCCTTCACCTTGTTCATCACCATCTACATCTTCAGTATTATCCGTTTCTGAGTCATCTAGTTGAGCCTCAATTTGTTGATTGGTGTCATCGTTGTACTCATTTACAGACTCATCATCCAATATCTCGCCTGTTTCTGTATCAACATTTCTTTCTTCTATTACCGCAGCTGCAACTTCGTCTTCAGGTTCTTGTTCTATATCATCTAGCATAGAATCATCACCATTTAATAGAGGCAACGCATCTAATGGGGATCGATTACACAATCTATGTTTTTCTTCCCAATATTTATATTGTGTTTTATATAAACTAAATGGGTATGATGCACGCTGGATTACGATAAGTTTTTGGTTATCAAATCGTTTAACTTCATCAGGTAACAATAAGTTTCTAGAAGTGTAATTGTAGGATTCAGACTTTTGAGTCTTATCCCAAACTGTTGTGCCAGGAGTGGATGATGTCCCTTGTGTTGAAATAGTTGTAGAACCTAGTTCATCAGATACGTGTTTTGCTGATGTTTGATCGTTCACACCCAAAACAAGCTGTGTATCACACTGAGAAAGCATATCCTCCCACTCATCCTTATATCGTTCTTTCATTTGCGCTAGAGATTGCCATATCATTAAGGGGTAGATCCTTCTACCACGCATTGTACTTAATTTTTTCGGAAGTGATGATATACGCCCAATATTAGCCATTTCCTCTAGCATCATGAACACTGGGTTATCTAACTTATTCCCCTCATTTAATTGTCTCGCTGTTGTATATAAACGATTCAATATTGACTGCACTGTAACACTTATAATAGGTGCGAACGTCTCATCTTCATCCGGCATAAGAATAAACAACGCCATAGGCTTCTCCTTTTTTCGCCCCATCATTTCTAAAGGAACAGTGGTTTCAGAAGTGATGTTTTGAATTCCATCAATCGCAAACAATGATAATTTAATTGAAAGACCACCCATAATACCTGAACGCATTTTTTCTGCATCTTTAGTTGTCTTAATGAATTTATCAAACAATCTTCGAGGCGCACCTTCTATATTGTTATCACGGAAGAAATACGGCGCTTTCTTCGGATTATTCAATTCATCTAAGGTAAGTAATTCATCAATAGAATTAAAGTTTTGTCTATCCTTAGGGAAACGCTGCTTAACAAAACCTATTAAAGAGGCAAGCAAAAGTTTTTCACCATTTTGCCATATAGGATCAGTAGAACCACCCGAACTAGTTTGCGTACTAATAAATCCATCTGCAATTTCCATAAGATGTTTTTCTTCTTCGATAAAATCAAGAGAATTCACCTTAGATCCATATTTCAAATGAATGAAATCCAGCACATAGATGTCATAATCCATTTCTCGTAAAAACTCAGCAGACTCGACATAAAGCTCAGATTTTGGATCTGTTATTATAAGGTCCGGCGTTTCCGTCTTTTCTTTGCTATACAACCATTTCATTAAACCTTGTTTCTTTTTCCTTAAACGCTTATTTCTTTCTTCATAAGCTAACGGAATATGAAAAATGTTTGGCCATAAAAGACCTGTGGATTTTTTAGATCCAGGAGGGCCAATACAATTCACCTGACTATTCAGCTCAGTTTTGTTTTTTAGAGCATGAACAGCACCTTTAGTTAGTGGATCATAGGGTTTTTGTTTAACCCCACCTAAGTACCAACCTAAATCATTTTTAAAGTAACCACTTTTAATTTCTTTAGTAGATTGCCATCGAGAAGTACCATGTGATCCATAATTTTCTTTTTGAGAATAGGTTTTCTTATTTTTAACACCTACACCAAATAGATTAAGAACACTAAAAATGACAGACATACCGATCATTAACCAACCTATAGCATTTATTGGATTAACACCACTAAAAAATTGATGGTAAGTACCATAAGTCAACAAAGTTGATATTAAGTATTCCGTGGATATAAACGAAAACGATTGATGAATCTCAATTAGCTCTATAAGTACAAAAGCTATAGTTGGAATAAACGCTAATTCTATTAAGATCAAGAAAGAAAAACCTACTAACTTCTTGGCCATTATCTGCTCCTCCCTTTATCTTTCCTTACAGAAGTATTAAATTCACGTTCAAACTCTCCTTGTTGTTGCTGCTTTTTAATTTCATTTTCAATTGCAGCTGAAGCTTGTTCAAATTGTTTAGAAAGATCATAAAACCCACGATCTATATCCATTTCTTCATACCATCTATACTCAGCATGATCTCCTATTTCTTTATCAAATAAGTCCCTTAGCTCCTGAAAACTTTCTTTATTAAAGTAAATACGTTGATAGCGACCATTCTCATCCTGATTGTCACTTACACCTTTAACAATTACATGAGCATGTGGATGGTGGTCTTTTTCGTGAACATTAGCCATCCAGTCTAATTTCAAACCATGCCTTCTTTCATATTCATTTAATACATTACGAATGATATTTTTATAATCCATACCACTTCTTTTAAAAGCTTCATAATCTTTGTCTTTCATACTAAAAATTAATTTATGAGCTTTCGCTGACTTTGAATGTTGTAAAGCTGGATTATCCTTTATACGGTCTATAAAGTTTTGGTATGCGTGGTATTGGTCATGATCTTTTGTGAAGAAACCCTTTTCATTTAATTCCTGGGATCGAAAACCTACATATTTTGCATGAGCTTTTACATCCTTCACACTTTTTAACACACCTGTCCATTTCACAAACGCTCTCGACATAATAACACCCGTTCTCTACAGTAAACTTCAACACACACTCAATAACTTCTGATTCACCCATCAATAATTGACTCGTTCTTCAAAAATTCACCTCCTTTTAATACAAGCAACATTACTTATCTTCATCCTTATCATTCTGTTTTTGATATGGTCTGGAATAATATTGAGCCGCCTGTTTTCTGAATTCATTAAATACAGTATTACGATCTGTATCAAACTCCCTGGATAGATATTGCATCATAGCCATAACCAAAATAGAAGTATCCATTCCAGTTCTACCTAACATTCCAGCCAAACGATCCTCAGCCTTTTTAAGCTTTTTATCAATATATTCTTCCAGTCTAGTTTCAGCTAGTAAATTTTCTTGGTAGAAATTCGTAATATGCCTTTCCAAACATTCCTCATATTCTTCTACTATTTTGCGGTTATTTTTTGCTGCTAGATCCTTCATTTTCTCATGTAAATGAGATGGCATCTTAACTTGTGTCGTACTCATCATTTCACCCCTCGTATTCCTATTAGTACCTTGTATTCCATTATAGACCACCCTATAGTATTCCACAAGAAACACATTAGTATTCCTGAATACACCAAGTGCGAAGCACTTTTACGAGGGGTAGAATACCACTCTTCATCCTGCACTACCGACGTTAGTCGGTCCGCACAAGAGAAAACGGACGATCGGGAGAAAACCGTAAACGGTTTTCCTCCGATCTTTCGTCCGTTTTTCTCGCTGGGCGTTTCGCTCGGTGAACCTCGCTGCAAGGCCCCGAACTTCCTTGCCGAGGTGAGCCGAGCTTCCTTTAACGGCAGAAAAAAGGCAAAGCCTTTTTTCTACCTTTGATCACCAGCGATTGGCTAGAGATTCGCCATCTAGATCCCAAATAAGCAGCATAAACGCAAAAAGAGCTCATTTCTAATCCCCCCCGAGATAAAAGTGTACTAGTTTTTATACTAGTTTATACTAGTATGTAAACTAGTACGCTTTTATAACTACAAAACTAAGAACCAGGGGCAAAAACAGATGGGCGGGCGCTCGCTGGCAAAAAAAGAAATCGAACGAAAAAAAGGGAACGGCGCGGCCGTTCCCTTCAAAGCATTATCACTAAAAAAATCAAGCAATGGATAGAGCATAAAGATATTTATTTACTTGTTCATTATAAAACTCTCTAGCTGGAACATTTAACTGTTCAGGTTTAAGTTCATCACCTTCATGATTATAGATCCTGACATATAGTTGATTACGGATCACCTGGAACCGAAAGTATAGGTCATGAGAGTTTAATTTGATGTCTCCATTTGATTCTAATTCTTCTACAACTTCCACCCCACATCTAGCAATAAAATGGAGTCGTTCATTCCATTCAAACGTCACATCCATAATAGAGCCTCCTATTAAACAAGGAAGGGCTTACCCTTCCTTGTTGTATTCCTTCCCTAAGATGTAATCAGCAGCTTTTTGTGCTTGTTGGGCGGCTGTTATGGCTAACCTTGAATCACCTTTTAACGCCTTGATCCAACTTTGTAAGTAACTGGCGCTATTATCTAACGTGCTGTTATCTATTCCAGCAACCCCACATAACATTGCGGCTCCCATTTCTGCGACTAGTTCCTCCTTGCTGTATTGTTCATCTCCAAAGGCTGCTAGTTTGGTAACCCCTGATCGATTTAGGCGACTTTCATGCCCTGTACTATGGATCATTTCATGAAATAGAGTGCTATAATATTCTTCTACAACCGGAAAGCTTTTGATTGGTGGGACGTTTACAACGTCTGAAAATGGTTTGTAGTAAGCCTGACCAGGATTAAATGAGTAGTCCGGAGCATTCATGTAAGATTTGAAAATCCTTTCACCTTCAGTGATTGGATCATTATCATATTCAGCATGATCTGCTTTACTGTTAAGCCCCTCTACTTGTGTATTAATTTCGAAAACCTTGTAATATCTCATATAAGGGATATACTCTGTTTTTTCCGTCTCTTCATCTTCTTTCTCAATCCATTTCCAAAATACCACTATATGGGCTTTCTCCCCTTTTTTCACCTTACCGCCTGACTCAGAAATTTGCTTGAACGTTGCGTATTCCCCCGGATCTAAAAGCATTGTATTAATGCCTCTGTACGGTCGCTGAGTCTTCCAATTTACGGCTGAAGCATTTACCCATGGCTTCCTCCAAGGGATCACACCCTCATGAAGTTTTTCGATTAATTTGTTTGTTACGATTTCATAAACGCTTTTTCCCATTTGCAAAACCTCCAAATAGTTCTAATGATTAACCTCTTTATATATATAATTATATCATTTAACTTAACGTATGTAAAGTAAATTAGAGTGAAAATCACCTAAAAAACGTTGATTTATCAACGTTCTTCCCCGATTACCTTAGAGGGATCGTCCCAGCCGAATGGCGTAGGGGAGGATTTCTCCCATACGTCTTAACAGCTGAAGAACACACCCTTATCCCTGTCAATGGTAACCGGACCAACGGGAGGATTAA
>SDGW01000879.1_pt1 | contig 12445 bp, 9 predicted proteins | sample 2873831 | NCBI WGS metagenome assembly SDGW01 (sample SAMN08132700, study PRJNA421101) | hypersaline lake metagenome | isolation source: celular fraction 0.22 microns magnesium sulfate-rich crust from ephemeral... | place: Spain: Penahueca Lagoon, Toledo | collected 2011-07
CAGTACTATGGGGACGGAGATCTTGGGCTTGAAGCTACAACTTCGGGAGACGTAACTTTTCCAGGAATTGCTGATTTCTCATCAAGTGGTATCACATTTGAGCAGCCGCTTTCCGTTGAGTCCTCTGGTCCTTTCTCGGTAGGCAGCGGAATTGATTTAACAGGTTCAACTTCTAATACTATTGATTCGTATTCTACGTTTTATCTTCAGACCAGTGGTTCTTCGAGCGATATTGTGATGGATCCTACGGGAGAAGTAGGTGTTTCTTCAGATCTCTCTGTTACAGGAAATGTTAATATGAACGGCAACAACATTACAAACTTCTTTGACTCTTCCTGCCCTTCAGGCCAAACTGTTGTAGAAGTTGAAGAAGATGGAACATACCAGTGTATGGACGTTTCTAACGAAGTTTCTGACGATTACGTTACAAGATCCGGAGATTCAATGTCTGGACAGTTAGATATGACTGGAAACAACATTATCGGTATCGGGAATCTTGAAGGATCGAACATTGTTAACAGCGACAATATTAACTCTGGAGCAGTTGGTTCAGGAGAGATTGCTTCTGGTGCTGTTGGTAGTAGTGAGTTGGCTAATGATGCTGTTACTTATAATTCTGGTAACGCTTTGACAGGTGGAGGAACTGTTTCTCTTGGAGGGAGCACTACTTTAGACGTTGATGAGTCAGCTATAAGCCACGACAACATAGCTGGAGTGAGTTATAATGATCATCACGGTCTTGGAAATGCTTTGACATGGGATGGAAGCAACAACCCAGCTGTATCTTCTGGAGGCATAGACAGTAACGAGATTGCTTCTGGAGCTGTTTCGACAAACGAGCTTAACCTTGGAGATGTTGACGGTCGTTATGTGCAGAAATCCGGGGATTCTATGGGAGGAAATCTGGACATGAGTGGTAATAATGTAACTAATGTCAATAAAATCCAACTCAACAATATTGAGAGTGTTAGTGATGGTCAGATAGGACGTGATAACAGTATTGGTTATCTCGGTAACTGGGGCGGTAATGGTAATGCGGTTCTCTGGGACTCATACAATGTTCAGGAGGGGAATGCGATCAGTATAAGCGGAGGTAAAGGTGATGAATCTAACCCTCAGATCGCCGTAAACGAAGGAAGTATAAGCCACGATAATATTGGCGGTGTTTCATCAGGTGATCACCACACCAGATACAGCGATTCTGAGGCTCAAAGTGCGGTAGAGTTAAGTCATATCACTCCTGCAGACTCCAATCTAGATATGAATGGAAATACTATCCAGAACGCAGATGTTCAGGCCGACAATGGTCTTCAGCTTCCTGTAGGATCGGATGCATGGTAGTTTTTCTTAGGTTTAACGACCTCTTATTTCTAGAGTTAGTTCGTCTCTAACTAGGCCTATGTTTTCCAGTATTATTTCTCCTCTTCTAGGAATTTCTGATACATTGGTTCTGTAGGAAGGCTGGTATGCGACTTTTACTAATGGTTCCTGGTTCAGGCTGTATCCGAAGTTAGGACTTGTGTATTCGAGAAGTTCTCTCTGAACTACTTCATCTCTCCTACGTTCTATAGGCCCTACTTCCTGTGTCTTAGGTATTATGAAGTCTCCTCTTTCTTCCTGAGTCATTGAGACTGTGTTTTCTTCAGGTCTTGAAAGCTTGAGGAAGCTTCCGTAGTTGACTATTCCAATATTTTCGGAGGCGATGTATGGATAGTCTACAGGAGGGTAGAACGTTTCGCCTGTCGAGATAGGTTCTTCATCGGCCCTTATAGGTGTTTCAAGTCCGGATAGCTCCAGTGTAACATTTTCGGGCCGGTCGTAGCTGCCGCATAGAGATCCGTTGTATGTAGAGTCTGCATAGGTTGGTGCTGCTACATGGCTATTGTTTCGTCTGGAAAGAGAAAGCATTTTGGTCTCGTTTTCCCTACATGAAGAATCATAACGGGTTTTAATGCTTCTGGCACAGACCTGGAGAAGGTACTCGTTATCGTAAGTGGTGGCGTGAGAGTTATTTCTCTGGAACAGCCCCAGTGCTGAGTTTTCATCTTCTCTACAGCTTTCCTGGATCTCGAGATTTTCTGCTCCCTGGACACAGACTTTGTTGTCGTAGTAGGAAGGTTCTGCTACGTGTCCGCCCTCTGTGTCGTTAAGTGAGACAAAAGAAGCTCCTGTACCGCATTCATCGGAGACCGATACCTCGATTCCGGAAGCATTGAAAGATAGTGCTACCAGGAGAAGCGGTAGAAGGATTTTCTTCTGCATGGTGTAAGTTTAGAGTCTTCGAATAAAAACTCAACTTTTAATACGGAATACGGATAATCTTCCGGTGAAAGGATGAAGTTAGCGAAAAAACTATTTCTGCTGTCTCTGATCTTACTTATTTCAGGTACAGCTATGTCCGCGGTGCAGCACCATCCGTTTTCAGAGATTTTTCCGCCGGATACAGATCTTAACTTTGGAGGTCAGAAAGCAGAAAATATTTCGACTGTCGAGGTTCAAAGCGGCTTTATCTTAAGAGAGGATTACTTAGGTGATCAAGGAAGGAACTACGGTCTTGAGTTCGACGATAACGGTCAGAAACTAAGGTTAGTAGGTTCAGATCTCAATCTTTCAGGAAACAAAATAAACGGTTTTTTCCAGACACCTGCCTGTCCCTCCGGAAAAGCAATGGTAGATGTCAACGACAACGGTAGTTTCCAGTGTATGAATGTTACGGAAGAAGTTAGTGGAGATTATGTAACTCGTACTGGTGATTCTATGACTGGAAATCTCGATATGACAGGAAACAGTATTATCGGTATCGGCGATCTTGGTGGATCAAATATTGTTGATAGTGGAAATATTAATTCTGGTGCTGTTTCGACAAACGAGCTTAACCTTGGAGATGTTGACAGTCGTTACGTGCAGAAATCCGGAGACTCGATGGGTGGGGACCTAGATATGGATGGTAATAAAATAACGAATGTTGGAGGCACGCAGTGTTCTGCCGGTGAAGCTCTCCTGGGAGATGGTAGCTGTGGATCTATAAGCACCAGTTTAACTGGGGGAAATGGAATAAATCCTTCCAGTATTACCGATGGTGATACGTTGTCGGTTGCCTGGAGCGATGCCAATGACTTAGATTCCAACGGGAATGTCCAGAATTCGGATAAGATAGATGGAGAACAGCTTCAAGATATCCTGAACGATGAGAATACAGAAGTATCAGGACGGGATTGGAATACTTTAACTGAGCCAGGTATTCATGGTGTATCGACAAGCTCATGGAGCGGAAGCAATCAGCCAACTTCTGCTTATTCCTATGGTCATCTGATAGTTACGGAAGGTGGAGGTAGTTATGGATTGATGCAACTGTATGTTTCTCATCACTCTGCGGAGAATGGTTCTTTCTGGGTCAGAACAGGATGGAGTGATGGTAGCTGGGATTCGTGGAGAGCAATACCTACTCGTCAGTGGGTGAATAATAACGATGATACTATTGCTGATGATCAAGATCTTCCTGATGTTGTTTCCAAGGGTGGAAGTATCAACAGCGGTCAGAGAATTGATACAAGTAGCGGTGCGTTTAGACTCCCTGTAGGCGCAGATTCTTGGTAGTATAAACTCGAAGACAGTGAGGAACATACAGAGCATATTTTATAGCTGGGTGCTTCTTGTGGCGGCAGTAACTCCTTCTGTATAGTTATCTATGAGCTGAACTTGCTTCTGTTTTCCAGTTCTGAAAACTAAACTGGCAGGGATTTAAATGATAAGACCTGATTTACAGGTATGGTAAAGTGCGATATTTGTGGGAGAGAGTTTGACTCTGAGAGAGGTTTACATATACATCAGAGCCAGAAACATGAAGAAGAGGATGAGGGAAGCGAATCTTCCACTGGAACATCTAATACTGACAGCGAACAGGAAGGAGTAAATCTCAGTGTAAGACAGTTCGGAGGTATAACGTTTATTTTCGGCCTTCTGCTGGGTGTTTTTGCAGGAGGTGTTGGTTACGCAGTTTATGACGGCGGTTTCTCAGTTCCTTTCATTCAGTCCGAAGACACTCAGTCCGGAGATTCCGTTAATGTAGATAAGATACAGCTTGAAGGAGAACCTACTTTAGGGGATAAAGACGCGAAGGTTACGATGATAATCTATGAGGACTACCAGTGTCCTTTCTGCAAACGTTTTGAGGAAAATACGATGCCGCAGATAAAGGAAAACTATGTGGATACAGGCAAGGTAAAGGTCGTGTGGAAGGACTATCCTGCTCCAGGACTTGGGCATGACTGGGCAGTGCCTGCGGCAGAAGCTATGGAATGTGTTTACCGCCAGGATAACGATGCATTCTGGAACGTTAAGGATGAAATTTTTAGCCAGGCGAAGACCCTGACCCGTGGAGAAGACGAATTTACACCTGATAACATCCAGGAACGAATAATCGGTATGGCCGAAAATGAAAGCGTTTCAGGATCGGACGTGCAGAGCTGTATAGAGTCTAACGAGGCTATACAGGAAATTCAGAACGATAGAAATGAGATAGATCAGCTTGCGGACAGGGTAGGTACGCCGACAGTCTTTGTAGGGGATGAGAAAGTTGTTGGAGCGCAGCCTTACAGCCGGTTCAAATCGGTGATTGAGCAAGAGCTAAACAACTAGTTCTTTTCCTCTCTTTTTCTTTACCTTTTCAATACTTCTCCATTTATAAAAGTCGGCTTTCCTTCTCCTTTTATTAACACGTGATAAATCAATGAAAGTACACACTTTAGGCGGTTACGAGGAAGTCGGCCGCAACATGACTGCCGTTGAGACCAACGGCGAGACAGTTATTTTCGACATGGGCTACGAGATGGAAGAAGTTATCGGAGCTGATGGCGAAGTCAACGAAATGACAACAAACGACACACTTGAAACCGGGGCAATCCCGAAAGATAAATCCATTATGAACAACGACGTCCGAGCGATCGTTATCGGACACGGACACCTTGACCACGTCGGAGCTATTCCGAAGCTGGCGGGCGCATACGACTGTCCGATTCTATGCACTCCTTACACGAAGAAGATCGTGGAGAAACAGATCGAAGACGACAGGAAGAACATCGACAACCCCGTCATTGCTGTAGAGAAAGGGGACGAATACAACATCAGCGACAACCTTGATCTAGAGTTCATGCACGTTAACCACTCAATCCCTCAGGCAACACTCTCACTATTGAAGACTCCTGAAGGAGACGTAGTCTACGGAAACGACATGAAGATCGACCGCTCACCTGTAGGAGAGAAGACGACAGACACTAAGCGACTTAAGAGAGCAGGAGAGGAAGGAATCAAGCTGATGATTCCAGGAACTACAAGAGTCGACGATGAAGGAAGATGTAGGTCAGAAGCATCTGTAGCTGTAGAACTGGAAGACGTTCTTCAGTCCTGCTACGACGCAGGCGGAGCAGTAATCCTATCCACTTTCTCCAGTCAGATCTCACGACTGAAATCTGTCATCGAAGCGAACGATGGACAGAGAAAGATCGCTTTCGTCGGGAGAAGCCTCAAGGAGTACACGAAAGCTGCAGAAGAGCTTGATCTTATCGATCTCTCCGATGTCGAAGTAGTCTCCTACTTCAACGAATGTAAAGAGCTTATGGACAAGGTCGACGGAGCAAGAGATGAATGGCTTGTCGTTGCAACAGGGAACCAGGGAGAGCCTGGAGCACAGCTAGACAAGATTGCTTCACAGACCTACCCATTCAAGTTTAGAGAAGGCGACCACGTAATCTTCTCTTCACAGGTAATCCCAACGCCTCTCACACAGGCAAACAGGTACAGCCTGGAGAAAAAGATGAAGGAACAGGGAGTAAGACTGTACAAGGACATCCACACATCAGGACACGCAAAGAAAGAGGATCACAGAGATTTCATCGACTTCATGCAGCCTGAGAACATCGTTCCTTCTCACGGAAACATCCAGAAGCTCGGAAGCTACGTAGAACTAGCCCGAGAAGAAGGATACAGCCTAGAAGAAGACGTCTTCATAGGAGAGAACGGAAGGACAATCGAGATCGAGTAAAGATCTCACTTCTTTCTCTCAATTTTTCTTAATTTCTATTCAACCAGTTTTCTTTCAAGTACAAGCCTATCTCCAGGACCTAAAGAGTAATTATCCGCGAAACCCTGATTAAGCTCAACTACGTACTGCGCTGGTTCTTCACTTCTATAACGTTTCAGATCATCTTCATCCGTTACATCTGGCTGTGGTTCGGCCTGTTCAATATTGATCACAGTCATGTTTGAGTCAAGGAAAATGACATCTAAAGGTATGTACGTATTTTTCATCCAGAAACTGCGGTACTCCTCCGTGTCATAGATAAATATCATACCTGTTCGAGATTCAAGATTTCTGCGATACATCAGTCCTTTCCTTCTTTCCTCCGGTGTATCGGCAATTTCCAATTTCAACGAAATTTCAGTTGATTCAAATGAAGCTTCTACTACTTCTTCAGAGGTGTTAAATGTGTGGGCCGCAGCTGTAACTACTGCTAAGGCTAAGAGCAGCAGATATTTCCTATCCATAGAAAACTATTTGTATAAGCAGTCCTATAAGCTCTTTCACAAAGCTTTCGATGAGGAAACTCTGAGTTCGGAAGATATCGCAATTTTTAAGCTCCTCCATTAAAACATACACATGAGTTTCTTATCCACAAAGAGGATCCTGTCAATTTTATTGATCGTTTCTGTACTTGGGGGATCTGCAGCGTTATATGAGAGCTCCACTAAGGAAGAGAAACTTCCTGAGAATATTGTTTATATCTCTATAGACGCATTGACCGCTGAGCATATGGGTTGTTATGGCTACCACAGAAACACTGCTCCTAATATATGCGGATTAGAAAATGCAACTCTATATGAGAATGCATACACCACTTCGTCTATAAGTCTTCAAGCTCTTGCCTCAATGCAGACAGGTGTATACCATCATAGAGCTAATGTTCTCAAAGCAGATACTCCTATGAACGAAAGCTATCGTACTATAGCAGAAATACTTGATGATAAAGGTTATAGGACTGTACTTAAGACTCATAACTTCTTCATGAACCGCGCCATGAACTCAGATCAGGGATTCGATGAATTCACGGTAGTTACGGGCAGAGGCAACTTTGAAAAGAACGATTTTGAAAAGGATTTCTACGAAGAAATACAGGGCGAAAAGCTCTATTACCGAATGCATATAATGGGGAGTCACGAACCGTATGATCCCTCTCTAAGCCACTACAACTATACCAACTACCAATATTTAGAACGTGTAAACAAAACTTTCTCGCAAGCTCGACTAGAGATAGGTGAAGACAAATTAAATAATATATCTCAGAGAGAAAGACAGAAACTGCTCAACCACTACGATGAAAACATAAGAGCGGCAGATCACTACGTTGGAAGAATAATCAACAAACTGAAGGAAGAAGGAGAGTACAGAGATTCTCTTGTAATCATAACGGCCGACCACGGTGAGACATTCAATAATCACGGAGATGAAATATGGTTCCATAATAGCCCTGCACCTGCAGTAGCACGGATACCGCTAGTGGTAAAATACCCTGGAGCGGAGGGAAAAGAAAGAAGTTCAAAACTTGTATCTAATACTGATCCGTTTAAAATAATCCTAAATGAGGTTGGGGAGAAAGTAGACTACAGACTGGATGCTATTGACCCAAGATACGAAAGAAGAAGTAAGCACTACACCTACCAACAAAGTTCGGGTTTTGGAGCCGCAAATACAACTCACTATGCATTTTACCATAAACGCAGTGATCAATGGAGATATTATAATATGAGAAAGCCTGAGTCAACTCGGATAAACCAAAGTCTAACCAAACTTCAAAGAAACGTTAAGAAATTCCGGACCAACGTAACTCAGAGAGAATACAAAGAATCCCTAGACCTCAATAGCGGAGACTATCAAAGAGTAAGGAAAAGGCTTCGAAGCCTAGGCTATCTAGAATAAACCGGTTGCAGGTTCCGCACTCACAGATTGGAAATAGACGGTTATTTTATAGAAATTCGGTTTTTACAGTTAACCATGGAACTGGAGGAAATCGCACGGAAGTACGCCCTCAAAAACGCTGTAGAATACGGTGGAGAAGCCAACTCCGGAGCAGTAATCGGCCAGGTAATGGCTGAAACTGAAGACGTTGACCACGCCGAAGCCGGGAAAGTAGCAGGAAAGATCTGCGGCGAAGTAAACTCGATGAGTCTTGAAGAACAGAAAGAAGAGCTGGAAAACTATGAGTTTGAAGAGGAAGAAAACGAACATGATCCGATTCCGGATCTGCAAAACGCAGAGGATGGAGAAGTGGTCGTGCGTTTCGCTCCAAACCCAAACGGACCTCCTCATATCGGACACGCAAAAGGAATGGTTATCAACGGAGAGCTGAAAGAGAAGTACGATGGGAAATTAATCCTCCGTTTCGATGATACAGATCCGAGGAAGAAAAGGCCTTTGAAGACAGAAGAAGCTGACGCCTACGAGATGTACCGGGAGGACTACGAATGGCTAGGCTACGAAGTAGATGAAGTACGTTACAGCTCTAAGCAGTTCGATAAATATATTGAATACGCTGAAAAACTAATTGAAAGAGAAAAAGCATACGTATGCTTCTGTGATCCTGAAGAAGGAAGCGAGTACCGTTCTGAAGGAGAAGCATGTCCTCATAGAGACAAGTCTGTAGAGGAAAACATTGAAGACTGGAAGAAGATGAAAAACGGTGGAATTGAAGAAGGAGAAGCCACTTTGAAGATCAAGACAGATCTCGACCATAAGAATCCGGCTGTAAGAGACTTTGTGGCGTGGAGAATAATCGAGGATCCGGACCATCCGATCACAGGTAACAAGTACAGAGTCTGGCCGATGCTTGACTTTGCTGGAGCACTGGAAGACCATTTCATGGGCACTACTCATATTGTCCGTGGAAAAGACCTGAGAGCTTCTACAAAGAGGCAGAAATACATTTACGACTACTTCGACTGGGAATACCCTGAGATCCGTTACTGGGGAGATGTACAGATTTCAGGATTCAATACTCCTGTATCGGGTTCATCTATCAAGGAGCTTATAGAAAAAGGAGAGCTTGATGGATGGGATGATCCGAGAGCACCGACGCTGAGAGCTCTAAGAAGAAGAGGTTTCCAGCCTGAAGCAATCCAGGAGTTCTTCATAGAGATGGGCGTCAATGAGAACGATGTGGAGGCATCTATCGATACTCTTGAGACAGCTAACAGGGAGGTTCTGGAAGAAAAGGCTGACAGATACTTCTTTGTTAAAGAACCTGTCAAACTGGAAATCAAAGGAGTTCCTGAAGACGTCGAGCCAGAGATGCCGCTGCATCCAGACTACCCGGAGAGAGGAACAAGGAATCCGGAACTTAACAGAAAAGAAGGCACAATCACTGTTCATATCGAAGAAGACGACATACAGGAAGGATTCCTCCGGCTTAAAGGCCTATGTAACATTGAGATAGAAGATGGGGAAGCAGAGTACGTGGAAGGAGATCATAAAGTGGCTCTAGAGAAGGATGCTGATATAGTCCACTGGGTTCCTGAGAACTCCGAGAAGGCAGAAATCGTGATGCCTGATGCTGAAGAGAACGAAGGTCTTCTAGAACCTTCGGAAATTGAAGAGGGCGAGGTAGTCCAGTTCGAGAGAGTAGGATTCGTCCGCAATGAATCAGAAAACAGGTTCTTCTATGCCCATGACTAGGCGGCGAAAACATAGTTATTAAGCCTTAACAGTAGGCTTTTCTGTATGTTTCTTTATATCTTGGTAAAGTTAATTCTTTGTTACCAGGAGACTGGAGGGGAAATCAACTGTGTCAAAAATGTCCGAGAAGCTGGGTCGCTGCGTAATATGTGGTAGCAGAATCTATACAGATGACCGCTACCTAAAAGCCGCTGAAGGCTACTGCCATAAAGCATGTATCGCAGATACATCCGTATTCGCCTGATATCTCAAGCAGAACACATTTTTCTGTGAGAGAAGGAACCTCACGTTCCTGAAAGGCATTTCTTTACTTTCTATTTTCTAAACTGGATATCTTAGTTTTAAATTGGGAGTTGAGAAACTCTCTGTATGAAGGAAAGCGTCTTAATTTTTGGTTTAGTTCTGTTTTCGGTTTCTGCTTTTGCGGTTTCTGCTCAATATGACTATGAGTATCCGATAAATGTCTCTAATACTGCGGTTGAGAACGGAGAACTTAATTCAAGTCAACCACAGAGATATTCCGAACATCTATATGGAATTGTTCTTAAGCAGGAAGATACTTGCGAGGCATTAAGTATTAAGGGTTCTCTAAGTGCGCCTGAAGCTGTTGAACTTGTAAGTATTTCAGGAGATCAAAGTCTGGAAAATTACTCATATGGTGAAGAGGTAAGAAGCGGTTTTTCTGTAGGTTTTAATGATGAGGAAAAAGGCGGAGAGATGGTTCATAACCCAGAGCTCAAAGGATCCGAGGCAGAAGGAAGCAGCATCCTAGAGTTTAGTGATGTGAAAACCAACAATACATTTGAAATAAAAGCTCAGGAAATAGAGGGAAACTGTGGATCAAAGACAAGGACTCTACAAGTAGTGTTTAGAACTTACAAGCTCTGGGATGAATATAGAATAAACTCGGTAAATGTTCCGGAAAATGTAAGTAAAGGTGAGACTTTTAACGTCGCTATCAATGTAACTAATCCGGGGAACAGACCGACTGCATCTTCGGAAGACAGTGCTCATTCAGTCCAAGCACATACATTAGACACAGCTTATCGAAAATCCTCGATTACAAAGAAGATAAATCTCTCTGCTGGAGAGACTAGAGTGGTTGAGATTCCATTTTCTATACCTGAAAATTCTGATGAAGGCAGTCTGACAAATAGAGTTGATATAGAAAAACTAGAACCTATTTCAATTCAAATTTCCAATCAGAGAGCTGAGATAGTTGAGAAAGAAATTAACTTAACCATAGAAGACGGACGGGAGCCAATAGATAGTTTTGAGATCAGAGCTAAGCCGAAAAATCCATATCCTGGAGAGACTTTCAAAACAGAAATTTTGAATATGGAGGGAGAGCCTGTAAACCCAGATGGAGAGATCAAGTTCCTCAAAAATGGAGAAGTTCTGGAGAAGTGGGAAACTTCAAGACTGTCCAGTACGCGAGAGTTTCCGACCTGGAATGAATTAAACAGGAGTGGTCTAGAGAACTTAACTATGGAGGTAACGCTTAATGAGGTGAATGGCAGGGTCTCTGAGACTAAAGAGATTGAAATCGCAGAGAATAAATCCGGTTGGTTTGATAATGCCTATAACCTCCTATTTTCTGGAGAATGGTTTATATTCGGTTAGAAATCCAGTAGTAATGGAAGTGCTCTAAACGGTTTGTAGAATGGGAACTAAACCATTCGAACCTGAATGGTTTCTCGAACAGCCTTCGCGTATGCGAAGGATGGGAAAGCCGGGAATCGAACCCGGGACCTCTGCGTATCTCACATTCTGGAAATCTAGTTAATCATCGGAAACTGGCTATCCAGATTCACCAGGTTCCTCATCGCTCATAAAGTTGTTATGAGCGCAGCGCTCTAACCCCTGAGCTACTTTCCCTCAAACTATAATGTCAGTATAACTTTCAAAATCATATAGTTGTTTTTCGAAGCTATTGGTTGATAAGTCCAAGTTAAGTTAAAAGTTAGAGAAAGTAGTTTTAGATATGGGAGATTTCATACTGGTAGCTGAGACCTTTGAAGAGGGAGTTAGATATCTACGCACCAGTAAAGGTAATGTAACTCATGGGGAGGGAGAAAAAACCTATCACTTGGATGATTTTCCAGAAGAAGAAATTCGAAAGTGCAATAACATAGAAGAGTTTGTTTTGAATATAGTTGAATCGGGTCCAGTTTATCTTGATATCTGGATAGATGGAAAGTGTTACACTAGATGCAAGAAAGGTCTTCTTATCCGAATAGAAAGTCCGGATGAAAGGAGTAAAGCCGGAACTTTATGTAGTGCACTTAGAGGGGCAGAGAGTGGAGAAGAAATGAACTATGGTCCCAGAATAGAGTTTGATTTAGTAGAGATGAGATGAATGAAGAAACATTGAAGGAGTTATTAGACGAGAAGTTTCCAGAGCGTATAGATGTTAGAGAGTAATGTTGCTCATTTAGAGACTAAATTTAGAAATTATTAATAACTCCGTTTTGCGATTGGTGTCATGTCGTATCCGGCTTATGTAGCTAAAAAATTGGAGGATGGAGCTGTAAAGTATCAAAGACAAAATATGCAGAACTCGAATTTGATGATGCGATAGATAGCTCTGAAACTGAGAGGAGCAAGATACCTGAATTAACTTTAAGAGAGGGATTAGAGGTAGAGGAAGCAGTTAGTTTGCAAAAATTCATTGATCATATAAGTCCGCGTAATTTCTGGCTTGATGATCGTTATTTTAGG
>SDGW01000880.1_pt1 | contig 12444 bp, 11 predicted proteins | sample 2873831 | NCBI WGS metagenome assembly SDGW01 (sample SAMN08132700, study PRJNA421101) | hypersaline lake metagenome | isolation source: celular fraction 0.22 microns magnesium sulfate-rich crust from ephemeral... | place: Spain: Penahueca Lagoon, Toledo | collected 2011-07
GTCGGTCCCGGTCTCGCGCTCCTCCCGGTAGCGGTTGACCGCGTGGATGCCGAAGTCGATGCCGACAGCCAGCAAGAGCGGCGGCACCGCGATGAGCATCTGCGAGAAGGCGATGCCGGCCAACCCCATGAACCCGAACGTCCAGACGATGGTCATGAACAGGGCGGCCAGACCGAGCGCCATGTCGGCCAGGTCGCGGTAGGCGATAGAGAGGAAAAAGAGGATAAACAGTATCGCGGCGGGCACCGTCAGAATCAGGGAGTCGGCGACGACGTTGGAGAACTCGTCGGCGAGGATACCGCTGCCGAAGACGGTTATCGCCCCCCGGCCTTCGGTTTCGACGGTGAACTCGGCCTGGCGCTGGATGTCGCTCAGGGGGCTCGACCCGCCCTGGCCCGACCCCGAGGAGAGCCCGGTCGGCAGTTCGTGGGTGACGACGCCGATTGTGGCCGACGCGGCGGCGGACTCGCGGTTGAAGTCCTCGCTGAGCAGCGACGTGAACTGCGGGTTGTCAGCGGCCCGGCGGACGGCGGCGTCGATTTCGCTGTCGGTCGACCGTTCGAGCGTCCGAATCTGGGCCTCGGTCGTCGTCGCCGTCGGGTTCAGTTCGCGGGCGACGATAGCGGCCGCGGACGACGTCGAGGTCACCCTGAGGTCGTCGTGGTCCTCCAGGGACTCCTGGGCCCGGAGCATCCGCAACATCGCCGGCTTCGAGAGGACGTTCGTCTCCGACTGGATGAGCTGTGTGCTGCCGGTATCTGCCGAGAACGCGGGCGAGAACTTCGTGTTGACCGCTTCGAAGGCCTCCTCGGCCGGCAGGCCGGTCGTGAACTGCTGGGTGCCGGCGTTCGTCGAGATATTGCCGAGGCCAGCGCTGAACAGCACTGTCACGACGAGAAACGTGAGGACGACCTTGCGGGAGTCCTCGACGATGCGGTCGTCGGCCCAGTCGATGTAACGCTTGTAGTTCATCGGTACGGGACGCTCCGGGCCACGCGAGGGGCAACTGGTGGCCAGTGGCTAGTCCGCAGGTTGGAGCCGTGACTGGATAAACGCTTCATCTCGGCTACCGTTCCTCGCCCTCCGACGGGGGGGTCGCGAGTCCCTGGTCCGTGGTCACGCCCGGCTTGTCGGTCCACGGGAAGATGGAGTCGGCGACGCTCCCGTTTTCGGCGTCGTACCGGCGGAGCCGGTCCCAGACGACCAGCACCGACGGGAGGACGAACATCGACGCCAGGTAGGCGTAGATGACCGACAGCGCCGTCAGTAGCCCGAAGGCCCCGAGAATCGGATTCAGCGCGAGCACCAGCACCCCGATGCCGCCGACGGTCGTGAGCATGCTCCCGGTCAGCGCGCCGCCGGTGCCGACCACGGTCCGGCGCAGTGCGGGTTCCAGCGCCCGCTCTTCGCGCTCGTCGGCGAACCGGTGGACGACGTGGACGGCGTAGTCGGTTCCCAGACCGACGGTGATGGCGAGGATGCCGCCGTTGAGGGCGTTGAAATCGATGCCCAGGTACCGCATCGTCGCGACGATGGCGACGACGGCCATCAGGATGGGGATGACGTTCACGACGCCGAGGCTCGGCTTTCCTTCGAGCAGCCAGTAGATGCCCACCAGGAACACCGCGGACCCGACGAGCGTTATCAGCAGGCTCTGGAGGACCGTATCGAGGATGAGCGTCCCAGCGTCCTTGAAGACGATGGCGATGCCGGTCGGCGAGGCGTCGGCCTGGTAGTCGGCAGCGACCTCGTCACCGGCTGTGGCTATCTCGGCGTTCGTCGCGGTGCCGTCGGCCGTGTAGATTATCTGCGTGCTCCGGCGGTCCTCGCTGAGGAACTGTTCCAGCTGGCCGGGGCTGTCCGCTGCCAGCGCGTCGTAGATGACCGGGAGGTTGTCGTCGGGGATGCCGTTGTCGTTGTGGTCGTTTCGGGAAACGAGCGCCCGGAACTGCGGGTCCCGCTCGGCGCGGTCGCGTATCACCGTCACGAGGCTCGTGACCTCCGCCTCCCGCCCCTCGCCGTCGATTGTTTCGGGCGGGTTCCGGCTGGCACGGTGGAGTGACTCGAGCGCGCTGTCCCGGCGCATGTTCCCCTCGACGTAGACGATTACCTGTTCCTCCTGGTCGAAATGACGGTCACGGAGGTTCCGGTTCTCGACGGACTGGAACTTCTCGGGCGGCGCGAGCGGGCCCAGATACTGGAGGAAGTCGGGGGTCTCCTCCGCGGGGCGAAAGTCCTCGCTGTCGAACTCGGTGCTGACGCCGGTGGCGTACCCGCCGGCGACGGTCGTGGCCACCAGCGCGATAATCAGGAAGATGACCGGGGCCCGCTGGGCAACGGTGACGCCGCCCGAAAGCAGCCGGCCGAAGACGGACTCCTCGGAGCTAAACGGGGACTGGCTGAAGACGGGGATGGGGTAGCGCTCGCTCAGCCGGTCGACGTACACCTTCGCGGCCGGCAGGAAGATGCCGAAGATGAGGAACGTAAAGACGATGCCGATGGCGGCGACGACGCCGAAGTCGCGGTTGGGCGGGAACGCGCTGACGAGGTTCGAGAGGAAGCCGATGACCGTCGTCCCGGTGACGATGAAGAAGGCGACGAGCACCTGTCTGTTCGTCACGCCCATCGCGGCGGCGATGTCGCTGCCCGTCGCACGCTCCTCGCGGTAGCGGTTGACGACGTGGATACCGAAGTCGATACCAACGGCAATCAGCAGCGGCGGCACGGACACCAGCAGGGGATTGAACGGGATGTCCGCCAGTCCGATGAACCCGAAGGTCCAGATGAGCGCCATCACGATGGCGCCGATACCGAGCAGGAGGTCCACGAGGTCACGGTAGGCGACGACCAGGAACGTCACGATGAGGACGAAGGCCGCCGGGAGCACGATTCCGAGCGACGTCGAGATGGTGTTTGGAATCTCCCCGAGCACGCGGATGTCACCGCCGACGGTGCCGACGATGCCCCTGACTCGCTCCTCCCGGTTGTCGATTTCGGCGGCGCCGTGCGTGACAGTGGATTCGGTCATCGTGGCCGACGCTGCCTCCCGGTTGAAGTCCTCGCTGACCGACGACGTGAACGTGGGGTTCGTCTCCGCGGTCGTCCGGATAGCCTGGTCTACCTCGCGCTCGGTCGCACCCTCGACGACGTCTATCTGGGCTTCGAGCGTCGTGGCGTCGGGGTCGAGTGTGCGCGCCACCTGCCGTGCGGGCGAACTCGTATCGGAGACGCGCATCCCGTCGTCGTCGGCGATGCGTTCCTGGGCCCGCAGGGACCGGAGCAGCGACTGTTTCGACAGCGCGTTGTCGTCCTTCTGAAGCAGCGTCGTGGTGGTCGTCGACTCGCCGAAGGAGGCACCGAAGTCCCGCTGGATATCCTGGAACGTCTCGTAGGACTCCAGGTCCTCGATGAACTGCTCCTGGCCTGATTCGGTCTCTATCGCGCCCAGCCCGGTGGCGAACGCGACAGTGAGGACCAGGAACAGGAGGACGATACGACCCGGGCTCGCGGTGATGCGCTCGTTTACCCAGTCGATATAACGCTTGTGGCCCATCCGTTGCTATCGGAACCGCATGTATCCGCCGACGGCCAGTACCAGGACGAGGGCGACGCCGCCGATGGCCGTCAGGGGCAGCCCGCCGCCACCGTTCGGGTCGGTGACTTCGATGGGGACCCGGTAGGTGTCGGAGATGGCCGAGTCGCCGTCGGACTCGTCGTAGCGGAAGTCAATCGAGACGGGGTAGGCCTTCTGGAGGGCGCTACCGTCGGCACTGACGCTGAAGATGATGGTCTCGGACTCGCCGGGTGCGAGCGAATCGATGTAGGACTCGTCGTCGTCGGCGTCGATGGGCGAGGAGGCAAACAGTTTCGCCGTGATGTCCGAGAAGGTCTGGTTGCGCGTGTTCGTCACGGTTATCTCGATGTCGCCGGACTGACCGATTCCGATGGAGGTGTTGGCCGATTCGATGCTGAACTCGTCCTCGCTGGGCGCGACCGCTGCCTGGGCTTCGAGGGTGTCGCTTTCCTCGCGGTCGCCGTCGGTGTTCCGGTAACTCGCGACGAAGTCGAACTGCTTCGACCCCGCCTGGGCGCTATCGGTCGCATCGACGGTGAACTCCACCTCGGTCGAGGCGCCGGCCTCCAGGTTCCCGACCGCGACCTGGGTCTCCTGTGGCGAGAGGTCGTTCTTGTCGCTCCCCCAGTTGACGACGACGTTGTCGACGTCGCGCGGGCCGTCGTTGGTCACCGTCGCGGTGATTGTCCCCTCTTCGCCGGCCCTGAGCGTGCTATCGACGTCCGAGAGCGTGAACGTCTGTTCCGGGTCGGGCGTGATGCTCACCGAGGTGTCCGTAGACTCCTTGCGGACACCGTCGGGGTTGTCGAAGGCGACGTTGAGCTGGAAGGGATACGAGTCGACCTGGGCGTCGTCGCTCGCGGTGACGTCGTACCGGAACGTCCGGGTCTCGCCCGGCGCCCACGAGTCGACCGAGCGGGTGCTCTCGGTTCGCTCGCCGAAGGTCAGGTCCCCGCTCTGGCTCGCCAGCGTGACGTCGCTGTTGTTCGCGGCCGTCCGGCCGGTGTTCTCGACGGTGACGGCGACGGTGCCAGAAGAGCCGACCTGTGCGTTGGAGTCGACGTTAGTCACGTCGAAGGTGGCGTCGTCGCTGACGGTGACGGTGACGGTTCGGGTCCGCGTGACACTCCGGTCCTGTCGCACACCGCCGGATATCCGGCTGTAGTAGTCGTAATCGAGCACGACCGGGACGTCGTAGGTGCCGGGCTCGGCGTCCTCGTCGACGCTGATGTCGAAACTCGCGGTGGTCGGTGTCCCGGTTCCGAGGCTCCCAAGCGACCGCGTGCCGGTCGTGATAGATATCGGGGCCGACCCGTCCCTGACGTCGACTGTCAGTCCCCGGGCGGTTTGTACCTCGCTGTTCAGGGACGGGTTCCGGTCGTCCCCGAGGTCCAGGTCGCCGCTGTTGACGAGCACCACGTCGAGCGTGGTCTCCTCGCCGGCGGCGATGGTGTCGTCCTGGAGTGAGGCCGTGATGTCGGGGCTGCCCTTGACGACGGCGGTGGCGGTTCCGGTAGCGAGCACGAGCGCGGCGGCGACCAGTAACAGAGAGAGTGTGCGGTTGTTCATGGGTCAGCGGACAGGGCGGTCTGGAGGGTCGGTTTCGAATCGGCCGACGGCCACCCCCCGTGACTCGCCGGCGTGTCGATGTTGAGCGGCTACTCAGTCAGTTACATCTGAGGACCAATTCGTTAATTAGCTTTGTGATTTCTCACCGCTGTATCGGTCGGCGAGCCACGCCTCGTCCGGTTTCACCGTTAGGCCATGGCCCCGTTGTCATGTACCAATCCGGGCGTCGTTGAGCGAGTACATCGTGGACAACGTCGTCCGCGGGCGGACGGACACCGATATCGCCAGCTGGCGCCAGCGACCGGGCCGGCTGACGACCGGTGGTGCCCAGAACAACGCCGACCCGCGGCTGACGACCGGGAGCCCGGGTGACCGCCCGTTCTTCCCGTCGAGACCCCTCGAGAAAGACCTGCGCGACCCCGGCGGCGACGAGACCGAGGAGTACCGCTCCGAGTGCGGCCGATGTACACGCACGACGCGACCTTATTTCGGCGCGAAATAATGGTAGGGGATTTTATATAATGGCCGTTGCCAAACCTTAATATGTCAATCAAATGTCTTTCTAGCATACGGAGCTGAGATACACAATGGCAGACACATACGTCGGTGCGATAGACCAGGGGACGACTGGCACCCGCTTTATGGTGTTCGACCACAGCGGGCAGGTCGTCACCAGCGCATACGAGACACACGAACAGATTTACCCGGAGCCAGGCTGGGTCGAGCACGACCCGGTGGAGATCTGGGAGAACACCAAGGACGTCGTGACCACCGGTCTCGACGAGGCAGACCTCGACCCCGAGCAGCTCGAAGCCATCGGCATCACCAACCAGCGCGAGACCACGATCGTGTGGGACAAGGAGACCGGCAAGCCCGTCCACAACGCCTTGGTCTGGCAGGACCGCCGGACGACGGACCGCGTCGAGGAGATTCAAGAGGCGGGGAAAGTCGAGTGGATCCGCGAGAAGACGGGGCTGGAATGTGACGCGTACTTCTCGGCGACGAAGACCGAGTGGATTCTCGACAACGCCGAGCCCCTGAAGCTGGAAGCCGCCCGCGGCGAGGACGTTCGCAAGCGAGCCGAGGAGGGCGAACTCCTCATGGGGACCCCCGACACGTGGCTGATATACAACCTCACTGGCAACCACATCACCGACGTCTCCAACGCGTCGCGAACGATGCTGTACAACATCCACGAGATGGAGTGGGACGACGAACTTCTCGAGGAGTTCGGCGTGCCAGCGTCCATGCTACCGGAAGTCCGACCGTCCTCGGACGAGGATACCTACGGCTCCACGGACGCCGACGGCTTCCTGGGTGCCGAGGTGCCCGTCGCGGGTGCGCTGGGTGACCAGCAGGCCGCGATGTTCGGCCAGACCTGTTTCGACAAAGGTGAGGCCAAAAACACCTACGGGACCGGTGCGTTCTACCTGATGAACACCGGCACCGAGGCCGTCGAATCGGACCACGGCCTCCTGACCACCATCGCCTTCCAGATGTCCGACGAGCCGGTCCAGTACGCGCTGGAGGGCTCTATCTTCATGGCCGGGGCGGCCATCGAATGGCTCGAGGACGTCGACCTCATCAACAACGCCGCCCAGACCGCAGAACTGTCTCGTTCGGTCGACTCGACCGACGGCGTCTACCTGGTCCCGGCCTTCACCGGCCTGGGTGCGCCACACTGGGACGGCCGCGCCCGCGGGACCATCGTGGGGATGACGCGTGGGACCCGCAAGGAGCATATCGTGCGTGCCACCCTCGAATCCATCGCCTATCAGACCCGTGACCTCGCGGAGGCGATGGAAGCCGATTCGGGCGTTAAGACGGACAAACTCCGCGTCGACGGTGGTGCAGTCAAGAATAACTTCCTCTGTCAGCTCCAGTCCGACATCATTCAGACGGACATCGCGCGACCCGAGGTCGACGAGACAACGGCCCTGGGGAGCGCCTACGCCGCCGGCCTCGCCGTCGGCTACTGGGACACCGTCGACGAGCTGCGCGACAACTGGCGAATCGACCGCGAGTTCAGCCCCGAGAAAGAGGCCGAAGAAGTCGACAAGCTGTACGACCGGTGGGACGACGCCGTCGAGCGGTCGCTGGACTGGGCACGGGAGGAATAACTGTCGACGGGGCACTGCATACACGGTCCGCCGTGGTGTGGCCGCCGCGCACTCCCGACACAACCTTATTTTCCAAGCACGCGTCCGTTCCCGGCGTGCAGATACTCCAGCCGTTCGTCGCTGGTAGTGTCGGGCCGGCGATGGTCCTCACCGTCGTCTTTCTCGGTGGGCTCGTCAAGGGGACGGCCGGCTTCGGCTACGCCATCGTCTCCACTGCTGTACTGGCGACGCTGTCCTCGCCGACCGTCGCCGTCGTCGTGATGATACTCCCGATGCTCGTGGGCAACCTCCGACTGCTCGGCGAACTCGACCGGGCCGAGATTTCCCGGTGTGTCGCCCGCTTCTGGCCCTACGTCCTCGCGGCAGCGGTCGGGACGCTCGCGGGCATGGCCCTGCTGGGACGGATTCCCCGACCAGTGCTGGCGCTCGGACTCGGGCTGTTCACGCTTGCCTACGTCGCCGCCACCCAGCCCTGGGTCGTCCTCCCGGGCGAAGCGTGGACGCGCGAGCGGTGTTTCCGACCCGGCACCGCGGCGAAGGTCGGCATCGGGCTGGTCTCGGGGTTCGTCTTCGGTGCGACGAACGCCGCCGTCCAGGTCGTCGCCTACCTCGACAGCCTCGACCTGGACCGCTCGACGTTCGTCGGGGTCCTGGCGATGATACTCGTCGGTATCTCCCTGCTCCGGCTCGGGGCGGCGTGGGGACTGGGGCTGTTCGCCGCTGGCGACGTGACCCCTCCCACCCTCCTCGCGCTCTCTGCTGTCGCCGCCGTCCCCGGCCTCGCGGGCGTCGCGGCCGGCCAGCGCCTCCGGCGCCGGCTCGCCGAAAGCACGGTGACCGCGGGTGCGCTCCTTTTACTCACGCTCATCGGGCTGAAACTTCTTGCTGACAGCGCAACCGGGCTGTGAGTGCCCGCCGTGTGCCGAAAGAGGTTAACAGATGGACCGACGATTGCCACTCGAATGAGCGAGCAACCGAACAGAGAGACTAGCGGGGGGCCACAGCTGGGGAACCTCCTCACGGTCGCGGGGTGGATCGCGATAGGTGCGGTGTCGCTCGCCACCGTTCTGGTCGTCCTCGGAACCATCGTCGTACTCCCGTTCTCCCGGGACGTCGCCGTCGGGCTCGGCCTCGCGCTCGGGGGCGGTATCGGCGGCGTCGCCCGCCTCTTCCAGGGGACCGAGGGGGTCGAATCGCCCGCTCAGACGATGACAGTCGACGTCGACACCGCCGAGCCGACGGCGCCGGAGCCGGCGGACCTCTTCGACGGCCACCCCGACCCGGTGCTGTACTACGCCGCCGAGGGTCACGGGGCCATCGTCCGGGCGGCCAACGACGCGTTCGGCGAGGCGTTCGACGTGCCCGTCGAGCGCATCGAGGGAACGCCCCTCTCCGAGGCGCTCCTGGTCGCCGGCGAGGAGACGGTCGACGCCGACGCGGTCACTGCGGGCGGGCTCGACCGTATCGTCGACTGCGAGACGACGGCCGGGACCGAACGGTTCCGCCTCAGAACTATCGGGAACGGCGAGACCGGTTACCTGCTGTACACACCGCAGACCTAGCTCGGCCGCCGCGTGATGTCACGGAATGCGGTGTCGATATCCTCGAAGTCCGAGAGCGCCTCGTCCATCTCCGCCTGCAGCGTGTCGGCGCGCTCCTCGAGCGATTCGACCCCCTCGTTGTTGTCCAGCGTCTGGGGCGTCTTCTCCCCTTTCAGCAGGGCGAGTTTCGACGTGACCTCCAGATACTCCGCGAGCCGGTCGTCGTACCGTCTGGCGGCCAGCTGCTGGTCGATGGCCGCCACCAGGTCCTCCTTCTCGACGGGTTTGCAGAGGTAGTCGTCGAAGGGCATATCGATGATGTCGAAGTCGGGGTCGACCGCCGTTATCATGATGACTCGCGTCGAGATATCCCGCTCGCGTATCTCCTCGAGGACCTCGTCGCCACCCACGTCGGGCATCCGCCGGTCGAGCAACACCACGTCGATATCGTCGTCCAGCCGGTCGAGCGCGGCCGCCCCCCCGTAGGCGGTCTCTGTCTCGTACCGGTTGCGGAGACGCAGCGCGTAGACGTCAGCCACTTCCGCCTCGTCGTCGACGACGAGGACGGTCGCGTCCGCAGTAGACTCTGACACAGTAGCCTATACTGTCGGGGGCTGGCATATAACTATTTGTGAGCCACGTAGTGTCGGCCACTGTCACCCTGCCGGGGGAAGCGCGGAACGGAACTTTAAAGATTGCGTCACGGCCAGTTTCGGCATAGGAATGCTCGCGCCACCGCTGCAACTCATCGACAGCTTTCTGCTGAACTACACCATCGGTGATGTCCTGTTGCTCGGGTTCGTCCTCGGTGCCGTCGGCATCCTGCCGACGCGCTCGCTGAAGATGCTGGGTGTCCACACCGTCTCAATCGGTGTATTGCTGCTGTTGATACCCTCCTCGATGCTGGCACCGAACGCCGGCAGCCTGCTCTCGTCGTCGTTCGCGTACAAACTGGTCGGGCTCGTCCTCCTCGCGCTCGCGCCGGTCCTGTACTCGGTCGGTCGGAAATAACTACCCCAGTTTTCCCAGTGCGGTGAAGAAATCCAGCGGTGGACCAGCCAGCCGAATCGGTTCGTTCGCCCGCGTAATCGTTACTTTCTCCGGCGGTGACAGCGCCTCACGCACCCGCCCGTCACTGACGACGACACCGTCGTCGGCGGCGGCGACCGACACTGTCACGTCACTGTCGACGTCGGCCACGAGCGGCGGCATCCCGTCGGTCTGTGCCATCCCGGTGATGACCAGCCCCCCCACGGCGGGGTGGACGAGCGGTCCGCCCTCGCTCAGGTTGTAGGCCGTCGAACCGGTCGGCGTCGCCACCAACAGTCCGTCGGCGTGGCCGCTCGTGTACAGCGAGCCGTCGACGCGGACCTCGAACTCGGCGCCGCCGCCGCTGCCGCGGTGCGAGCCCTGCACTACGACCTCGTTGAGCGCGGGCGAGAGCTCCCAGCCGTCGCCGGTCGCACGGAGTCGCGGCATCGCTCTGGTCCGTGCGCTCCCGGTCCGCTGGATGTGGTCGACCTCGGCGACGACCGTCTCGACGGCCTCCTCGGGCGCCAGCGCGTTCAGAAAGCCCACCTCGCCGAGGTTGACGCCCATGATAGGCGTCGACCCGGCGCCACGGGCGGCATAGAGGAAAGTCCCGTCGCCCCCGATGCTGACGACCAGGGTACACTCGCTCATCTCCTCGACCGGTCGGGTCGACGGGGTCGCGGCGTTCCACGCGTCGTGGTCCTGGAGCGCCCCGCCGGTGGTCTCGTCGACGGCGACGGTCGCCGAAACCTCCTGGAGCCGGTCGGTCAGCGTACTCGCGAGCGCCATCGCCCGGTCGTTGTCCCGCTGTGCGACGATGCCGACGGTCATGGTGGCCGTTCCCGCCGGGCGACTATAAACCCTCCACGACGGCAAGCTTATATCCGTCTGCACGACAGTGTGCATCCATGGCTGTCTGTGGCCGGTGGTCGCGCGAATGAGCGAGGACCCGGAGGACCGGGACGACGACTGGTTCGAGAGCGCGTTCGACGACGAAGACGAGAACGAGTCCGGCGACGAACCCGACGCCGATAGCGACGCGGGGAGCGAGAGTCCGTTCGAGGACGACGGCAGTCCGTTCGAGGACGATGGCGGCAGTCCGTTCGACGACGATAGCGGCAGTCCGTTCGAAGACGACGACGGCAGTCCGTTCGAGGACGATGGCGGCAGTCCGTTCGAGGACGACGGCGAGTCCGACGGGAACGACGGCGGGAGTCTCTTCGGCGACGACTTCGCGACGGCCTTCGAGTCCGCCGGCAGTCCCGGCGGCGGTGGCGGGTCCGGCGCCGAGTTCGAGGACGAGGACTTCGACTCCGACATCCCCCGCATCGACGTGGGTATCGATGGATTAGACCGGATGATACAGGGCGGGATTCCACGCCGGCACCTCATCGTCGCCATCGGCTCGGCCGGGACCGGCAAGACGACCTTCGGGTTGCAGTTCCTCCACCACGGGCTCGAAAACGGCGAGAACTGCGTGTTCATCACGCTCGAACAGTCCCACGACGCCATCATGGACACCGCCGACGACCGCGGGTGGGGGTTCGACGAGTACGAGAACAACGACCAGCTTGCCGTCGTCGACCTCGACCCGGTGGAGATGGCAAACAGCCTCGACAACATCCGCGGCGAACTCCCGGGGCTCATCGAGGACTTCGACGCCGACCGGCTCGTCCTCGACTCGGTCTCCTTGCTGGAGATGATGTACGACAACCCCGCCAAGCGCCGCACCGAAGTGTTCGATTTCACCCGCTCGCTGAAGGCCGCCGGGGTGACGACGATGCTGACCTCCGAGGCCAGCGAGGACAACCCCTACGCCTCCCGCCACGGCATCATCGAGTACCTGACCGACGCCGTCTTCGTCCTCCAGTACGTCCGCTCGGAGACCCGGGAGACCCGCCTCGCCGTGGAGATTCAGAAGATACGCAACGCCAACCACTCCCGCGAGACCAAGCCCTACGAGATAACGATGGACGGGATTTCGGTGTACCAGCAGGCGAATATCTTCTGAGGGCGGGTCGGCTTCGGACAGCCGGCACTGTCCGTTGTCGGGACGTATGGCGAAACAATCTTTTATTTGCCCGACCGGCGAACCGTCGGACATGACGCTACTAGTCCCCTTCGACGGCTCGGAACTCTCGGAAGCCGCCCTCGAACGCGCCACGGAGTTCGCTGAGTTTACCGGCGAGGACGTGCTCGCGCTGACGGTCGTGCCCGACGAGGTAGAGTACGCGCTCTCGCGGAACTGGGTCGACGCCGAGGAGCCTTTCGACCCGGACGCCATCGCCGAGCGGCTCCGCGAGCGCGTCGCCGACATCGCCCCCGGGGCCGACTTCCGCTACGAGGTTCCCGAGGACGTGAGTTCGATGGCCTCCTGTACGACCGACGTGGTTCGGACCATCCGCACGGTCGCCCACGCGGTCGATGCCTCCGTCGTCTTCATCGGTAGCGAAAACGCCGGTCGCGTCTCCTCGCCGGTGTCGAGCGTGGGCGCCCCCGTCTCCGAGGACCCGAGCTACGACGTTTACATTACTCGGCACGCGTGAGCGCGGCAGTGCAGGCGCGCTCTCTCACGCGGACAAGCGGCAGTGCAGGCGCGCTCTCTCAC
>SDGW01000881.1_pt1 | contig 12441 bp, 10 predicted proteins | sample 2873831 | NCBI WGS metagenome assembly SDGW01 (sample SAMN08132700, study PRJNA421101) | hypersaline lake metagenome | isolation source: celular fraction 0.22 microns magnesium sulfate-rich crust from ephemeral... | place: Spain: Penahueca Lagoon, Toledo | collected 2011-07
CCCGGTCGCCGAAGTCGGCCAGCTCCGGGTCCGCGCTGCGGGTCGCGCCGTCGGTATCCGCGTCACTGACCGGCCCGTTCCCTCCGTCCTCCCCACCCTCGCCGGCGAACCGGGAGAGGACGTCGAACAGGCCCATAGCTGGCCCTCGGTATCGAATGCCAAGAAACTACTCCCCGCTTCGGCCCGGCGAGCGGGCGAGCGGTCGGCTCCGGACCGCCTAGCGCTCCTCTTCCCGCAGCTCCATCTCCGCCACGATGTCGTAGGGATGGTCCCCCTTGCGCACCCCGTCGAGGATGGCGAAGGCCTGGCCGGGGTCGAGGAAGAAGCGGGTGACGGCCCGTCCCAGCGGCGTGGGCTCCAGCCCGTCGATGAACTCGTATTCCAGCAGCTTCCCGAGGGCGTGCTTGGTGGGCACCTCGCCGATCATCCGGTCGTTGAGCCGCTTGGCGTGCTTGCCGGCGACGGTGACGTTGGCCAGCGTCTCCTCGACGGCAGCGGACTCGTCGTAGCGGGTGATCACGGGCTCCATCTCGCCCTTGAGGAGCTTGAACGCCACCTCGTCCTCCGTCATGTCCATGCTGTTGTGATACGAGCAGTCCGGCTCGACGAGCATGTAGACGGTGCCCTTGTCGTGGTAGTCGGGGCGGCCCGCGCGACCGAGCATCTGGGAGAACTCCTGGACGGTGAGCCACTCGATGCCCATCGCCAGCGAGTCGAAGACGACCTGCGAGGCCGGGAAGTCGACGCCGGCCGCCAGCGCCGCGGTGGTGACGACCGCCGCGAGGTCCTGGTCGGCGAACTGCCGCTCGACGCGGTTGCGCCGCTTGTTGTCCAGCCCGGCGTGGTACGGCGCCGACGAGTACTCCAGCTTCCGGGAGATCTCGTGACACCGCCGCCGGGAGTTGGTGAAGATGATCGTCTGGCCGCGGTAGCCCTTGCTCGACTTCGCGTCGAACGCGCGCCTGACCAGCTTGTTCTCGATGCGAACCTTCTCCTGGCCGTCGGCGAAGGTGACGTGGCGTTCGATGGGCACCGGCCGCTCCTCGAACTCGATGAGCTGGGCCTCCAGCTTCTCGGCGAGGTCGCTGGGGTTGCCGACCGTCGCCGAGAGGTAGATCCACTGCGTGTCGCTCGAACTCTCGTGGGTCTCGCAGTAGTACTTCAGCCGGGAGATCAGGCCGTCCAGCCGGTGGCCGCGTTCGCCCTCGCCGAGCGTGTGGACCTCGTCGATGACGACGGTCCCGACGTTGCCGAGGTCCTTGCCCGTCCGGAGCGCGTGGTCGATGCCCTCGTAGGTGCCGACGATGACGTCCGCGTCGGGGTCGAAGCGGCCGCCTTCGCCGTTGATCCGGCTCGATCCCACGCGCAGCGACACGTCGACCATGTCGCCGTAGCGCTCCTGGAACTTCTCGTACTTCTGGTTGGCCAGGGCGACGAGGGGGACGAGGAACAGCATCTTGCCCTTGTTGTTGAGCACGCGGTCCAGCCCAGCCATCTCGCCGACGAGGGTCTTCCCCGTCGCCGTCGCGGACACCACGAGCTGGTCGCGGCCCTCAGTGACGCCGTTCTCCACGGCGAGGCTCTGGACGGGCAGGAGCGTCTCGAATCTCCCCTCCATGTGCTCCTGGATCCCCGGGTGGAGGTCCAGCGAGTCGACCCGGACGGGATCGACGTCGTCGACGGTCGCCGAGATCTCGTCGAACTTCGTCAGGTCGGGGTCGAGCTCGCCCTTCAGGAGGTTCTCGATGCGGTCGAGGTCCTGGACCTCCAGCAGCAGCTCCTCGAGACGGGCCCGCGCGTCGCCGGTGATACCGCCGTTGAGCGCCAGCTCCCGGTCCAGCTCCTCGCGAGCGCAGTCCGGGCAGATGTACTCGTCGTCGGCCCTGATGGCCGTGTCCTCGGTGATGGGCGAGTAGCGGCCGTCCGAGGCGCAGTACCGACAGGTCCGCACGACCTTCGCGTCCAGCTGGTAGCCGTCCAGCATCGCCTGGACCTCCTCGCGGCCGGGGCCGGAGGTCTGCTGGGAGATGCGGATCCGCGAGGCCCGGCGGGCCAGCTCCACGAACTGGTCCGGGCTGCGGGGCTCCTCGTCGGTCCCGCGCTTGATCCGCAGGCGGCGGGGCCGGGGACCGGCGTCGGTCTGCTTCACTTCGAGCACGCCGTGGAACACGCGCTCCCCGTCGCGGTGGACGGCCACCCGGTAGTCGTCCCCGCGCTCGTGGAGGAACAGCGTGTCGACGCGTGCGACCTGCTGAGACACGCACCTACATCGACGTGCGAGGTATTTCAGCCGTTCGGACCGCGGTCGGCCCGGGCCGACCGACGACCGCCGACCGCCCGGTTCCAGTGGAAACGGAGGGGGTTCGCCGCGGCGGAAATACCGACGCTACCGCAAACCACTACCCGGTGCCGGTCGGTGCTACCGACGAACGCAGCGCCGCGACGGATCTCCCACGAACGGCCACCACTGGACCATGACACGAGACGCAGACCGCTGCCGCCGGTCGGCGGCGGAGGGGAACGGCCGATGACGCGACTGGGCGTCGACGTCGGCGGGACGTTCACGGACGTCGTCGCCGTCGACGAGGAGGGCCGCCTGCGGGGGGTCAAGGTCCCGAGCACGCCCGACCGGCCCGACGACGGCGTGATCGACGGCCTCCGGCGTGCCGACGAGGCGGGCGTCGACCTTCCGGACGTCGCCTTCCTCGGCCACGGGACGACCGTCGCGACCAACGCCGTCCTCGAGGGTGACCTCGCGCCGACGGCGCTCGTGACGACGGAGGGCTTTCGCGACGTGCTGGAGATCGGCCGGCAGGACCGCGCGGACCTCTACGACCTGGACTTCGAGCGAGCGGCGCCGCTGGTCCCGCGGGAGCGCCGACTGACCGTCCCCGAGCGGATCGGTCCGGACGGAGAGGTGGTCGAACCGCTGACCGACGACGACGTCGACGCGCTGATCGAAGAGTTGCCCGACGACGTCGAGGCCGTCGCGGTCTCGACGCTGTTCTCGTTCCGGGACGACGCCAACGAGCGGGCGATCCGCGAGGGGATCCGGGCAGCGGGTCGCGACGACCTCGCCGTCTCGCTGTCCTCCGAGGTGCTGCCCGAGTTCCGCGAATACGAGCGGACCTCGACGACGGGCCTGAACGCCGCGCTCGAGCCGCGGATGGAGACCTACCTCGGTCGCCTCGCCCGCCGGACTCGGGAGACCGGCGTCGACGCGGAGCCGGTCGTGATGCAGTCCCACGGCGGGCTCACGAGCGCCGACGCCGCCGCCGAGCGACCAGTCGGGACGGTGCTGTCGGGCCCGGCGGCCGGCGTCCGCGGCGCGGGGTACCTCGCCGAGGCGGCGGGCCACGAGGACGTCGTTACGATGGACATGGGCGGGACGAGCACGGACGTCAGCCTGATCGAGGGCGGCGACCCGTCGCTGACCACGGACTGGGAGATAGCGGGCCGCCCGCTCGGCGTCCCCGCCGTCGACGTCCACACCATCGGCGCGGGCGGGGGATCGGTCGCCCGGATCGACGCCGGCGGCGCGCTGCGCGTGGGTCCGGAGTCCGCCGGCGCGGACCCGGGACCGGCCGCCTACGGCCGCGGCGGCGAGCGCGCGACCGTCACCGACGCCCACGTCGTCCTCGGGCGAATCCACCCCGACCACCCGCTGGGCGGCGAGCTGTCGGTGGACGTCGAGGCGGCCGAGGCCGCCGTCGAACGCGACGTGGCCGACCCGCTCGACCAGTCCGTGACCGAGGCCGCCCGCGGCGTCCTCGAGGTGGCGCTGGCGAACATGGAGCGGGCGCTCCGGGTCGTCAGCGTCGAGCGCGGCCACGATCCCCGCTCGTTCGCGCTGGTCGCCTTCGGCGGCGCCGGCCCGCTCCACGGCCCCCGCCTCGCCGAGCGCCTCTCGATCCCCACCGTCCTCGTCCCCCGGCTCGCGGGCGTCCTCTCCGGCCTCGGCCTGCTGACCTCCGACCTCGAGCACACCTACGTGCGCCCCGTGGTCGCCCCGCTCGAAACGGTCGGGGTCGACGACCTCGCCGCCGAGTTCGGCGACCTGGTGGCCGAGGGCCGCGAGGCGCTGGCCGCGGAGGACGTCGACGCGGACGCGATGGCTTTCGAGCGCTCGCTGGACCTCCGCTACGAGGGCCAGTCCTATTCGCTGAACGTGCCCGTCGAGGGCGAGGTGTCGCGGGAAGCCATCGAGCGGGCCGCAGACCGGTTCCACGAGCGCCACGAGTCCCAGTACGGCCACGCCGAGCCCGGCGAGCCGGTCGAACTCGTCAACGCTCGCGTCCGGGCGGTTGGCGAGATCCCCGCCGTCGACGTCGGCAGCGACGTGACGGGAACCGTCGACGACGCCGCACTCGGCGACCGCGCGGTCGTCTTCGACGGCGAGCGACGCGAGGTACCGGTGTACGACCACGCCGCGCTCCCGCCCGGCGGCGCGTTCGACGGCCCCGCCGTCGTCCAGGCCGACGCGGCCACGACGGTCGTCCAGCCCGGCCAGTCCGTCCGCGTCGACGAGCGCGGGACCCTCGTCGTTTCGACCAGTCACGCATGACCGGCGACAGCCACGAGACCGACGGCAGCGAGAACGGCACGGAAACGGACGGGGGAACCGACGTCGATCCGGTGACGCTCGAGGTCCTCCGCAACGCCTTCGAGAGCGTTGCCGAGGAGATGAGCGCCAACCTGATCCGGACCAGCTATTCCCCGAACATCAAGGAGCGTGCGGACTGCTCGTCGGCCGTCTTCGACGCCGAGGGCCGGATGCTCGCCCAGGCCGAGAACGTCCCGGTCCACCTCGGGGCGATGCCCCACTCCGTCCGGACCGTGATCGACGCGCTGGACCTCGGCCCGGGCGACACCGCGATCCACAACTCCCCGTTCAGCGGCGGCGCCCACCTGCCCGATATCACCTTCGTCAGCCCCGTCTTCGTCGACGGGGAGTGCGTCGCCTACGTCGCCAACCGCGCCCACCACGCCGACGTCGGCGGCGCCCGCGCCGGCAGCGTCGCTGCGGACGCGACGAGCATCTACGGGGAGGGCCTCCAGATCCCACCCGTCAGACTGTACGAGGGCGGCGACCTCCGCTCCGGCGTCTTCGACCTCGTCCTCGAGAACGTCCGCACGCCCGAGGAGCGGGCCGGCGACCTCCGCGCCCAGCAGGCCGCCAACGAGACCGGGCGCCGCCGGTTCGCGGAACTGGTCGACGAGCACGGCCGCGACACCGTTGCGTCCGTCACCGACCACGTGCTCGACTACAGCGAGCGGCGGATGCGCGACGCCGTGGCCGACCTCGCGGACGGGAGCTACGAGTTCGCCGACGTCCTCGACGGCGACGGTGCGGGCGCCACGGACATCGAAATTCGGGCCACCGTCACCGTCGACGGGTCCTCCGTCGACGTGGACTTCGCGGGCTCCGCCGAGCAGGTCGCCGGGCCCGTCAACGCTCCGATCGCCGTGACGACCAGCGCCGCCTACTACGCGCTCCGGGCGGTCACGGATCCGGACGTCTCACCGAACCACGGCGCCTACCGCCCGTTCTCCGTCTCGGCCCCGGAGGGGACGGTCGTCAACGCCCAGTCCCCGGCGGCCGTCGTCGGCGGAAACCTGGAGACATCCCAGCGCGTCGTCGACGTCGTCCTCGGTGCGATGGCGGAGGCAGGGGTCAGCCCGATCGCCGCCGCGGCCAACGGCTCGATGAACAACGTCACCCTCGGGAGCGCGGGGGACGCCGCGGCGCCGTACACATTCTACGAGACCATCGGCGGCGGCTACGGCGCCCGGCCCGACCGCGACGGCGTCGACGGCGTCCACGCGCACATGACGAACACGAAGAACACGCCCGTCGAGGCGCTGGAGCTGTCCTACCCACTCCGCGTCGAGCGGTACGAACTACGCCCTGACACCGGCGGTACCGGTCGCCAGCGCGGCGGGCTGGGCATCCGCCGGGACGTCCGCGTGCTCGACCACGAGGCCTCGTTCTCGCTACTCGCAGACCGCCGGCGCAACCGCCCCTATGGCCTCGACGGTGGCGAACCGGGCGCTCCCGGCGACGACAGGGTGGTCGCTGATGGCGAAGAGAAACCGATCGACGGGATGACCGCGCTGGACCTCTCGTCCGGCGACCTCGTCAGCGTCCGGACGCCCGGCGGCGGCGGGTTCGGTCCGCCCGAGGAGCGGCCCGTCGAGGCCATCGCGCGCGACCTGCGACAGGACCGCGTGACGCCCGAACACGTAGCCGAACATTACCCGCAGTACGGCGACGAAGTCGGGGGCGGTGACGAGCAGGGCGACGAGGAGTGAGCAGCGCTACTCGTCGTCGACCAGTTCGATCGAGTCGTCGCCGGTCGGGATCGCACAGAGGAAGGCCGCTTGCTCGTCGCCGTCGTTCTCGTACCAGTGGGTCGCGCCGGCGGGCACGTGGATGGAGTCGCCCGCCTCGACCTCGTACTCCTCGCCCTCGATGCCGACCGTGTACTCGCCGGCCAGCACGTGCTGCTCGTGTTCGATCTCGTTGGTGTGGCGCGGGACCTCCCCGCCCGCCGCCAGCGTGAACCGCCGGATCGCGACGTTCGGCGCGCCGTGGTCCTCGTTCAGGAGCACGCCCTTCTCCAGTCCCTCCGCCGCGTCGACCGTCTCGTACTCGATCTCCGAGGCGCTGCGCACCAGTGGCTCGCTCATACCCGCCGGAACGGACGGCCTGCTGATATGCGTGCTGGATGCTCCCGAGGAGGGGACTCGATCACGACTGTGAACAGCCAGAAAGGGGCGACCGGCTGCGGGAACCCCGGCGTTCGCGGCGCTTCGCGCCGCGTGCTCGGGAGACCTTCGGTCTCCCGGTGAAGCAAGCACTGGAACGAGTGGACGGAGTGAGCGAGTGAAGCGCGCAGCGAGCCGCGGGACCGCAGCCGGTCGCCCCTTTCTGGCTGTTCTCTCCCGTAGTGGTAGCACTCGCGGCTGCACCCTGAACTGCTCTTGCTAGCCCCAGCGCCCTTAAGACCCAGCCCACGGTACCGTCACGCATGCGACGGTTCCGCATCGGCAGCGCGTTCGGGATCCCAATCCAGCTGGACCTGACCTTCCTGCTGGTGTTGCCGCTGTTCGCCTGGATCATCGGGACCCAGATCGAGCAGACCGCGGCGATCCTCAACCGGGTCGGCGCGGGGCTCGACGCGGGGGCGCTGACGGAGGGGCTCCGCCCGTGGGTGCTGGGCGTCGCCGCAGCGGTGGGCCTGTTCGTCGGCGTCGTCCTGCACGAACTGGGCCACTCGCTCGTGGCGACGCGGTACGGCTACCCGATCGACTCGATCACGCTGTGGCTGTTCGGTGGCATCGCGCAGCTGGACGAGCTCCCCGAGGACTGGCGGGAGGAACTGCTCATCGCCGTCGCCGGCCCGATCGTCAGCATCGGGGTCGGGCTGGCTGCGGGGCTGGCCTTCCTCGCGGTCCCGGGCGACGGCGTGGCGGCCAGCGGCGCCCGGTTCGTGCTGGGGTACCTCGCCGTCCTCAACGTCGCGCTCGCGGGGTTCAACATGCTCCCTGGGTTCCCGATGGACGGCGGGCGCGTCCTCCGGGCGCTGCTGGCGCGCTCGCGGCCCTACGCCCGCGCGACCGAGATCGCCGCCGAGGTGGGGAAGATATTCGCCGTCCTGCTGGGCATCTACGGCCTGTTCGTCTTCAACCTCTTCCTGGTCGGCCTGGCCTTCTTCGTCTACATCGGCGCCGAGGGCGAGTCCCGCCAGACCGTCATGCGCGCCGCCTTCGAGGGCGTCACCGTCCGCGACGTGATGACCCCCGCCGACCGGGTCACCACCGTCGACCCCGACGACTCCGTCCGGGAACTGATCCAGACCATGTTCGAGGAACGCCACACCGGCTATCCCGTCGAACGGAACGGCGCCGTGGTCGGCCTCGTCACCCTCGACGACGCCCGCGCCGTCCGCGACGTCGAACGCGACGCCTACACCGTCGGCGACGTCATGACCACCGAGCTGATCGCCGTCGCCCCCGACGACGACGTGATGAGCGCGCTGAATCAACTCGACGAGAACGAAGTGGGCCGGCTGATCGTCATGGACGACGACGAGTTCGTCGGCCTGCTCACCCGCACCGACGTCATGACCGCGCTGTCGATCATCCGCTCCAGCCCCGACTACTCCGCGACCGACGAGAGCGACGCCACCGTGTTCCGGCCGCAGTCCTAAGAGCCCAGTTCTAGACGGAGACTGGCGATGGCGTGCTCGGCATCGACGTAATCCCGGCCCGCCAGCGGAGTTCCGCCCGCGGGATCCCGCCGAACTCCGCCCGGCGGTGACAGGACGGGCACAGCGAGACGACGTTGTCCAGCGTGTGGGCGTCCCGCTCCGCGAACACCGGCGTCTCGACGAAGACCCTGACCGGAACGATGTGGTGGACGTCCGGGTTCCGTCCGAGTTCCTCGACGTCGGTGCCACAGACCACGCACGCGTGCCCGTCGCGTTCGAGCGCCCGCTCGCGGACCTCGTTCCACCCCTTGCCGTAGGGTCCCGCGCCGCCGCCCTGCCAGTTCGGGTGTCCCTCGCCCGTGAAGGCCTCCGAGAGCCACTCGTACTGGCACTCCGGACCGCAGAGGGTCGCGTCGCCGGTGACCTGATTCGGGTAGCGCTCGACCGTCGCGTCGCAGACGTCGCAGGAGAGGGTCAATTTGCCGCCGTTCCAGCGGTGGTGGTCTTCGCCGCTGATGACCGGCGGATCTCGCCAGGACTCGTTCTCGACGCATTCGGACAGTAGAGTCCCTCTTTTTCCGACTCGTAGTATTCGAACGTCGTTCCGCAGTAAACGTACTCGGTCCGACTCTTGCCACCGTCGTAGTTCGGGTTATCAGCGCCCTCGTACGAGACGGCCTCGTCGTGACACTCGGAGGAGCAGTACTTCCGTTCGTACTCACAGTAGAACTCGGTTCCGCAGAGGTCGCACGTCCGATTAGGGAGCCGCTCGTCGTGAACGTGGCTGTGATGGACACCGAGTCCGCGTCTGTTTCCGAACGAGTCACCACACGTTGGACACTCGTTATCCGTCATAAATACTATGCCGTGAAGTAAGAATATAATCCCTATCCCACCGGAGTGAAAGTGAAATTAAAGAGAGCGAGAAACAGCGAGTACAACACCGATCGGCGAAAGTATTAGAAATTTGATACAGTCCGGGCGCGGGAATCGAACCCACGTCACAGCCACCACAAGGCTGTAGGATACCATTACCCCAGCCCGGACACGTCCTGCACTCACATCTATCCCGCTGGGACAAATATACGTTACGACATCGGCCGCGCTCCGTGCGCCTTTTACCCGAGAACGACGTACGAGCTGCCAAGCGTGGCCATCACGGACAAGATCTACGTCAAGAACCACAGACAGCTCGCCTCGCAGCTGGAGACGTCCTTTCCGAAGGGGGCGTTCAAGGGGGCGACGCTGGACGTCCTCTTCCAGGGGGAGGGGCTGGCGAAGCTAGACGAGGCCAGTCGGGAGCGGGTACTGGAGTTCGCGGAGGACTTCATGGACTGCGACTGTCAGGCCAGCCCGCACTGCGGCTGTCCGGAGCGGAAGTTCACCCGCTACCTGCTGGAACTGCGCGAGCAGGGGCTGGGGCCGGACGCCATCGTCGACGTGATGGGCGACGACTACATGCTGTACGCGTACCCCGGCGACGTGCTCTCCTTCCTCGACGACTCCGTGCGGACGCTGGAGGCGGTCGAGGCGCTGGCGGACGTCGACAGTCGGGACGACGTGGCGGAACAGGCGAGACAGAAGCGAGACGAGCTGGTCTGAAGCGGTCGCGAGCTGATAGCGAACGAAGGCGGGCAACGGACGCGGGCGGCGTCGGATCGCTCCGGTTCAGACCTCGTCGAAGCTGCCGATCCGGTAGGAGGCGTCCTCGTCGTCGTCGCCGCCGTCGAGGTCCTCCAGCTGGACGACGTCCTCCTCGTCGTGTTCGTCGAGTTGCTGGCGCAGCTTGGTGACGTAGCGCTTGTGTTCCTCCAGTTGCTCGCGGAGGTGTTCGGCCTCGAGTTCGAGGCGTTCGTGCTCGCGGACGAAGCTCTTGGGCACCTCGACCTTCGGCGGGAAGCTCTCGGCGTCCTCGCTCTCGGACGTCTCGGAGAGCTCATGCTCGGGGACGACCTCGACCTGGCCGTCGTGGGCGACGAGCATGTCGACGTAGTCGCGGAAGACGGCGGACAGGGAGATGTCGCGCTCCTCGGCGATGTCCCGGAGCGTCTCGAACTTCTCCTGGCTGACCCGGAAGGAGATGGTCTTGTTCTTGTTGCCCATCAGTGGCTTTCAGTAGGCAGTTCATCCCACTTAATCGTTTGTCAGACAGTCTCAGGACTGCGCGGACGTGAAAAAACGGGGAATCGAAACATGGCGCGTCCCGCAGGCGGGCGCCGCCGGGAGTGAATTGTCGAGTGCGGGAGCGGCGATCAGTTCGAGGCGCCGGCCTCGGCTACTTCGCTCGTATCCCGCTGCTCGCGTGTCGCTCCCTACGGTCGCTCCCGCTCGCTCATTCCGCGACGCTGGCTTCGCCTGCGTCGCGCTGCTCCTCTTCCAGCGACTCCAGCGCGCCGACGACGGTCCGGCGGTAGTTCTCCACGGGGAGGTCGTACTCCTCGCGGGCCATCTGGGCGTACTCGTTGGCGTCGTCGTCGAACGCCTGGATGCGTTCGATGGTGCGCTCGGCCGTCTCGACGACCCAGCGGTCGCGGGTGGCCTCGTCGACCAGCGAGATGGACTCCGGTCGGACGGAGACGTTCACCTCGCCGTCGTCGGTCTCGTAGGTGCGGGGCTTGCCGACCACGGAGACGTAGGCGGGCGGCTCCAGCTCCCGGAGCATCGAGGCGGCGTCGGGCTGGTACTGGCCGGCGTACATGAAGAACGTGTCGCCGTTGGGGTCGACCAGGCGACCCTGCCAGTACTCGCTGTCCTCGCCGACGTCCTCCGTCTCGGTGAGGGTGCCGACGACGAAGATGCGGTTGGCCTTCGCCCCGGTGGGCAACAGGAGGTACACCGGGGCGCGGTCGTCGTCGCTCTCCTTGAACGTGAAGCTCGCGTCGTTGAACTCGTCTGCGAAGACGCGGCGGGCGACTTCGCGGGTGGGCGTGGATGCCATCTAGATCGACCTCGCTTTGATGAGGGTGGCTTCCGGATCGACCGGATCGTCCAGCAGCTCCTGTTCGTCGGCCAGTACGTAGCGGCCGAAGGTCGGACCGGTGACGCGGTAGTAGCGCCCCAGGACCTTCTCTCGCATCTCGTCGGCCACGACGGTCGTGTCCAGGGCGTCCATGGCCATCTCCTGGGCCTCGTCGAGGGTGATGCCGGTCAGCGCCTCGGTGGCCTCCTCGTCGAAGATGACCTCGGTCACGTCGCTGCCGTCGTCGAGCACGCCCTTGATCCGGAGGTCGAACTCGCCCTCGACCTCGCCGTGCTCCGAACAGCGGCCGTTCTGGAGGACGCGCGTGCAGTCCTCCTCGGGGCAGCGCTTGATCAGGCCGGAGCCGGACTGGATGTCGACGAGAGCGCCCTCGACCTCGATGCTGTCGTCGCCGACCTCCATGTCCTCGTCCAGTTCCTCGATCGTGGTCGTCCGGTTGAGCTTCACCGAGAAGCGACCCTCGTACTCGTCGGTGACGACGTTCCGGAGGTCGTAGACCTTTCCCTCCTCCAGTTCGGGGAGGTCGGACTTCGACCACTTGGTGAACTTGATGGTCCCCGTCTCGTCGCCCAGCAGGCCGACCTGCGCGACGGCGTCGGCCGTCGCGTCCCAGAGGTCGACGACCTTCGCTTTGATGTCGACCCACTCCTCGGGGGCGTCGACGTCGGTGACCTGCACCCGCTCGTTGTCGCCGCCGCCGAGCTGGTCGCGGTCCATGCCCGCCTCGTCGAGGTACGTGCTGACGACGCTGCGGCGCGCCTCGCTGACGGGCACCTTGTACTCGTCGACCAGCGTCTCGAGGCGCTCCTCGACCTCGTCGACGCTCAGGTCTAGCTGATCGGAGAACTGCTCGTGTATCTCGTCCGCGTGTGTACGCAAATCCGTCATTGCTTTCTCTGTCTCCGCGTGGTTTCGGTGGGAGACAACCGTCCCTTGGTCGTCTTCCCCTATAAACCCTCGTCGACCGGAGTGAAAGTGAACGGCGGCGACTGAGCCGCCTCAGGCGCGTGTCTCCGCGAGAAGATTCTTGAAGCCGGAACCGGAACTGGGGGTATGGACGACGATACCGAGCGCGTCCAGCGATTCATCCGCTCGACGCTCCGCTCGGTTGGCCGCCAGCTCGAGGAGGCGAAGGTGGCCTACACGGACGCCAAGCGCTCGGCCCTGGCCGACCTCCCCCAGAACGACGACGGCAAGGCCCGCATCGTCTGCCGCCGCTACGCCGAGCGCCGCGCCGTCCGCCTCGAC
>SDGW01000882.1_pt1 | contig 12440 bp, 13 predicted proteins | sample 2873831 | NCBI WGS metagenome assembly SDGW01 (sample SAMN08132700, study PRJNA421101) | hypersaline lake metagenome | isolation source: celular fraction 0.22 microns magnesium sulfate-rich crust from ephemeral... | place: Spain: Penahueca Lagoon, Toledo | collected 2011-07
CGCTGGCAGCGGATCGACAGCGCACTTGAGCAGGCACGTGACGATCTATATGCTGAGGTCTCGGACGATCGGCTGACTGCCGAGAGTCGGGAAGTGATGATCGAAGCGATGGCGTCCGAGTCGTCGGACGAGCAGTGGGCCGATCGCAAACTGTTCCAATTAGCGACTGAGTCCCGTATCAGCCTCGAGGAGATCCAGGCGGCCCCGAAAATTGGGTGGGTCGACGGAGCCCAGAAAGGCGCGGACAAACTTGTCGAGCGTGGTTACGTCGTCCTCGATACGAGTGATTCGGCGACCCAGCGGCTTCGCGACCTCGCAACCGACGAGGATACATCGATAACGGTGCCGGAGACGTTCGATGTTGGCGAGCAAGCAGAGTCAGAAGGTGTCTGGACGGGCTATCATCGCATCGAGGACGAATCGCAGTTGAACGCTGATCAGCAGCGGTATCTTCGCTTCGCTCGAGTGCTCGCACGAGAGCTCGGGATTGAGCGAGATGTGTACTACGGTGAGGCAAGTGCCGATGCCTGGACTGACGGTAGGACGTACATCGTGATCACCGACTCAGCCGTGACGAGCCGCCAGCGTGCAGTCTGGATGCACGACCTGTATCTTGTGATGTTGCACGAAGCAGCTCACGAAACCTCGAGTCGGGATCGACCTTCTCATGGGCATCACTTTGAGAGTACGTTTCGGTCGCTCGTGGAGGATCCAGGTAATCGAAGTTCGTTCGCGGAGCTTGTCCAGCAGGTCGTCGATGAAGGATTCGAGTCCGTGTTCAACGAGTATGAGGTGGAGCTCTAGCAGAACGCGGCCATCACTTCTGGACAATTTCGGTAATGGAGTGGTGAGATGTCGACCTGACTCGAGTTGAGTGCAGTGGCTCGAGATCAGCATAGTACGTTAATCTATCCAGATACAGATCCGTTCTTCGGAGAGCCGTTAACACTGCTCCTCTGGCGACGTGACCCGAAGTTCGTCTTCGACTTCGTAGAAGTAGCCACGTTCGAGGAGCCGCGTAAGTGCGTGCTCGACGTCTCGTTGCTCGAGTGCTAACTCTGCATCGGCGACCAAGATGTCTGTGGCATCGTCGTAATCGATCAGCGGAACGCTGTCTTCTCCGTGGTCTGTCCGACATGCCTGCGTACACAGCCGGTCGTAGCACTCGAGAATCCACTCAGGAAGAGGTGGGCGTGGATCTGTGACGCGAGCCATTGCAGTTCTATCTTGTTGTTTCGACAGTCATCCGCTTAACAGTATCCGTCGAATACGGGTTTTGCTCGTACTCGAGTAAGATTTCTAATTGAAACCGATAGAGACACCAGAATGAACGCCAGTATTGCCTTTCTGGTGTAGAGCATCACTCGCTGAGATAGTTCCTAACTATCGAAGTCATACGACCATTTCGAGTACTCTGGGTCGGGCGTTCAGAAACGCGGTGATCACTCGCCGTGTCTCCTTGAACGCCTCGTATATGGGAGATACGATATGTCGTCTCGACTACGGACAGGATCGTCTCTCTGAGCTCACCGAGATTTATGCACACGCTATCAAGTCGGTTTGACGGCCTCAAACGTCGCTGAAACGACGTACTCACTCACGTCACGCTCGTCATCCCACTCTCTAATGAACTGTTCGCTCTCCACTTCCGGCTTAATCTGAATTTCTTCGAAACCGGCGTTCGAGAGCATGCGCTCGACAGCCGGTATGGGTGCCGCGCCGGCGAAGCAGGAGGCGACCAATTCAGGATCTGCGTGGATATCTGGCGGGAGTTTGGCGGTCAGGACCACGTCCGAAATTGCAAGTCGACCACCGGGACGAAGAGCACGGTAGGCCTCGTGGAACACCTGCTGTTTGTCCGGGGAGAGGTTGACCACGCAGTTCGAGATGACGACGTCGACAGTCTCGTCGGCCACGGGGAGGTGTTCGATTTCGCCGAGACGGAACTCCACATTCGTCGCGTCGTTCTTCTCGACGTTGTCGCGGGCTTTCTTGATCATCTCCGGAGTCATATCGACACCAATGACGCGTCCGTCGCTCCCGACCTCCTGAGCGGCGATGAAACAATCGAATCCCGCGCCCGACCCAAGGTCGAGAACCGTTTCGCCGGGTTCTAGCGACGCGAAGGCGTTTGGGTTACCACAGCCGAGACCCAAGTTCGCGCCCTCCGCGACGGCAGTCACCTCGTCTTCAGTGTACCCGAGCTGGCGATCCAATTCATCATCAGATGTGGTCTTCGATTCGCCACAACAACTTGACTCCTCATCAGAGGTGCCGTCACAGCAGCTCGACGCTTCCGACGCGTCACTCGCGATGTGCGCGTACCGCTGGCGGACAGCTCGACGTTGTTCGTCGGGCGCCAACCCGTCAGTCGAGCTAGACTCTGTGGGCTGTTCACTCATCAGAATCCCTCCGGATCTCGTCGAGTGCATTCAAGAGTGTTTCTGCCCGAGGGGTTGCTGAGTAGTACCGCCATCGGCCCTCCTTACGTCGTGAGACGTGTCTAGCTTCATATAGCCGTGAGAGTGCCTGACTGACGGCGCTCTGACTGACTCCAAGCGCGGGTTCGAGTTCGCAGACGCACACGTCGTCGTTCGCGCCAGCGACGATGTTACAGAAATCTGTACCAGTTTCAGACGGCCCCTGTAGGATTGAAGTTGCCCACGTGTACGGGCTAGACTTTCCAGAGTGGTTTTATATAGCATGATGTGGCACACCAAGACATGCCACGGACTAGCAGACTCGACGAACTGCGACATCCCGAAGTCGAAGCGTATCTCGATAGTACAGAGACGCCAACGGCGTTGATTCCGGTTGGAACGACGGAACAGCACGGCGAACATCTCGCGATGGGAACCGACGCGTTCATTCCGACCGAGATCTGCGAGCGGATCGCCGAGGATGTCGACGCGCTCGTCGGTCCGCCGGTAAACTACGGCGCGTCGGACATGCACGCCGGGTACGATGGCATCACCTATCTCAGCTATCGCACGCTGGCGACGGTAGTGCGAGATATCGCGTATTCGCTCGCCGAGAGCGGGTTCACCGATATCGTGTTTATCTCGGGCCACCTCACAAACGACTGGGCGGCGAAAGTCGGTGCCAACCAGGCCTCACACGACTTGCCCGAAGAGAACTACGTGTACGCGTTCCCCTACTGGGATGCACTGAGCGGCGAGGACATGGAGGACTACCTCTCCTTCGACTCGGGGTGGCACGCGAACATCGGCGAGACGGCCGCAGTAATGGCCATCGACGACGACCTCGTCGATCTCGAGAGCACGTCGTTCGACGACCCCGACCTGCCGGAGGACATCGAGAACCCCGGGGCGCTGTTGGACCACCTCCTGATCGGCAAAGGTGCGTACTACCGGGTCAGCGAAACTGGGACCTGGGGTGATCCAAGCGAGGCGACCGCCGAACTCGGCGAGGAGTACTTCGAGACGATCACTTACGCTGTCGCCGAACTCATCAATACGTTCCAGGAGGTTCGAGACGACATCTACCAGCGAGAGCGCCCGGACCGCGCACAGGAGCAGTGGTAGCACCAAGCGGCGCTCGCCGGACACGCCTGACTGCACCGTTTTGATTCTGTCTCGAACGAATGGACAGTAGAGAGGGGTGTCCCTCTCACGCGCTACCGTCCGACCGTTCGTACGGCATCGACGCCGATTCGAGTCCGCGTTGGGAGCCCCGATCAATATTTTATGTGGGTTGCTAGCATAGCATGGAGGTATGTCTCCGCGCATCGACCCACTCGAACCCGGCGAATCGGATGACGAGGAAGTAAACGAGATCCTCGCGGAGAGCGAAGAAGGATGGTACAAAGACTCCGCGTACTTCGGTGCCGTCGCCCACCAACCCAGGCTCCTGAAACGGCTCGTACGAACGTTTCGTCTGTTTCCGCGGAGCGATTCGATCGACGCGGAGACCCTAGAACTGATGCGGTTGCGGGTCGCCGCGGTCCACGAGTGTGCGTACTGCGGGACCGTTCGAACGTGGGAAGTGAAAGAGGCGGTCGAACCGAAAGAGGACGCGGTCTTCTCCGAAGAGATAGCGACAGGCGAACTGACACGGCGTGAGGAACTCGCCGTTCGGGTCGCGGACCACATGTCTCGGGATCCACAGGAGATGCCGGATGAGTTCTTCGCCGAACTGCGCGAGGAATTTAGCGAGGAATCGATCATCGAACTCCTGTTGTTCGCCGGTCTCGAGGTGGGCCTCGACAGGTTCTGTATCGCATTGCGACTGGACACCACCGAAGGGAGCCCGTACCCCACCGACCTCGAGTATCCCCTCGAACGAGCGCCGTAGCGTCCACTCGTTCGCGCGAGCGCCGTCCGTCGCCGGTGAACTCGACCGTCGTTCGGCCAGCCGCCGCTCTCTCCCAGTCCGACCGAGGGAACCGTTCCGAGAGGTAACTTCCCGACCAACATCGATTTTAAACAGAATGATGTCGCCTCACGGAATGACGACTCGGAACTGGTTCGGCTACGCACAGACTGTGGCCCTCGTCGCGGTCGGCGGTTTCCTCGGCGCGAACGCGCGGTACGCCGTTTCGCTCGCCTATCCGGGGTTGACCGGGACCTTCCTTGCGAACGTGACCGGGAGCTTCGTCCTCGGATTCGTCGCGTACGAAGCGATGTACACCGACCACCTCACCGAACGAGGACGACTGCTCGTGGCGACCGGCTTTCTGTCGTCGTATACGACCTACAGCACGTTCGCCTTCCAGACGGCGACGGTCGACCCGTTACTCGGCCTACTGAACGTCGCGGCAAACTACTCATTCGGCTTCGGTGGCGTCGTCCTCGGTCGATGGATCGCGCTCCGAATTCGGGGTGAGGCCCGTGACTGACCCGACGTTGCTCGTCGGCTTCGGCGGCGTGATCGGCGCGCTGGCGAGGTACGCGGTGGGCAGCCTCGTCGAGGAAAGCCGCTTTCCGTTGTCGACGGTTCTCGTGAACGTCGTCGGGAGTTTTCTGCTTGGTCTCGTTTCCTTTGCGGGGTCGGGAGAGTCGCTCGCGCTGTTCGTCGGCGTCGGCGTCTGCGGCGCGTTCACGACGTTCTCGACGTTCTCCGTCGACACGATCCAACTCGTCGAGGAGGGACGCGTCCGGATTGCCCTCGTGTACGCTCTCGGCAATGCTGTGGTCTCGATCGCGGCGATCGCGACGGTCTGGGTACTGGTGGCGTGATCGATCGCTAGCCGCCATCTCCGGCAGCGACGTCAGGCCGCCCACGGCCAGAAGCCGGCTGCCATCGCGTACCCGGCTGCACCCGTGATGAGGCCGACCACGGTGGTGAACCAGGCGATCGGTTCGGTATACTCGTCGCGTTCCAGACCCAGTAACACCCAGAACGTCGCCCAGAGGACGGCCCAGATCCACCAGAGGCTGGCGAGGCCAACGTCTCCGCCGGTAAACACCAGGTACCCTGTCGGAACGGCAACGACGGTCACGAGGATGCAATACCACCCGAACGACCGCTGATCGCTGATCCCGCGGATCGCGTTCGCACCGATCCACAGGTACGTAAACGAGAATAACAACGTGCCCGATGCGACGAACGCATCCCCGGATTGGTACTCCCCGAACGCCCACAGTTCGCCGAACGCCCACCACATCGCGATAATGAACGTCAGTACTCCGACGAAGAGATTCAGTATCGCGACGTCGCTGTCCGCTCCTTTTCCGAGCAGCCAGATCCCATTTACCACCAGTACGGCACCGACGAAGATCAGCCCCATGCCCAGGATCATGTACAGTGACATTGGCATCCCCTCCTGTTGTGTGCTAACTACACACATGTTGCACTTCACGGGACGGACCAATAATTCTGATCACACGAACCATGAAATATCCTTGAGACGTTACTGTCTGCTGATGAGAAACGAGCGGGCCGGTTTGCCGAACTCGACCAGCGGACGGAGGCGCCACACACCGCGATTGCAGCGGCTCCGGGAACAGCTGGAGAAGAACATTGGCGCCACGTCGAACGGTTATACTTCAGGGAGTGGTCGTGCCGACTACGGATGTCTCAGGACAAGCCCGACTCCCCTGCGGAACGAGATCCGCTCGCGCCACAGACCATTACCGACCGGTTCGCCGACCTCGAGATCGGCGACGTCGTCACCTTCAATGATCGAGAACAGGCCTACGAGGTCATCGATACGAGCAAGTATTCGGTAACGGTCGCGGATCCGGACGGCACCCACATCACGCTCTCACAGAACCTCCAGACCGGCGGCTGGGTCGTCCACGAGGAGGTTTGGTGGATCGGCTCAAGAGAGTCCGACGGCTGAACCGGTTGGGTCGTCCGGAACTCCAATTCGCCGGGCGGATAGAACGCTCCGAGTGATCTGGAAGCCGTCCGAAAACTCGACTCGACTGGATTCGTCGCGCGCGAAAACCAGCTACGGATCTACTGTCGCGAGACCGTCATCGCCCGATCGACGGAACCCGTGCCGCCCGTCTCGACGTCCGCTCCTCAAGCCGCTGCCGCCCGGGATAGCCGCAGGAACGAGCGAAACTCGAGTGCGTCTTTCGACTCGCCGACGAGGTCGGTGCCCTCCTTTTCGAAGGACCGCTCGAGGTCGGTTCGCTCAACGACGGCGGAATCGCAGAGTTCGTCCCCGATCCGCTGGAGGTGATCGGCGCGCGATCCCGCCCCTCGTAACACGATCCCCGCAAGGGAATCGTCTCGAGCGAGCGCGGTCGCCGCCATTGTCGCGACGGTCTCGACGTCGTCCCCTTCAGAGACGAAGACGCTGGCGAAGGGCTCGCCGTCGTGTGACAGGAGGTCGGAATCGTCGGCTGGCGTTCCGCGATCCGCCATCCGACCCGCGACCAGACGACGTACCGTCGCGGCCCGTTCAGCGGCCCGTTCCTGCCACTGGGCGGCGCTCTCGTCCGGTCGACAGCGAATCCGGTAGCGATCGTCGCCGATCCGATCAACGAGACCGTACGCGACGAGGAGCTCGAGCCGGTGCGCTCCGTCCGGTTCCGACATGTCGATTTCGTCCACGCGGTCGGCGAGATCGGAACTGGAGAACGGATCCTCACCGAAGGCGGCGTAGGCAGTGAGGTACGCTTCGAGGCAGTCGTCGATCGTCGGAAGCGAGGTGCCCGTGGTCATCGGCTGGCTACTACGATCGGCCACGTTCGAAGGGAAAAACGTTGTCAGGTCATCTCGCTCCTCGAGGACAGCCTCCGTTCGTTTGCACTACGGCTGTATCGTAATCATTAGTATGCATCCTCCTGAGAATCAGCTATAAATACTGATCCGTGGTCCGCTAACATGTGTCATGCCTGAAACGGTATTCGAAGTGGACGTAGACGCACCCGTCGACGAGCAGCCGGATCCGATAGTGAATCGATGGCACCCGGACGTTCCACCGGCGGCGACGTTCGAACCCGGTGAGAAGGTTCGGATCGAGTGTCTCGACTGGACGGGGAACCAAGTGAAAAACGACGACAGCGCGAATGACATCCGCGACATGCGGCTGGATCCCAACCACCATCTCAGCGGTCCATTCGAGGTCGAAGGGGCCGAACCCGGTGACGTTCTCGTCATCGACATCCTCGATCTGGGACCGTTCCCGGACAACGAGTGGGGGTTCACTGGGATTTTCGAACTGGATAACGGTGGTGGCTTCCTGACCGATCACTTCCCGGATGCTCGCAAGGCTATCTGGGACGTCGACGGCGTAATGACCCACTCGCGGCACATCGAGGACGTCAGGTTCCCGGGCTGTGTCCACCCTGGCATCGTCGGGACTGCCCCCTCGCACGAACTGCTCGAGGAGTGGAACGAACGTGAGCAAGCACTCATCGAACGAGGAGCAGACGCCGAAACCGCGGTTAATCACGAAACGCGGGAGGACGATCCGCCGCTTGCCCTGCCGCCGGAGCCGAACGAGGTGCTGCTCGGCGATATGGACGAGGAGGACGTCGAGGATGCGGCGGAGGAGGCCGCCCGAACGATCCCGCCCCGAGAGAACGCGGGTAACTGCGACATCAAGAACCTCGGTCGCGGCTCCCGGGTCTACCTCCCGGTGTTCGTCGAGGGAGCGAACTTCATCACCGGCGACCTTCACTTCTCCCAGGGTGACGGGGAGATCACGTTCTGTGGCGCCATCGAGATCGCTGGCTGGATCGACATGAAAGTCGACCTCATCAAGAACGGGATGGACCAGCTGGGAACCGATCACGCGATGTTCAAACCGGGGTACCAGGATCCCGACTTCTCGAACTACGTCGTCTTCGAGGGCTACTCCGTCGACGAGGACGGTACTCAACATTACAAGAACGCGAACGTCGGAATGCGCCGGGCCTGTCTGGACGCGATCGACTACCTGACGAACTTCGGCTACACCGAAGAACAGGCATACATCCTCCTCGGCACCGTTCCCGTCGAGAGTCGGATTGCGGGGATCGTCGATCTGCCCAACACCTGCGTGACGGTGTCGGTCCCGAACGAGGTGTTCGACATCGACATCGATCCGGACACGCTCACCGACGACTCCGCGTCCGTCGGCGACAAGGGAAACGTCGCAAAACCGTCCTGATCGTCGACCGGCCGGTCGATTCTTTTCGAAGGCGTTCGGAGCCGCCGGCAGCCCCAATACCGGTCTCAGTGCCCCATCGAGTGCCCGACCGCCCAGGGGTACCCCTCGTCGCTTTTGACGAGTCCACCGGGGCCGTGATCGTGGTCGTGCTCGCCCTCATCGCCGGGTTCCTCCCCGGACGTCGCGACGACGTCGTCGACGCGAACGAGCAGGTTCGCCGCCTCGGCCGCACCCGTTATCGTGCGTGCTTTGACCGCGAGCGGTTCGATGATGCCATGCTCTCTAACGTCGTCGGTCGTGCCGGACTCGCCTTCGAAGACGAGGCCGGTGGCGATCTCTCCGTCGTCGTGACTGGTTCGCAAGTCGACGATCGTATCGATCGGATCCAAGCCGCCCGAGACCGCGAGTTGGCGCGGGATCGCCTCCAGCGCATCGGCAAACGCCTCGATCGCGAGCTGTTCGCGGCCGGAGACACTCGCGGCGTACGATCGGAGGTCCGATGCGAGTTCCACCTCGATGGCCCCGCCGCCGGGGACGGCCCTGCCGTCTTCGATCGCGTGCGAGAGGACGTGGAAGCAGCCGTCGACGACGCGCTTCGCCTCGTCGGCGACCTGTTGGGTGCCGCCGCGCAGGATCAGCGACGCCTGCTCGACACCGGGGCCCCCGTCAACGACGACCACCTCCGTCGGCCCAAGGTCGCGTCGATCGATCCGTCGCGCTCGGCCGACGTCGCCCTTGGTGAGGTCGTCGACCGTCCCCACCGGATGGGCACCCGTCGCCCGACCGAGTTTCTCGAGTTCGTCCTGTCTGGTCCGTTCGACGGCGAGCACGCCCGTTCTCGCAAGCAGGTAGCGAACCATATCGTCGATCGACTTCTGGCAGAAGACGACGTCCGCTCCCGTCTCGACGATTCGGTCAACGTACCCTTCGTAGACGTCCCGTTCGTACGACCGGAGGGCCTGGAGGTCGTCCGGCGATTCCAGACTGACTGCCCCCTGCCCACTGGCGGTTTCGATCGTTAGCTGGTCGTCGACGAGCGCGATGGTGGCGTCGTCGAACGCGTCCGGCGGGCCCGGTTCGGGCGAGACCGTAGTCGTGGACGAACTCTCCATGTCGATCACTAGCCCGTTGATGACGTCCGAGTCGTAGTAGGAGCCGCCCGGAATGGCCTTGCGGGTGAGTCGCTTCAACTCGACGGTCCGGTCCCGCTGAATCGCCCGAACCGCGTCGACCGTTTTCTCCGCGAGGAACCCGCTCGCCTGCTGGTTCCACTTGCCCGTGATCGCCGTCTCCGCGATCGATCGAAGTTGTTCTTCGTCGGCCGGGTCGACGGGGATCGTTCGCTCCCGCAGGGTTTCGGTCGCCCGTTCGGCGGCGAGCGTGTACCCGCGCGCGACGGACGTCTGGTGGAGACCGGACTCGAGTAGCGACTCGGCCTCCGTCAACAGCGCCCCCGTCAGCACGATCGTCGAGGTGGTGCCGTCTCCGACTCGGGAATCTTGCTGACTTGCAACGTCGACGACAGACTGTGCGGCGGGGTGGACGATCTCCATCCGATCAACGATACTTGCACCGTCGTTTGTCACCACTACCGTCCCGTCGGACGTCACGAGGAGCTTGTCGAGCCCCTTGGGTCCGAGTGTCGAGGCGATCGCGTCGGAGAGGGCCCTCGCAGCCGCGAAGTTGTCCGTTCGTGCGTCTCGTCCCTCAAGCCGGTGGACGTCCTGGTTCTGAACGAGGATCGATCGATCGGTGCCGTCGTATTCCATGGAAGATGTGAGTGATTCTCTCACCAACGACAGATAAAAAGATACGCCGCCGTCTCACGCAGGGTACTGATGTGGAACTGTCCGATCGATCCGCGGCCCCTACCGAACACTTACGTCGCCAACCATGGTGGCTCCCGACGATGACGGACGACGAGATCGCAACCGCCGCGGAACGGTTCCACGAAGATGTCTCCCACCAGTTCCAGGTGTCGCTGACGATGTCGATGGAGACACGGGAGCGACTGCGTGCAATCCAGGACGAACTCAACGACTGCATCGGCGAGCGAACCGTAAACACGAACGATGTCATGCGGATCGCGCTCCTAGGTGCGGCCCGGTATCACGCGCTGGCCACGGGAGATCTCGAGGACCTCGAGGCCGTCGACGAGGAACAGCTGGTTCCGCTGACCGCTCCCGTTCGCGACGTACTCGATGAGGAAGGATCGTTCGACGGCTGAGGCCGCCGAACGTGAGGGGCCGCGTTATCCGAGCGGATCGTTGGTAATCGGGACCTGACCGAGCTCGCCGGCTCCATCGAGTGCGTCGGGGCTGATGTCGAACTCGAAGACCTCCTTCGGAAGCGCGATCGTCGAACAGGCGTTCGGAATGTCGACGATGCCGCTCTGCCTTCCCTCGATCGGGACCGTCCCCAGAATCATGTAGGCTTGCTCTTCGGTGTACCCGAAGTTCGTCAAGTAGTCGATCGCGTCGAGGGCCGCGCGTCGATAAGCGACGTGCGGGTCCATATACCGCTGTTCGCCGTCTTCCGTCACCGAGTACCCCTCGAAGACGACGTAGTTCGAGAAGTCCGGCCCGCGGTGACCCGGTTCGAAGATGGGGTGGTCAGTGCCGAACTTGCTCATACCGTTCTTGATGAGTTCGAATTTCACGTCGACGTAGCCAGCCATCTCGATGGCGCCACAGAACGTGATCTCGCCGTCACCCTGGGAGGCGTGGATGTCGCCGATGCCGAACTTCCCGCCCTCGACGAAGACCGGGAAGTAGATCGTCGAACCCAACGACAGGTCCTTGATGTCACAGTTCCCGCCGTGTTCCCGCGGTGGAACCGTTCGGGCACCCTCTTCGGCGATTCGATCGGCAGCATCCCCGGAGGCCTCACCGGGCAACGCGCCGTCCGTGGTCGGAGGCGATGCGACCGGAGGTTCCGATTCGCCGGTCGGATGGTTCTGGATCGACTCCGGATCCTCGGCGTGTTTCTCGATCAGTTCCTGTTCGCGTTCGTTCCACTCCTCGAGCAGTTCCTGGGAAGGGGCCGTCCCGATGAGTCCGGGATGAATCTTCCCCTCGTAGTAGACGTCCGGGATGTGTCTCGAGGAAACGTAAGTCCCGTCGAGGTCCCAGATTGCCTTCGCCGCGTCGGGGAAGTGATCTGTGAGGAAGCCACCTCCGTTTTGCTGTGAGAAGATTCCGGTGAATCCGTACTCGGATCGCTCGTTCAACGCACCGATGTCGAGCAGCGTCGTCTTCAGCAGATCCCCCGGTTCGGCACCCTCGACCGCTACCGGACCGCTCAGATAGTGGACTTGGTTCAAGTCCACGTCGCGGACCTCGTTCGCGTCGTCGTTGTCGCCTATCTGTCCGCCCGTCCAGTCCAAACACTCGAGTCGGATCGTCTCTCCCGGTTCGACGGTGACGACCGGCTCGATGTCAGGATGCCAGCGGTTGAACGGATTGTCCCCCGGCTGTTCGTCGGGTGGCGCATCGGTGTCCACCTCGAATCGTACTTCGGGCATGTGATCACATCAGGCCGGTAGGCCCACCCCATGGGGCCATGAAGACACTATTAATGGTTTCCGATGGGTGGCTTCACGAAGATATAAAAAAGAGAGAGGGTACTGCCGGTATTGAACGATATCAGCCGGCTGGCTGCCCAGATACGGCCTCTTCACGACCGAGCGGGATCCGAATAGGTTCGACGCGGCCGGCCGGCGGTCGTCTTTGTATGCTGCTAGAAAGTCTCACAGAATTGAACGCGACCGACGGCTATCGAACAGGGTCCAAAACCTAGAACAGACGACCACTGTCCAGAGAGTAGTCCGATACGGGCAACATGATCTGCCTGTTTTGTGACCTCTAGTAAC
>SDGW01000883.1_pt1 | contig 12430 bp, 11 predicted proteins | sample 2873831 | NCBI WGS metagenome assembly SDGW01 (sample SAMN08132700, study PRJNA421101) | hypersaline lake metagenome | isolation source: celular fraction 0.22 microns magnesium sulfate-rich crust from ephemeral... | place: Spain: Penahueca Lagoon, Toledo | collected 2011-07
TGGGATCACGGCGACTGGGCCCAGAAGGACGCCGAGGGCTTCTGGTTCCTCCATGGCCGCGCCGACGACGCACTGAACGTCGCTGGCCGAAAAGTCGGCCCCGCCGAAGTCGAAGGGGCACTCATCGACCACGAGGCAGTCAACCAAGCCGCCGCCATCGGCGCGCCCGACGAGACGACCGGCACTGCCGTCGTCACCTACGTCGTCCTCGAGGACGAGTACGAGGAAACCGACGACCTCCGCGACGAACTGCGCGCACAGGTCGGGGAGGAACTGGGCAAGCCGTTCCGCCCGCGCGAGGTACTGTTCGTCGACGAATTCCCCAAAACGCAGTCGGGCAAGATCATCCGCCGGGCGATCCAGGCGACCTACACCGACGAAGACCTCGGTGACATGAGCAGCATCGAGAACCCCGAAGCGCTCGAGGAACTCGAGGCGGCGAGATAGGCGACTCCGTCCCGTTACGTTTTACCTCCGTGGGGCCGAATCGATGTCCAATGACTGCCCAGACCGCCCAGCAGGGCGACCTCGTGACCGTCATTGGGCTCGAGGTCCACGTTCAGCTGGAGACCGATACGAAGATCTTCTGTTCCTGTTCGACCGAACAGACCGACGAGCCAAACGAGAACGTCTGCCCGGTCTGTCTCGGCCTGCCGGGAGCGCTGCCGGTGTTGAACGAGGCCGCCGTCGAGGCTGCCGTCAAGATCGGCAAGGCGATCGACGCCGACATTCCCGAGGAAACTCGCTTCCACCGGAAGAACTACTACTACCCCGACCTGCCCAAGAACTTCCAGATCACCCAGTACGACGAGCCGATCTGTGCCGACGGCGAACTCGAGGTGTCTGTCGAGGGTCAGCGCCGCACCGTCGCGATCGAGCGCGCCCACTTGGAGGAGGACCCGGGCAGCCTCCAGCATGTCGGCGGCGGTGGCGGCATCGACTCGGCCGAGTACACCTTAGTCGACTACAACCGCGCGGGCACGCCGCTGATGGAGATCGTCACGGCACCCGACTTCCGCAGCCCCAGCGAGGTGCGGGCGTTCCTCGCGGAACTCGAGGAAGTGCTCGAGTACCTGGGCGTCTTCGACGCCGAGCGCGACGGCAGCCTGCGGATCGACGCCAACCTCTCGATCATCCCCGAGGACGAAATCGACGGCGACGGCATCGACGAGATCGGCGAGGAGGCGCTGGCGGCCGCGAATCGAACGGAGGTCAAGAACATCTCGAGTCACAAGGGCGCAGAGAAGGCCCTCGCGTACGAGGAGACGCGCCAGAAAAACGCCATCCAGCGTGGCCGCGCGGTCGAACAGGAGACCCGCCACTGGGACGAGAGTCGGGGCATTACCGTCTCGATGCGCTCGAAAGAAGAGGAGAAAGACTACCGCTACTTCGAAGAGGCCGACCTGCCGCCGCTGCGCGTCTCAGGCTGGAAAGATGAGATCGCGATCCCGGAACTGCCCTCGGCTCGTCGCGAGCGGTTCCAGGTGGAGTACGGCCTGAACGAGGAGGCCGCCTCGAAGCTCACCTCGACCAAACAGGTCGCGGACTTTTACGAGAACGTCGCCGCCGAGTTCGACCCCGACCTCGCCGCCACGTGGGTCGCGGACAACCTGCTTGGCGAACTCAACTACCGCGACATCGAGATCACCGAAATCGAGGGTCGACTCGAGGAGGTCACCCGGCTGGTCGAACTCGTCGCCGAGGACGAGATCACGGCGAAAAACGCCCGCGAGACCGTCCTGCGGTCGATGCTCGACGACGGCCGCACGCCCGACGAGGTCGTCGCCGAGGAAGGCTTGGGCAAGACCGGCGAGGACGAGGTCGAGCAGGCGGTCGTCGAGGCGATCGACGAGAACCCGGAGGCCGTCGACGACTACGAGAGCGGCGACGATGGCGCGATCAACTTCCTCGTGGGCCAGGTCATGCAAAAGACCGGCGGCAGCGCCGATCCGGGCGACGTGAACCAACTGCTGCGGGCCGAACTCGAGGGCTAGTCACGCTAATCCGTTCTGTAGCGCCTCGAGATCTTCGGCGGCGTGCCCACAGCACACCTGCGCGTCGTGGCGGCGCGCGAGTTCTCTAACCGTTCGCAGGCTCTCGTACCAGTCACGTTTGCTCCAGAGGAGTCCACCACCCATCGGGAGGCCCTGCTCGTAGTTCTCGCGGGTGTAGGCCTGATCGCCCGCGAGGATCACCGTGCCGGCGTCGTCGAGTTCGAGCTGGACGCCCAGCAAGCCGGGCGTGTGGCCGGGCAAGTGAACGAGCTCGAGGCCGTCGACGAGCTGTCGGCGGTGGCGGTGGACGATTTCCCAGTTCAGATCGCGGTCGAAGTCGCCGGCGAGGTAGGCCACGTCGCCCGCGTCCGTCTTGGCGCTGTAGTAGGCGTACTTGAACTCTTGTTCGTGGACGACGATCGGCGTGTCGGTGCCCTCGAACGCGTAGAGCCCGCCGGCGTGGTCGAGGTGCAGATGGGTCTGAATCACCATGTCGATGTCGGAGACTGCGTAGCCAGCGTCGGCCAGATCGTCCTCGAGCGGCCGGAGGCCGGTGTGTTCGAAGGCCGCGTAGAGGTCCGCGGGCCAGTGGCCGTCGGCGGCGTCGGGATGGGAGCCGGTATCCCAGAGGATCGTCGCCTCGGGGTGGTCGATGACGACGTTGTAGACCGGCGCGTCGTCCATGACCGTCTCGGGATTTGGCTCGTCGGCGGTTCCGAGGACGGCTCCCTCGATAATGTTGTTGACGTCGGCGGTGATCGTCCCGCGATCGATCGGTGTGAGTGTCGCGTCGACCATGATCGCAACAGGGTCGGTCGACGGTTTATGTCTGTGGGCGATCCGGCGCAGATCTCGCGGCCCGCACTCGTCGGTCGGGTCGGTCCCGCCGCTCGTAACCGGCCAGTTGATCCCCGGCCGGATGACTCGAGCGAGCCGAGCCCGCGTCGGCTACGGACTCGCGAGCAACGCGGGGTCGTCGAGGTACTCCTGGATCCCCTCGGCCGCCCGGAACGCCAGCGCGCCGACCGTCCCGGTCGGGTTGTAGCCGCTGTTGTGTGCGAACGCCGACGCACCGGGGACGAAGAGGTTCTCGGCCTCCCACGCCTGCAGGTAGTTGTTGACCACCGACTCCACGGGATCCGTTCCCATGATCGCGCCGCCGGTGTTGTGCGTCGACTGGTAGGGCGTGATGTCGAAACTCCCCTCGAGGCTCGTGCTCGCGTCGACCGTGTCGGCGCCCATCTCGTTCATGATCTCCTCGAGGCGGGGACCGATGTACTCGACTAGGTTGCGGTCTTGCTCACGCCAGTCGAAGGTCATCCGCAGCAGCGGCTGCCCGTACTGGTCGGTGTAGTTGGGGTCGAGATCGAGGTAGTTCTCCCGGAACGGGAGCACTGCCCCCTGGGCGGCGATCGAGAGCGCGCTGTGGTAGTTGTCGATGCTCTGGGCCTTGAAATCCGAGCCCCACGACGGCGTTCCGTCGGGAACCGGATTGGTCGCGATCGGCCGGTCGCCCGTCTGGCTGATCGCGACGTTCCCGCCGTGGAGGAAGTCCAGGTCGGAGTGGTCGAAGTTGTCGCCGTTGAGGTCGTCCATCGACGCGCTCAGCGCTCCCGCGCCCATGTAGAGGTTCCACTGCTCGTCGTCGAAGAACCCGGTCGCGTTGGCCTGGAAGTTCTGGTAGCAGTAGTTCTTCCCGACGGTTCCCTCGCCCGTCTCGGGGTCGTAGGGCTCGCCGATCCCCGACAGCAACAGGAGGCGGACGTTGTTCAACACGTAGGCGGTCAACGCGACGACGTCAGCCGGCTGTTCGTACACCTGATCGGTCTGCCGGTCGACGTACCGGACGCCGGAGACCCGTTGCTCGTCCTCGTCGTACAGCAGTTCGACCACGTCGGCGTGGGTCCGCAACTCGAAGTTGTCTGTCTCCCGTGCGGCCGGCAACACGGTCGTGATCGGCGAGGCCTTCGCCCCCCACTCGCAGCCGAAGCGCTCGCAGTACCCACAGTACTGACACTGCCCCTGCTGGATGCCGTCCGGGTTCGTGTACTGCTCCGTGAGGTTCGCCGAGGGTGCTTGAAACGGTTCGTACCCTAACTCGGCGGTCGTGTCCTTGAACCGCCCGAGGGCCGGCGTCTCCATCATCGGGGGGAGCGGATACTCCCGCTCGCGTGGCCCCTCGTACGGGTTGCCCGACTCCTGGATCTCGCCCTCGAGGTTCCCCGCTTCGCCCGCGATGCCGGCAGTGTACTCGAACTGGGCGTAGTAGGGCCTGAGCTCCTCGTAGCTGAGTCCCCAGTCCTGTAGCTGCATGTTCTCGGGGATCTTGTCCTCGCCGTACTGATCGATCGTCCGCGAGCGGATTTCGAAGTCGTATGGAAGAAATCGCCAGGTCTGCCCGTTCCAGTGGACGCCCGCGCCGCCCTCGCCGCTGCCGGGGAGGAACGCACCGTATCGGCGCATCGGGAACGCGACCTCGTCGACCGAGTTCCGGAACGTGATGGTCTCCTTCGAGAGGTCCTGCATCAGCTTGTACCGGAGCGCGTACCCCAGCTCGTCGTGGACGGTAAAGAAGTTCTCCGTCTCGCGTTCGCCGCCCCGCTCTAAGCTCACGACCTGGTAGTCGTTCTGGGCGAGTTCTTTCGCGACGATGCCGCCGGTCCAGCCCGCGCCGACGGTGACCACGTCGACCGGCTCGAGTTGCTGGACCATCACTGGTCACCCCCGTCGACCGCATTTTCGTCGCCACGAGCCGCTTGCTCGTCGACGACGTTCGGGTAGTCCGCATCGGATGCGCCCTGGATGTGGGCGTGCCCTTGCTCGCTCTGTTCGTTGGCCGGCACTTCGTTTTCACCGCCGATGCCAAGCGACTCGATATCGTCGGCCAACTTGCGATAGTCGTCGTCCTCGAGTTCGATGTACTCGCCCTCCTGAAGGAGTCCCCGATAACTGCCCAGCGCGCCTGGGGTTCCCGGGAACCCCTTCAGCCGCCAGCCGACCATCTCGCGGTTGCCGCCGTACATCGGATCGCAGAACATCCCCTCCAGAGTGTTCTGGCGAACCATCAGGAAAAAGCCGTTGGCGTCGATGCCGGTGTCCTCGAACGTTCCGACCTCGTCCGCCTCGAGCGCGGCGACGACTGCGTCCTGTTGCTCGTCGTCCAGTTCGGTAAACGAGTCGACGTCGGACTCCTGCTGGACGTACCGTTCGATCGCCGCGATCCCCTGATCGTAGGCCTCGTTTGGCGTGAGCGAGTACTGCCAGCCCTGCGTCTGCGCCGGCGTCGTCTCCGCCCAGGGGACCTCCTCCTCGTCGCGTTCGGCCTCGCTACCCTCGGTCTCGAAGGGCTCGCTCGGATCCTTCCCGGCGAACGGGCCCTCCATGTACCACCGCTCCCCGCGGCCCCACGCCGAGTTCATCTGCTCGTCGATGAAGTAGACGACGCCGGCCTCCGGCGCGCCGGGACCGGTGTCGTCGGAGGGATAGATCCGCCCCGTCAGGTCGTGGACGACCCGCGCCTGCTGGATGGTGAAGTACTCGAGTCCCTGTTCCTCGACCTCGACTTCGTCGACCTGCTCGAGCGGCGTCACGTCGAAGGCGTCGGGGTCGAACCCCTCCGCCGTGCCGGCGATGCCGAAGACGGCCAGGCTCCCGCCGGCCTGCATGATCCGCCGTCGGGAGACGTCGCGCGTGAAGTCGTGCGTTATACCATCATTGTCATTGTCTGGCATACACGCGACGAACTCCGAGATAGGACATAATATATCGACTTTCGATTGCCTGCAATCCGCCCGTTTCGGTGCCCTGAGTCGTCCGTACGCACCGATCACCGTTCCACGCGCCGTCTCGACCGCGCCGAGGGTCCACCTCCCCCGACGGTCACTTCGTACTGTTAGGTCGACCGTTTTACTGACCGGCGACCGATGTTCGCCTATGTACTCGACTCCGCGGGTCGTCGTCGCTGGCGGCGGACTGGCCGGCCTCGTCGCCGCCCGCCACCTCGCCGCTGGCGGCCTCGACGTCACCCTGTACGAGCGCCGCGAGACGGTCGGCGGCCGCGTTCGCACCGTCGAGCGCGACGGCTACCGGTTCGATCGCGGCTTTCAGGTGTTGTTTACGGCTTATCCCGCAGTGCAGCGGGAACTCGATCTCGAGGCACTCGACCTACGACGGTTCGCGCCGGGTGCCACCATCGCGGGCCCCGACGGCCGATCGACGCTCGCGGACCCGCTTCGAGAATCCGGCACGATTCCGGCGACGCTATCAAACCCAGCCGTCTCTGTCGGTGATGCGCTCCGAATCGCTCGACTCTGGTGGGAGCTTCGCCGAACCGATCCGGAGACACTCTTTCAGGACGGCAGCGACGAGACGATCCGCGCGTTCCTCGATGAACGCGGGTTTTCCGATCGGTTCGTCGACGAGTTCGTCGCCCCGTTCTACGGCGGGATCACCCTCGATCGCTCGCTGTCGACTTCCAGTCACATCTTCGAGTACACGTTTCGAGCCCTTGCGGCGGGCGAAATCGCCGTTCCCGCCGCGGGGATGGGCGCGATCCCGATCCAACTCGCCGATCGCGTCCGCGAGGTTGGTGCCACTCTCGAGACAGGCGTCAGGGTCGAGTCGGTCACAACGAGCGGGGGCGACTCGAGCGAGACTGCCACAGTTGAGACCGGTGCCGAATCGATCGAGGCTGACGCGGTCGTCGTCGCGACCGATCCGCCGACCACCGGCGAGCTGACCGGCGTCGACGCGATCCCGACCGACGCACGCGGCTGTGTCACCCAGTATTACGCGCTGCCACCCGGCGTCGACCTCGAGACCGACCGCCGGCTGCTGTTGAACGCGACCGAAACGGGGCCGAACCACGTCGTTCCGCATAGCGCGGTCGCTCCGACGTACGCCCCTGACGGGACGACGCTCATTAGCGCGACGTATCTCGGCGGCGAGGGCCATAGGCCCTCGAGGCAGAGCGGCGCGAGCCGCGGAGCGGCGGAACGCGACGGTGAACTATCCGATCTGACGCGACAAACGCTCGAGGCGTGGTATCCCGACCAGCGGTTCGACGGACTCGAAGCCATCCACACTGAACGGGTGCCGTTCGCCCAGTTTACGCAGCTGCCGGGCTTTCGCGAGCGGCTGCCCGGCGTTCGAGATCCGGCGGGGCCAGTCTATCTGGCGGGCGACTACGTGCGGTGGTCGTCCATTCAGGGTGCGATGGAAAGCGGCCGGCAGGCTGCGAAGGCTGTCATCGATGATCTGTCGAGGTCTCGGAGCCGGTGACGGACCAGCCACGACGCAATCGTTAAGCCGCTGGTCGCCGACGTTCCGGTCTGATTTCTCGTATGAAACTACTCGTACTCGGGGACCTCCACCTCGGCGAAGACGGGTACGCCGGTCGCCCACACCCGTCGTGGGAGCGGTTCGACGCCGTCCTCACCGTCGGCGACGTCGCTCACTCCCGCGTGACTGTTGTCGATGGAACGCTCCGTCAGGAGGAACTAGTCGGACTCGAGGAGGCGACGACGTTCTTCGAGCACCTAGACGATCTCGACGTCCCGGTTCTAACGGTCCCCGGCAACCACGACCACGAGCGACACGAGGAGTGTATCGACGGCGCGGCAGGGGTACAGAACCTGCATCGAGCGACGGTCGATCTCGGGGCGTACCACGCGTTCGGCTTTGGGAGCGAACTGCTCGACGACGGTCCGGAAGTACGATACGATCCCGAGCAAGTGGCCGGGATCGACGATCCCGACGCATGGCTTGCGCGAACACTCGACCGTGCCGCAGGCGACGACACGGAAGCTGCCGCCGCGTTGCGCGACCGACTCGAGGGGTTCGACCAGCAGTTCGCTACCTACACCGATCAGTACGAGACCCTGGCGTCGCTGGCGACGGACAGCGAGGCCAGTGCTGGGACCATCGTACTCACACACGTCCCGCCGTTCAACACGACGCTCGATCGGGTCGCCGAGTCCATTCCTCGGATCGGCGGCCGTCACTGGGGGTCGATTGCGCTTACGAACCTGCTAATCGAACACGACATCTCGTTCGTCGCGTGTGGACATATCCACGAGGCAGAAGGCGTCGAAACAGTCGCCGGCACGCCCTGTCTCAACGCCGGCTACCGGAGTGCCTACGATGTGACACTCGAGAACGGCGACGTCTCGATCACCGACGCCGAACCACCGATCGAGTGAGCGGGGCGGAGCGCTGCAGCCGCCGTACTCACATCGTCGGCGATGCTGACTAGGGTGACTTCACAGCAGTTTCCGGAGTTCTCCCAGCGGCGGAAACCACAGCGTCTCGTCGCTCGAGTCGTCCCAAACGGCTGGATAGAACCGATCGGGGTTCTGGACGAGTGGCGTCTGGAAGTCGTGGCCGGCCATGCTGTTGACGGTCGCACCGGCAGCGAGCCGGGTAAACGCCGGGAGGACGAGTACGTCCGCACCCTCGTAGGCAGTGGGGCCGTAGAGGACACACGGTCGTTTGTGACCCGCGATCGACAGCGCAGGATGGTCGTGGCCGACGATGTACCGGTCGGCTGGCGTCTCCGGTCGCTCGTGGCCGTGACAGACCACCGTCTCGCCGTCGGCCAGTTCGTATTCGAGGGCAGTCTCGCCGTCGAAGGCCGCCTCGAGCATCGTATCGTGGTTGCCCGGCGTGACGACTAACTCGGCCCCGGCCGCGTCGACGGTTGCGGTCAGTCGGTCGAGGTCGTGCTCGACGCCACGCGGGAGCTGCGAAAAGGAGTGCAACAAGTCGCCCGCAACAACGACCGTCACTGGATCGGTCGCTTCGAGCACCTGCTCGAGTCGATCGCAGACAGCAGCGCCATCGTCGATCGGGGCGTCGACGCTCGAGGCGGCTGCTTTCCCGAGATGCACATCAGCCAGCACGAGTGTTTCGGCAGCGGGGACGAAGACGGCGCGATCGTGGACGGCAAACGGGACGTCGATCTCGACGCCGCTGTCAGTCATCGCCCGTTTCGGAGCGCGGTGCGCTGACCCCATCACGGCCGCCCGTGGGCTGGAGGTCCTCGCCGAGAGCGGCCGCGAGGTCGTACTCCGTCCCCGTCAGGATGTAGAGGACTTCCTCGAGCGGCTCGAGTACTTCGGGGAGGATGCGGACGACGAGGTACGTAATGCCGAGCAAGGCGACGATCGACAGCGACTGGGCGATGAAATTGTGGGAGACGAGATAGGAGGTCCGGCTGGCAGGTTCCCCCATATACTCCGTGACAATGTAGATCAGGAAATCCTGCTGGAACCAGCCCCACGGAGACGCCAGCCCGACGAAGACGTTTCGGAGGAGGTTCAAAAACCAGATGACGCCGATAGCGAGCGTGAAGGCGGTGGCCTTTCGTTTGAGCGGGGCTTTGACCGCACCGATCAGCCCGCCGAAGATTGCCATGCTCCCGATGCCGGTACAGGCCGTGATGATGTAGATCGTCCGGCCGGTTACGGTCTCGTCCGGGTCGAACCCAAAGCGACTCTGATAGCCGTTTGCACCCTCTTCGAGCCCGGGGCTGTAGCCGAGCAGTTCCATCCCGAAGTGGGTCTGTGCAGCGGTCGTCTCGATCAGCCACGTTTTGACGACCGGAATCGTCTCGACCGGCAGGTAGATCAGGCCCATGAGCGCGACGGCTTTCGAGAGCAAGAGCAGCGATTCTCGGCCCGTCGCAAGTAGATAGCCGGCGTAGACACACAGCGGCAGCGCCGCAAGCGCAAGCAGCGTCTCGATCGGACTCTTGACCTCGAGATAGTAGTGGGGAACCATCGTCAGCCAGAAGACGCCGAAGACGACCCAGGCACCTGCTGCGAGATAGCGTGCGGGATCGACGAGATCGCGCCACTCGAGGACCATCGCCACGACGAACGCACCGATTGCGGTCCAGGCGAGGACGTCTCCGAGCGGAACCGAACCGATGGTCGTCGCTGTCGTCGCGGGTAGGGCCGGCATGTTCACATCAATCCAACGGACTCTCCAGCTATCAACTTGACGCCTCAGCACGATCGGACGACCGCGTTCCTTTTTGCCGCGCACCAAAACATAGCTGTATGGTCGACGTCCTCGACAACAAGCGGGCCGCGACGCGGTTCCGGATTCTCGTCCAGATCGCCGAGCGCCAGCCCGCGGTCAGTCAGGGAGAAATCGCCGAGGAAGTCGGCGTGACGAGCCAAGCTGTCAGCGAATACATCCGCGAACTCGTCGACGAGGGATTCGTCGAAAAGGAGGGGCGCTCGCGCTATCGCGTCACCCGTGAAGGGGTCGACTGGCTTTTCCGTGCAGCCGACGACGTCCGCCGGTTCGCCGACCACGTAACCGGTGACGTCCTCGGTGCGATGAGCGAGGACGCCTACATCGCCACCGACGACATCGAGGAGAACGAGACGGTCTCGTTGACGGTCGAGGACGGTCATCTCTACGCCACGCCCGGCAGTGAGGGGCCCGCGACCGGAATCGCAACCAGCGACGCCGCGGCCGGTACCGACGTCGGCGTCACCAGCTTCGAGGGCGTCATGGAACTCGAGCCGGGCACCGTCACCGTGTTGCAGGTCCCGTCGATCCGTACCGGTGGGAGTCGAGCCATCGACGACGAAACCGTCATCGACGCCTGTGACGATGCCGACCTCGTGGTCGCCACCGGCGTCGAAGCTATCGTCGCCTGCCGAGAGGCCGGCACCGAACCCGCGGTCACGTTCGCCGTCGGTGATGTCGCGGCCGATGCTGCAAGCCACGGTCTCGCCGTCACCGTCGTCGCCACGACCGACGCCGTCGGCCGCGTTACCGACGCATTGCGGGACGCCGACGTGTCTTACGAAGTTCTCGAAGGGTGATCGATCCGGCCGACGGTCTCACGGGTCAGCACGCACAGAAGAGATCGAAACCGAGTCGCTAGCCGATATATCGCAGGTCGTCGTCAGTCGGCACGTCCATGCTCTGTTGCTGTTCCATCTCCTGGATCTTGCCGATGACGTCTTCCATCTCGTCGGCCCGCTCGTCTAAGGATTCGTACTCGAGATCGAAGCCGAGCACGTCCGCAAGCACCTCGAGCACCGACCGGGCGCTCTTGGGATCGACGAGATAGCCGCTGGTCTCGCCCATCAGACAGGCCGCCTCGAAGCCGCGGCGCTCGCCGAGTCCCAGCAAGAGCCCGGAGACACCGACGATGCCGCCGGCGGGTTCGTCTTCGCGGAACTCGACGCCAGCGTCCTCGAGTCTCTCGAGCAACGACTCGTCGCTGACGGCCCCGACGACGGCGTACTCGTCGATGAGTTCGCCGGTCGGAACGCCACCGAGCGCGTATACCTCGGTCGCGCCGAACTCCTCGGCGACGTCGAGGAAAGCGTCCGTCAGCGTGTAGTGACCGGCGTTGCTCTGGGCCTGGTGGTCGCCGGTCAGAAGTAGGAGATCACGACCGTCTGGCACGTCGACGGCGTAGAGCTCGGCACAGGTCAGCTCGGAGACGCCGTCCTCGACGCTCACCTGCGGCGGGAACTCTCGAGAGTAGATTCGCCGAACGAGCGTACTCTCGCCCTCGAGTTCCTCGAGTAAGTGTTCGACGGCGAGGGTGCCGACGTGTCCGACCCCCGGCAACCCCTCGACGAGGACGGGGTCGTCTAGTTCGACCTCGGCAACTGCGTCGATCTCGAGTTCGTCCATACCGTATCAGCGATAGCGACGTTTAAGAGCGCGTCGGTACTCGCCGTGGGGGTCGTCGGGGTCAAAGGGTGCCGGCGCGCTGTTTTCGGCGTCGGCACCGCACTCGGGACAGGTCTCAGAAAGGGTATACACCGGGCGGTCGTGGGCCGCTCGCCACGCCGAACACACCCGGATGTCTGATTTCATTACTCGTCGTCGGTGCGTCGCTCGCGGTGGTACTCGCCGCTGCCGCCGTGGCCTTCGATCGCGGCGATCGCGCGGTCGGCGCTTTCCTCGAGCTGGGCTTCGGCGGTCTTGTAGTTGGGTGCTTGCACCTCGATGCGGTACTCGGGCGCGCCAACGTAGCTCACTTCGAGGTCGACTTCCTCGGGGATGTCCCCATTGCCCTCGGCCGCTTCGAGGGCTTCACGGATGCCGTCGACGCCGCTTGGCGAGGGGTTCTCGAGGTCGACGTAGCCGGTGACGTTGACATACGGCACCGAGACGTTCTCGCGGGCCGTCTCGACGATCGCGTCGATCTCGTCGGTCTCGAGGTCGGTGTCCTCGAGGGCTTCCTCGCCGTGGATCGCAGCCTGCTTGAAGCCGTCGTAGAGGCTCCCGTGGGCACCGATCAGTTCGTTGGCGATCGCGGTGTAGTCCTCGTCGCCGATCTCGTCGCCGAAGGCCAGTTCCATCCAGTTGTCGGCCTTCTGCTCGTTTTTCCACTCCTGGATCTTGTCGGAGCGCTGGTGGTCGTTGACGTCTTTCAGCGAGAGGTCGATCTGCTGGGA
>SDGW01000884.1_pt1 | contig 12422 bp, 13 predicted proteins | sample 2873831 | NCBI WGS metagenome assembly SDGW01 (sample SAMN08132700, study PRJNA421101) | hypersaline lake metagenome | isolation source: celular fraction 0.22 microns magnesium sulfate-rich crust from ephemeral... | place: Spain: Penahueca Lagoon, Toledo | collected 2011-07
GGTCGACGACCCCACCCTTGCCTTCGTCGCCGAGTTGCGACCCGACGATAGTGACGGTCATAACAGCGACGGGTTCTTGCCCGGCCGATAAACAGATTACGGTATACGGGTGCCGACACCGAACTCCACAACGTTGGCCGCCGATCGATCGACGCTTCCTATCATGGTGTCCAACCAGCATGCAGACGACCGAACCCCAGACCGCTCGCTGCCAGTCGTATAACTCGCTGGGAGAGACACGTCCGGTAACAGGAAACCGGCCATATCGGAAGCGTTAACTACTGACAGGAGGGATTGACAGATTGGGCAACGTCGTTTCAGCGCTCGAGAGTAACTTTTAAAAGGCCCAAAGACAAGTTAACAAATGCCATGATAGACCGACTTGAGAAGGAAGTCGATATGTTGGAACGACATCTGCAGGTCCTGAAGATGGTCATTGAAAACGAACCGATCGGGATCGTCAAGATGTCGAACGAGACGGGCTACCCTCACCACAAGGTCCGCTACTCGCTTCGCGTTCTTGAGGAAGAGAACCTCATCGAGCCCTCGAGCCAGGGTGCGATCAAGACCGAGCGCACCGCCGAGTTCGTCGACGAACTCGACGACAAGCTCGACGACATCGTCGACAAGCTCGACGGCATGAAGATCGAAGACGTCGCCGAGATCGAAGGCTAGACTCTCGTCCACGTCGGACGTTGTCGCCCATCCCCGCGATCGACGCCGGTGTGACACGGACGTAGTACACATCTTTCCGCCACGTTTTGGCCAGACACGAGCGCTCGAACAGCCGAACGTCTCCGACAGTCGCCGAGGCGGCTGCTGTCTGCAGTGATACAGAACGGGCCGACCGAACAGGGTCGAGCGCGCCGGACTATAGCTCTGGGACGTTCATGTGGAACCCTTCCGAGCGCGACTCGACGAGACAGAGGTGGTAGCCGGATTTCCGCGAGAGGTTGACGTAACTTAGCTTCGAGCTGCGGCTGAGAAAGCCGCTGCTCGTCGCCTGTTCAGCCACCTCGAGCGCGCCGGGCTCGAAGTAACTCGAGGTGACGGCGATCGCGGCCGCCAGATCCGGATAGTTGGCCTTGACGGCGGAGGCGGCTTCCTCGAGGTCCGCGAGCAGGTCTTTCGTCGCGGGCTCGCGCGAGTCGTTGAGCGTGACCAGCAGTAACGGGTTCCCCATCTTGTCGAACGCGACGATGTCGAAGGTCACCTGCTCGGGGACGTCGTCGGTATCGTCGTCCGCAAGCGAGATGGTCGCGCCGAGTTCGGCCCGGTCGATTCGCGGGATCGCATCGTAGAGGTCGCCCAGTCCGTCCGCGTTCCCGGTATCACGGATCTCATACAGGAGCATCTCGGTGAGCCAGTCGACGAACCGATACTCCATCGTCGTCTCGAGGAAGTCGTCGTACGGTTGTCCGTCAACGGCTGCGTCGTTCGAGTCGAAGCCAGTGTGATGTTCCAGTCGCAGGTTCGATGCGACCTCGCTACGATCGGCGTTGCCGTCGTGGGCCGTCTCGAGGGTCGGCTGGCTCTTCGAGGCGTATCTGACGAAGAGGTTCGTCTGCGAAAGCGCCTGCTGGGGCGATAGCTGTGTCCCAGCGCTGACGGCGGCCGCCGCGCCACCGGTGTCTTGCGTTTGGGCCTGTTCGAGTTCCGTCTCGAGGTCGTCGATCCGGGACTGTAGCCGGTCGACCGTCGCGGACAGGTCGTCGTTCTCAGCGCGCAACCGATCGCGTTCGGCCTCGAGTTCCTCGGCCTTTGTGGCAAGCGAGTCGCGTTGTTCCTGTAATGTCTCGACTTTCTCGGTCAGCGTCGCAACTCGGTCACTGTGTGCATCGGTCACGGCGGCAGCACCCTGTGTTTGGCTGCCAGCCTGTGTGCGTGATCGGTCCGCACGGGAGCCGGACGTGCTGGCCGACGACGCGGCTCGTTCCGACGACTGAGTAGGTGACTGTACAGCGGACGAGGAGGCGTCCGTGTTCGTATCGGATGCCGTCGACGGTTGGTCCATGCGCAGTTCGCGGCCACCCGTGCTCGAGTCAGTGCCCGAATCGCTGCTGTCGGGATCGATCGAGGGAATGCGCCGTGTCTCGCGCCACTCCTCTTCACGTTCGAACTCCTCTTCGAGTCCGTCGTCCGTCGTGGTCGTCTCGGACTCGGCGACGGGATCGTCACTGGCCGAGCCAGTCGCTGGCTCGTCATCGTCGTCAACCCAAGAGATGCCGCTGCGATCGAGTTCCTCCGCGGCCGCTTCGATTTCTGCAAGCTCGGGGTCCGTCGCACCGTCAGCGTCCACTGTCGACGCCTCGTCGGCCGACGCTAACGCTGCCTCCGACTCGGCGTCAACCGGTTCAGCCTCCGTCTCGGCGTCTTGTGTCGCAGTCTGAGATGAGTCATCGACAGCGGTCGTCTCGGATGCGGACGCTGGCTCAGCGTCACTGACTGACGGCGACTCGGTAATCCCGGCCGACGGCGGCTCGGGTTCGGCCTCGCTGTTATCGGTCGCCGTGATACCCGTCGGATCGTCCGTGAGCTCCGTCTCCGACGGCAGCGACGACTCGTCGTTGCCGGCGTCTTCGGTCGAGTCCGTCCCAGCCGCATGGGCAGCGTCAACGGTCTCAGTACTCGAGATGTCGATCGGCTCGAGCGACGACGATCCCATGGTGGGGTCGGACTCCGACACGTCGTCGGTCGACGCATCGGAAGCGCCGGTATCGGTCGTGGCGTCAGGGGTCGCAGACTCGGTCCTCGAGTCCGTCTCCGACGCCGAATCGGCCGTCCCTGGAACGTCGACGACGTCGATCTCGACGTCGGTGACTTCGTAGATGCCGACCTCGTCAGCCGCTCGTTCGAACGCCTCCTCGCCGGTGAGCAGCCGTTCGGCGTTCCCGATGTACGCTGCGGCCATCCGACGGCCGCCGTAGTAGACGACGTAGTAGTCGCCACTGAGAACGTTCTCGCTCAGTTCGACGTATCCAGTGAACGACCCACTCTGGAGCGTGTCGTCGACTTCCTGAAGCGGCGTCTCGTTAGTGTAATACTTCGCCCGCGTCTCGCCGCCCTGTTCTTCCATCGTACAGAGCAGGGGCAGCGACGGGTCGGGTGCCTCGTAACACGTACCCGAGGCGGTTTCGAAGTCGTCAATATCGCCATCGATGACGCCGACGACGCGGCCGTTGAGCATACAGAGCCACGTGCCAGCCGCCGATACAGCACCGGAGAAATCAGCGTGGGCGAGATCGGAGAGACCGTCGAACCCCCCGTTAAACGGGCGGGAGTCCCACTCCTCGACGCGCTCTTGCGTGCGCGGATCCATACGTCAACAAGCGGGAACCGCACCAAATACGTTTCGTCTAGAATGTCACTAGATCTTGGATTCCGCGTCCTCGGCGAGTTCCTTCATCCGCTTGCCGATCCGGCCGGCACTCGAGAACTCGTCTTCGCTCATCGCGTTCGCCAGGGCGTTGCCGAGGACGAAGACCGCGTGTTTGTGTTCGCTTTTCGACTTGTGGACGTGCGAGGGGTCGACGTCGAGCTGGCGGTAGGGGTCGAACAGCGTTTCGTCAACCTCCTCACGCTCCGAAAAGTACTCCATGATGACGACGAGTTCTTCGTGGAGCTCGAGGAGTTCGTCCTTATGCATACGCGCCGTTAGGAAGGGTTTCGATTTAAGCGTTGTGTGGCCACGTGTCGCAAAACCTGACCCGACCGCTCAGGAGCCGGGATCAGTCGATTCGCCGTCGTCTCGATAGCGAACGGTGATCGCGAGCGTGAGAATCCAGCCACCGAAGGCGACGGCGGCGACGAACTCGGGGACGGCAAACCACGTGTCGGTATCGACGCGGCCGCCGAGCGACAGCAGCCAGCCCAGCCACGCGAGCGGGTGAACGTTCCCGAACCAGACCGACGCGACCGCCAGCCGGCCGTCGCCAGCCAGTGCCGCTCCCGAGCCGTAGACCCAGCTCGCAAACGGCGCCACGCCGAACACCGACAGCGCCGCGAACCCGTGGACGCTTCGCTCGAAGTAGACGGCCGTATGCTCGAGGAAGAAGACACCGACGCCGATCAGGCCGCCGACCGCGATCGCGAGCAGGACGACGCCGAGGCGTTCGACGGCGTTGCGACTCGTCGCCCAGCAGCGCCGGACGAACGGCAGGCCAAGCAGTCCGCCCACGATCAAGCCACCGTTGAATAAGAAAAACGTCGGGGCACCGTATCGCCCCATCTCGGAGAGCGCCTCGTTCTGCCACGAGAACGTCTCAGTCGGGGCGACGATCGTCGCGAGGGCGATCGCACCCAGTGCGACGGCCGGGGCGGCGATCCCACAGTACGTCGCGATGTGCGCTCTGTCGGCCATAGCACCGATTCATATGTGTATCGGTATCAAGGTGGCCGTTCGAACGGCTGCTGGAGCGACAGCACTGGCTCTCGCTGGATCGCAGAGAAACGGACTCGAGTAACCGACCGGAAACCGGGCGACAGCAAAGGGCGAGGGGGCGAGGAGAGCCGAGAACGAAGAGGCTGCGTTGTGAGTGGATCAGTCGGCGCTTGCGGGAGTTCCGTCCGCATTCGCATCGATCCCCTCACGGTGGTCCGCGGGGAACCATGCGAGTTCGTGGTCGGCGGTGACGCGGACGGCGACGCGCTCGTCTAACTCGATGTGATCGGAGTGGTTGTGCATACACTCGATGGTCTCGCCGCTGTCGAGTTCGACGCGATAGAGGACGGTTGGGCCGAGATAGCGCCGATAGACGACGCGGCCGTCAGCTTCCGACCTGTCGGCAGGGTAGGCCGTGACGTCGTCGGGTCGAACGAGGAGGTCGACAATAGAGCCGTCGTATTGGTGGGCCAGCCCGTGGACGTCATCGCGGAGGACGCGACCGAGTGCGGTGTCGACGCTGTCGCCGTGGACCTCTCCCGGGAGGAAACTGGCGTGGCCAAGAAAGCCGGCGACGAACCGCGATTCGGGCTGCTGGAAGACTTGCTGGGGGGTGTCGATCTGTTCGATGTCGCCGTCGTTCATCACGGCGACGCGGTCGGAAATGGACAGTGCCTCCTCTTGATCGTGGGTCACGGAGATCGCGGTGACGCCCGTCTGCTTGATAATCCGGCGGACCTCCTCGCGCATCTCGACGCGCAGGTCCACGTCGAGACTCGAGAAGGGTTCGTCGAGCAACAGCATATCGGGTTCGGGGGCCAGCGAACGCGCCAGCGCGATGCGCTGTTGTTGCCCGCCGGAGAGTTCGTTCGGATAGTGGTCGCCGTGGGCCTCGAGGCCGACGAGCTCGAGCAGTTCGTCGACGCGGCTCGCGCGCTCGCTCTCGGACCGATCCTGCAGGCCGAATGCGACGTTCTCGCGGGCGGTCAGGTGTGGAAAGAGTGCGAAGTCCTGAAAGACGACGCCGACGTTGCGATCCTCCGGCGGGACGAACCGGCCGTCGCCCGAGACCGTCTCACCTTGCAATCGAATCCGCCCGGCGTTGGGTTCCTCGAGACCGGCAATCAGCCGGAGCGTCGTGGTCTTTCCGCAGCCGGATGGACCGAGCAGGGTCAGAATTTCACCGTCACGGACGGCAATCGAGAGGTCGCCAATGACCTCTTCGGTCCCGTAGCGTTTCGCGATACCGTCGAGCTCGAGAACCGTCTCGCTCGTCGTCGGCTCGTTGGATCGGTTCTCGACCGCCGTCGTAAGCAGTTCTCCTTTGGCCATGTCTCGACCCTCCGGCAGCTGCCGGCGCACATTTCCTTTAGGCGTGCCTAAATCACTTATATTTGCCGGTTCGATTCCAGACGGTGGAAATAACGGCTCCCGTAGGAGAACGGCAGGCGAACCCGCTTTCGATCAGAGTTCGACGCCGCTTGGGATCAGGCTGTGTTGGCGAAGCAGACTGCCCTCGTCGTCGTAGACCAGAAACGTTCGTTTGTCGTAGCTGACGAACGGCTCGCCATCGAGTGTGATCTCGACGCGATACTGGCCCTCATCGCCGGCTGTCTCGCCGTAGCGCCGTGCGGCGCGAATGAACTGCAAGACGTCGGCAGCGTCTTCGTTGAGTTCGAGGATGAACTCGCCAGTGATGCGGTTGGTCACGCTTACTACCCCCGCAGTATCGTCCTCGAGCGGTCCCTGCAGCCGGAGGGCTGCGTCCGTTTCACGTGCCTCGAGAACGTCGCCGTCGGGACCGGTCAGGCGCTCGCGAAGCATCGGTTCCGGGCCGGTGAAGTCGATCGATACCGAGGGCTTTTGGGGCTCGCCGTCGGTTTCGGCCCAGTCGATATTGGTGACATCTAATGTGAAGTGCTCGCGCCTCATTCCGTACCTGTTCCTTCGGTCTCACGCAGTATGAACGTAACGCACGGAGAACACATCACCGGAGACACGCCGAGATTATCGTCTTGACCGAGGCTATCGGCAAGCACGTGACTGACCGCGTCGGTGTCGTATAGAGTAGAAACCCTTTAGTCTTCGACGGCGGTACCGACGGTGGGAAGCGCACGGCCGCAAATCCGACTGTGTCACCCCCTCTTTTGGGTGACTTGGGATTGCGGAAGTGCACGGCGAGAGCCGGCTGCTGTCGACGGACACGACGCCGCTCGAGGCGCGTGCACGCTCGACAGCGGACACGAGCGGTCAGTGCGATTCCTATCCTCAAACAATGGCACGAATGCACACCCGCCGTCGCGGCTCGTCCGGTTCGGACAAGCCGTCGGCAGACGAACCGCCGGAGTGGAGCGACGTCGACCCCGAAGACATCGAATCTCGGGTCGTCGAACTGGCAGAGCAGGGCTACGATCCCAGTCAAATCGGGATGAAGCTGCGTGACGAAGGTGTCACTGGCACGCCCGTCCCGGACGTCAAGCTGGCGACCGGGAAGAAAGTCACCGAGATCCTCGAGGAAAACGACGCGACGTCCGACATCCCCGAGGACCTCCGGAACCTGATGGAACGTGCCGTGCGCCTGCGCGAGCACGTCCAGCAGAACCAGCAGGACCACCAGAACAAGCGCGCCCTGCAAAACACCGAAGCGAAGGTGCGCCGCCTGGTCGACTACTACCGCGGCGACGAAATCGAGCCCGACTTCACGTACTCCTACGACGTCGCAGTCGAACTCCTCGAGAACGAGTAATCCCACATGTCCACCGAGGGTCGATCCGCCGAGCCGGCATCCGCCACGGACGCGCTCGAGAGCGCCGGCTTCGTTCGGCTGGTCGCCCGCGCCGACGGCGACGCACTCGCCGCGAGCGGACTGCTCGCGAGCGCGCTTGACGACAGCGAGACGCCGTTTCAGGTGACCGTCGCGCCCACAGTTGCGGCACGATCCGAACGGGTTCACACACCGGCGAGCGAAGACGACGTGACCATCGTCGTCGGCACCGCTGATGCGGCCGCCGACGCGGACGACATCATCCAGCTTGCGGCTCCTGATCGGCCAGCGACGCTCGAGGCTGTCGACCTCGTCCGTGAACTCGGTGCGACTGTGGATCCGGTCGTCGCACTTGCCGGCATTGTCGCAAGCGGCGGCGATCCGGGAGCGGGCGAAAGCGAATGGCTCCTCGAGACCGCACGCGACCGCGGCCTCCTCGAGCGGCGCCCGGGCGTCGCGATTCCGACCGCCGATCCGGTCGACGGGCTCGCCCACTCGACCCGGCTCCACGCGCCGTGGTCGGGCGACCGGGACGCGACCCACGAGGCGCTCGCCGACGTTGTCGATGGCGATCTCGCCGATTTCGACGCGGACGACCACCGGGCAATCGCCTCGCTGGTCGCACTCGACGTCGTCGGTGCCGATGGGGCGGCTGACGCCGCCGCAAAGACGATCGGCCGAGCGTTGCAGCCGTACGTGACGCCCGACGGACCCTTCGAGACGCTCGGCGGCTTCGCCGACGTGCTCGAGGCGACGGCCAGCGCAGACCCCGGAACAGGCGTCGCGCTGGCGATGGGCCACGACGTCCGCGAGCGAGCACTCGAGGGCTGGCGTGAGTACGGACGCCGCACACACGCTGCGCTCAGGGACGGCTCGACCGGCCGCTACGACGGGCTGTTCGTCGTCGGTATCGACGACGGTCCTGTCGATGCGGTCGCACGGGTCGGTGTGGCCTACCGGTCGCCCGAGCCGGCCGTCCTCGCCATCAGCGAGGGACGAGGTCCCTCGAGCAATCGGATGGAATCCGATGACGGCGACGGTGAGGCGGCGATCGCGACCCGCGAGGCTGGCTCTCTCGGCGCGACGCTCGAAGCGGTCGCCCGCGAACTCACGGAGCGAGCACCCGAGGCCGACGTCGACTACGACGGCGGCCGGCGGCGTGGCTCCCTGCGATTCGACCCCGACGTGGACGAGACGACGATCATCGCGGCAGTGAGGGAACTCCTATGAGTCGGCACGCGACGATTCGGACGGCCCACGACGACGCGACGCTTGTCGCACGGGCGCTTCGCCCGGACAACACCGACGAGATGGAGACAACCGTCGACCGCAACGGTGAGACCGCGACGGTCGTCACACACATCGAACGCGAGACGACCAGCGGCTTGCAGTCGACGGTCGACGACTACGTCGTCAACCTCGAGGTTGCGATCGACATCGTTTCGCAGGCACGAACCGAACAGCACGCAGAACCGACGGACACGGGAGCTGTGTCCGACCGCGATAGCGACTCAACACACGATACACAATGAGTGAACGATCAGTTTCACGCGCGAAACAGGAGAAGCGGTGGTACACCGTCCTGGCACCCGAGCAGTTCGACCGCCAGGAACTCGGCGAGACCCCCGCTGACGAACCGGAAAAGGTCTACGACCGAACCATCGAAACGACGCTCGGCGAACTCACGAACAACGCCAGCGAGAATAACACGAAGCTGACCTTCAAGATCACCGACGTCGGCAGCGACAGCGCATACACGGAGTTCAAGGAACACTCCCTGACCCGTGACTACCTGCGCTCGCTGGTCCGTCGCGGTGCCTCGAAGATCGAGGCCTACGTCACCGTCCTCACGACGGACGACTACCGCGTCCAGATCCAGCCCGTCGCCTTCACGACCAAGAAGGCCGACGCGAGCCAGGAGAAGGCTATCCGCGAGCAGATGGTCCAGATGATCGAAGAGGCCGCCGAGGAGCGGTCCTTCGAGGAGCTCATCGACAGCGTCGTCGAAGGCCGTCTCTCCTCCGCCATCTACGGCGAGGCCAAGACGATCTACCCGCTGCGCCGCGTCGAGATCCAGAAGACCACCCTCGAGGCTCACCCCGAGGAAGTCGCCGAAGAAGAAGCGACCGCCGTCGACGTCGACGAAGAAGACGTCGCTGCGGACGACTGAGACGCACAGTCGATACTCGCGTTTTCGATCCTTTTTCGCAGCTCACATCGACTGGAAGCCGACGGCTCGAGCACAGGGACGGCCGAAAATAACGTGGCGACCGACGAATCGAACCGGCGAGTGTCGTCACTCGGAGACGACGATCTTGCCGTCCATTTCCGCGCGTTCGTGTGGGATACAGAAGTACTCGTAGGTGCCCGGTACCTCGAAGGTGTGTTCGAACGTCTCGCGCGGGCCGAGACGGCCGCCGCGTTGGCCCTGCCAGGCGTGACGTGCCGACTGCTGATCCTCGAAGCCACCGGAGGCGAAAAAGTCGGCTGCCGCCGGGATCCCGTTGTCGTAGGCGGTGACGGTGTGGTCGGCTTCGCTCGTGTTCTTCCAGACGACGGTATCGCCGACGGAGATCTCGTAGACATCAGGGAGGAACTCGGTTCGATTCATACCGATGTGACAGTCCTCGCCGGAACAGGGATCGGTCCCGCCGGTACTGATCGCAGACGAACATCCTGCCAGCCCGGCCGAGACGGCGGTCCCGACGGCAGCGAGGTAGACACGCCGGTGCATATCCCACCGTTAGGAGAGTTGCCGTATAACCGCCCCGGTTCAGTTCTCGAAAAGGGGGTCGTGGAAACGAAAACACGTAAGGCCCCTCCCCGTCGAATCGGGCCATATGCTTCCCCGGTTCGTCGGTCGACTGGGCGTCGCCGACGCGGTGACGATCACCAACGCCGCGCTGGGGTTCGTCGCAGTCGTCGTCGCGGCCGTCGACATCGAACTCGCCGCCCGGTTGATCCTCCTTGCGGCGATCGCGGACGGTCTCGACGGCATCCTCGCGCGTCGCTACGGCGGCACCGACGCCGGCCCGTATCTCGACTCGCTTGCAGACGTCGCCTCATTCGCCGTCGCCCCTGCTGTCCTCTCCTTTACTGTCATCTCAGATGGCTTCGAGATCGCGTTCGACGCGATCACCGCCGAACTGCTGCTCGTGACAGGCGTCTGTGCGCTGTTCGTCGCGATGGCCGTCACTCGTCTCGGGATGTACACCGCCTACGACGTCGCCGGCAGCCACACCGAAGGCGTCCAGACGACGCTGGCCGCGACGATCCTCGGCGCAGCGATCCTCGCGGGCGAAACCCGGCCCTCGCTCGTTCTGGCTATCACCGCCGCGTTCTGTTATCTGATGGTCTCACGGATCCAGTATCCCGATCTACTGGCTCGAGACGCCGCGATCATGGGCGTCGTCCACGCGCTCGCGATCCTCGTGCCGACGTTCGCCGGAAAGACGTTTCCGTACGCGCTCCTCACACTCGGGTTGGCGTATATGACGCTCAGTCCCTGGTTCTACTGGGGTGAGACGGAGCGATCGTCGGAGACTGTCGACGTGCATGGAAACGCTTAGGACCGTGCTGACACGACTGTCGGGTATGCATACAGTCACGCGTCGGCGTCGTCCCTGGGTGGTACGATGAGCGAGGACGAGGCAAACGGTGACGACGGAGCTGCCAAACCGGACGAGGAGGAGTCGGTCGATCTCGAGGCCATCGAAGCGCGACTCGCAGCGCTTGCTGGCGATCTCGAAGACCTCGATTCGGATCTCGAGGCGGCCGACACCGAAGACGACCTCGATATCGTCGAGGCGGATCTCAACTCGTTCCGCGAGGACCTCGAGAGCATCGAGATTCCCGAGCCACCGGAACCCGACGAGGACGCGGAGGAAGACGAGGACGAAGAACCCGCGCCCGAAGAGGTGTTGCAAGACGAGTACGACGAGATCGAAAACGACCTCTCGGATCTCGAGTCCGACCTCGAAGATCAGCGCGGGCCCTACGGCGAAGACGTCGTGGGCGAGATCAACAGCGCCAGTAGCACGATCACGGGCACCCGCTGGACCGAGGAAGGAAATGCAGAGCTAATCGAGGCGATCGAGGACTTCCTCGACGACCTCAACGGCCTGCTCGACAGTTCGGTCACGCTAGTCGAAGGGGGCGAGGACGTGTCGGCCCAACTCGACGCGACGCTCGACGATGCGGTCGACGCCGTCGAGGCCGCCGCTCTCGACGCAGACGACGACGCCGAGACGATCGCCGGTCTGCTCGAGGCCACCGACGACCTCCAAAGCGACATCGACGACGCGACCGAGTGGGCCGATCTCGAGGTCCGCGAACAGCTTCGCCGCGAAGGGTACTACGACGTACTCGAGCACGTCAAAGACTACCCGCCGGAGTGGCACGCGCTCAAGGTCCACGAGAAGCAGGGCAACGTCGATCAGATCCTGCTCGCACTGGACACCTTCGACTCCGATTTCATGGAGGAACACTGCATGGAGGCCTTAGAACGGATGGGACCCGAGGAGGCCATCGAGCCGATGCTCCAGAAGGCAAACCGTCGCGACAAGGCCGCAATGGCCGTCCTCGGCAAAATCGGCGTCGCCGACGAGAAAGTCGTCGACAAGCTCCTCGATTACGTCGACTCCAACCCGAACCTCCAGCAGCCCGCGTTCCGCGCACTCGGGGAAATCGGTGCGAAAGACGCTGTCGAGCCGATCGCCCAGCAACTCGTCGCCGACGAGGCAGACGTCCGCAGCTGGGCCGCCCGCGCGCTCGGCCTGATCGGAGACACCCGCGCCATCGAACCGCTCGCAGACGTTCTCGCAGACGACAACTCCGACCGCGTCCGCGCCAGCAGTGCGTGGGCACTCCGCCAGATCGGAACGACAGAGGCCCTCGAGGTCGTCGCCGAATACGACGACGACCGCGCCTACCTCGTCCAGGCCGAAGCCGAGAACGTCGACCTCGAACCGGCAGCCTGACGACGAGCTGTCCCTCGTTTTCCGTCCGCGTTCGACGCCCCCAGCGGTGAGCGGACCGCGCGCCGAGCGTTTAAGTACGAAGGCGCGCCCAAACCGGGCGATGACCTCCCGGCGGACCACCCTCGTCGCCGTCTTCGGCTGTTGTCTGCTCGCCAGCGCGACGATACTCGCCGGGTTCGCGTTCGCGGCTGGGCCGGCGATGGGAGACCAGCCCGCTGCTCGAGCGGCCGCAGAACCGAACGCCAGTGGAAGCGGGCCTGACCGCGCCTGCCCCCCTCGAGCAGCGGGCTGGTCTCCC
>SDGW01000885.1_pt1 | contig 12405 bp, 25 predicted proteins | sample 2873831 | NCBI WGS metagenome assembly SDGW01 (sample SAMN08132700, study PRJNA421101) | hypersaline lake metagenome | isolation source: celular fraction 0.22 microns magnesium sulfate-rich crust from ephemeral... | place: Spain: Penahueca Lagoon, Toledo | collected 2011-07
TCGGCGGCTTTCTCGCTGCCGAACTCGTGGCATCGTACTTCAGTGACCAGACCATCGCCGGGGTGGACGTCCCGCCGGAGCTCGGCGGCGCCACCATGATCGTCGCCGGCGAGGCGCAGCCGGTCCTCAAGGGCCGGAAGCGTCGGGCGATGCAGACTGGCGCTGCAGTGAACATCATCGACAACCTGGCCGAGCGCGTCGGCGTGCGTGACGCTGTGCAGAACGCGGTGGAGGCGTAAACCATGTCTGAAGACCTCAGCAACCTCGGAACGGACCAGGTGGAGGCGACCGAACGGACCAACGTCACGGGCCAGATGACGCCCATTCTCGAGTTCTCTCCCATCGACGGGATGGAGATGGACATCGAGAACTACTCCAGCGGCGGGGAGGGCGTGCCCATCATCGCGGAGCTTCGGGACTCGAACGGTGATCTGCTCCCGCTCGATACCCAGCTCACAATCGAGTACGACGCCCCGCACCTCGACAAGCCGGACGTCGTGGCTCACACCCGGTCCAACATCCTGGTATACCGGGAAAATACCGTCAAGGAGCAGCAGTCCGAGGACTACCGCGAACGGACCCGTCTGAACCTGAAGGGCCGGGAGCTGGTCGTCCGCGACATCGACTCCGCGCTGATCTCCATCGAGTCCAGCGAACAGATCGACTGGAGCAACTCCCGCGTCTACATTGACGGTGACGCGGTGACTGTGCACAGCGAAGGCGTGGAGGCGTAACCATGTCGGCAATCCCGAACGAGGACGTCGTTCGGCAGCGCGTTCGGGCGGCCTCCCCTCACCGAGACACGTTCACGAAGGCGGACTTCGACCTTTCGACGGGGGTACCGGACTCCCAGGAGGTCGTCGCGGAGCTCCAGGTCAAGCGGCCCCACGTTCTCCAGTCATTCGAGGAGGTGGATTTGGCGGTGATGGCCTACGAAGAGTTCACCGCCAACGGCACCGGTGGCGACCAGGAGACGTTCAACCTGAGTCACGATCTCGTCGAGTCCGGGGCGACGGACCAGCCGGTCCTGGTCTACGAAGGTGACTCCCATCTGGCTACCGACTCCATCGACTACGATGCCGACACGGTGACCGTCACGCCCGCGAACGCTGACAGCACCATCGGGATTTACTACAGCGCTGGCGACCAGGCGCAGCTGACCGTGCAGAAGGTCGCCCCAAACGGGACGACCGAGAAGCTCCACACCGCGGACCTCGGTCTCGTTCACCTTCGCAACCACGCGAAGGACCCCATGGACTTCGACCTGACCGACAGCTTCTGGACGCCCTACCTCGCGAAGGACTGGAAGCTGCAGGTCGTCCTCGAGGCGCCCTACACCGCCCGCTGGGCGAAGGACATCGGCGGCGACGGAAACGACGAGACGGCCACGAACGCCCTCGTGAGCATCCCGTACAAGTCCACCCAGACGAACATCGACGGCCTGGGTGCAGTGCTCCGTACTGACGCGGCGAGGCGCTAATCATGGCCGGTCTCGTCGATGAACAGGGCGGGTCTGGCGAGGCCCAGGTAACCACCATGGGCAACGGCCTGGACTCGCAGACCGATGTCCAGAGCTTCGAGAGCCACCTGGATTCCTTCATCGAAGGATCTGGGTGGACGCGAGAGGACCTTTTACTGGTCCTGACGCTGCTCGAGGTCGTTGCTCTCACCGCCCTGGCCTACTCGGAGGTGAGCTAAATTGGCCGGACTGATCGACTCTGGTGGCGCCGGAGGCGACGGAACCGACGACACCACCGACGACTCCAGCAACGACTCCGGAGACACGTTCGACGCCGGTGAGCACACCCTCGGGACTGATTACGGCGAGTTCACTGACGGAGACGACGAGGACGTCACGGTCGAAGATTCGAGCGACCCATCGGACTCCTCCCCTGCGGGAGGGGCTGGCCTCCAGGAAGCCACAGAACGGTTCACGAACTCCGATGAGGGAGCGCTCGACGAAGCCGACCGGCAGGAACTCCTCGATCTGGCTCGCGAGGCGAGTGACGCCTACGAGGACGGTGAGAGTTTCCAGGGGGTACAGAACGACGAGAACACTCAGGCCGAGGAGGACGGCGGCTCCGGGGCGATCAAGGCACTGGCAGCAGCCGGACTGGTCGGCCTGCTCGTATTCGGGGGTGACTGATGGGAACGCTACCGACCACGAAGGAGGGCAACGTCCTGCTGAAGGGGATCGAGCTTCCCGATCACGCCGACCCAGGCGAGTCGGTCGAGATGACGGTCCGGGTGAAGAACCGGGCTGTCTACATCAACCCCTGGGACCCCGACCGCTGTAACAACCCAGCAGCCGGGTACAAGATGCGCGTGGGAGTTCAGCTCCCAGACGGGTCTACACGGAACCTCGAGGAGAAGTGCGTGACCGGCGACTTCTCTACGTACAAGTGGACCACCGCGTTCACGGTTCCGGAAGAGAAGGGCGACCACCCGGTCAGCGTCTGGGTGGAGATGACCGGCTCAGATAAGCGAACTGACGAACTCGAGCGCTACATCTCGGTCACCTCGAAGCCCCCACAGAACGGAAACGACGGTGATGACGACAGCGGCGTAGAATACCCCTGGCAGGGCGACGATGACGAGGAGGACGAGGACGGCGACAGCAATCCGTTCATGCCCGACCTCGGACTCGGAGACCAGGCAACGCTCGCAATGGCGGTTCTGGCGCTGCTGGCAATCGCCTGGCTCGCCTCGAGCACCTCTGAGGTGGTGTCATGACACCCGGAATGGACTTCGTTATTGCCCTTTCGTCGACGGTTACGGCCACTGCCGTCGTCGTCGGCGTTCGTGAGATCCATCAGACTCGCCAGACCATCGAACAGAATCACGAACGCAGCCGAACGAACCGGGAGATTCTGCGGGAAGAGGGTCTCGTAGCGGAACATCTCCCCACAGTGCTGGAGGAGACAGATGGCTAAGGTAACAGTCGATATCGAGGAAATGGCACAGAGCGAGATCGAGGAGTCTGAAAAGATTGCCGACCGACGATCCGGCGTAGAGCCAGGAGGGTTCGAACGAGAAGCATGAACGGGAACGACTACCCCCCCGATGCAACCTCGTTCAACGCCCCCTCGACGGTCGAACTGGAACCGGGTGAGCGTGCAAACATTGAGTACGTCCCCACTCGTTCGGGAACCACTTTCAAGCTCCCAATCCTCGCGATTTCGGGCTGGCCGGGCTCGACCTACGAAATTAAGGCTGACGGGCAGAAGATCTACCAAGAGGCCGAGGTGCCGCCGACTGACATCGACGACTTGGCCCAGACCTTCTATCCTCCCGAGTCCTTCGAGAGCACCTTGATGGTGCGTATTCGGAACGTCGGCGCGCAAACCAGGACCTACACAGTCCAGCCTATCGGATGGGAAACTCAGTACGGGGGTAACTGATGCCCACAAAAACGAACGTGGAAGTGGTCGGTGGTCGCGGCGCCTCCATGGGGTCGCTTACCGACGGTCATGAGGACCTTTCATCGGGGGTAACCGCGTCGGTGTCGACCGAGACGGGGGACATGATGGCCGCCACGCTCTACATCGATACGGAGGGCGCCGTCGATCTCAAGATAGAGTTCTCCCCTGATGGTGGTGAAACATGGAGAGAACCGCAAGGGGAGTCTCCAGTAGAGTTCTCTGGTGCTCAGCAGGACCTGGTCCTCATCGAGTACCAGGCAACTCATCTCCGCGTTACTGCCTCCAATAACACAGCTGTCAATCTGGACCTGCGGGTGAGAGCATGACTCGGATGCCCAGCCGCGGAGGTAGTGGTGGGGGTGATGACTGGGCAGCCGCAGGGAAAGATGAGGCCATCACCTTCAACGAGACCGACTTATCCCTCTCGACTGTAAACGCGGCTGTCTCAAACGGTAGCGTTGTACGGGACTCGACTACAGAGTCCATCAGCCGCCCGTCTGACGGTAATGTATACACCGACCAGACCGGACTCACAGAGAACCTCGAGATGAGTCTGAATCTCGAGGTCGTTCAGATCACGTTTACCGTATCCAGCAACAGTGCCAGAATCGGAGAGATCCTCATCGACGGAGAAACTGTCGCGACTGGTTCCTGGGGAGCTGGTGACACCATTACGGTGGATAAAACCCTCGCACCGGGAGACCATCTTGTCGAAAGCGGAGAGGGCAGCAATTCCTCTTACGACCTTGGTTTCTACATGGATGGGTCGACTGTCTCTGGGTCATTGCTGTCGATCTCTCCCAGTCCTACATTTGGGGACTACCGGAACCTGAGTGCGGTCGAGGTCAAGAGCAAAATCTTCGAGGTGACGGCCAGTTGGCCGCTCCCGGAGGACCTGTACGCATGGGATATTGCACTGTTCCAAGGTGATTCAGCCGGTGGAACCCAGACCATCGACGTCCTCGATGATTCTGGAAATGTTCTGATAAGCGATATTAAACGGGGTGAGTCGCTGACGGGGATCGACGCTGGAACGAATATTCAGCTCCGTGCTCGTGTAGAAGCGCCGACCACGGAGAATCCGTCGGTGGACTACCTCTCACGGAGGTTTAAACGATGAGTGAGCTACTCCGGCGTTTCGACGCCAACGACAGCGGACGTATCGAAGCCAACGAACAACGAGCAGCTGCAGACGCCTACTACGCCGACGAAATATCCCGTGAGGAGTTCGAGCGTGTTCGAGCAGCGTTCGAGGAGCAGACGCCTGTACCTACAGGGAACGAGGACACCATGACTGGAGGAATCAGAAAGTACGACTTCAACGACAACAACGAGATCGACGTGGGGGACGTGCAGCGTGCTGCCCAGATGTGGTCTCGAGGAGAGCTGACCGACGAAGAGTTCCAGGCCATTCAGCAGGCAGAGGGTGCCAAGTTCTCTGATGAGACACCGACGGAGCAGCCTAGAAACGGGATGACCACGTTTCCCCATGACACGGGTAGCAACGGAACCAACGGCGGCAACGGAAGCAACGGAAGCAACGGAAGCAACGGAAGCAATCAACAGAAGTCCGGCGAGGATGCCTCGAGCGGGATCGACACGACCACCGCCGCAATGGTAGGTGGTCTACTCCTCGTGGTGGTCCTGGCCTCGAGTTCAGGATGACGTTTCCCGCAGAGGCCGTCCCGGACGGCGCGATCCTCGGCCCGCATCACGGGCACCTGGGTCCGCTCGCCGCCCTGATCGTCGCCTGGGCCGTGGGTGACGATTTCCCGAGCAAGGAGCCAGTGCTGTTCGTCCTGGCGGTCGTCGGCGCGTGGTTCGCGTTCATGTTCATCTGGCCGTTCTACCCTGAGACCGGCGCCGTAATCGCGCACGTCGGCCTGCTCGGGGCGCTCGGGGCCGTGCTGCTGCTTCCGTTCTGGGAGTCGTACTCCTGGCTCGGATGGCGCGGCGCCGCACTCCTGGCGGTCCTGGTCGGCCTCGACGACGTTATGAGCCACGCCTGGGGAGTCTGGACTCCGCTCGACTGGATCTGGACCGAGTTCCTGGTCGGGGTGGTCGCCTGACCATGCGTTCTGAACCGATTCGGGAGCTGGTGGCTGGTGTCGTTCTGATCTCGTTCGTCGTGACGTACCTCGCGATGGAGTGGACCGGTCGGGAGCCTGACTCCGTGCTGCTTCTGGGCGCTGTAGCAATCGCTGTCGGCGCTGGCTACTACCTCTGGCCCGACGGCATGGACCAGGGCGTCGACGCCGCGCAGGAGTTCCAGGGCGGGGCCCAGGAGCCCGAGGAGAAGAGCGAGGGTGAGGCATGAAGTGGAACGACCAGCTCCCAGAGGACTGGGAGGACGCCCCTGACGACCCTCCTCACGAGGAACCCCAGCCGGTCAAGCTCGAGAAGCTCCATTCCGGGTGGGTGGTCCGCCCCGTGGACGCCGGCGCCGGCGCCTCGAGCGTCGCGGTCTACTCGACGGTCTCGATCAACGCCGAGCCGGCGCAGTAACCCCGCGCACACCCTTCTTCTGACGCGACTCCACGGGGTAGCGTGCAGATGTAATCAACCGGACCGATGTATGCACCCGTTCGTACATACGGGGGTGGTGAGTGTGCATAGATCGAGGCGCACCTGGAGCGCGATCTCTTCGTCGACGAAGAGCGTCCGAGGGGGGATTGATAAGTGAACGCCGGTCCAGTGACTCCCTGAGCACGGGAAATCACCCCCCGTGTGGACAACCGCTTATAATGACTGACCGAACCACCCTGCGTCTGAGCGACGAGAGGCTCCGGCTGCTGGAACAGGCGAGCGAGATCGTGGCCGACGGCCCGACCGACGACCCGCCCCGGAGCGACGTGATCGACGCGGCGCTGACCCATCTCATCGAGAGCCAGGAGAACCTCGAGGACGTCCGCGACCGCTACCCGCCCCAGGAGGTGAAGGACTGCTGCAACACCTCGGTCCTCGGGCTGCGCTACCGAACGAGCATCGAGAGCCGCTGGCGCTGAAACCAGTTTCTGCAGCACCTTCCTCGGCACGCAACCCCTGGGGTAGACGTGTCCAGAACCATGCTCCAGAGGGACGCATCCGATAAACCGCATCTTACTATACCCAATCTGCGCGTAACCGGGCAGCAGCGGAACCGACAGAAGGCGCCCGTGTTCGCCTACCGAATACGTCACCGAACACGTAGGCGAACACGGACCCCGGTAATCAAGTGTTCGGCCACCGAACACGCGACCGAACACATGGAGCAAGTCAGCGTCCGGATGCCCGAGTCGATGCGCGAGCGCCTCGAGGAGGAGGCCGAGGAACGAGAGATGGGGCTGGCGGAGTACATCCGGCACCAGCTACGCCAGGGAGACGACCTGGACGACCGCCTCGACGAACTCGAGCAGCGCCTGGAGCGCCTCGAGGACCGCACCGAGGCCGACGAGCAGCCCTTTCGAGTGGCTGCGCCCGACCGGTCGGAGCAGGAAGCTGGTGGAGCTGGTCGAGAGCGAGCACCAGCGGAGGCTGAGGGAGATCGGGACGGCGCCGGTGGAGAAGAGCGAGCGCCAGCTGCAGATCAAGATCGAGGACGGGACAGTCGAGACGGCGGAGGCCACCCTGCGGACCCACCCGAGTCAATAGAGGAGGCGCTGGAGGGCTGGCCGGGTCACGGGAAGGAGAACCGCGAGCGCCGGCACGAGGTGGGCACGAGAGCCGTCCAGTGGCTCCGGGAGCGTGACGCCCCGGCCTCGGGCGGCGACTTCAAGGAAGCCCTCTACGACGACCTCACGGTCCCTGCTCAGTCACCGGACACCTGGTGGCGGAAGAGCGTGCGCCCGGCCGTGCAGCGCTGCGTCGACGCGGGCCTGGTAGAGTATCGAGAGGGTCACCACGACTACCGCTGGACCGGTTCGAGCGCTTGATATGGACGCCCTACCCGGGTAACGGAACAGAGGGAACGGTTCGGAACCTGCCGGAGTATCTTTAAGTCACATCGGGTCCCAGGATAGCGTAGCTACTCGGGGCCTCGGTTCCGGTCTGACGCAAAAGGCCGGGACGGTGTTTCCAGCACCGCCCCGATTGGCTGGCCAGGAAGCCGTGAAAGCCGGCGGTGGAGCCGACTGTGATAGCCACATATGCCTACATCGCGGGAGAGCATAAATCCCGCGGCAAGTTGTCCGCTCGCGGTATCAGAAGGGTGTCCCTTCGTTATCCATCAGTCTCCTCTTCGGAACGGTCCAGTTTCTCCTGGATAGCGTCGCGAATCCAGGCACTACGAGAGTCTCCGTACTCTAGTAGAGAGTCGATTTCTTCGACAGTCTCCTCTTCTATCGAGATGCCGATCTCCGTCTTTGCCATGTTGCAACACTGTTGGCCCAATAGGCTAATAGCCTTGGAGATAAGGGACTGCAGTCTGTCGATTAGGGGATTAAGAACCCTCTATGCCTGTTTATCTGTAAAGTATACAGTCTGGCTAACTATTAAGTCAATAGGGCTGATAGGCTGCAGTCGTAGTATGGGAACAGTAAGCGTCCACCTTCCCGACGACCTCGAGGAAGAATTAGACAGCTTCCTCGAATACGGTGACTCCCGCTCAGCATTCGTATCTGAGGCTATCCGGGCCGAACTGGACCGTCGGAAGGAAAACCAGACGGAGGAACAGAGCGATGACTGACGGCTACAACAAACCGAACTCGACGACGTTCCACGTGGCACAGCGTTGCTCGGGGACGATGTTCCACGCGATTCACGGAATCAGCTCCCAAGCCGCGCAGAATCGCGGTCTGTCCCCCTGCCGGTCGTGCTGCGGCGGTGAGTGGCCGCATGAGGAGGAACAGAACGATGACTGAGCCAGATCAGGCGACGTTCGACAGCAAGCCCACGCGCCTGGACGAGATTGAGGCGACCGAGCCCGTCGACGAGCGCGGGGCGCGCAGCGTGCTGGTCTCGAGCTCGTCGAGCCGCGCGATCTACCACAAGCAAGATCCGCACAATCCTGGCGCGCCCCGCTGCGGCCAGGAACTGAGCGCGGATCACACCGAGTGGGTCTCGAAACCGAAGGGCGCCATGCAGCGCTCGAGCGTGGACGCCTGCCCTGATTGTTACCCGGGTGATACTGATGACTGATTCCACTTTTTCGAGCGCCCCCCACCCGCATCCGGGTGGTTACACTTTCACTAAGGGTTTGGCGAGAGCCTTTTACCCCCCGGAAACAACCGAACGTCGAACGGAGCGTCAGACTCCCTTCACGACCCTCCGGGCAGACCGCCTCTCTCTGGTCAGGGATGGGGACGGTCTACCCGCTCGGTCGTGGTCTGGCGCACCGGCCCCAACCGGCGGCAAATCCGGTGACGGAACCGAGATGCACTGCCAGCGAGACAGCGATCAATCACGGCCAAGCGAGGTGCGCCAGACGTGAGTACCCAAAACCGAGACGCCAAAGAATCTACCGAGTCCAGCGGAAATAGTCGCGCACAGGACGGTTCAAACACCCGAAATACCCGTTCCCTGCCTCAGCAGTCACTACAGAGTCTCGCAGACCCACGGGAGCGGGTCGCTCTGGCCCTTCTGTACGAGGTAGGGTGGTCCTACGGCGAACTGGCGATGACGTTTCAGGTCAGCGAGAGTTCCATTTCTGACTACCTGGGCCGTTCGTCGACTGTGCTCTACTGCGGCGGGGAGAAGTTCCATCGACTGCTCAACCCCGACGGGGAGGGCAACTATCCCCGCTGCCGCCCTGCAGAGGGCGAGTACAAGCGCGTTCCTCGCGAGTTCCTGGAGACGATCCTCGGCCTCGAGGAGTGCGCGAACTGCTGGGAACGGAGGGTCCGGCCATGAAGCAGGCCGAGGAACTCCCCCGCAGAAACGCTCTCAACCTCACCACCCCCGAGCAGCGCGAGGCGTTCGCGCACGCAGAGGCAGCCGCTCGCGACGAGGTAGGGGAGAGCGTCACCGTCGGAGAGATTGTCCAGGAACTGAGCAGCGCCTACACGGGCTGCTACAGCTGGGAGAGCGAGGCCGAAGCATGAACTGGACCAGCCACGACGCCGGCCAGTCGAACCAAAAGACCGCCGTCGAGTCCATCGACGGCCTCGAGGCGGTCCCGGACGAGGAACTCGAGTGGTGCGACGCACGGACGGTCACCGCGATCTACCCGGAGGCCGTCGACATCGACGGCGCCGGCCAGGTGCCCGCGGACGTCCCTGTCGAAATCAAGTCCTGCCAGCTGTGGTATCGCAACCAGCGGGGCCGGATCTACTTCCGACAGAAGCAGCACCAGCGCCTCGTCGACGCGAACGCTTGGTATCTCTTCGAGGTGTACCTGCCGACCGAGGGCTTCCCGGTGGTCGCGAAGATCTTCGTCCCGGCTGAGAAGGTGGACGAACTCCTCGGCGCCTGGACTCCCCGACCGGACCGGCACGGAGAGACCGGCTACCAGCAGCGAAGCTGGCGGCTCTTCATCGACCCGGAGGACGTCGACGAACGCTGCCCGAACTGCGACGAGCGCCTGTTTGACCCGACCAACCCCGTGCCCATCGGCTCCGAGGACTCCCACACGTGCAACGTGAGTTGCGCGATGGGAGCGCTCATCGCTGACGAGGCGGTCGACCGCCCCACCGACTCGGACTCCGAAAGCGCCGTGGAGGTGTTCGACGGCCCATGAGTGCCGCAACCCCGCCCGCCGACCCGGCTGATCTGGGCGCTACCCCTGGGGATTGTCCGGCCTGCGACCGGGACACTGAGGACCTCGAGGACGTCCCCGGCTACGACGACCCTGTTTGCGGCCAGTGCGCTCGCGAGATCGCTGCTCGAACCGGAGGGTTCCACGGATGAGCACGCAGACGCCGGAACGGAACCACCTCGTCGTGGACTACTCGACCCCGAGACAGCCCGGAGTTCGACTCCACACCGACCGATGTTTCTGCGGCGCCGTTCGGGGCGTGGACTACGAGCGCTATCCGCTCCACCTCGAGGAGCACGAGCCGGAGGATCTGGGCCTGACTCGAGGCACCGCGCCCTCTGGAGGTGAGTACGGTGAGTAACGCGCTCGACGTGTTCAGCGCCGTCTTCGAGGGCGCCCTCCGGTTCGCACGGAACGAGCCTCCCGCCGATTTCACAGCTGACCAGCGCCGCCGCTGGGAGGCTGCGGAGGAGGTGACTGACGGGGTTTGCTCCCAGCTGTTCTACTCGACCGTGCTCGTTCGCCCGCGAGCGTCTCACGCGCTCTTCGAGGGCCACGAGGACGCGCTGGCGCTGGAGCGTGAGGTGGTTCTCGGTGACTGAGAGAGACTGCCGTCACTGCGGCGAGACCACCGACCTCGAGGACACCCACTGGATCGTTGGCTGGGGCCATCTCTGCCCCGACTGCGACGAGCGAGCGACCGTCCGTAAAGGCACGAGAGCAGCGAAACCGGAGGTATCAGTGAGGCCCCGGGAAACATGAAACGGGGCCTCCGGCTGACCGAAAAGGACTCGGGGAACTCCCCCGACCTCGCTCAGCCGCCGTCGTCTCCGATCAAGCTCTGGCGCTCTCTCGTCGAGGAGACTGACGGCGACCTCGCGCTGGCCGCGCTCGAGGCCGCGGTGGACGTCCTCGAGGACGCCGACCAGGACGCCTACGCCCCGGAGGTACTGCTCGAGCAGGGCGTCACCGCCCTCAACGGCAGCCTGGCGAAGGTGCTGACCGAGACAGCGAAGCACGGCGGCTGGGAGCAGGTCAGCCGCCTGCACCAGCTTCTCATCGACCTCCCGACCGACGACCCGACCGGCGGCCTGGACGACGTTCGCGACGGCGTGCTTAAGCTGCTCCACGTCGTCGACGACGAACCGGAGCGTCTTCCCAGCCTCACCATCGGCCTGCCGGTGGACTGGTGGGAGATCGAGGCCGAGCAGCGCCGGCGTTGGCTCTCTTTCGCCGCCGACGTCGGCGCCGTGATCCCGCTGGAGATAGCCGCCGGCCCGATTGACCGACATCGCCTCGAGGCCGACCACGCCGACGTTCTCCCCAGCGGTGCTGTGAACGACCGGCGGAATCGACCACCCTCACGCGCCCGCGCACGTGCGAGCCTCGCAGAGCGAGTAGACCAGAGCCCGGCCTGGGCAGTCATGCGCGTGCTCGCGAGGACTGGCGCCGAGCGTGTGCCCCTCCAGAGGCTCTACACCGATACGCTCCTCTCTGACGTGTCTGAGTCAGCAGTCCGACACCGCGTTGCCAAGCTGGCCGACCTCGAGCTGGTTCAGCGCCTGGACGTCGACGGAGATCGTCACGTCGCTCTCACTCCCGCCGGGAGTGCGGCCCTCGAGCTTGCTGACGGTGCGGATAGGATTCTGAATCCACACCAATCAGAGTCTGACGATGGTGATTCGGGGTCTTCCGCGGTTTCTGAAAATGACCCCGTGAACAACCCCCCAAACCGCTCCGCTAGAACCGTGGACGCCTACGCGAGCACGGGCCACCCCCCCCGGCCTGACGGTGAGGAGGAGATCTCCTCGGACTCGGAGGCCGCTAGAGATGCCACCCCAGCAGCCTCGACCCGGTGGCTCCCGCTGCACCGGCACCACGCCGCCGCTGCTGCCGCCGAGACGGGCCAGGTCGCCCTGGACGACGTTCGGGACGGCTCGATGCAGGACCGCGCCTCACCCGGCGACGTGGCCGTCTCCACCGACCAGCAGCGGAAGGAAGTGGTCGTCTCCCTCGAGTTCTCCTCGACCATCGCGAGGACCGCAACGCGGCTGGCTGCTGCTCTCGCCTCAGACCGCATTCTGGGCCGCGTCCTCACCGACGAGCGCCTCCAGGACCGCCTCGAGGGACTCGCGAACGGCAACCTGCCGGTGCTGCGGCTGGCCCGCCAACTGGGCTGGCTGCCGGACGACGGTGTGAATCCCGTCGCTGTCCGCCAGCGGCTCTCTGCCGCCCGGAACCAACTGCTCTCGGACCTCAAGGACGTGGGAACCGGGGAGGAGTTCGACGGGGAGCTGGCGAGCGACGTTGTTC
>SDGW01000886.1_pt1 | contig 12401 bp, 11 predicted proteins | sample 2873831 | NCBI WGS metagenome assembly SDGW01 (sample SAMN08132700, study PRJNA421101) | hypersaline lake metagenome | isolation source: celular fraction 0.22 microns magnesium sulfate-rich crust from ephemeral... | place: Spain: Penahueca Lagoon, Toledo | collected 2011-07
GAAGGCGACTGTCCGATCAGGAACGACCGGCGTCGCGACGCCGGCCAGTCACTCGTCGTTCGGTGCGCGAAGCGTCAGCACCGGCCGATCCGACAGGCGAACGACGTGCTCGGTGACGCTGCCGAGCAGATATCGCTCCAGGCCGGTCCGGCCGTGGGTCCCCATCACGATCAGGTCCACGTCGCGGTCGTCGGCGAAGTCGACGATCCCACGGGCCGGCGTCCCGCTGAGCACCGACGCCTCGGTCGATCGCAGGTCGGCCGCCTCGGCGCGGCGGATCACGTCGTCGACGGCTTCCCGCCCGGAATCCTCCAGTGCTTCGAGGAGGACGGCGCTCTCGGCGGTCCCCCACAGGGGAGTGAGATCGACGACGTGGACGCCGTGCAACGCCGCGTCGGTCGCCTCGCAGAGGGCGATCCCGTGGTCGGCCGCGGCGTCGGCTCCCTCACTCCCGTCGGTCGGGACGAGCACCGAATCGAAGGCCGGATCGAGGCTCGCGTCGTCAGATACGGTGAGGACGGGAACGGGCGCGGCGCGCAGCGTCCGCTCGGCGACGCTTCCGAGCGCGATGCGGTCCAGGCCGGTCCGACCGTGGGTCCCCATCACGATCAGGTCGGCGTCGTGGTCGACGGCGTCGTCGACGATCGCCCGGTGAACGGGGTCGGTCGTCTCCACGACGTCCGTCGATACGGACACCCCGCGATCGGCCGCCCGTTCGGTGATCGACTCCAGGATCGGGGCCGCGAGTTCGGCGATTCGACTGCTGGTCTCGCCAGCGACCTCGTCCGAGACCTCCGCGAACCCGGCGACGTTGATCGCCCTGAGCGACGCGTCGAAGCGATCGGCGAGCGCCAGCGCCGCCTCGACCGCCGCGTTCGCGGGTTCGCTGCCGTCTGTGGGTACCAGAATGGTGTCGTACATGGTGTCTCCGTCTGCGACTACGATCGGGGGCAATGTCAATCCGCGTGAGTGTTCTCACTGCGCCGGAACGTCATCGGACTCATTCCCAGACGGCGAGCAGTCGTTCGTTCGTTTCACGCCCGGGAACAGGCCGCGAGCGGTGAGCTCCCGGACGTCGAGCTCGTACCAGTCAGTTTCGTACGCCGAGATCGGCTTGTTGAAGGCCTCGAGTGCGGTTTCCTCGCCGACGCCGGAGAACGGCGCCGCGGCCTCGGTCAGGTCGCCGTCGGGGATCCGACGGATCGGGCCCGTGGCGACCCCGCTCTTCCAGTCGTGGCGTTTGCGCAACTCGAAGGCCGTGAGACTGGCGAGGTCGGTCACGGCGACGAACTCCCGTTTTCGGCTGTTCCCGCCCGTGAGAAACCGGAAGACGCAGCGACCGCCGGAGTCGTCGTACGCGAACGCGACGGGGGATCGTGTAGGCCCGTCCGTCCCTCGCGAATCCCAGCACGCCGAACCCGCGGTCTCTCAGGAACGCCTCGGTCTCGTAGTCGCCGAGCTCCGGGCCGGTCCCGAGAGACGCGGTATCGAGCACCAGTAAGGTGGCAAAGAAACCACTGCGGTGCTCTCCTCACCGTGTACGCACAGACTGACACCTGCGATCCACTGTAGCCACCCGCGTCACTGATCACGGCGGGTCGGCGACAAGTGACAATCAGATTGAAGTCTCACCCGGGTGATTGCCGAGTATGGACTTCGACGAGTTCACCGGCCAGGTCCAGCACCGCCTCGAACTGGCCGACACGGGCGAAGCAGTGCGGGCGATCCGCGCGACGCTCTCGACGCTGGGTCAGCGGATCCCCGAAGGGAACGCGGAGGATCTCGCGGCGTCGCTACCGATGGAGATCAAGTGGTACCCGACCGGCGCGGTCGGCGAGCACGGACAGCGGTTCGACTGGCCGGCGTTCGTCGAGCGCGTGAGCGAGATCGAGAACGTCGACCGGCCGGAGGCGGCCTACCACGCCCGCGTCGTCGTGGACCTCGTGGCCTCCGTCGTCCCGGAGTCGGACTTCCAGCAGCTCCGCGACCAGCTCCCGGAGAGTGACGACGACGAGGGCTGGGGGAACCTCTTCGAGGTCGTCGACGCGGGCGGTTGGCAGGAGTCCGACGTGGGTCCGGCCGGAAACGACCAGTCGTCCGATTAGGTCCGCCAGCGGCTCATCGTGACTCCTTTCGATACGCGCCCCAGCGCGAACCCGACGAGGCGGCGGCGTCAGGCAGTACCGTCGCCCGCGGGATCCGCGACGGGTTGAGTCGGACCGCAGTCACTCCGAGTAGCCTTCCTGCAGGAACGCTCCTTCGGTCTCGTACATGGAGACCAGCGTCTCGATGAACTCCTCGCAGGTCTCGCCCTCCTCGCGGTGGCTGTCCAGGCGCTCTTTGAGATCGTCGTCGATTTCGATGGTGTGGCTCATGGCGTTCGTGCGTACCGAAGCGTTCCATAGTGATAAATGAGGTGTCACTTCCTGGGTCCGGGAACGGGTTCGGACGCTTCTCTACTTCGCCCGCGAAGACGACACGTGAGAGGTGTACTATCACTCGTCCACTACGCCGACGTCGTCGCTGCAGTCGCGACGACTCTCTGAGGGGTGTACTCGCCGAGTCGCATCCATCGAACGACATCTGTTCTCGGGGAGCAGGAATCGACGGCCGATTTATCTTCAGTCTCGCTGTAGTATCACGTGTGATGACACTGCACGAACTCGAGGGGTTCGGCGTATCCCGGATGACCGACGGGGAGATGCGGGACTTCCTGACGAGCCAGGGGGTCGGCGTGCTCGGGCTCCCGGCGGACGGCGAACCGTACGTGGTCCCGATGTCGTTCGGGTTCGACGGCGAGGACTCGCTGTACTTCACGTTCGTCACGACCGACGGGAGCCGGAAGGAGCGCCTCAGCGAGCGCGGCGACGACGCGGCGTTCCTGGTGTTCGACGCGCCGTCGCGGTTCATGTGGGAGAGCGTCCTCCTCTCCGGCGCGGTCTCGCCCGTCCCGGAGTCGGAGTGGGACGACCTCGGGGACGCGCTCGGGAACGCTTGGCGCCCGGAACTGTTCGAACAGAACGACCTTGCGGCGGACGTGGCGGTCTACCGCTTCCGGATCGCGGACCGCGTCGGGTACAAACAGAACGGACTGCCGCCGGGGTTCGAGCCGGTGCAGTCGGGGGAATCGACGTGACGTCGACGCTCGCCGGCCCGCCGTCCGAGCGCTTGGCCGTTTCCCGACTAGAGACTTATGAGCGCTCCACTGGACCTGTCAACCATGACGGAAGATAGCCCCATCGAGATGGACGAGGAAGAGCGCGACGAGTTTCTCGGGAACGGCGGGACCGGCGTGCTCTCGCTGTCGACGTCGGACGATGACCCGCCACACGCGGTGCCGGTGTCCTACGGGTACGACCCGACGGAGTCGACGTTCTACTTCCGGCTTGCCGCCGGGGAGTCGAAGGGCGACCTCGACGGTCGCCCCGTCGCCTTCGTCGTCCACGGCGACGGCGACGACCGCTGGCGGAGCGTCGTCGCGCGAGGACACCTGGAAGACGTTGACAACGAGGACATCGCCACGGAGACGCTGGACGGCCTCGATCACGTGGACATCCCGCTCGTCGACATCTTCCACGCACCGACTCGCGAGGTCGACTTCGAGTTCCACCGGCTCGTGCCCGACGAACTGACCGCTCGGATCGAGTCCGAGACCAGGCGGGAGTGAGGAGCGCGGATCGATCGGTACGAGGCGGCTACAGGGCCACCGCGACGACGATACCGACTACCGAAACGGCGACGAGGGCGACCGTGACGAGGCGGGCGTGCCGTCGAGTGCCGATGAGCCACGCGAGCCCGGCCTTCGTCACAGTGTTCGCGATGGCTCCGACGACGATGCCCGTCGTCGCGACCTGTCGGGAGACCTCCCCCTCTGCGGCCAGGCGGCTTAGCGTGATCGTGATCGCGTCGACGTCCGCGAGCCCGGAGACGAACGCCGTCGCGTACACGCCCGACGCGCCCAGTCGCGCGTGAGCGGTCTCGGAGACCAGCAGAACCGCCGCGAACACGACGCCGAAGAACAGCGCCGGCCGCAACTGGAACGGGTTCTCGACGTCCGCGTCCAGGTCCGACTCCGCGGTCGCTCGCCAGTAGAGGACGGCGGCGGCGACGGCACCGAAGACGGTCATGGCTCCGAGTGGAAGGGCGACGGACGGCAGGAGCGCCCGGTTGACCACGGCCACCTCGACGAGCGCACGGGGGAACATGACGGCAGACGCGATCACGGTCGAGAAGGCGCAGATTCGAAAGAGCGCCGGCGCCTCGCTCGTCCGCTCGGCCATCGACACCGTCGTCGCGGTGGAGGAGACGAACCCGCCGAGCGCGCCCGTCACTGCGATCCCCCGTTCGGTGCCGATCACCCGACACAGGACGTACCCGGCGAAGCTCAGACCGGTGACGAAGACGACCATGAGCCAGACGAACTGCGGGTTGAGGCCGAACAGGGCGTCGAGTTCTCGATCGGGTAGCAGCGGGTAGACGACCAGGACGACGAGGATGAACTTGACCGACGCCCGGCGTTCCTGCTCGTCGATCCCCTCGGCGAACTCGTGGATCGCTCCCTTCGCGGAGAGGAGGGCCGTGACGACCCCGCCCACGACGACCGCCACTACGACGCCGCGGTCCGAGTGCATCGTCATCGCCCCGAGCACGACGGTGAGCAGCGCGGCGGTCAGCGTCGTGAGTCCGACGTCGCGCTCGATCCACGCCCTCGCCCCGTAGGCCACGGTGAGCGCGAGTGCGATGGCGGCCAGTACGACGGGGAGCATCGCCGGAAAGAACGCCTGCACCAGCGCACCGAGGGTCGCGAACAGCGGGAACGTGCGACTCCCCGCGATCGATCCGGCCGACTCGGCCCGTTCCCGCTCGAGGCCGACGAGGGCGCCGATCCCGAAGGCGATTCCGACGCGGACCACGACGCGATAGAGCGGGTCAGTGACCGGGTCGACCATCCACGGGAACGTCACGTGCCCGTGTCGTCAAACTTCTGGGACCCACCCTCGGCCCACGGCCGCCCGTTCCCGGTAAGCGAGTCCATCTCCGTGGAACGGTCGCCGTTCTCCGACGTTTGACTCGCCTTTCGATAACGGTCGCACGCGTGTCAGGATCGTTCGGGAAACCGGACGACGGCGCGACTGGCATCGTCGTCGCCACGAACTCCGGGAATCTCGCGAGCGTAACGTTCCGTCCGCGTCGGGTAGGATGCTCTCCATACGCCGATCACACCCGGGATGTATCGGGTCGTACGGGCGACTCCCGCTACCGATCGGTAGACGGTAATCACGGGCGGAGACTCCGTCTATCGACCGCAAGAGCGCCGAACGGTGAAGGACGTAGCCAGGGCGGCCCGGAACCGTCAGAGCGACCGGGACAGCTCGTCCCTGTCGACCCGCGCGCGGAAGTCGACCGCGTAGGCGCCCTCGGGCCCGACGACGAGCGGGTTGACGTCCAGTTCGGTGATCGCCGGGAAGTCGGTCACCAGCTGCGACACCCGCTGGATCGTCTCGACGACGGCGTCGAGGTCGGCGGGGCGACGACCGCGCGCCCCGCGTAGCATCGGTGCGGCGTGGATCTCCGCCGTCATCTCGCGGGCTTCGCGCTCGCTGACCGGGGCGGTACGGAAGGCCGTGTCCTCGTAGATCTGGACGAAGATCCCGCCCAGCCCGAACATGAGGAGGTGACCGAACTGGGAATCCCGGGTCGCACCGACGATGGTCTCGGTGCTGTCCGCGAGGTCGACGAACTCCTCGACCCGGACGCCGAGGACCGTCGCGTCGGGATCGTGATCGGTCGCCCGATCCCGGATCGCCCGGAAGGCGTCGGCGGCGTCCGCCGGCGCGACGTCGACTTTCACCCCGCCGACGTCGGACTTGTGGAGGAGGTCCGGACTGGCGATCTTCAGGGCGACCGGACCGCCGATCTCCCCGGCGATGGCCGCCGCGTCCTCGGGGCTCTCGGCGAGGGCGCCGTCCGGAACGGGGACGCCATAGGCGTCCAGCAGGTCCGTCGCCTCGACGCTGAGCCGGTCGACGCCGCGTTCGAGCGCCTGCGACAGTATCTCGCTGGCTCGGTCGCGGTCCACGTCGAATTCGGTCGGAGACGCGTACTCGCGCCCCCGCACGTCGCGGTAGTCGGCGAGCGCCTCGAGGCTCGGGACCGCCCTGGCCGGGTCGAAGTAGTTCGGAATGCCGTAGGCCTTCAGCTCGTCGGCCGCTCGATCCGCTTCGTCGCCGCCCATCAGACAGGCGACGACGGGCTTGCCGTGGCGCTCGTGGCAGTCGCCGATGACGCCGGCCAGCTCCTCGAACTCGAACAGCGCCGTCGGGACCGAGAGGACGACGGCGCCGGCCACCTCGTCGGCGCCGAGGACGGCGTCGAGCGCCCGCCGGAACCGATCGACGTCAGCGTCGCCGACGATGTCAAGCGGGTTCGTCGCGTCGCCCTCCGCCGGGAGCAGGTCATCGAGTTCGTCGACGACGTTCGCGCCGAACTCCGCCATCGTCAGTCGCGTATCGCCGATGGCGTCGGCCGCCAGGACGCCGGGGCCACCGCCGTTCGTCACCACGGCGACCTCGTCGCCCGCCGGCAGGGGCTGGCCCGCGAGCACGTTGCCGAACTCGAACACCTCCTGGATGTCCGTCGCCCGGAGTACGCCCGCCTGCTGGAACCCCGCGTCGTACGCCCGGTCCCGCCCCGCGATCGAACCGGTGTGGGACGCGGCGGCCTCGGCGCCCGCTTCCGTCCGCCCGGACTTGATGACTACTATCGGGGTGTCGCTCGTCACCTCGCGCGCGGTCTCGATGAACTCCCGCCCGTCCTCGACGTCCTCGAGGTACGCGAGGATCACGTCCGTGTCGGGGTCGTCGCCCCACTCCGCGACGAAGTCCACCTCGTCGAGGACGGCCTCGTTGCCGAGCGAGACGACGTCGTTGAATCCGACGTCGTGCTGGGCGGCCCACCCAAGAACCGCGGCGATGAACGCGCCCGACTGGCTCATCAGCGAGATCGATCCCTCGGGCGGTTTGCCCTGGATGAACGTCGCGTCCAGTCCCGTCTTCGTGTTGATGACGCCCACGCAGTTCGGCCCGACGAGGTCGAGGTCGTACTCCTCGGCGACGGCGACCAGCTCGCGCTCTCGCTGGGCTCCCTCGTCGTCGGTCTCGCTGAAGCCCGCGGTGACGACGACGACGCTGCCGATGCCCGCCTCACCGATATCGCGGACGACGTCGACGACGACCGCGGCCGGGACGGCCACGACGGCCAGATCGACCGACGCGACGTCCGGAACGGCCCCCACTTCGGGGTAGCACTGCGTCCCCAGGACGCTCTCGCGGTTGGGGTTGATCGGGATCACCTCCCCCTCGAAGGTCGACAGGTTCTCCAGCAACGCGCGACCGACCGACCCCGCCTCGTCGGACGCGCCGACGACGGCGACGCGTTCGGGTTCGAGCAGCCTCGAGAGGTCCATCACAGTCGCCCCCTCTTGCCCGAGAAGGCCTCCGTCTGAGTGGTGCACGCTCGCGGTACGTCTGTCGACCCGGATCGAGCGGGCAGGATCACTACCATTACACTCCAGTATACCTCAATGAGTTGAAATAGCTTGTGCGCAGCGACAGTGACTCGGTTGCTCATCGAGGGGCCGTCCACCGCGCGTAGAGATGTAAAGTATGACAACGCGGCTAACAGTGGAAAAGAAACCATCGGCTATCCCGCACTTGTCCGTGAACAGCGGGTAATTTAGTCGGTACGGCGGCACGTATTTTTAAGTTCCGAGCGGGTGTCGATCAAGTCATGGCAGTCGGACAACTGATCACTGCGGCAGTGATGGCGGCGCTCGTGGCCACCGTCATCTTCGCCTTGCTCCGGGTCGAGGACTGGCGGTCGTACGCGCCGACGGCCGGCGGCGGCTACGACGAGTCCGGCGTCGCGGAACGGCGAGAGAAACCGGGCGGACTGACTCGCTGGCTGACGACCGTCGACCACAAGGACATCGGCATCCTGTACGGCGTCTACGGCGTCATCACCTTCGCCGTGGGCGGGATCATGGCGTTCCTGATCCGCCTCCAGTTGATCGTACCGGGCGGCGCCATCGTCGGCACCAACCTCTACAACGCGCTGCTGACCAGCCACGGGATCACGATGCTGTTACTCTTCGGGACCCCGATCATCGCCGCCTTCGGGAACTACTTCGTGCCGCTGCTGATTGGGGCCGACGACATGGCGTTCCCGCGGATCAACGCCATCGCCTTCTGGTTGCTGCCGCCGGCGGCGCTGATGGTCTGGGCCGGCTTCCTCGTCCCTGGTATCGACCCGGCACAGACGAGCTGGACGATGTACACGCCGCTGTCGGTCGAACAGCCGCACTTCGGTGCGGACCTGATGTTCCTCGGCCTGCACCTCTCGGGGGTCGCCACGACCATGGGCGCGATCAACTTCATCGCGACCATCTTCACCGAGCGCGGCGCCGAGGTGTCCTGGGCGAACCTGGACATCTTCTCGTGGACCATCCTCACCCAGTCCGGCATCATCCTCTTCGCGTTCCCGCTGCTGGGCAGCGCACTGGTCATGCTGTTGCTCGACCGGAACGTCGGGACGACGTTCTTCGCAACCGAGGGCGGGGGTCCGCTGCTGTGGCAGCACCTGTTCTGGTTCTTCGGCCACCCCGAGGTGTACATCCTCGTGTTGCCGCCGATGGGGCTGGTCAGCTACATCTTGCCTCGCTTCGCCGGTCGTGAACTGTTCGGCTTCAAGTTCGTCGTCTACTCGACGCTGGCCATCGGCGTCCTCTCCTTTGGCGTCTGGGCTCACCACATGTTCGCGACCGGTATGGACCCGCGTCTGCGTCTGAGTTTCATGACGGTCTCGCTGGCCATCGCCGTCCCCAGCGCGGTCAAGACGTTCAACTGGATCACGACGATGTGGCAGGGTCGACTGCGGCTGACCGCGCCGATGCTGTTTTGTATCGGCTTCATCTCGAACTTCATCATCGGCGGGGTCACCGGCGTCTTCCTCGCCTCCGTCCCCGTCGATCTGGTCGTTCACGACACCTACTACGTCGTCGGCCACTTCCACTACATCGTGATGGGTGCCATCGGCTTCGCCGTCTTCGCCGGTATCTACTACTGGTTCCCGCTCTACACCAAGCGGATGTACCAGCGCACGCTCGCGAAGTGGCACTTCTGGCTGTCGATGATCGGCACCAACGTCACGTTCTTCGCGATGCTCCTGCTCGGCTACCTCGGCATGCCGCGCCGGTACGCCACCTACGAACTCAGCGGCGCGCTCGCGCCGTTCGGACAGATCACGTTCTGGCACCAGATCGCCTCGGTGGGTGCCCTCCTGCTGCTCGTGGGGCAGGTCATCTTCGTCTGGAACGTCGTGACCTCCTGGCTCGAGGGGCGGCGCGTCCGGGACAGCGACCCGTGGAACCTCGAGCGCGACGACATGTTCGGCCGCGACTTCGCCTGGTTCGAGCGCCAGTTCGGGGACACACTCGCCACCGATGGCGGCGAGAGTGGGGACGACGCGTCGCCAGACGACGCTGACGGACGCCGGTGACGGGCGCGCCCGCTGTCGCGGTGCGCGACTGCCGGCGTCGGTCGACCGCCGGAGTCCAGCGGCGCGCGCCATGCGTCCGTTACAACGACGCACGTAACTCGCAGCGTTCGAGCGTGAACCGTTATCTCCCCGCGAGCGGTACGTCGAGAGCATGCGAGCGACTGATTCGGCGAGCGTCACGCGCCGCGGCTTCCTCCTCACGGCCGGCGGGGCGACCGCCGCGGCCGCGTCGAGCCGGGCGAGCGCCCAGGAGGATGTCGTCATCGACATGACCGACGAGCTCGTGTTCGACCCGGACTCGACCACCGTGGCGCCCGGAACGACGGTCGTGTGGGAGAACGTGGGCGACATCGGCCACTCCGTGACCGCCTACGAGGAGGAGATCCCCGACGACGCCGAGTACTTCGCGTCCGGCGGCTTCGAGGACGAGCAGTCGGCCCGCGACGCGTATCCGGAGGGGGACGTCCCCGGTGGGGAGAGCTTCGAGCACACCTTCGAGGTCGAGGGCACCTACGGGTACTTCTGCGTCCCGCACGAGAGTGCCGGAATGGTCGCCGAGCTCACGGTCTCCGCCGACGGCGAGGGCGGCGACGGGGACGACGAGGGCGGTGGCGCCGGTGACGACGTCGTCCCAGAGATGCCGGGGGTCGTCAGGACCGCCGTCGTCGCGCTCGTCGTCGCGATGGTCGTCGTCGTCGCACTGGGCTACTTCTTCCTGAAGTACGGCGGCGACTACGGCCCGGAGTGACGGCGACGCCATTCGCGGTCGGTACCGACTCGGTTTCCAGCCCGTCGCTCGTGTAGCGGGGCGTGACGGCGAGCGAAAGTCGGCTCGCGAGCGGGACTAGTACGCTAGGGCTCGCCCTCTTCGGAGCCGCGGACGTGCGAGCCCTGCCCGTCGGGCGGAACGTCGTCGAGCGTCGTCTGTCGGCCGCCAATCTGCGGCTCCCGCCGGCCGCGGTACCAGTCGCGCAGCCCCAGCGCGAGCGCGCCGAGGCCGAGCAGCAGCGCAAGCAGTTCGGCGAGACCGCCGAGGATCGGCACGGCGCCCAGGAGAGCGAACCCGACGAGGCCCACCACGAGCGCGATCCAGCGGTTGTCGACGTCGGCGAGTCCTAGCGCCCACTCGCCGACGGCGTACTGCCCGTAGACGGTGCCGATCCAGACGAGCAGCGCGAAGACGAGGGCGCCGACGACGGCCAGCGGGATACCGATTATCGTGATGGCGACGAGCACCAGCGCGACCGGCGCGGCGATCAGCGTCAGGAGCCCGACCCCGCCGGACGTCACCGTGTCGTCCGCGACGCGATCGGCGACGCTCGACGAGAACGCCGGGAAGGCGGCGAGCAGGACCGCGCCCAGCAGGAGGTTGACGAGGAGGCCGTAGAGCCTGACAAGCAGGGGCGGCACGGTGAAGAGCTCGCCCGTCCACCCGGCGTCGCCGACGACGTTCGCGTCCTGGACGACGCCGCCGGCCACGGTCGCGTTCTCGTCCCGATCGAAGGTCTCCGCGTCGTAGCGGAACTCGCCACCGACGTCCGCGTTCGGGCCGAGCACGATCGTCTCGGCACCGGCGCGGACGTCCCCGTCGACCTCGCCGTTCACCCGGACGAACCCGGCGCCGGCGTTCAGGTCGCCGCCGATCCGTCCCGTCTCGCTCAGTTCGACGTGTCCGCCGCCGACGTCGACGTCGCCGCCGACGGTGCCGTCGATCCGGACGGTGCCAGCGACCGCCTCGATCGACCCCTCAACGCTCCCGCCCTCGGCGACGTGGACGTTCCCGGCCGCGCCGGACACGTCGCCGGTCACCGTCCCGCGCACGACGATCGATCCAGCGACGCCCTCGACGCTGTCGTAGGTCTCGTCCGCCTCGACAACGACCGTGCCGCCGGCCCCCTCGAACGACTGCGCAGCGACGACGCCGGTACCGATCGACAGCAGGAGGACCGCGCTGACGGCGAGCGCGGCGAATTTCCGCCACGGGGAGGTAACAGGGCTCATTGCATCCCGTCGCTGACCGGAGCCACGCCCATAACCGTAGTTGCCAGTTCGTCTCACACGGGGGCGTCGACGTCCACGGGACGCGGACGGAGCGCACTGTCGTCGAAGCGGAAGGAGTCGACGACGCCCGGCGGCGAAAAACGCATCGGGGATGACTGTCAACCAGACAACTGGTATGTCGGAGAGTCCCTCGGGCAGTCGCGCAGCGGAATCGTGGCACGCAGCGTCGAGAGAGCGGGTCATCGAGGCGCTCGATACCAGCGAGGACGGCCTGTCCTCGGGGGCGGCGACGGACCGGCTCGAGCGGTACGGACCGAACGACGTCCGGGAGGGACAACGCACGTCGCGGGTCGAGTTGCTCGTCTCGCAGTTCCGCGATCCGCTCATCTACCTCCTCGTGGTGGCAGCGGCGCTCTCGCTGGCCGTCGGACTCGTCCCGGGCGGGCACTCGAACTACGCCGAGGCGGGCTTCATCGTCCTCATCATCTGCGTCAACGGCCTGTTCGGGTTCGTCCAGGACTACCAGGCGACCCGGTCGATCGAGGCGCTGCGCGAGATGGCGAGCCCGGACGCGACCGTCGTCCGGGACGGGCGGAAACGGTCTATCGAAGCCGAACAGGTAGTCCCGGGCGACGTCGTCGTGCTCGAACAGGGCGACGCGGTCCCGGCGGACGCCCGACTGCTGTCGGCCGAGGAACTGCGGACGAGCGAGTCCGCGCTGACAGGGGAGTCCACCCCCGTCGAGAAGTCGCCCGCTCCGGTCGAGGCGGACGCGCCGCTGGCCGAGCGGACGGACATGGTCTACATGAACACGACCGTCGTCAACGGGCGGGGCCGGGCCGTCG
>SDGW01000887.1_pt1 | contig 12394 bp, 10 predicted proteins | sample 2873831 | NCBI WGS metagenome assembly SDGW01 (sample SAMN08132700, study PRJNA421101) | hypersaline lake metagenome | isolation source: celular fraction 0.22 microns magnesium sulfate-rich crust from ephemeral... | place: Spain: Penahueca Lagoon, Toledo | collected 2011-07
CCGGCGTCGACCTCGCCGAGGCGTTCCAGGAGACCGACGTCGCGCTCGGCTTGCTGTACGGCGCGTTCGCGTTCATGGTCACCGGGTTCGTCGGCTCGCTGGCCTACCGGACGATGGACTTGGAGGAGGCCAGCGAGACGATCATCGACGGGTTCAACACGATGATGATCGCGCTGGCGATCATCGTGCTCGCCTGGGCGATCGGCTACGCCGCCGAGCAGGTCGGCACCGCCCAGTACATCGTCGACGTGCTGGTCGGCAGCGGCGTCCCCGGCGGGTTCCTCCCCCTGCTGATCTTCGTCGCGGCGATGTTCGTCGCCTTCACCACCGGCACGTCCTGGGGGACGATGGCGATCCTGACGCCGCTTGCGATCCCGCTTGGTTACGAACTGGTCGGCCCATCGGTGCTCCCGGTGCTGATCGGCGTGCTGTTCGGCGGCGCCATCTGGGGCGACCACAGTTCGCCGATCAGCGACACCACCGTCATGTCCTCGATCTTCGCGGGATCGGACCACATCGACCACGTGAACACGCAGGTCCCCTTCGCCGCGACCGCCGCCGGGGCGACGATGATCGTCCTGATCCTGTACGGGTTCGGCCTCCGCAGCCCGCTGATCGCGCTGCCGCTCGCGTTCGTCCTGACCGCCGCGGCGACGCTGGCGCTCAACAAGCTCGACGCTCGGCGCAAGGGCCTCCCGGAGGTGATGCCGACCGCCGAGGCGATCCAGTCCGGCGAGGTCGACATCGATCGCGCGGAGCGAGGCACGTCCGACACGAACAACGGCAGCTACGACCTCTTCGAGACGGTTCCGATGGTCGCGGTCGGCATCGTCGTGTCGTACGTCGCGCTCGTGTTCGTGTTCGCGGCGCTCGGTGGCTGACGAGGTATTTCCGAGTTCGATAGCGTCGTTCCGACTCGCGACTCTCCCGGGAGGCGATAGATCCTGACATTAATGTTGAAAACTTTCCTCATTGATAGATACATTTATCAGGATAATTCCTCCCATCCACACGTGATGTTTGACGAAAACAACGAGCAACAATCCGCAGGGATCGGCCGGCGCGGGTTCGTCGGCGGCATGGCGTCGCTGCTTGCCTCCTCGGCGTACTCGGCGTCCGTGCCCGAGGATGTCGCTGCGGAGGTTTCGGGGGGAGACGACGCGTCAGTCCAGACTGTGCGGTCGCCGGACGGTCGCGTCGAGGTGACGGTCGATGTCACCGACGGGGTACCGCGGTACGATCTCGAGTACGACGGGACGACGATCGTCGAGGAGTCGGCGCTCGGATTCGAGTTTCAGAACCAGCCGACGTTCCGCGAGGGCGTCTCGGTCACCGGGACCGAACGATCGACGGTCGACACGACGTGGGAACCCGTCTGGGACCGGTACGACGAGATCCGGGAGCACTACAACGAGCTCCGGATCGGTCTCGAAGAGATGGGGGACGGGCGATCCGGCACGCTCGAACTGCGCGTGTTCGACGACGGCTTCGGCTTCCGGTTCGTCTTCGGCGACGAGTTCGGCGACTTCGTGATCACGTCCGAGCGGACGGAGTACAACTTCGCCGGCGACTACACGTCGTGGTGGATTCAGAACGACTGGAACAGCTTCGAGTACGAGTACGAGGAGACCCAGCTGTCGGAGATCGCGTCGGCGCTACAGAACCAGACCGTCGCCGCCGCGGGTGGCGACGGCGTCCACACGCCGATGACGCTCGAAACCGACGACGGGTTGTACGTCGGCGTCCACGAGGCGAACCTCGACGACTACGCCTCGCTGGGGATCGCGCCCGACGGCCCCGGATCGAAGACGATGGAGGCGACGCTGGCGCCCCTGCCCGACGGGACGAAAGTCTCGGCGTCGGCGCCACACGTCACGCCCTGGCGAACCTTTCAGATCGGAACGCGCCCGGGCGAGCTGATCGAGTCCAGCCTGAACCTGAATCTCAACGAGGACTACGATCCCGAGGTGTTCGAGCGGGGCGTCGACTGGATCGATCCCCAGAAGTTCATCGGCGTCTGGTGGCTGATGATCACCGGCCGCGCCGACTGGGAGTACAACCCGAACACGGATTCGTTCAACCCGGACGCGGATCCGCCGGGCGACCACGTCGGGAACCACGGCGCCCAGACCGGCCGCGCGAAGCTGTACATGGACTTCGCCAGCGAGCACGGCATCCCGGGCGTACTCGTCGAGGGCTGGAACCAGGGCTGGTCGAGCTATCCCGGCGACGGGAGCGACTTCTCCTTCACGGATTCGTATCCCGACTTCGACCTGCGGGAAGTCACGGAGTACGGGCCGAGCCTCGACGAGTCGACCCAGATGACGATGCACAACGAGACGGCGGGCGACTTCGAGAACTACGAATCCCAGGCCGACGAGGCGTTCGGCCTGTACGACGACCTGGGAATCCGGACGATCAAGAACGGCTACGTCTCCGACACCGGCGACCTCGCGGGAGGAGGCCACAATCACCACAACCAGGTGCTGGTCAACCACCACACGCTGATCGCCGAAGCCGCCGCGGCGAACCGCCAGATGCTGGACGTCCACGAGCCGATCCACCCGACCGGGCGACGTCGGACCTACCCGAACCTGATGACCCGCGAGGGCGTCAAGGGCCAGGAGTACGACTCCTTCGGCTTCGTCAGCCCCGAACACCACGTCACGTTCCCGTTCACCCGGATGCTCGGCGGCCCCGTCGAGTACACGCCCGGCATCTTCGACATGGACTCGGGGACGGGCGGCATCGAGACGACCCGGGCCAAGCAGCTCGCGATGTACCCGACGTACTTCAGCGGGCTCCAGATGGCCGCCGACCTGCCGAGTTCGTACCTCGCCGAGCAGCCCGCGACGCTGGGCGTCGGCGACGTCGCGCAGGCCGAGTGGGCCGAGCTCGACGGGCTCGGAACGGCCGCGAGCTGGGCCAACGCGCAGGGCGAGCAGTATGTCGAGTTCGATCCCAACAGCGTCGATCCCGGATCGACGGCGTCGTGGACCGTCGAGGACGTCGACGAGGCCGGCGAGTACGTCCTGCATCTCAGATACGCCAGCGACGAGGAGAACAACGCCGTGCCGGCCGACGTCGCCCGGACCGCGACCGTGCTGGTCGACGGCGAAGAGCGGGCGCAGGTCGAGTTCCCGCCGACGTACTACTGGGACACGTGGAACTCGATTGCGACGACGATATCGCTGGACGCGGGCGACAACGACGTCGCGGTCGCGCTGACCGACGCGGACTCGGGCGGGTTCAACCTCGACTCGATCGCCGTCACCGAGACGGGCGCGTCGATGCCCGACCCCGACGAGGATCCGATCCGCGGCCCGACAGTTCCGGAGTTCCAGTTCGTCGAGGACGTCCCGGCAGCGTGGGACGACACGCACGTGCTCGATTCCGAGATCGGCGACTACGCGATCACCGCCCGGCGAAGCGGCGAAGAGTGGTACGTCGGCGCGATGACCGACGAGTACGGCCGCGCGCTCGACGTCCCGCTGGGCTTCCTCGACGAGGACTGGGAGGGTCCGGACGAGGATCGCGACCGCCACCGTGGTCCCGGCAAGGGGAACGGCCGCGATAACGGTAACGGTCACGAGAAGAGCCGCGGCAAGGGCCACGAGAATGGCAATGGCAGGGGGCACGGCAAGAATCGTAGCAACGGTCGCGGCAGAGGCCACGAGAAGGGCCGCGGCAGAGGCCACGAGAAACACGGAGAGAAGCGCTCGGACGAGAAAACGTACGTCGCCGAGATCTACTCGGACGGCGCCGACGCCGACTACGACGAGAACCTCGCGGACGTGCGGATCGACGAGGTGCTCGTCGACGCCGACACGACAGTGCTGGCGTCGATGACCGGATCGGGCGGCACCGCGATCCGGCTCCGGCCGGCCGACGAGAAGGAGCGCAAGAAGTTTCCGACCTACGAACCGCCGGAACAGGACGTCACGATCGCCATCCAGGACGAGACGTTCGTCCAGGAGCCGTTCATCACCGGCACCGGCGAGAACGTCGGCGACTACGTCGGCGGGACGAACGTCGAGGTGCTGGTCGACGGCGAGGCGGCGGCGCCCGCGAACGTCCGCCTGCCGCCGAACTCCTCGGGCGAGACTGACACGGTGCCCTACACAATCGAAGAGACGGGCAGCTACGACGTGACCGTTCGCTCGGCCGACGGCGAGACGCTCGCATCGAACACCGTGACGGTCAAGCCGCCCGAAGTCGTCACGACGCTCACAGACCCGTCGGACGACGACTACGGCCCCGGCGGGTACACCTACCCGACCGGCGACGCGTTCCAGGAGGGCGCGTTCGACCTGCTGGAGTTGACGGTCGAACAGACGCCGAGCTTCTACCGGTTCACCTTCGAGGTCGACAACCTCTACGACAGCTACGGCGGCGACTACGGGTTCTCGCCACAGATGTTCGTCATGTGGGTGCGCGATCCGAGCGCGAGCGGCGGGACGACCGGAACGCTCGACGATCTGGGCGCCAACGCGACGTTCGAGGCGCCGTGGCAGTACCGCCTCGAGGTCAGCGGGTTTACCCTGAGCGCCGTCGACGCCGGCGGCTCGGCGCTAACCGACGCCGACGGCAACGTCGTCAACCCCTCGACATCCGCCGATCTCGACGACAACACCGTCACGATCCGACTCTCCCGCGAGGCGTTCGACGGCGCCGACGCGGCCGACCTGGAGGTCGTGCCGATGGTCCAGTCCGAGAACTTCGGCACGCTCCGAGGGGTTCAGGCTGGAGAGCCGGGCAGCGACACGTTCGGCGGCGCGCAGGCCGGCGCAGTCGGCAACGCGCCGCTCATCATGGATCTGCTCACGCCCGACGACGTCTCCCAGTCCGACGCGCTGGCGTACTCGGCGGACGAACTGGCGACGATCCCGTTCGTCGAACTGTAGGCCCGCCCGACGCGTAGGCGAGGCGACCGGACGAACGCCTATCTTTTCGCGGCGCGTCCCACAGCGTGATGAGCGGGACTCGCTTCGAAGTCGAGCGACCGGACGGCGAGGAGCGCGGCGTCCGAGTTCGCTGCCCCGAGCACGGCGAATCCGAGGAGTTCCGGCCCGGGGAGCGGGGCGGCGCGTTCTACTGCCAGCGCTGCGCGATGGAGATCGAAGTACGGTTGCACCCGCCGGACTGGCGGGATCTGGGAGAACGATGCTGACCGGGGCTCACTCGCCCGACCCGACGCCCGGCCGCGTTCCGGCGTCCCGAACGGACGAGCGGACGCGGCGGTTGACGGCCGCGACGACCCGGACGGCGAAGGCGACGTGCAGGATCGTTCCCAGCGTCGCGGCCGCCAGGTAGCAGATCGACAGCAGGCCGTTCCTGGCGAGAAAGCCGGTCGGATCGATCAGGAACGACAACACTGTGAGCGGCCCCAACACGAGCGATACGACCACGGCCGCGAGCGCGTTCATATCACAGTCGAGAGGAGACGCCCCAATAAAGATACGTCGAACGGGCGTCAGACGCCCGAACGCCGCCGACTGCGCGACCGCACGCTCGGGGGCGGCAGCCGCAGTTTACCGCCAGTCCGCGAACGGCTCGTCGGCCGCCGAGCGCCGGACGTACTCCGCTTGCATCTCGGCGACCGACTCCTCGAACGCGAGGCTCTCGTCCAGCCCCTCCCGAACGCGCGCCAGCTTCCACCGGCTCGGCGCGGTTCGGTCCTCCCACCGCGCCTCGATCGGATCGAAGTACGTCTCTATCGTGTCGGATTCGACGCCCTGCTCGCGGAGGCCGCGCCGCGCGAGCGAGAAGATCTCGTCGTAGATCACCGCCGCGTCGGACGTCCGGTCGCCCTCGGCGGATACCCACGCGAGATCGGCGTCGAGACCGTCCTCGACGGCGGCGTAGAAGCTCCGCTCCGCGGCGTGCCGGTCGAGCGTCGCGATCGGGTGGTCGGTCGCGACGAGCCCGCGGAGGAGGCCGGCGACGAGACAGAGCAGGCCGACGTTGTCGGCGACCGTCGGCTGGGTCGGCAGCGGCCGGTACTCGAGGCGGATCGACCGTCGATCGCCGTCGCCGACGGGCTGGCCGCCGGTGACCGCGCGCACCCACCGCCAGTAGGTGCCCCGCTTCTGGTCGAGCTCCCAGAAGCGGTCCTCGAACGTCTCGCGGGACCCCTCGGTGACCCACTCGCGGAGGAACGGCGCGCAGGTCGGGTCCGCGACCAGCGCGTCGAGGACGTCAGCGGCGGACGCGAGGTCGTCGGGGACGCGCACCTTCTCCCAGGCGTCGTCGATCGACTGCTCGAAGACGGGGACGCGAAGCTCGTGGTGCGTCTCGTCGAGCAGCCGGTACGGGTCCCCGAAATCGTCAAGGTCGTACAGATCGACGGGGAGCAGCGGCGAGTTCGTCGCCAGCGCGAGCACCGGCCCGAGCGTCCGGATCGCCGCGGCGTGATACTCGGGGAACGACGCCGCGTCCGGGACCTGGACGTGTGGCTGGATCGAGCTGGTCAGCGACTCGACCAAGATCGTCGGGAACTCGCAGTCGGCGCCCGGCACCGAGATCGAGACCGTCCCGCCGGCGCGTCGCAGGATGTGGTTGTCGATCGCGCAGTACCGCGGCGAGGGAGTCATGTTCTCGGCGACGGTGACGCCGTCGCGGTCCTCGACGGCCGAGAGGTAGTCGAGAGAGCCCTCCTCGGGCGGGCCGGTCCACATCGCGTCGAGGACGAACTCCAGCCCGGCGTCGCCGGCGGCGGCCCGCGCCGTCCGGACGTTCCGTTCGAGCTGGGCCGCCTGCGCCGCGATCCCGTCGTCGTCGAACGGCGCGGCCGCGGTGTTGAACTCGGCGTTGTGGAGCCCGAGCTCCCGGTCGCAGGGGCCCTCGAAAACCTGATCGGGGACGCGCGCGAGCCGCCCGCGATCGTCGACGGCGTAGGCTTCCAGTTCGAGCCCGACGCCGAAGCCGGGATTGTCGAGCCGGCCGGCGCGAAGGTCGGCGGCGAGTCGGCCCGCCTGGTCGCCGACGCGCCGCTCGAACTCCGCCAGCGCGTCGCCGCGCAACGACCGCTCGACGAGTGCCGCAAGCTCCGTCATTACCGGTGATTGGCCGCCCTCCGGCATAGACCTGTGGTCGGGCGGTCGCCGAGCGGTCAGTTCCGCGGCGTGACAACACCTAAGTCGATTGACCGAATCGGTCCGATATGGACCACTGCGCGTTCTGTCGCATCGTCAGCGGCGAGGGAGATGTTCACGTCCTGTACGAGGACGAGCGGACGGTCGCGTTCCTCGACGAGAACCCGGCGGTCGAGGGCCACGCGCTCGTGATCCCGAGAGCCCACCGGGAGGACGTGCTCGCGGGCGACGGTGCGACGGCGAGCGCAGTGTTCGACACCGTCCGGACGGTTTCGCAGGCGCTCGACGCCGCGCTCGATCCCGACGGGTTCAGCGTGTTCCACTCGTCGGGACCGCTCGTCGGGAACGTCGAGCACGCCCACGTCCACGTCGTGCCCCGCGAGACCGACGACGAGGTACACGTCTCGCTGCCGCGACGGGAACTCTCGGAGCGAGAGGGCGAACGCGTCGCCGCGGCGATACGCGCGCAGGTCTGAGCCCTGACCGCCGGAACCGCCGACCGGAGCGACGCCGGTGCGTGCTCGCGGCGCCAGCGCCGCGCTCGGCGGCGCGGTGACGGCGATTCTCACGGCGCTCGTGTTCGGCGCGGTCGTGCGCGGTGGCCCGAGTAGCGCGACGGCGCCCGCGGCTGGAAGTCGCGCTCAGAGCTTGCCGACGCACTCCTCGCAGTAGCGCACGCCCTCGGGGTTCGGCGCGCCGCAGTGGCGACACCGCACACTCGTCTCGCCGGTCGAATTGCGTGCTGACCCGGCGTGCGCGGTCGCGGTCCTCCCATCGTCCGGCCGGTCGTCGGCGTCGAGCCGGCGATCGATCCTCGACTCACCGCCCGATCCGCTCGCCGATCCGCCCGCGCCCTTCGCGAGGAACGCGTCGATGGCGGCCGGCTCGACCGGTTCGTCCGTCTCGGCGGCGATCCGCTCGACGAGGTCGTCGTCGCGAAGCCACTCCAGCAGCCGAAGTAATCCAAAGAGCGCCAGCGTCGGCACGACACACAGCAGCAGCGTGATCGCCAGCTGAACGGCGGGCGGCGCCGCGCCCGTACTTAGCATACGCCCACTAGCCGGAGCGCGTAGAAATCTCTAACGGCGCGGTCAGGCCAGTCCGGTCGTCCCGATCCAGAGGAACGCGACGCCGAACCCGGCGAGGACGACGCCGCTGAGCGCCGCCACCGCGGGCGCCGCGGCGTCGACGCGCCGCCCCGTCGCGACGAGCGCGGCGGGGAAGCCGACGATCCACAGCCCGATCCCCGCGAAGAAGCCGACCAGCAGCGCCGGGCTGCCGGTCTCGACGACGAGCGTCCCCGCCAGCGCGTCGCCGACGGCCGGCGCGTGGGCGAGCACGTCAAGTCGCCCGGGTTCGATCAGGCCGACGCCGGCGGTGAGCCAGAACGCGATCTGGTAGGGGTTGGTCAGCGCCAGCGCGAACGCCTTCCGGAACCCCTTCGAGTCGGAGTCGACGTCGGCCGGGACGCCGGCGTCGACGTCGCCCGGAACACCCCCGTCGGCGCTGAACGACCGGGCGGCGTCGGCGTCACGCAGCGCGCCGACCGCGAAGTACAGCATCAGCGCCCCGCCGAGCAGGTAGAGCGCGGAGCGAAGCCACGGCGTTCGATCGACGACCGCGACGGCGCCGACGAACGCCAGCGCGAAAAACAGCGCGTCGGCCAGCATCGCGCCCAGGCCCGCCCGGAACCCGGCTGGCCACCCCCGGAGCACGCTCTCCTCGGCGATGATCGCGTTCATCGGGCCGGGCGGCGCGGCCAGCACGAGGCCGAACACGGCGCCGACCGCGGCCGACAGTGCGAGCGACGGCATCGAAACGACAGTGGGAGTGAGACCGTGAAAAGTCCGACGAAGGCGGCGCGCCGATCAGTCCCGACCGAACGCGACCCCGAACTCCGTCGCAAGCAGGTCGTACCACTCCCCGGGGTCGACCGATCGCTCGCGCTCCTCGCCGTCGACGACTCTCGTCAGCGCCTCCGGCGAGAGCTTCGCGTACCCGCGGTCGGTCGAGAGCGCCGCGACGGGCTCGTCGGTGAACGGAGACTCCGGCGCGGTCGCGAGGTACTCGCAGGACGCCCGAAAGAACTCGCGCTCGCGGCGGCGATCGCGAAACACGTACCGATCCGACCATCCCTCGTCGCCGGGCTCGCGAAACTGCGTCAGAAAGTCGGCGTCCGGTCGATCGCTCGGGACGACGCGCCAGTCCACGCCCGCGGCGTCCGTCCGGACCTCGCCGTCGAGCGGGAGCGGACGACGCATGGAGGGGACGCCGAGGCCGACGTCGACGACGTAGCGCCGGTCCAGCGCGACGAGGTGAGACAGGTGGTTCGCTGGCGGCCGGGCCTCGCCGTCGTCGCCCAGCACCATCGCCGCGACGCGGTCCGGTTCGTAGCCAAGCTCCGCGAGCAGCCAGCCGAACAGGCCGTTCAGTTCGTAACAGAAGCCGCCGCGCCCGCGTTCGACGATCTTCTCGTAGAGGTCCGGATACGCCCTGGAGACGCCCTCGCCGTCGCGCTCGCCGAAGGGATCGCCGGCGACCGCGATCGTCTCGAAGGGGACCGACGTGACGTGGGCGCGCTGGAGCCGTTCGAGCGTCTCGCGGTCGGCGCGGTCGACGCCACCCGGGTCGACGCCAATCCGTTCGAGGTAGCGATCGGGATCCATCTCAGTCGTCGACCGCCTCCGCGACGGCGTCCCGGCGCCCCTCGACCAGATCCGGGTAGTCCTCGACGCCCGCGAAGTCGACGGCGCGCTCGCCCAGCGTCGCGACGCGCTCGGCCATCCGCTCGTCGGCGATCTCGCCGTTCTCGAACGTCGAACGCGAACTCGGGATCGCCACCTCGGTCGGCAGCGTCCAGGCGTTCAGCGTCCGACACACGGATCTGAGGTGATCGAGCGGCGCGGTGGGAAACTCCCCGCCGGCGACCTCCAGCAGCCCGACGGTGGTGCCGCCGAACTCGTCGCGCCCGCAGTAGTCGAGCGCGTTCTTCAGCGGCCCCGAGTACGACCCGTGGTAGTTCGGCGTCCCGATCAGCACGGCGTCGGCGCGCTCGACCGCGCGGGCGAGCGCCGCCGCGTCGTCGGAGTCGGACGCATCGGGGTCGTAGGCCGGCAGGTCGTAGTCGCGGAGGTCGAGCAGTTCGGTCCCCGCGCCGGCCGCTCGGGCCGACGCCAGCGCCGCGCGGAGCGCGATTCGCGTCTTGCTGTCGTCGCGTAAGCTGCCGCAGAGCGCGACGACGCGAGGGGTTCGGTTCATCTCGTTGTCGGTGGGTAGTCTCCGAAGGGACAAAAGCGCTCGCTGAAACGAATTACTGTAACTCGTTCGAGATCTCTATCCTGCATACTCAAGACCCGCCGTACGACGGCTCGACGCTTACCGCCGCCGGACCCGTAGGCTCGGTGATGTCGCACGTCGAACCAGCGGACGAGCAGTCGGACGAAGCGGTCGCCGAGAGCGTCGACGAACTGATCGGCGGGACGCCGCTGCTCCGCCTGGACTCGGTCGCGGAGAATCTCTACGGGAAGGTCGAGGCGAGCAACCCCTACTCGGTGAAAGACCGGATCGCCCGCGAGATGCTCGACGCAGCCGAAGAGTCGGACGACCTCGGGCCGGGGGGCGTCGTCGTCGAGTCGACGAGCGGGAACACAGGGATCGGACTGGCCGCGGTGAGCGCGGCCCGCGGGTACGACTGCGTGCTGACGATGCCCGAGTCGATGTCCGAGGAGCGCCGGGCGCTGCTGTCCGGCCTCGGCGCGGACCTGGAGCTGACGCCGGCCGACGAGGGGATGGGCGGCGCCAACCGTCGCGCCGAGGCGATCGCCGAGGAGCGAGCGGACGCCGTGCTGGCCCGGCAGTTCGAGAACGAAGCCAACCGGCAGGCCCACCGGCGGACGACGGGCCCCGAGATCTGGCGGGCGACGGGCGGCGGCGTCGACGCCGTCGTCGCGGGCGTAGGGACGGGCGGGACGATCACCGGCGTCTCGGAGTACATCAAAGAGGAGCGCGGCGAGGCGCTCACCTCGGTCGCCGTCGAGCCCGCCGCGTCGCCGACGCTGTCCGAAGTGAGTTCGGCGGGCCACGACATCCAGGGGATCGGCCCGGGGTTCGTCCCGGAGGTGCTCCGGACCGAACTCGTCGACGAAATCCGCGCTGTCGAGGACGACGCCGCCAAGGGGGCCGCGCGAGCGCTCGGGCGCGAGGAAGGGCTGCTCGTCGGGATTTCCTCGGGCGCGGCGATCTCGGCGGCCGCGGAGTACGCCCGCGATCACCCCGACGAGACGATCGTCGCGGTGCTGCCCGACACCGGCGAGCGCTACCTCTCGACGGACCTGTTCGACGAGGAGTAAGCCTATTCGGGCGCACAAACGCCTAAGTGACCGTTCGCGGATGTCAGCACGTGCTCGAGAGCGACCGACCACCGACGCCGCGACGACCGGCGGGCCGATGACGTCGCGAACGGCGATGCGCGACGAGCGGATCGAGAGCGCGGACTGGCTCCACCTGACCGACGACGAATCGGTCCAGTGGGTCGGCCGCCCCTCGCGGTTCACGCTCGCTCCGTCGCTGGCGCTCGCGGGAGTGATCGTGCTTCTGGGCGGCGCCTTCGAGATCATTCTGGAACGGGTCGGCGGCGGCTCGCTGCCGTGGCCGATCGCGTACGCGCCGCTCGCCGTCGCGCTGATCGGCATCGGCGTCGCCGTCTGGACGTACGTCGACTGGCTGCGGCTGGTGTACGTGCTCACCGACGAGGAGCTGTACGTCAAGCGCGGACTCGTCTCGCGGGACGTCCGGCAGGTCCGGCTCGATCGCGTCCAGAACACCGCCTACGACCAGACGACGGTCGAGCGGGTGCTGGGCTACGGCGACGTGCGGATCTACACCGCAGGGACCGGGACCGAGGACGTCGTCTTCGAGAGCGTCCCGCGACCCGAACGCGTAAAAAACGTGCTGACCGAACTGTTGAGCGAGCAGACCGCCCGGCGGCCCCGGGAGCGCGGCGGCGTCTGACCGCCGCGTCGCGGGAGGCGGCTGACCGCCGCGTCGCGAGCGATGGCGGCCGAGCGCGGTCGGTCGGATCGACGCTACTCGTCGTTCTCGAACGGCGAGCCGGCGGCCTCTGGCTCGTGCCCGTCGAGGCTGATGATGTTCTCGCGGCCGACCCGGAGCTTCGAGATCTGGCCCTCCTCCTCCATGTCCGAGAGCAGCATGCTGACCTTCGACTTCGACCAGCCGGTCTCCTCGACGATGTTGACCTGCTTCATGCGGCCGCCGTTCTCCTCGAGCAGGGCGGTCACCCG
>SDGW01000888.1_pt1 | contig 12391 bp, 17 predicted proteins | sample 2873831 | NCBI WGS metagenome assembly SDGW01 (sample SAMN08132700, study PRJNA421101) | hypersaline lake metagenome | isolation source: celular fraction 0.22 microns magnesium sulfate-rich crust from ephemeral... | place: Spain: Penahueca Lagoon, Toledo | collected 2011-07
GTTACACCAGTACCTCACAATGGTTGCCGCCCACCAAAACGTCGTCGTGTGTAATTTACCTGTATAGAATTTGTCACCCTGTCTATAATGGGTTATGATAGCTAAAACAGCATCGCATAGACACAAATTTAAATGTATAGTCAATATGCATGAACGGGGACTGCCTACCTGAGGAATTTCGGTTAGACAAACGTCTAACCGGGGTTTCGACGTTTTGAAGGAGGGTTTATTTAATGATCGAAATTGAAAAGCCAAAAATTGAAACGGTTGAGATCAGTGATGACGCAACATATGGTAAGTTGGTCGTCGAACCGCTTGAACGTGGGTATGGTACAACACTTGGGAACTCCTTGCGTCGTATCCTACTATCCTCACTTCCTGGCGCTGCTGTAACTTCCGTACAAATGGATGGAGCGCTACACGAATTCTCCACGATCGATGGCGTGGTGGAAGATGTAACAACCATCATTTTAAATTTGAAGCAGTTAGCTCTTAAGATTTATTCTGAAGAGACGAAAACTTTAGAAGTTGATGTGCAGGGAGAAGGAACTGTTACGGCTGCAGATATTACGCATGACAGTGATGTCGAGATTTTAAACCCTGAGATCCACATCGCGACGTTACAATCGAACGCCACTCTACGTATGAAAATTACGGCAGAGAAAGGCCGCGGTTATCGTCCGGCAGAAGCAAACAAACACGATGAACAACCAATTGGCGTCATCCCAGTTGATTCTATCTTCACACCAATTTCACGTGTAACCTACCAAGTGGAGAACACTCGCGTAGGCCAGGTGACAAATTTTGATAAGCTTACGTTAGACGTATGGACTGACGGAAGCATTCGACCAGAAGAAGCCGTTTCTTTAGGTGCTAAAATCTATATGGAACACTTGAATATTTTTGTAGGACTAACTGATGAAGCGCAAAACGCTGAAATCATGGTTGAGAAAGAAGAAGACCAGAAAGAAAAAGTCCTAGAAATGACGATCGAAGAACTTGACTTATCTGTTCGTTCTTACAATTGCCTCAAGCGTGCTGGTATCAACACGGTTCAGGAACTTGCTCAGAAGTCTGAAGAAGACATGATGAAAGTTCGTAACCTTGGCCGCAAATCTCTTGAGGAAGTTAAGCACAAGCTAAACGATCTTGGCTTAGGCTTACGAAAAGACGATTAAAGATAGACTCGTTTGATAGAAGAGTTTCTCAGCAAAGGAGGGAACTGATATGGCTAGAAAGTTAGGTCGTACAACTGACGTACGTATGGCATTGCTACGTAACTTAGCAACAGACCTTATTATTCATGAGCGTATTGAAACAACTGAAGCAAAAGCAAAAGAGCTTCGTTCTGTTGTTGAAAAAATGATTACACTTGGTAAGCGCGGAGATCTTCACGCTCGTCGCCAAGCTGAATCATTCCTATATAAAGCGCAAGCAGATGAAGATAGCGAAGAAACCGCTCTTCAAAAGCTATTCTCAGACATCGCAACACGTTATGAAGACCGTCAAGGCGGATATACTCGTATCCTTAAAGTTGGTCCTCGTAAAGGTGACGGTGCGAAAACAGCGATTATTGAACTTGTATAATTTAGTTCTAAAAAGGGCAGGACAGAATCTCTTTTGAGGTTAATCCCAGCCCTTTTTTTATTTGTAGAAGTTGGCGCTTAAGCCTTATTGTTGATAGGAAATTATAGAATTTAAGCCCTGCGGATAAATTTCTGACCAAATGGGGCGCAGTCTAGCTCTGGCTCCCAGGGGCGAAGGAACTTCCCTCGCCTCCGTACGATAAGTCAACATCGAATTGCTTCACAATTCGTGTTTCCTTTATCGTACTACGAGCTCAGTCCAGTTCCTTCGCCCCTAAACGGTCGCCGCCGCTTTTGTTTTTTCGACAATATTCCCAGGGAAATATTTCACGAGTAGAGAAGAGGAGGGGGAGACATGGAGGACAGTTTTTTATCGTTTAACAACGTAGCATTCCAGTACCGAGAAGATACTCCATGGGTTTTGCGAGACGTCTCCTTGGATGTTAAGCCAAACGAGTGGGTTGCGATTATCGGGCACAATGGATCCGGGAAATCAACAATCGCTAAGCTTATGAACGGGCTCCTATTCCCCCAACAAGGTAAGGTTGTTGTAGACGGAGTTGAGCTAGCTGAAGAGACAATCTGGGAAATCCGTAAAAAAGTCGGTATGGTATTCCAAAATCCTGATAACCAATTTGTAGGTACAACGGTCAAAGATGATGTGGCTTTTGGTCTTGAGAACCATGGAGTACCACGTGAGGAAATGGTTAAACGGATTAATCATAGTCTGGAGACCGTAGGGATGTCTTCATACGAAAACCAAGAACCACATCGTTTATCAGGTGGTCAAAAACAACGTGTTGCGATCGCTAGTGTTCTAGCTGTATCGCCTGACCTTATTATTTTTGATGAGGCAACCGCGATGTTAGATCCAAAGGGTAGACGTGAGATTATGAATACAGTAAGTCACCTGCGTAGTGAGCGCGATGTATCGATTATAACCATCACGCATGATTTGAACGAGGTTGCAATGGCTGATCGTGTTATTGTTATGAATGAAGGGGAAGTGTGGCGTGAGGGGACGCCACGCGATATTTTTTCAATGCAGGAGGAGCTAAAAGGTATTGGGTTAGATGCTCCTTTTGTGACAAAGCTTGCTCATGAACTTAAAGGGATGGGCTTAGATGTTGAGACAGAACCCATTAATCACGAAGAAATGTTGGATGCATTATGCAAATTTCATTTAAAGACGTAAGCTATATTTACCAACCCAAAACCCCTTTTGAATATAAAGCATTGCAAAACCTTTCATTTACGATTCCGTCAGGTTCGTTTGTTGCGGTGATTGGTCATACTGGTTCTGGTAAGTCGACGTTGCTGCAACATCTTAATGGGTTATTAACCCCTACCCATGGAGAAGTTGAAATTGGTGACTATAAAATAAAAGCTGAAGAAAAGAATAAACAGTTAAAATCCTTACGGGAAAAAGTCGGTGTAGTCTTCCAGTACCCTGAACACCAACTATTTGAAGAAACCGTTGAAAAGGATATTGCGTTTGGACCTACAAACTTCGGTGTTTCTCAAGAAGAAATTAAACATCGAGTGGAGCGTACCATCGATTCGGTTGGATTATCATCAGATATGCTAGAGCGTTCTCCATTCGATTTGAGTGGAGGTCAAATGCGTCGTGTCGCAATAGCAGGCGTTTTAGCGATGGAACCGCGTGTTCTTGTACTCGATGAGCCCACAGCCGGGTTAGATCCTAGAGGACAACAAGAAATGATGGATATGTTCCATCAACTTCATCGGGATCAGCAGCTGACGACAGTCCTGGTTACACATAGTATGGAGGATGCTCTTGCCTATGCTGATTATGTTCTTGTGATGGACCAGGGAGAATTGTATATGCATGGCGAGCCACTCGAGGTCTTTCGCCAAAAGCAGGCCTTAAATGAGGTAGGTTTAGATGTACCGGAAATCATTGAATTCATCACGAAGTTCGAAGCAAAGTTCCAACTTTCACTCGATTACAAGAATCAATCCCTATCCAGTTTTGCTGAACAAATAAAGGAAAAGCTGAGAGGGGGAAATTCCTCATGAACAATTCAATGATTATTGGCCAGTATGTACCGGGAGAGTCGCTGGTGCATCGCTTGGATCCACGTACGAAAATGACGATCATCTTCTTTTTTGTGATTGTGGTCTTTTTTGCAAACTCTATTGCGAGCTATGCATTACTGACGTCGTTTGCCTTTTTAAGCGTAGCTATTACGAGAATACCGTTTTCGTTTATCGCTAAAGGATTAAAGCCTGTATGGTTTTTAGTTATTTTCACGTTTTTATTGCATTTATTTTTCACAAGACAGGGAGAAGTGTTATTTGAAGTGTTCTCGTATCCTGTATATGAGGAAGCTATTATACAGGGATTTCGAATCTCTTTACGCTTCTTTCTTTTAATTCTAGTAACTTCATTGCTGACGTTAACGACGACTCCTATATCGATTACCGATGCAATTGAGAACATGTTTGATCCCTTGAAAAAGGTGAAGTTCCCTGTACATGAGCTTGCCTTAATGATGTCGATTTCTCTTCGCTTTATCCCGACTTTAATGCAGGAAACGGAGAAAATTTCGAAGGCTCAAGCATCAAGGGGCGTAGACTTTCGTAGCGGCCCTATAAGAGAGCGTGTGAAGGCAATTGTCCCGTTACTTGTTCCATTGTTCGTCAGCGCCTTTAAACGCGCTGAGGACCTCGCTATGGCTATGGAGGCAAGAGGGTATCAAGGTGGGGAAGGACGTACAAAACTGAGAGAGCTTGTTCTAACCAAAGAAGACATTGTGGTACTCATCTCTTTTGCTGTTGTGATCGTCGGAGTCTTTATTTTACGAACGTAGAGGGTGACGTTAATGGAGCGTGTGTGCTGTGTAGTTCAGTACGATGGCACGAATTATTCTGGCTTTCAAATCCAAGAAAATTCAAATCGAACCATCCAAGAAAAAATTGAAAAGGCCCTAACCAAAATGCATAAGGGAAAACCGATGAAGATTATTGCCTCAGGAAGAACGGATGCAGGCGTGCATGCCTATGGTCAGGTCTTTCACTTTGATTCGGACTTGATCATTCCTGAGTATAATTGGAGGAAAGGGCTGCAAACCCTGTTGCCAGCAGATATTCAAATCGTCGAAGTCCATAAAGTGTCTCAAGATTTCCATGCGCGATATGATACATCCGAAAAGGAGTATCGCTATCGCGTCCTGAACACGAAGGATAAAGATGTTTTTAGGCGACATGTAACTTATCATGTTCCTTATGATTTGGATATAGAGAAAATCCAAGAGGCATGTCGCTTATTTGAAGGGACGCATGATTTCACCTCGTTCAGTTCAACAAAGACGCGTGTAAGAGGTGAACGAGTGCGCACAGTATATGAAGCTACGTGTGAACAGCAGGGAGATGAACTTCTGTTTATCTTTCGAGGGAATGGTTTCCTGTATAATATGGTGAGGATTATCGTAGGAACGTTAATACAAGTCGGCCGAGGACGTCTTGAACCAGAGGATATTCCAGCCATAATGGAAGCCAGAGAGCGAACGAAAGCCGGGATCACCGCTCCCGCCCAAGGGTTGTTTTTGTGGAAAGTGGATTATAAGGAGTAAGGTTATAACAAAAACAACGTATCCAGGTGTAACATTCCCTTGACATAAGGTATGTAAGTATTATAATATGATCTATGGCATTTTATTTCATTACCATGATTAGCCCCGGAACTAATTATGTTGATAATAAGATAATCGTTTATAAAAATGAACCAAATTAGGAGGGACCGACCATGCGCACAACTTTCATGGCCAACGAAAATAACGTTGAACGCAAATGGTATGTTGTTGATGCTGAAGGTCAAACACTAGGTCGTTTGGCAAGCGAAGTGGCATCTGTTCTTCGCGGTAAGCATAAAGCAACTTATACACCACACGTTGACACTGGTGATTACGTAATCATCGTGAACGCTGAAAAAATCGAACTAACTGGTAAGAAAATGACTGACAAGATGTACTATCGTCACTCAAATCACCCAGGTGGTTTAAAAGAACGTCGTGCATACGAAATGCGCAACAACTATCCAGAGCAAATGCTTGAGCAAGCTGTTAAAGGCATGCTACCAGGCGGTACTCTTGGACGTGAAATGGGCAAGAAACTTCACGTATATCGTGGACCTGAACACAAACATCAAGCACAAAAACCAGAAGCACTTGAGCTTCGCGGTTAATTAAAAGGAGGTAGACTGAGATGGCACAAGTACAATATTACGGTACAGGACGTCGTAAGAGCTCAACAGCTCGTGTACGTTTAGTTCCTGGCACAGGCCGTGTTGTTATTAATAAACGTGACGCAGAAGATTATTTCCCATATGAAACGCTACGTGTTATCACTAAGCAGCCTTTAGCTCTTACTGAAACTGAAGGAACTTATGATGTTCATGTAAACGTTGATGGCGGAGGTTTCACTGGTCAAGCTGGTGCAATCCGTCACGGTGTTGCACGTGCTCTATTAGAAGCAGACCCTGAATACCGCACTTCTCTTAAGCGCGCTGGTTTCCTAACTCGTGACGCTCGTGAGAAAGAACGTAAAAAGTACGGTCTTCGCAAAGCACGTCGTGCGCCACAATTCTCAAAGCGTTAATATCTTTTCGCTTACAAAATCCCTTGGTCATATGGCCGGGGGATTTTTTGTGTAAAAGATTTTATTCAGTATTAGGGCAGTTATGTGGAATAAGGGGTTGGAGCAGTCCGTTGCTTTTGTGGGGATTGTTCCGGTCAGTGAAACGGCAAGCCTGTTGTGGAAGACAAGCCGAGCCTCCTCACAAGTTGCGGGGTCTCGTCTTCCCTTTGTTACCACTACAGTTTGCCGTTTCCTTCCCTCCACGAGATTATGGAGATTAACGGACCCAAAGCTAGTTTTTCTCTCACAAATTTCAAGAGAACCACAATACAGAGATCTTCAGCTCAATACCGCTGCGGTTCCGTTAATCACTATTTGGCCACAGCCCACCGCACTGCACAAACGCAACGGAACCATCCTCTCCAAGAGTCTCAATTTCAAGTCTTCAACAATATAGGGCTTAAACGGAATAAGAATTTTTTTATTAAATTACCCACCATCATCTTTTTCCATCTAAGGGAACTACCATTCCCTCGAATCGTTCGCATCTTCCCCGAATACACTAAGTGTGAGATGGAGGTGATTTGGTATGTCTGTCGTACCGATCGAACGCTTACGCTTAAACAAACAAATTCAATTTGAACGCAGCTTATTACGCGAACTAACCTTACAAGAAGTCCAACAAGATGTAGCCAAGTCTTTTCAAAAGTTATTCCACTCCGATAAAGTATTTGAAACCGCAATCCAAGAAGAAGCTATTGAGCAGGCCATGGAAGCTTATCTGCTTGGAGCTGAAGCAAGTCAATTCATATTATCTGGTGAACATAGAGAGGCCGTTGTGAAACGTTATCAAGTCGAACTCAATACCATATCCGCTGATTTTGCCGATTATCTAGATTACTGGCATCATGCAACAGAATCTCATTCCTGGTTAATTCAGCAAGCTGGAACCATATGTGAAAAGTTTTTTACAAGATGGTGGATGTCAGGTCTTGAGCGGGGTGAAAGAAGAAGACGATTAAAGCTCCATTAATGCGAATCATAAATCCCATTCTTGTCCCATATATTGGAGTGTAGCCACAATTAGGAGGAGACAAGAATGGGAAAAATGCTTAAAATTGCAAGCTGGATTATAGGACTTTGCCTATTGATTGTACTAATTCGATATCCAATTGAAACAAAGGATTCATGGCAAACATGGTCCTTGCCTCTTGCTGGACAAATTATCGTCATTGACCCTGGTCATGGAGGGGTAGATGGAGGAGCTGTAGGAGCAGATGAAACATTAGAAAAAGATATCGCCTTACAAGTGTCCAAGCATCTACGTGACTACTTACAGCAAGGTGGTGCGCTCGTTTATTTAACACGTGAAAAAGATAAGGATCTTGCGGATAAAGAAATTAAAAGTTTATCTAAGAGGAAGTCTCAGGATATTCGACGACGTGTTCAGCTCATTGATGATAAAAAAGCTGATTTCTTTGTGAGTGTTCACTTAAATGCTATTCCTTCAACCAAGTGGCATGGAGCGCAATCGTTTTACAATCCAACATCGCCTGAAAGTGAAAATCTAGCGAAATTTATTCAATCTGAGATTAAACGGAACCTTGAAAATACAACACGTAATGCTCTGGCTAAAAATAATATGTATCTTTTAAAAGAAACCCAGCCCCCTGGAGCCCTTGTCGAAGTTGGATTCCTATCAAATGTCCACGAGCGAAACTTGCTGAAGACAGAGGCTTATCAAAAAAAGGTTGCTGCCTCAATATATGAGGGGATTTTACGATACGTAACAGAAAAAGAATTTCCTGAAAACTCATAATTCAATGCCTTGTACTTCATGATGCTACCAATAGATATGTTATACTAGCAACTAGACTATATCAGTAAAGGTTGGTGGCATTTTTGGTAACAAAGGAACAAGTTGTGGACTTGCTTCATAAAGTTGAAGATCCACATTTACATAGAACATTTGAAGAAACAGGCGGCATTGGTGAAATCACCATTAAGGAAGAGAAGAAGCATGTGAGCGTGAAAATAGCGATTGCTCAACCGAATACGGCTGAACAAATGCAACTTCAACAAGAAATTGTAAACGTTTTAAAAGAGGCTGGAGCTTCAACAGTCGGTCTTCGTTTTGAGCAATTGTCAGATGAAGTGATTCAACAATATTCGAATACTTCTGGCCAAGGGGAAGGCGAATCCCTTTTAGAAAGTGGGAATACAACGTTCATAGCCGTTGCTAGTGGTAAAGGTGGCGTAGGGAAATCGACGGTAACCGTAAACCTAGCAACCTCCCTTGCTCGCCTAGGGAAAAAAGTCGGCATTATTGATGCGGACATCTATGGCTTCAGTGTGCCAGATATGATGGGAATTGAAGAACGTCCAGTTGTGCGTGGAGAGCACATTATCCCTGTAGAACGTTTTGGGGTGAAAGTCATTTCAATGGGCTTCTTTGTCGAGGATAACTCTCCAATCATTTGGCGTGGTCCTATGCTAGGAAAAATGCTGACAAGCTTCTTCAAAGAGGTTGAATGGGGCGACTTGGACTATCTACTACTCGATTTACCTCCAGGAACAGGAGATGTAGCATTAGACTTACACTCTATGCTACCGTCCTGTAAAGAAGTTATCGTAACAACTCCTCACCCAACAGCTGCTTTTGTTGCAGCACGTGCTGGGCAAATGGCAATTAAGACAGAACACGAGATTCTGGGCATTGTCGAGAACATGTCTTATTTCGAGAGTAAGTTAACTGGACAGAAAGAGTATGTATTTGGTCAAGGTGGTGGCGATAAACTCGCTGAACAGCTAGAGACAGATATTCTAGGCCGTCTTCCTTTGCAGCAACCGTATGAAGAAGAGGACGTATTCGCACCAGGTGTTTATCAATCTGATCACCCAACAGGACAAATCTTTTTATCCATCGCGAATAAGATGGTTAAGAAAATGGAATAGCCTACACAAAAAAAGATCCTACCCTCGGTAGGATCTTTTTATTAGACTTTTTTTAGGAACGGAAGCGGCTTATTGACTCTCGCCCTGTCCGCCCTGTCCGTCCCCTTCTTCGCCTCCTTCTTCTTTCTTGCCTTCAGACTGCTTTCCGCCCTGGCTCTTTTCCTGCTCAGAATCGCCACCTTGGTCACCTTGTCCACCACCGCTGGATTTCATTTCTTCAGCGGCTTTTAGTACGATTTCACTAACTTTTGCTTTGAACATAGGTGTATTCATGGTTTCTTGAATGGTTTTTTCAAGGTGTTCGCGGAATTTTTGACTAGTCATTACAGATGACATCTGCTTTTCCATTTCAGGGTTTTTCATCAGTTCTAACATGCTTTTTTGAAACTTAGAGTCGTTCATGAGCTCTTTCATAACTTTTTTCTGTTGTTCAGTCATGGTTTGAGCGAATGATTTAGTGAATTGGGGATTGGAGAACAGTTCCTTCCAAAACTTTTTCCCTTTATCTGAAGAAACGGTTTCCTCAATGGATTTTTTAACAACTTCAGAATCCAAAACGATTTGTTGTTTCATTTTTTGATCCGTTAAGACTTGTGTAATGGCTTTTTTTCCTTCATCCGTTTTCAGGATATCTACAACCATCTTTTTTGTGGTTTCATAACTCGCTTGATCGCCGCTATTAGAATTTCCTCCGCAGCCACCAAGAATAAGGATTATGGTTACTATAAAGGCAAGGCTCCTCATATGTCGCATGAGAACGCTCCTTTCGTGTCGTTTCCTATGCTTAATATGAGATAGTTGTAAAAAAATATACACACGAAGAGGAGGAAATAAGCGTCACTTCATGATAAAATACGGAATAGTTGCATTTTACGAATGCCAATTCTGATATCGTTTAATTGGGTCTAGAGGTAGGAGGATCAATTGTGACAAGTCGAAGATGGGTGCGGTTATTTTTGACAACGCTTCTATGGGGTGGCCTCTCTGGTGTCCTCGTCAGCTTTTTTGTCAAAGGTGATACTTATGCACAAGCGTTGGAGCCGTTTAGCATATTTGGTTTATTAGGATTAGTACTAATGTTTCTTGGGTTAGGGTTTATATTCAGTGTAATTAGTCAAATGGGTTTCTTTGCCTATTTAACCGTTCATCAATTTGGCCTCGGTATGTTCAGAGGAATCTGGCCAGTTGTTCAGGTGTTGTTGATTGCTTTTACACTGTTTGATTTTGTGTATTTTCGTTATAAAGAAGCGGAAGGAGATGTGGCGCTCTGGACGTTCTTCATTATCCCAGTGGCATTACTTATATATGGTTTAGCTGTTTCATACGTTAAGGCGAAAGAAACAAATAGAAAAGCATTCATCCCAGCATTGTTCTTTATGGTGGTTATCACATCTGTTGAATGGATTCCCGCTATACGAGCAGATGATCCGAGTTGGATGATGCTTATGCTCGTTCCGTTATTAGTCTGTAACACGTATCAACTACTGATTCTTCACCGTATTACAGGGGAGAGACAAAACAAATCAGAAGCGGAGCAGATTTCAACACCAACCCAAAGTAAAGGTAATCAAAAGTCCACCAAGAAAAAGAAGAAGAAAAGAAAGAAGAAAAAATAAAATTCGCATGCCTAGCGCATGCGAATTTTTATGTCTGTATTAATCGATTGCTTCTGATTCGGCTTCCACCTTAGAGATCATTTTAGAAATCGATACAAACGATAACCCTTTATTCTTAATGCCAGGTAATATTGTTTTCAATGCCTCGTTCGTATGCTTTACAGAATCAGAAGCATGCATGACGATAATGTCGCCCCCAGATGTTTCTTTCATAACCTCGTCCACAATCGTTTCAGTCCCAGGGTTTCTCCAATCACTTGGATTGACATTCCACTTAATCACTTTAAAACCGAGTTTATCGGCCAACGACAAAACTTCTTTATTAAAGTGACCACTTGGAGGGCGAAGGAGATTAATGTCCTTATACCCTAACTTCCCAAATATCTCCCTTGCATACAAGAGGTCCTTTTTCACTTGATTGATATCCTTTTTTAGATAACTTTTATACCGATAGCCCATCATTCCAATTTCATGGTCATTCTTTTTTATCTCTTCTAATATTTCGGGATGACGCTCTGCCCACTCCCCGCTAACAAAAAAAGTAGCTTTGACATCATGTTCTTGTAACGTTTCTAAAATGGGGAAGACTTGCTCCTGTCCCCAGCTAATATTGAATGTTAATGCTACATCATTGCCTTTAGAGCCACTGCTAATTAACGCTCGGGGTCCATCGTCTGTTGTGAAAACTGAAAAGGAACTATCCCGTTCTACCCAAAGAAATATCGCACAAAAAAGGGCAGCAAAAACAACCAGTCCCCATTTCTTCGCACGGTTTACCTTCCATACATAAAAATGTTGCAAGCTTCCCCTCTCCCTATCCTTAAAATTGATCTTACTTTAATCTATGTAAGGATTGGACAAATATGAACAAGCATGAAAGATAGAAATGGTTTAGATTTCTAATAAATTGCTAATAAATGGACACAATGAGAGAAAGCCATTTAATTTTATAGAGGTGAGCCCATGTTAGGATTGATGATGAATGAGATGGAACAAAAAGAAATTGAATATATGTTAAAGAGAGAAATGGAAGAATTGCTTCTTGATCTATCCGATTCACGTATCGACCATATTGTAAAAAGAGCTATGGAAGAGAGATATCAAATCCTCTATAACTTATATCGACGTTTTGTACCAGAAAAGGAAAGCCTGAAATACATTCCACCTAAACGAAAGTATAAATAAGGCTTATATGAATGTCTCTAGCAAACCTTCTCATGCTTTAGAGGAGGTTTTTATAATAGGTTAAGAAAAGACTTGATACATACCACTAAACACCTTCATAACAGTATTTTTGGATTTCGTATGATAATAAGAATGAAGATTTTTATAAAAAAATTCTCGGATACCCTTGCAAAAATCTAAAACCCTATGCTATATTATTTTTTGTTGTCAGCAAGGCAACGCAATGACATAAAAATCCGCACAAAAACGAATCAATAATTTTTGCGAAAAAGTTGTTGACTTACCAACAACACCATGATATATTAGATTGCGTCGCTGAAAGACAGCAGACATTTTGATCCTTGAAAACTGAACGAAACGACATGTTACGTCAATGAATTACTTTAAATTATTTAAAGCCAGACATCATTTTGATGCAAGGCAAACTCAACTTTTATGGAGAGTTTGATC
>SDGW01001409.1_pt1 | contig 12389 bp, 13 predicted proteins | sample 2873831 | NCBI WGS metagenome assembly SDGW01 (sample SAMN08132700, study PRJNA421101) | hypersaline lake metagenome | isolation source: celular fraction 0.22 microns magnesium sulfate-rich crust from ephemeral... | place: Spain: Penahueca Lagoon, Toledo | collected 2011-07
TGCGAATGAGGAGGCTCGGCGCTTCGTCCGCAGGAAAGCAACCCGTTCCACAGCCCGCCGATCTGCATAAAAGCAACGGAACCACCCCGCACTAGCTTATTCAAGATAACTGCCAGATTATTGAATAACTCATGTAATTCCAAGAAAAAAAGAAGGAGAAATCTTTTATGATCCCTCCTTCTAGCGTTATATTCCATTATTCATCATCAACAATCGGATAAACACCGTTTTCATCATGAATCTCTTTTCCAGTTAAAGGAGGGTTAAAGACACAGACCATGCGCATATCTGTAGTCCCACGTAGTAAATGTTCATCATGCTCATCTAACGCATATACTGTACCAGCTTTAATCGGATGAACCTTTCCATCTGATACCGTTTCAACTTCTCCTTCTCCCTCTATACAGTAAACAGCTTCTAAGTGGTTTTGATACCAAATATGCGTTTCCGTTCCTGCTTTAATAATCGTGTCATGCATGGAGAAACCCATATTGTCCTGCTTAAGTAAAAGACGACGACTCGTCCAATTCTCTCCCTTAATTTCATGTTCTGTTCCAATAACATCTTCTAATCTAACAGTCTTCATTATTCGCAAATCCCCTTTCAACTTTTCATAACGCTTACATTTATATATACAGTAACGATATAGAAGGATGAATTCAAGTAATCTAGTTTTTAAACCCCTTCTAGAAAGTCAAATCATAAAAAAACTCCCGAGCTTTAACTCGGGAGTTCGTTTGATTACATTGAGGTTGTTGAACCTTCACTATGCTGGTGCTGTGCTTTTTTTCGAGCTTGTTTATCTTGTTTCTGTTTTAACCTGTCCTCATTCAACGCTTTATAAAGCGAGTACATCATGAGGAGCATAATAATCGAGAATGGTAAGGCTGCTGATATTAAAGCGTTTTGCAGGCCTTGTAATCCACCAGTGTACAACAAGATTGCTGCCATACCAGCTTGGGCAAAGCCCCAGCTAAACTTAACGGTTTTTGGTGGATTAAGAGAACCGTTCGTACTCTGCATACCAAGTACAAATGTTGCTGAGTCAGCAGAGGTGATAAAGAATGTCCCTATTAAGCAAAGAGCTATAATGGACATAATTGCTCCTAATGGGTATTCCATCAATGTACCAAATAGCTGCTTCTCTGTTGCTAAATTCGCTATTTCCTGAACATTGTCTAGGTTCATCGCAGACATACCGAAGATCGAAAACCAAAGAAAACTTACGAGTGTTGGGACAATGAGTACACCCAATAAAAATTCGCGTATTGTTCTACCACGAGATACGCGTGCGATAAAGATCCCAACGAATGGAGACCAAGAAATCCACCAAGCCCAATAGAAAACCGTCCAGTTTTGAATCCATGTACTGTTTTCTTCATTAAACGGTGCTAAACGGAAGCTCATATTCGGTACATCGCTTAAGTATGAACCGATTGTATCCGTGAAAACATTCATGATATTTAATGTAGGCCCTACTACGAGCATAAAACCGAATAAAATAAGGGCTAAGAACATGTTTGCATTACTTAAATACTTAATTCCCTTACTTAAACCTGTGTAGGCTGAGAACATAAACAGAACCGTTACAATTCCAATAATAATCAATTGAACAGTGAAGTTATTTGGTATCCCCGTCAAGTAAGCCAGTCCACCATTAATTTGGCTTGCACCAAATCCTAATGTTGTTGCAACACCAACTACTGTGGCAAAGATTGCTATAACATCAATTACCTTACCAATAGGACCACGCACTTTTTCTCCAAGGATTGGATATAAAGTAGCACTAATCAATCCTGGTGCACCTTTTCTAAATTTAAAGTAAGCAAGAGATAATGCAACCATGGCATAAATAGCCCATGCATGAATACCCCAGTGGAAATACGTAAACTTCATAGATTCTTTAATTGCTTCCGCGGTACCTGTTTCAGCTGTCGGAGCATTTTTAATGTAATGAGATACGGGTTCAGCTACCCCCCAGAAAACAAGTCCAATCCCCATACCTGCACTAAACAACATAGCAAACCATGTTGGCAAGCTATAATCAGGAGATTCATCTGGTTTACCCAATCTTATCTTTCCAAATGGACTGATGACCACGAAAATACAAAATAACACAAACACCGTTACGATTAATAAATAATACCAACCAAAATGTACACCTATATAATCTCGTACTGTACTTGTTACATTCTTTAGGTTGTTCGGAGCCATTGTTCCCCATATAACTGATAATGCTGCGATTGCAATAGAAATCCAGAATACTAGTGTAACTTTGTTAGATATTTTACTCACAATTGATCTCCTCTCCTATTCATATCAATACTTTTTTGTCTGCTCTGTCTACCTCCTCTGAGGATTAAAATATATAGATGCTATACATATACCCACGATCGATTAATATAAACAAACCTCTCTCTGATTAAACGTAGTTACAACTCGCTTCAAATCGCTTGCTCCAGTGTCTTTAAAAAATCTATAAAATTATGATTAAATGAACAGAAAAACTTTCCTAAAATGATACGTGATAATTTTTCATATTGTAATTTTTTGTTATAGTATATATTTAGAGTATCGAAATAAATGGACGAATTATTTGAAAGAAGGGATCTATTATTATAGATCAAGAGAAAAGTGCAAAGCGAAATTTAATGATTATGTGGTTTGCCAACTTTTTTATCGCTGGCAGTATGACGATGGTTATGCCTTTCTTATCGTTATATATTGAAACCTTTGGAGAGTTCACTGATGCCTACGTGCAAAGGTGGTCTGGCTTAGTTTTCGGAATTACCTTTTTCACAGCATTTCTATTTTCACCTATATGGGGACGTTTCGGAGATCATTATGGTAGGAAAAAGATTTTAATTATCTCTGGTATAGGTCTTTCTATAAGCGTATTGCTAATGGGATTTGTAACATCTGTGTTTCAGTTATTCATTCTGAGATTGTTCATGGGGATATTTACAGGATTTATTTCGACCTCCCAAGCTATGATTTCCACTCAAACCCCAAGGGAGTCTTCTGGCAGTGCATTGGGTACACTTCAGACAGGTAATGTATCCGGCGCTTTAATGGGTCCTATGTTTGGTGGTATTTTAGCTGACAGTATCGGTTTTGCTTTAACTTTCCAATTAACAGCTATCACCCTTTTTCTTGCAGCCATTTTCGTTATGTTTGGTGTTCAAGAGTTTAAAGTTGCTGAGGATACAGGCGAAGATGAAGACCACTCTTATTCTCGAAAAGAAGTGCTTCAACACATCTTAAAGAGCCCTGTTTTGCTTATGGTCATGATCGTATCCATGTTTGTTCAAATTGCTCATTTCAGCATTCAACCAATTTTAGCTCTGTTTGTTAATGAGATACACGGTAGTGCGAATATTGCCTTTTTCTCAGGAATCGCTTTCTCTGCCGCAGGGGTAGGGAATTTATTAATGGCTAAGCGATGGGGAAACATCGCGGATAAAATTGGGTATGAAAAAGTACTGCTTTTCTTACTTATTGCTTCTGGTGTTGTATATTTACCAGGAGCCTTCGTGGATAATATTTGGCAGCTCCTTGTATTAAGGTTCTTACTTGGAATTACGATTGGAGGCATCATCCCTGTAAGGACAGCCTATATACGTCAGGCAGCTCCCGTTTCGATTCAAGGTGAGGTTTTAGGTTACACAACCAGCCTTCGTTTCCTTGGAAACATCATTGGCCCAGCTTTAGGAGGATTTTTAGCTGGATCATTTGGCTTCACTTCTGTTTTCGTTACGACAACTCTACTGTTATTAGCAAGTGGATTCAGTTTAGGTCTACTATTACAAAAACAACCCAGTACAGTTAAACGATATGGATAGGTGTCTAGCGCAAGTGCCCAGTAACGGGCGCTTGCGCTTTTTCATATTAATTCTTCAACTTGTCATAAAGCCGTTTCAACACTACAGCTTGGGCCCACAATGGCAAGGGCTCATCCACCTTTCGCTTCCATTCCTCTCCTTCTAGCAGGCCTTCTTCATACATCCACTCAACTGCTTCACGTTTCCATGAGGCGATACTGTCCCCCTGGTCTTCAGGATCTCTGTACGTATGATCAAAGTATTCTGATATAGCCTGAGCATGGTTTCGAGCAACCTTTCTTCTGTATTCGCTCATTTTCATTAGAGCAAGATCTTCTTCATTTGTCATAAACCCATTCTCAGTTAGTATAGCTACCATAATCGTTTCTCGAATGACATGGAGATTTGTCCATTCCCCAATCTTGGATGCATGTACCCCATTCCCATGTAAGTGAATACCTGAGTGTTGCATATGTTTCGCAAAAAGATAAGCAAGTCGTTTTCCTTCATCTGAAGAGTGCCAGTAAAAACAACAAGTCCCTTGGATAGATGGGTCATTTGAGGCATTTGCATGAACACTCCAAAACAAATCAACATTTTCTCTATTCGCAAGGTCCGTTCTTTCTTCTAGCGAAACTTCTTGACCATATAGGGGTTGTGTAAGGAGAACAGAAAAGCCGTTGTACTCAAGAAGCTCCTTTAAATAACTCACAACACTTGCATTAAAATGATGTTCTTCAAAAACTTCCCCGTTTGCCTCTACCCCATTTTTATTCCTCTGCTCATAAGTATCTTGTCCATGTCCTGCATCTAACGCAATTCTGACCATATACTCACCTCAGCTATAAGTTTGTTAATATTGTGCCACAAACTGGAATAAACAGGTTGATTACTCCATAATTTACATCTTTTTTACCGGTCACTGTTAGGACTTTTGATTCGAATCCTATGTATGTAAGAACAAAATTAGCTTACGATTAGGAGGTTAGCCTAATGGCTTCTTACAATGCTCCAATAAATCAAGAGAGACGTTCTAAGAAAAATTATAAAAAACCTTGGTATAACCAAGGATGGATGTGGCTAATCGTTGTGATCATTAGCTTAGGTGTATTTATCTTTTTATTTCAAGGACTCATCGATCAATTAAGTCAACTCACACAAGCAACACAAGAACAAAACCAAATCCTTTCTGGTATTAAACAGAAGATAAATGAATTAATGGTTGAACTGAATCGTGTCGCATCAGATGTTGTAAAGGCCATTCACAATAAAACAACAGCTTAGGTGTATTATTGATGCAGTCAGTTTTGTGGTGATGTTATAGATACCTTAAAAGGCCCCACCTTAAGTGGGGCTAAACAGCTTCAATTTCATCCAAAATTGGATAAACAGCTTCTACACCTTTCTCAGCGACCAAACAACTCACCCCAAGAGGCGTTTCCCAAAATGAATCAGGAATAATAGGGTTCTTCAATCCTGCTGCAGAAAAAAGCGCTCGATAAATTCGATGCAAGTGCTGTTGCGTAACAGCTCTATCCCGCTCTTTCTCTCCTCTAGCTAAAAGAAATACATAACGCATGGATTGAAACAAATTATCTCCAGGCATGAAGGTGAAATTTTTATAAAGTTGCATTCGCTCTTCCGCATCTTCTTTAATCGCATCTTTTACTGCGAGATCCTCCAAATGTTCATATAAGTGTCTATACACTTGTTGAAAAACGCGTCTTTTTTCATTTTGCATCACTTCGTCTGTGTATATCTCTTGTAGTTTTTCGTGAGCTTCTTCCGGTGTCCAATTCAACATGACCCCTCCCTTGAAAGCGTTTTATCTATTGTATCAAAACTTTCTTGTATGGTCGTGTGTCTAGCAAGACAACCTAAGAAGAAAAGCGTGAGACATGAGTACCATGTACTGCATATGTTAAAATAGGATCAAAATGTTGAAGTAGAAGGAAGTGACAGCATGCGTGTCGTAAACAACATCTCCGATTTAATTGGAAACACACCACTCGTAAAGTTAAACCGCATTGTTCCTGAAGGTGGAGCAGATGTTTATTTGAAATTAGAAATGTTTAATCCAAGCGGAAGTGTAAAAGACCGTGCCGCTTATAATATGTTAGTGGAAGCTGAAAAGGCTGGAAAACTTAAGGAAGGTTCCACAATCATTGAACCCACTAGCGGCAATACTGGGATTGGACTTGCCATGAATGCTTCGGCTCGTGGCTATCGAGCGATCCTTGTTATGCCAGATACGATGACCCAAGAGCGCATAAACTTATTGAAAGCCTATGGTGCTGAAGTTGAACTGACTCCTGGAGCAGAGAAAATGCCAGGGGCTATTAAACGTGCTGAGGAACTAGCAAAAGAAATTCCGAATAGCTTCGTTCCAATGCAGTTTAAGAACATGGCAAACCCTGATGCTCACCGTAACACAACTGCAACGGAAATTATTGAAGCAATGGATGAGTTAGGCAAACCACTATCTGCTTTCGTTTCTACTGCAGGTACTGGAGGTACTGTGACAGGTACAGGCGAAACGTTAAAGGACCATTACAAAGATCTTTCAGTACACGTCGTAGAGCCACACGGATCTCCTGTTTTATCCGGTGGGAAACCTGGTAAGCACAAACTAGTTGGAACAAGTCCTGGTTTCATCCCAGATATTTTAAACCAAGATGTCTATGATGAAATTTTCAAAATCACGGATGAAGATGCTTATGATATTACGCGTCGTCTGGCTCGTGAAGAAGGTATTCTAGTTGGACCTTCAGCCGGAGCTGCTGCTTATGCCGCTATGGAAGTGGCGAAACGTAAGCAACCTGGTGAAGTTGTGGTTTGTATTGCACCGGATACAGGTGAGCGTTACCTTTCTGGTGATTTATTTAAGTTTGAATAAACAATTTTATAAATACGACAAAAGGTCATCAGCAATTTATATGCTGATGACCTTTTTTATGTATCATGATGGTCGTTATCAAAATCAGGCTTTCTTTCCTCTTCTTCATCATGTTTCTTTTTTAAACCCTCTCCGATAACTGAACTGTTAATGCCGTTTCTTACGGCTGTTTCAATGATAAGGTAAAGTATTAATAATGATATAACATATACCACAATAGATATGATCATGTTAATTTTCCTCCCCCCATACCAAGATTTTGGAAATGATTACATTCACTTTATAAGATGACCTCACTTTTGTAAACGTCAGGCCTACTTCCAACACTAAAAAATAGCCAGGTGACTCATCACCTGGCTTAAGCTTACTTACGCTTCTTGATGTTTCTGTTCCGTCTTATTAATTAAGGATGTTCCGACAAGGTCACCTGTTACGTTCAATGCTGTTGCACCCATTCCAACCAATGCATCAATAGAAGTTAGTATCGCAACTGCTTCCATTGGTAGTCCGACTTGAGCAAACACTGTCGCAATCATAACGATTCCAGCACCAGGAACTCCTGCTGTACCAATGGATGCTAGTGTTCCGACAATCACGATCATTAACATGCTTGTGAATCCTAATGTCGTATCTGTGTAATTCGCGGCAAATACAGCTGATACTGCAATACGAATAGCCGCTCCATCCATGTTAATCGTAGCTCCAAGAGGTAAACTGAAACCGTACAAGCTTTTGGATAACCCTAATCGGTTAGCAGCATTTAGTGTTACTGGCAATGTCCCTGAACTACTTTGAGTAACAAATGCTGTAATCATTGGTGTACGAGCTTGAGAGAAAAACTGGCTTGGCTTCATTTTAAATGTCACCATCATCAACACATAGATTCCAATTTGGGCAATCAACGCAACATAAAGAACGAAGACCATATTCCCTAGAGATAAAATGGTGTCCATTCCTTGCTTACCGACCGTTTGAGCAATAATCGCAAAAATGCCGATAGGAACGTATTGCAGAATGACATTCATGATTTTGAAGGTAGCTTCATTTAACCCGTTAAATACTTTATAAATGTGCTCACCTAAATCTCCATGATCTTTAGAACTTCGTAATGCAGCAATCGCAATACCGAATACAAGTGCTGTAAAGATGATGCCAAGTAGGTTCATCTCACTAAATGCTGTCACAATGTTTTTCGGCACGATGTTTAATAACACACTCGCTACACCAGGGTGTTCATTTGCTTCAATCGTTGAATCTGTCTCTGCGGTTACACCTGAACCTGGATCAAACAAACTTGCTACTGTCAGTCCAACAGTCATGGCTAAGGCAGACGTTACAACGTAATACATAAACACTTTTCCGCCCATGCGACCTAAATCACCCAACTTTGTCTGGTTCACACCAACAACCAAGGTGAACAAAATAAGCGGAATGATGATGAATTGAAGTAATCGCATTAATAAATCGCCTAATGGAGCTAATACAGTTGCTTGTTCTCCAAAAATAAGACCAACCATAATACCTAAAATAAGTGCAATCGTAATTTTCACAATTAATGAAGTATCTGTATATGCTTTCAATAGTTTCATATCTTTAACCCTCCTCATTAAAAATGTATTAAACCTATTAATTTAATCGGAATTAATACTATTAAAATACATGATGACCGTTTATCTGTCAAAATGTAAGATTATCCTTTTACCGTTCGTTTGACCTTTTATTAAATCCCCATAAGATTAGACCACATAATAATGACACTCCTAAGAAAGAAGCTACATAAACCCATGGAGACAATACAACACCAAAAGCAACTTCACCTTGGAGCTGCGCAACATCATACCACTCTTGGGATATACTTGGCTGATAGACTTTTGTTTTTATGAAACCATAAAACCACATACTTATAAAATAGACGTGAGTGAGTAAATTACTGCCTTATATACGATTCTCATTTTCTACTCTCCTCTTTTATGAAGTAAAACCCTTTTACCCATTCGGTGGGTCAATTCCATTTTAGCATCCACCCATCATTTTCCATAATCTTTCCGGTTAAACTACGAAAAAAGAGGAAGTTTGACCTCCCTCTTTTATCAGTAATATTATTTAATTCGTTTATCGTACATTCATTTCACTAGGCTTTGGACCTTTTCGTTCATCCCGGTCTAATGCTTTAATTCGATCCATATCCTCTTCATCTAACTCAAAGTCGAATACGTCAAAGTTTTCCTCAATACGAGAAGGTGTCACAGATTTCGGAATGACGATTGTTCCATTCTGTAAATGCCAGCGAATGATCACTTGCGCTACTGTTTTGTTATGCTTTTGAGCAATAGCTTGCATATCTTCGCGATTTAGTACTTCCCCACCTTGCATTAAAGGACTCCAAGCTTCCACATGAATGCCATGTTCTTCACAAAATGCTTTCACTTCTTTTTGTTGCAAGTACGGATGACATTCAATTTGGTTAACAGCTGGAGTTACGTCACATTCATCTAGCAAACGCTGTAAATGATTTCGATCAAAATTACATACACCAATCGCTTTTACACGACCTTCATGATAAAGCTTTTCCATCGCTTTATATGTTTCCACGTAATCATCGAACTCTGGGGTTGGCCAGTGAATCAAGTAGAGATCGACATAATCTATTCCAAGCTTTTCTAAACTTTCATCAAAAGCTTTTAATGTATTCTCATAGCCTTGATCTGTATTCCAAACTTTCGTCGTAATGAATAGATCTTCACGTGGGATGCCACTTTCTTGAATAGCTTGTCCAACGCCTCGTTCATTTTTATAAATAGCTGCAGTGTCAATTGCACGATATCCAGTTTCTATCGCTTTTTTTACTGCAGGCACCGCATCTTCTTCCTCCACTTGCCAAACGCCAAATCCTAGCTGCGGCATTTTCACTTGTTTGTGCAGGGTTACATATTGCATAATCATTCTCCCTTTCTTGAGTAGAGTAGGTTGATTATAGCAAAGTGGGCAGGAATTTATGAATTGATTTGTTTGGGCAGTTGCGTGCGCGAATAAATTATTCTTCACATATATAGCATCAGTAAAGGAAAGAAGCATGATATTAAAAGCGTTACTTCCCAATAAAGAACTGACGCCCATACTATAATTTCGCAGTTTTAATGCTGTTATGACACTAACTGCATCTGGAAGTGATGTACTGGCTCCAACTAAGAATGAGCCCACAAAAGAAGAGCCAAGTCCTGTGATACTAGCTATTTGGTCAGCTGTAACAGTAAGTACAGATCCTACTAGCATAATAGCGAAAGCAAATAACGCAAAACGAACAATCACTTTTTTATATGAATACTCACTGTACTTCTCATTCTTTCGATTACGTCGCTTCACTTTCTTTTCAGTTTTATTATTAATCCACTTGACCCCACCAAAATACATAAGGACTAACACAACAGAATTATAACCAATATGGAATATATGAGTTGGTAGGGTTAAGACCAAGCCCGCTAAAACAACGAGGGTCATGACGATCACTAAATAAATGTATAATTTACTCCCTATATCTGTTTGCCCCATCACCTGGTGACGTCTAAACACGATATCAAGTACAGCTAAGGCTAGTAAATTAAATAAATTGCTTCCTAATAGATTCCCGATAGCGATATCTGGACTGTCAATTGCAATTGCGGTTACATTAGCTGTCAGCTCGGGTAAGGATATTGCTGCTCCAATTATGATTCCCATAAAAGCAGAGGTTGTTTTTGTTTTTTCACTAACGGCATCACCGTACATCGCTAAACGACTCGATACAAAATAGGCTGCTACGGCTGCTGCTAAAAATAATGCAAAAATAAGTATATTGGTCATATGGTTGACTCCTAACGAAAGAGTTCGATTTATAATAAATTCCCCTTGTAAACCAATATAAACTAGAAGAATTAAACTCCTCTCTTGGTTCAGACATAAACAGACCATTTTCCTTTTGATTTCCCCTTCTGTAATAATAGAAGAGGAATGTAGTTAAAATTAAGGGGAAACGTTATGTATAGAACTTTAGGAATTTTGTACGTATTAATAGGTGCTGCCAGCTTCGGATTCACGCCTATTTTTGTAAAAATGGGATTTGAAAAAGGGTATTCCTTAGGTCAGCTAAACATCATCCAAATGATTATAGCTTTTCTACTACTATGGGGCATTGTTTTTATAAAAAAACCTGCACCAAAAGGGTTACATAAACAAAACATCTTAAAAATTATGATGACAGGTACATTTGTAGGGCTAACAAGTATTTTTTATTATGGAGCTATTCAATACTTACCAGCATCATTAGCAATCATCTTACTCTTTCAATTTGTATGGATTGGAATGATTTATGACTGGTTATTTAATAAAGTCAAGCCTACTCGGATAAACCTAATTGCCCTAGCAGTTACACTTTCAGGTGTCTTTTTTGCTTCCAACATTTTAAATGGTAGCCTGCAGGAATTACCTTTAATCGGGTTTTTCTTTGGAATCTTATCAGGCTTCACCTATGCTGGATTTATTTTTTTTAGTGGACAAGTCGCAATCAACGTCCATCCATTACTTCGAAGTCCTTTAATGGTCACCGGCTCTTTAGTTTTAGTCTTGGTTGTTTTTATGACAGATATTCCAAATGTTCATCTTAATGATGCTGGGTTGTGGAAAGTAGGTCTAGGCGTGGCTCTCTTTGGGGCTATATTGCCTCCACTATTTTTCGCTTTGGGCGCACACCGAATCCCTGGGGCACTTGCAAATGTACTGAGCTCTATCGAATTACCTGTTGCAATTATTTCAGCAAGCATTATTTTATCTGAGACGGTTAACATGATTCAATGGATCGGAATAGTACTGATCATTTCGGCTATCGTTATTAACGAATTTGGAGCTTATATCATGAACAAAAGGGATGCCTCTTAGTAGATACACCCACTGCTGCCATGACATTGGTTCGTAAAACGCAATAACAAACGGCAGTAATGACACAGTTGTGAAAAAGGAAAAGAAGAAGACGACTGTATAAAACTGTTCTTTATTCCCGAGCACCCTTAATACCGTATAAGCTCCTGCTGCAAAAACAGCTGAGAAAACACCAGCTAAGTACGGGATGGTTTCCAATGAAAACTCTGGTTTGATAATAAATAGTGTCCCGATAAAAGCAATGATGATCGCAACAACCTGGAACAAGCGAGCTCTCTCTTTCAAAAAGATTGCAGAGAATATAATCGTTAAGAATGGACTTAACTTATTCAACATATCTGCATCCGAAAGCACGAGATTATCAATCGCATAGAAAAACAATACCATTCCAATGGTTCCGAGAGCTGAACGTAGTAAAAGGAATTTCCGATTTTCCTTTTTCCCAAATAGGCGTTCGTTATAGTACTTTACAAAGCCAAATGCAATGAAAGCCGAAACAATATTTCTAAAGAAAGTCTTTTGCACAGTTGGCACATCTCCAGACAGCTTTACGAAAGCAGCCATCATAGAGAAGCCAAAAGCTGATAATAACAATAATATAATACCTTTATTTCGATCACTCATAGTTGTCCTCCGATATATAGCCTTCCCTTATTGTGCACTCACCCTTCCTATCCTAATACAAAAATCTCCTTTTTGGTACCATATTGTCCCGGATTTTGTCGAATAACCTTTCATAAAAACAACCTTTATAAAAGGGG
>SDGW01000889.1_pt1 | contig 12388 bp, 28 predicted proteins | sample 2873831 | NCBI WGS metagenome assembly SDGW01 (sample SAMN08132700, study PRJNA421101) | hypersaline lake metagenome | isolation source: celular fraction 0.22 microns magnesium sulfate-rich crust from ephemeral... | place: Spain: Penahueca Lagoon, Toledo | collected 2011-07
CTGGGTTGTAGAACGACTCGTCGACGATGTTGCCTGCCATCCGGATGATGTCTTCTCGAAGCTCGGCATTTGTCAACTCGGATAGATCTTCTTCGAGCTCATCATTGGCGTCTGCTTCGGCTGCTTGGTTGATCGTCTCGAGCGTCCGACTCCCTGGCGACAGTTGCGATTTGTTGCTGGACATTGTTACTGATCTTGCTGTAGCGCTTCTTCGAATTCGGATTTGACTTCGTTTCGGTCGGCGTTGTCTCCGAGCTTGTCTTCGATTTCGTCGACGAAGAACTCGATCGCGACGTTACTCCCGTTGAGTGCATCGTTGTACGCTTTCGGGAATTCGTTGATCGTATCGGCGACTGCTGTTTCGAGAATATTCGTTTCCTCGAAGTCGATCTTACTGGGCTTGGATGGTGGGTCGTGTGTTCCTGCGTCCACGCGCTCCCCACAGTTGTAGATAACAGACATTTTCGATGGAGGGAACCCTGAGAGAAATTCGTTGAGAACTTTCTCGGGATCGATTTCGTAGGTTTGTGTCCCAACTTCACCGTCGCTTATGACTGCACGACGGTACTTGATCATCTCGTTTTGCTTGTACGCCTCAGAGACTTCGACGATGAAGTCTTTGTCCCAACTCATGTACTATACAGTAGAGTTGCAACTGACTTAATTGTTGTGAATACGAGCAAGTACAGCTATTCAACTAAAAGAGCGCGGGTGAGCTCAGACTTCTGACTCGTCGTCGATGAACGCTTCTGCGGGTGTCGTGCTGACCCACTCAGTATTGGCTTTGTCGATGTCTCGATCGAGCTCGCTATGCACGATCCCGTTTTCAGGGTCATCGTAGTGGTCGCGCTCGAACCGCTGTGCTCGAGCGAGAACGTCGATTCCTTCCATGAAGAATTGTTGCGCGATCTCTGTGATATGAATGGCAGCGCTTTTGTTGTATGTGATGAGTTCTTCGAGATCTTCTTCTGCTTCAGTTCCCTCGAACCACGAGTGTTCTTTCTCCGCCATTTCTTCTGGGGGAGTAACGGTGGCGAAATTCGAGGCGATGATCCAGCAGACACCATCAAGCGCGTCTAGGGAGAGAATCTGATTGCTGGTTCGATTGTATTCTTCGCTATCTTCGTCGTAGACAACTTCGTCTGGCTCGTATCGATAGTTCTCTTGCGACATTTGTACTGATGCTACTCCTGGGAGTCGAACCCGGAAAACGGACCCAGACTCGAGGGTGACAGGAGCCCTCGATCGCGTCCGAAGCAGCGTAACCGTTCTCACCATGAGCGTTTGACTGCGAACCACACAGCGTACCGTGATTCGAGATGCCACAAGGGCGAACCACGAATGCCGAAGCGTCACAGCGGTAGACCTGAACCGTAAACCGCGTCTCTGACAGCGAGCTCGACGATCGTACTTGAGAATCACACCTTTCGTGCCGGGGCAAGCGCAATCCTTCCACCGTTGCCCTGTATGGGCGACGTGGGTCCCAGGTGCCACCTGAGCTTGCGTCGTCCGTCACTACTCCAATAGTGGCGGACCAAGTCGTACCACGGAAAGTACGACGTCCGGAGCACCGTCAGTTGCGATCGTCTGCTGCTCGCATTACCCTGTAGTGGCGTAACGAACATAAGTCTATCGGATTCGATCTGCAATACATATTTATGCCCCCAGTTGGTAGTATGTGTGCGAGGTCGAGCGCTGTTTGACTGAACCCCGAGTCAGCTGGCTCGAGGGGGAGTATCGCTGGTCGAGTACTACTGTCGCATGTCAGCTTCCCAAGGCTCTCCGAGCCCACAGAGCATCGTCTCTGACGATAATGATTATGAGTTGAGTGACAACGTACTGTATGATTTCGTACAGTACTGTCGCGCAACGACGATCCGAAACGAGCAGCAGATGATCCTCACGATCTTGGGCTACATCAGTGGCAACTTCGATGACCCTCACAACTACATCAGCCTCGTTCTGATCGGAACCTCGAGCTCGGGGAAGTCGCACGTCAAGGACAAGATCGAGGAGCTCTGTGAGTTCATCAATCTCTTTACGGCTTCGACTGGGTCGGCGAAGTCTCTGATCTACGACGATGACTGGGACGACGCTGACATGGTTTCGATGGGTGAACTGCAGCAGCCTCCGGAGGAGATGCTCGAGTTCATGAAGCGAGCTCACGGTGGTGATAAGAAGGTCGAGATCAAGACTACGCAGGGCAACCCGTCGTCTGGGTTCGAGACGGTAACCATCGTTCGAGAGTCTAAACCATACGCGTTCACGTACGCACAGATGGACGCTGATTTCGAGTTCTGGAATCGCCTGCTGAAGGTTCCAGTCCATGAGTCGGAGTCCAAGAATCGTGCTGTCGGTGCGATGGCGTTCGGTGAGAGTGGGATCACGATCCCTGGGTCGGACGTCGAGTATGGGTATGAGTTCCCTGATGGAAAGGAGCGACTCCAGGCCCACATCGCTGATGTCTACGAGAACGCACCGGGGACGGTCTACACTCCTGAGGAGCACAAGGACGATCCTGAGTGGAGCACGTGGGACATCCTCCAGCCGATCTTCAACCACTCTCGGAGTGAATCGAATCGTATCTACTGGATGATTGCGAACCTCGTCCGTGCCAGTGCGATGATGTGCTTCCATGATCGTGAGATCATCACTGACGTCGACGAGGAGACTGGTGATGAGTTCGAGGCAATTCTCGTCGAGCCCCAGGACATCGCGAACGTTGTGCGCTGTCTGGATGCGCTGCGAGCAACCACCCACGAGATCGATCGCAAGAAGCGCGCGATCGTGAAGGCGATCCGGCAGAAGTCTGGCTCGGACGATATGATCGAGGGGGTCGAACCGATCCGTGAGTATCTCAAGGAGTCCGACGCACCTGAGGTCAAGCAGAGCGAGCTCGAGGTGATCCTCGAGGACCTGGAGGACAACTTCCTGATCGAGATCACCGAGGGTGGTGGCGACAAGAACAAGGACGTCTACAAGGCGTTCCAGTGGGATGAGCTCGGAATCCCACGCATCGATGAGTACGCTGATCTCTTCGTCGACTGTACGGATCCGATCTCGGGCAATGATTTCCTCGAGGAGTGGCAGGAGATCCGTGGCGATATCGGAACGTCTGCGCAAGATCTCATGAAGCAGGCTGAGTCGGATTCCAACATTCAGGTGTCTGGATCGAGGGCGTCCGGTTCGCTTTCGAGCTCGAGCAGTTCTGATGGGAAGGGTAACAGTGGGCTGTCATCGTTCGGTGGCGGTGTGAACGAAGAGGTCGAGCTTACTGATCTCGAGGAGAACGTCCTCGAGCGGATCACTCCGATCGTCGATGGGACGCGGATTCGGGACATGAGCGATGTTCCGGTCGAGAGCTTCCTGGGCCTCTGTTCGATCGAGGACCCTGATCTCGCTGGAGTCTCGACTGAGGATACGCTGCTGGACCCCACGCACGATGTCTGGGATCAACCGGACAAGCCTGACGAGTGGGTTACGGATGAGACTGAGTCCCGTCGTGAGCTCAAGAACGCGATCACTGCACTGATCCAGAAGGACAAGGTTCAGTTCGATGAGATTCACGAGGAAGAAAACGGTGCGCCTGTCGATGCGACGCTAGCCGTCGACAACTAAGGGCGACGTCCTCTGCTGATTCTTTCGTTGTATGCATAAACACTTTTGTTAGTGGAACGTGTGGTAGTTTGTATGGGAGACGATTCCCCAGTTGATTACGGCTATTTCGACGCAGCTACTGTTCAGGAGAGGCTCGATCTCGAGTGTGAGCCTATCGATGCTGGAATGGTTGGACGGAACCTCGAGGTTGCTGTGATGTCCGATTGTGCGCCTGAGTCCGATCTGACGACAAGTGAGCCAATCGGAGATCGGTTAGAGGAGATCATCGATCGACTGGACTATGTGCATGATAAGTATCGGAAGTCGCCTCGTCCGTACTATGACGAGAAGCTCGGAACGGCGATCAATGAGCTTCGCGAGCTCGTTGGAGTTGAGGAGGAAACGTGGTGCTTCGAGTGCGAGGAAGAGACAATCCAGCGCTACGACGAAGACGGTCGCTACTGTACGGAGTGTGGTGATCAATGACGATCATCTGTTCTAACTGTGAGACAGCGCAGTTCCTTCAGATAGTCCAGAGTCGAGTTTACTTCGAGGATGGTGAGATGCTCGATGAGATCAACGAGTCGTATGAGTGTACGATGTGTGATGCGACTGGAGAGTACATTTATGATCGGACTCGAGGCGATGAAATCGTTAAAGGCGATGTTGAGAAAACCGATGGACGACCAAAGTACGCATGAGTAATACTGATATCAACTACCTGGTTACGCTGCACAAGAAGGGGACGGTGAATACTGACGGATCGGTCGTCGTCAAGTCTGTCGAGTACAGAGACTTCGGCGATGGGTTCTGGGTTCAGCTCAGTGGGACGGATCCATCCTGCTATCCTGAGTTCGTTCAGGATGCTGATCTCCGATGGTTCTCGAAGGATCTGACGCTGATGCTGAACCTCGAGGATCCGATCGATGTCATCGCTGTTGCGACGACAGATGAGCCGATCCCTGAGCCAGAGGTGACGTTCTGATGGGAAAGAGTAGCAATTATACAAGAATCGGTTGTGGTTGTGGGGAGTATAGTATCGAAGTCTCTGACATAACCCATATCTACGATTTCGGAGCAACCTGTCCTGAATGTGGGAACCACTTCGGATGGTTATCAGACATCGATGCTGAGCAATGACACGAATACTATGCCCGTTTCGTCGGGCAGATGGCCTCCATGAGCTCGCAGTGCTTGGCAACTTTGGGCTGGCTCATGTCTACCATAGTTCCGAGAAGGTCACTCACTTCGTCGAGGACACAGAGGTTGGGAGGGACAGTGTTCACTCGGATTCCTACTACATCCAGTTAGACGACAGTTTCACGCTTGCTGAGTACAAGGCCAAGGGCGTTCACTTGCTCCGAAACATCACTCTCGATGGTGAGAATGCAACGTACGAAACGTTCTGTCCTGGACGCGATCGGGATGACCAGGAGGATTGGGTAGAGTACGAGTGCCCTGCGTCTGACTTCCGCTATTTACTCGAGCACGAGATGTTGATTCCGATGAAGGAGGTGCGTCGAGATGAGTGGTAGTGGTACGAGTAGAGCGTTGCGGTGTAGGGTATTCGGTCACAAAGAGAATGATGGATTAGCAGCACATGGAGACTCAGATGTTCAATTCACGTGTACTCGTTGCGGGGCTACTGAGTGGCGACACCTACCACTGAATACTGAACAATGAAGGAAGCAAGCTACCAGACAACAGTGTGCGAAGAGTGTGGCGCCAAGTACTCGCCAGAGATCGCAAACGACGAGTGCCCGTGCTGTGGGACGATTCGCTCTGTCGAGCTTTCGATGTCGGAGATGATCTTGTTGATGCGAGATCTCCAACAGTCGCAACTTCCTGTCGACGTTGAGTACGATTACGGATCAAACGATATTGTGGTGACCGTCAATGAGTGATAACGATTTCAATTCCGATCTTCATCAGAAGCACCGTATGTCGCTACTGGACGCGTATCGAACTACGAAGGACCTGTACAGTCGTCTCGAGCGGAACACGTACATTGAGGCCCCAGCAGCGCTTCGATCGATCAAGCGGAGCCTCGAGTCGGTTCTGACGGATTGTGGTCTCCTCGAACACGAGTATGTCTGTACAATGTGTGGGGAGGAGATGTGGCTCGGTGAGTTCATCCCTATTGAGGTAGTGGAGTGTGCTGAGTGTGGATCGGATATGGAGAAGTTCAGAACGAGGTCGGTCAGTGATGAGTGATAGTGAGCTCGACACTGTGACCCCGAAGGTGCTTGTTCAGTATACGATCTACGCACCTGGTGGGGATGAGGTCGATCACCGGGCGTATGATTCGATCCAACCCCAGGGAACTGTTGGTGATACAATGCTCCACGATGCAGAGGTGATCGGCTATGCTGAGTTCGAGCCGTACACGCAGCTCGATCGTCATCTCGACGTCCACGAGTTTAAGGCCGAGATCGAGGAGAAGGCTGAGTACTTCCACTGGAAGTAGTTCCACTCGTTGTTTGCGTTAGACTCAAGTTGGTCGCTTGCATACAGGTTTGTATGAGTCGCACTAGCGGAGGTGATGGTTGTGGGCTACTATCCGGAGATGAATGCTACGGTTACAACTGGTGATCGGTATACACAGGATTTCGATCAACTCGAGGCAGACGATCTTCTCGAGTTAGATCACCACAGGGCACTGGAGTTGTTCGTTCAGACGCCAGGGATTGATCTGACTGTAGATACACCCAGCAGTGAGGACGTAGCTATATACGATTTGTATGCACGAATCGGTGAAGATGGACTCCAGGTGCACGCTCATACAGATGCTACTGATGCGATGGATAAGCTGGTCAAATATGCGTATGTTGATGGCGTTGAGGATGAGCTCGTCGCACTATTCAAACCACGGTTAGAAACAATTATGGATGGAAAGAAACTATCCGAGGAAGTAAACAATAGTGGTAGCTTCGATGCTGCTATTGAGAGTATTGTTGATGAACATGGGATCAAGCTTGTCGAGGAGTGTGAGTTGCTCACTGCGACTATAAAGAAGGAAGCACGGATTGATGGTATACTGCGAGAGCAGTGGGTCTCGATAATGGTTAGCTTTGCAGAGGAGGATATGGCCCTCGAGCGCCAGGGGCAGACTGTTGATCAGGTATTGGTTGATCTCGGTAGTGCTGCGAAGAACGCTGGCGTGCAGCGCGAGTATTACAGGCTACTCAGTGACGCTGCAATCAAGATTGGGGGAGAAGACGATGTCAGTGATCACATCGAGGACTTCGTGCCTGAGGACGAATTAGACGCGCCAGATAATCCACACGTCATTGAGATTGTCCAGGATGCTCCGGACGTCGATAGTGAGCTCGATTTCGAGACCAGGATGATGCGTCTTGGGTCCGGAGAGTCGGATGTCGACGACGAGGGAGAGGCGAAGGTCCTCGGCTATTATCCGACTGATGATCGTGTGACGATCAAGCTGCGCCTTCCGGATACATCGATCGGTGAGCTCGTGTACGAGGTCCCGGACGACAAGGATGGTGATCTAATTGATCTCGTCAAGTGTTCTACTGTGGAGGATAGTGAGGGCCGACGATATCCGTTGGACCTCGAGCAGATCGAGTTACTCTCTGATGCGTTCGTTCCTGTTCGGAAGATCTCCGAGGATGGGCCCTGGAAGGTTGTGATCGATTACGAGTACGACTTCGATGCGTTCATGGAGGAGTTTAACAGTGGTATTGAGGATGAAGAGGACGACGGGTGGTCAGTTTTGGATCGGCTCAGAGATATTCAGTGGGTGAATCCTGGAATCTTTGCATCTCTATTTGGTGCAGTTGTTACGTTTATGCTGGGAATCATCGATCCATCGATTTCAATCCTAGCTGCACTTGTAATGAGTGTTTTCGTTTTCTTTATGTCAGAATTTATGCTTGACGCCTATCTGTAGTTAGAAGCTCCCGAACGAGTTGCTGGGGGCACTCCAGAACTCTGCTACGGATTCGTGGTTGCAGTGATCGGAGCAGAGGTACATTTTGTCTGGGAGTCCGGGAGTGTTGATGATCGCTGTCTGGCAGGCTACAACAGTTTCACAGTCTGGATGTTGGCACTCCGCTCCCTGGATATCAGCTGGGACATCGTCGTCCTCAATAGGCTCTGAGAGATTGTGGGGCGATATTCCGTGTCGTTTTTTATAATCAGTATCTTCGTCGTCGTAGAACGTTAGACCGAGATCGAGACAGTACTCAGTGTAGCACTCGACTGCTTCTTCTTTGGTCTCGTGACCATGAGCGTGGAATTTGTTTCCGAACTCTTCGATGATTTTGTTTGGAATAGTGTTTGGTACTCCACCACAGTACCCCATGGCAGTAATACGACTATTGCGCTGATGGCAGTAGTGGTAGGTTCCACTCGGTTCGCCATTTTCGTCGAGGAGTTCTATAGGACCGTAGTGATTCATGATTGGATCCACTGATCGTATTCGACGACGTCTGGGTCAGCGCAGTAGAAGCACTCGTCGTTCTCGAGTTCACGCTTTGATCGGAATGGGGTGTCACAGTTCTGACATCCGTACTGGTAGACCATGTGATCTTCACGAACTTCGTCGAGGATCTCGTCCAGTGCGTCGACGAGCTCTGGTGTGTCGTCGAGCCCGATCGTTGCGACTGCTTTGTGTCGGTGGTGACCGGCGAACGTTGTCGAGCCGATATGGTCGGTTGTTTCGATTGTGATTCGGTAGCCCTGGTCTTCGATCCGACACATCGGATATTGGGCGCCAGGGAGTTCGGAGTCGTCACTCATTGGTGGTATCCTCGTCGTAGTCTCCTTTGAACGCAGTCTGCGTTTCTATCTCAGGACGCTCTCGATCGTCTTCGAGGTCGAGGAGATCACCGTCGCGACACTGACGTTTTGCGTGGTTCATGAGCTCGAGCATTTCCCCGCTGTAGTCGTCTGGATTGTCGACGCTTCGATTCATTGCGCCGAGTGCTTCTCGCTCGTACCAGGTACAGTCCTCGAGGCTGATCTCGCCGTGCCAGTCTGGGTCTCGAATCTTGTCGAGGGCTTCCCAGAAGGCGTCGCTTGGTTCTTCTGTATCCCCGTCCCCGTAGTCGGTATCTGAGCTCATCCAGACACAGAGGCCACGGGTGTTTTGATAGATCGGATATTCAGCTGTCCCACCCTCTGACTGCATGTTGTCTCGATCCTCGAACCGAACCCAGAGGCTTACTCCTCGGATTGGCTCGTGGACGTGCCATTTGTACGTACGGTGTTGCATCCGCTCGAGCGCAGGAATGTAGACCATTACAGCTGCTGTTAGTTGTTACCGAAAGAAAAAACTACCGTTCTATAATATGGTCAGTACTACACTTCTTCCAGACGGTGTGTGTTTTCGAGCTCGACGTTGTCGGAGATCTCGTAGAGGGTGACGATCGGGTTGAATGGATTTCGACTTGTATGGAGAATGTTGTCGTCGAGACGGGTGATTGCTGCCCGGATCGCTTGTTGATTTTTGTCTGTATATGACGCGATATCGGCAGAGGAGAGTTTGTTGTGTTCCTGGAGGAGTTTGATGATTGTTAGTTGCGTATCACCGATTTCGAAGAGATCGAGAGTAAATTGCTCTTCTGAATCTGCATCTGGCTGGTAGTACTTCTGCGTAGGCTTCATCTACGCAGTCATAGTCGTTAGGATAAGAAAAACTTACTGGATCGTACTACGAGTCGTACATCGCAGAGTTACAGTACGATGTACACTCACTCGCGTTGTATGCGTGGTATTCGACTGTATCGGTGGAGTTGTTGTAGGGCTCGAGCTCGACGACGACGTTGTCGGTCTTTCGCATCCCGTAATGGACTGATCCGTTGTTGGAGTCCATCACCAGTTGGACGTGCTCTGGTGTTTGGTTGGTTTCGACTTCTGGTTGAGCGTTCTGTTCTCCCACATGATAGCCTGCGACCCAAGCACCACCTATTGCGATAATGACGATTGATGCGATGGCTATGGTTAGTTTATCAGAAGTCATGGTTCTTCCTCCACGAGATCGCCATCTTCGGTAATGTATTTGATGTCTTTACACTGGACTTTCGAGAATTTGAATTCGACCTGCTTTCCATCGTGGACGAGTACGAGTGTGTCGTCGCCCACCCATTCGAGGTTTCCACTGTGGTTGAGCTCGTTGTCGGGCAATTCGTCGATCTGGTAGTGTTCGCCAGTTTCGAAATCCATTGTTGTATTCTAGAGGCGCGAGTGTTCGTAGTGAAAGTAGAGCATCCCGTCGTGGTGGCAGATGACGCATTTTTTGTATATCGACATTATCCCGATGTCGCTTGGGAGTCGGCGTTCGAGATATGATTCATCACAACGAGGGCATGTGTCTGGAAGATTCATTGTTCTTCGATCGGAATGTCGCAGATCTCACCGTCGACAATTGTTCGGCGGTACGTGGTCCCGTCGTCGTCGACATAGGTGACGCCAGTGATCTCCTCGAGCTTCATCGTTTGTCACCCTCGTACGGGTTGGCTGGTTCCCAATCGGGGCGCTCGAGTTCCATCTTGTTCTCGATCTCCTGGGTGAAGACAGTCATGAGTGTTGTCTCTTGCATGGTCTCTTCGGCCCGGAGGACGTCTGCCTCCTCGAGCTCGTTGTAGTAGTCTGCTGTAAGGCCGTAGAACGTTGCTGTGTCGCCTTCGACTGTGGCCACTGCGTCGGTATCGATGAGATGACCAAGCTGTGAGCGGATCGTTGATGGCTTGTAGCTCGGAGTGAGGTAGTCGATCTCTTCGAACGTTGGGAGTTGTTCAGGGTGACCAATGATCGTCTGGACGACCAGGACAGCTGGGTGCTGGTCTTCGTCGAGGTCGACTTGAATCATTGGTCGAGTGCTTCGTCGAGTGCGTCTCGGAGTGCTTCGGCGCCGTCACGATCGAGGCAGATGTTTTGTACACAGTCGTATCCGATGTAGCTGTACGAGAGTGCGATCTCGAACCCGAACTTTCCGCCTGGAACGTTCTGCCCTCGGAGGGAAACGGAGTCGTCGTGATCGAATACTTCCATGTCGATTTCCACATCACCGACTTGTTGGTAAATGAAGTCTGGCTTCGGGAGTTCGGTGTATCGATCACTCATCGTCGATCACCTCGAACTCTGCTTCGTATGGTTTGAGGTAGACGACGTCAGTCCTCCACGGCATCCGGAGGACGATTTGCGTCACCAGGAGATCGTTGTCTTCGTTGATAAAGCCATCAACGGTTGCTTCGAACTTTGCGACGATGTTTCCGTTCTTACTCCCGTTTTCACGGTATCGGACGAGGACTTCGTCGTCCTCTTCGAAACCAATCTCGTATCGGTCGAGTGCCATACATCACTGTATGCACAGGACAGTATATAATTCTAATGCAATTAGAATAGTGTTGTTCGCGAACGGGTTGTCGAGATTAGCGTTTGAATTTGGTTCCGTCGACGTTAGGGTTAACCAGGACTTCGATATCCGAGTCAGTGTTGTTCCGGTACACTTCTTCGCCGTCGACGCGGACGACGACGTGGTCGACGTCTTGGTGGAGTTCTGTCATTGTTACTCAGCTGGTCGGAGTTTGCTTCCTTTCCGTGCGCCGGGGAAGAACGGTGCATCACAGTCGGGACAGTAGTACGCATCCGTACGTCCGGTGTAGTCGCACTCGTGGCAGAACCGAGGTGGGCCCTGTCGGTCTCTACCAGTCATTTCCGAGTGCCTCCATGAATGCTCGAGTGTGATCGTCCTTGCATAGTACGTGCGCCCATCGGTACTCTCCCTTCGTTGGTTCGTCTGCGATATCGATTTCGGCGTTTGGGTGGTAGCCGTCACCGCAGAGTGAGCAGTGACCGGCGAGTGGTGGATTCGAGCTCATTGGTTGTCGGTTGTGTTTGGAGGCTCTTCCAGTGGTACAGGACAGAGTGGACAGCTGTCTCCGGGTGATCGGAATGGATAGAGTTGCCCGTAGGCTTTGCAGAAACCAGCTGGCGTCAGTCTTGTCTGAACAGTGTTACTCATTGGTCAATATTCGTGTTTGGATTGCATCCGGTTGCGCATTCGAACGTTTGGGAATTTGGATCTCGAAGACTGTTCTTTCTGAAGAGAAGTGTATCAGTTGCACCGCAAACTTGGCACTTACGTTTAGTATCACACATTATTGATCACCAGGCGGTCGGTGTTCTGTTTCACTCTCAATTTGAGATTCTATCATATTTGCAGCTGAATAGTAGGCTGTTGCTTTGGCTACATCACCATCCATTGTTGCATCGTGGGCTCTCTCGTTGAGCTCTTCTACCAATTCTTGGAGGTCTCCATTTGGAGTGACTTCTGAGCACTTCCAGATGTGCTCTCCACCGAGTGTGGAATCAGCGTCCCCACCACAGTGATCGCATGTAAGGTCTGGAGACATCTATTGATCACCTTGTTCGTCCAGTTCACGCTCGATCGCTTCTTTGGCTTTCTCGAGCCACATGGTGTCCTCTTCCAGCTTGTAGAGCCGGATGGCGCTCTCTGCTGCGTCAGTGTGTGCGCTACCGTTCATCTGTAGCACTCTTGTCTACCTCAACCATTGTTTGGCATTCTGTGCAGCCGAGATAGTCTGGAGGACAGTCATTGTGATAGTCCTCTATCTCTTCCCAAACTGGGATGACATCCGAGGGGTGTGCGCCACAGATCGAGCATGGTTGTTCCGTTAAATCCATTTATTCATCACTACTCGCTTCCGAGATCACACTCTCCATGCTCAACAGGACAGTGATGAGTGATCGGATATTGGCAACGTTGTTCACTGGGATGTAGATTTCACTACTCTTGGTCCAGGCT
>SDGW01001127.1_pt1 | contig 12382 bp, 11 predicted proteins | sample 2873831 | NCBI WGS metagenome assembly SDGW01 (sample SAMN08132700, study PRJNA421101) | hypersaline lake metagenome | isolation source: celular fraction 0.22 microns magnesium sulfate-rich crust from ephemeral... | place: Spain: Penahueca Lagoon, Toledo | collected 2011-07
AATTCCTCCGTTACCGTCGCCGTTGTGCCATTCTCCCACCATGGGTTGAACTCCGGAAGGCGCCGAATCAGATATCGGCCATCCTTCGCATTCGACGGATCCATCAATATACGAACCCGCTACACAGGTTATCCATAAATAACTACCACTACGATGTGACTAATCGGAAGACAGGCCTCCTTGTCCTTGGACAGGGGGGAGTATAATATAGCGAAATGAGATTTATCCAATCACAATCAGTAAACCTTCTCACTAGCAGCGAAATATGAGTTTTTTACTCAGTGAGGAACGTACGGAAGCAGCATGGCCGATTCTCCCACCATTCCGCCTGCAGGAATCCGTCTCATTCGAGAGCATCGAGAGGAAAGTCGGGCGACGTTTGCGGCGGAAATCGGGGTGACATCGACGACAATCGGCGTGTGGGAACGGGGTGAAGGAAGACCAAATTCGGAGAATCACGACGCCATCATCGACGCGATTCCGTCAGAGCTCTCTATGGATGCGATTCTCAATGCAGAGGATCGATTTGAGGATGATGAATCACGTGCCTACGACAAGGAACAGCGATTGTTCGGTTCGAAATGGCTCCAAGTACTTCGAGATGAACCACGGATTGGGGCCGAACTCGGGGACAACCGCGGACTATCCGTCTTTTCCGGCCAGCAACGCATGTTCGTCAAGCAATTATCTCTCACAAGTGTCGAGGGATCGAGTGACCGTGATGGCGATCGAGTGACGTCTGTCTACTATCTCGAGGGCGACGAGCGACGAGCCCTTCGGCGATTTATCGAAGAAAACGAAGGCATTGTTCGGGAGCAGCTCCAGAGTACGCCAAATCGATTTAGCCACGACTGGAATGAATGGCTATACGCACTCATTGAAGAGGAGTTCCGATTCTGGTTGTACGAGTGAACGCAAGATGGGGCTACTGAAAACCTCAAACGTGCTCGTAACCCCAGTCCCGGAGTTTTTCGGCGACCTCCTCGGGATGTTCCATCGCGACTAACAGCGCTGCTTCGCGGAGGTCGAGCTTGTAGAGTTCCTTTGGTCGGATATCGAGGTCAGCAGCAACGGCCCGTTCAAGATCGTCCTCGCCTTGGGCCGTCTCTTCACGGACGAAAAACTGAAGGACATCATCGCGATCCTCCTTGACCGAACTCCGACGCTGGTAGTATGGAAGCGTCGTGGTCTCCGTCTCTGTCTCCGTCGACATCGATGGTGACGTCGATGGCGATGCCGTGGTGGACGTCGATGCCGTATCGGCGTCACTCAGTGTGAACTCGTCGTCATCAGCCTCTCCGTCCGCATCGATCGGCTGTTCTTCCTCACTATCCTCGGGTTCATCGTCGGCAAACGGGTCATCTCCAGTGCCTTTCTTCATGTGTCATCACCGCCATCAAGGCCCGCCTCGGCTTCGAGATGTGCCGCAAGCGTCCGAATCTTTTCGAGGGTCTCCATTTCGTGGTCGCGCTTGCGCGATCGGTGCTCATCGACGTACGTGAACGCCGTACACTGCTGTCGCCAGCAGCCTTCGAACAGCGACCCTCGTTCTCGAAGGACGACCGGAGCGTCGTAGGTCAGGTCTTCAACCGTGTCCAGGTAGGAATCCTGGTCACTGGTCCCTTTGAAGCCGTTCGGCACAACCGCGAGGACGCCGACTTCGAGCTCAAGTTGTTCCTCAAGTCCGGCGACGAGTTCCTCTAACCCCTCAACGGATTGGTCGCCCTTCCCCGTGAGCTCAAGCGGAATGACGAGCGACCGCGTGGCGTCGATGCCGTTGTAGAGGTGGGGTCCGGCAGTGGCCGGAGGATCCACGATGATGATGTCATATTGGCTCGGGACATCATTTTCTCGGAGAACTCGCCGAAGCTGTTCGTTGCGGGGGAACTCCCAATCATCGGATTCGGTCGTCGCCTGATAATCGCCGGCCTTGGTCAACCAATCATCGAGTTGTTCCAGCGAATCGTGACTTGGGATGACGTCGATCCCCTCAGTCGTCCGAATTAGGTCCTCGAACTCGCCTTGTGGCCGGTCGACCATGTGGTGGACGATGGTGTCTGCCTCCGGATCGTCTCGATTGTCGTCGATGCCAAGCAGATGTGACAGACACCCGCGCTGTTGGTCGAGGTCGATAACGAGCACATCGTGACCCCGTTCAACGTGGGCTTTGGCAAGGTTCGCGGTCAGTGTGGTTTTCCCCACACCGCCAGCTTCAGAATAGCTGGTATACGTGAGCATACCCGCCAATCAGTCCGACGGGGAATAAAGACTGTGTAGATGAATTAGTTATACTGGCGAGTTACACTGACCAGTTATACTGAACAGTATAACTGACCACATAGGTTGATAGGCATGAGCAATTGTATTGGTCATACCATCTACATGGGTCGACTGGCGAGATAGTCCACATAGCCATTTTGAGCAGGCCATCCAATCGAATTGGCCAGTACACACGACTAAACGGCCGGATCAGACGTTCTCGATAATGAATATGGCGAGGGGAAGTGAGCAGGACTGAGCGAAATCTACCCGCCCATCGCAAATCAATCAGCGGCGGTCAGCATACTTCTGGTAGTTCTGCCGGATCGTAACCGTGCTTACACCAGCTGCATCGGCGACCGACTGCTGAGTATGGCTATGTGCAGACGATTGTTTGAGAACCACGTAGAACGCCGCTCCCACCTCAGACATCGGATTGGTTCCGCCTTGCGTCTCGACTTCCTCAAGAAGCGTTTCTACCTCAGAGACGACTGTTTCTTCTTCGTGAATATCTAGTTGACGCGCAAGATACGAGATATAGTCGGACGGCTCAGCAACTAGATCGGCGGCATCGATCTCGTCCGTAATCGCCGTTTCCTTGAGGAGGCGGCGAAGCTTCGTCCGAATGGTCGTGGGGGTAGTGTCGAGTTCCTCGCTGATCGTTTCGAGGGGGCGAGGATGATCAGCCTCTATCGACGCGATTCGTACCGCCGCAGCAATCGTGGCTTCGTGCGCGGCTCCTTCGACGACGCCTGCTGCATGCCCAGCTGCATAGACCTCAGCAGCACGATAGGCGACCGCTGGCGAGAGATACAGTGATTCAGCTGCCTCAACAAGCACAGGCGCTAACTTCAGTGCAAGCCGCTCCTGGTAATCGCGATCGAACCGGCGGACATGCGTCCGAACCTCCTGGCCATAGTTGAGTCGCTTTGCGACCTCGCGTTCGTCAATGGTGAACTCGGGATCGGTCGCGACCTCACCGGATGACGAACTCGTCTCAGGCTCAAACCTGGGAATATGGGCGCCACGGTCACGCAAAGCAGAAACAGCCTCCCAGAATGCTTCCCCCTCAGGATAATCCCGCTCATCCGTGATGATTCCCTCCTCAAGGGCAACTACTTGCAGCGCATCAAGCGCGATCATGCCCTTTCGATAGATCCACCCCTCATCGGTGACGCCGAGGCGTGTTCCTGACTCACTGTGAACCCATGACGGGTCGAATGAATAGGTCCCGTCTCCATGTGATTTTGTCTGGGTCGAGCGCAAGGAGATGTCCGCCGGCGTCGTTTGTCTGATCGCGTCGAAGACATCCTGAATATCGGCAGTGGTCTCGATGGACTGGAGTTCCTCCCGACTCCGTCGAGGTTCGGTCGTCGCCCGATCAGGCGTCGACGACTGGACCGTCGCGAATTCGGTCTCGAGCTCGGCAAGGAGGTCATCAACGGCGGTTACGGTCGCTGGGGTTGCTTCCAGATGGGCGCCCGTCATCGCGACGAATCGATTGCGGTCGTACACCTCTAACGACTGGTCACCATCGTCCGTCAGCGGCCCCATGAGGGACTTGACGTCACTCGAGAGTTCTCCCGTCCCGTAGAGGTGAAGCCCCGTCCCAGACGTCGAATAGGCAGCATAGGTCCCCGCCTTCTCGACGAGTTCCGCGGCAGCATCAGTGAGGCTGCCATCGACGACGACATCGTCGAGGTCGAGGAACACAAAGTCATCATCACGTGTTAGCGCGAACGCTAGCTCCATTTCTTGTGGGAGCTTCTCTACCCACTGAACCGCGAGTTCAAACGACGTCCAGTTCGAAGACTCCATCGCACTAACGAACTCGAGTGGATCGCCCGTTTCCCAGGGTGCTCGTGGCACTTTTCGGCCATCATCAGTTTCCTTCCACAGGAGCCACTGGTCTCGATTTCGCATCGCTGACGGGAATGTACCGACATCAGTCGCCACTGTGTCGGCTGTCGACGTCGACGACTCTGCCGTCGATGATGGAGGTTCGCCTGTCGTTGTCGACGTCGCAGCGATCCCATCCTCGGCGTCACCGGACCCGCGAAGCGATGGGTTCTCTGTGAGCACGCGGCGAGCACGCTCCCGAATCGCCTCGGCACGTGTTTCACCGACATACGGAGCTTCAGCTAAATCGGTTATCGACGCCGCCGCCACATCCTCGATCCGCTCGAAACCAGACTCACGGAGGTAATGGAGGTGCCGGATCGAACATCCCTCCAGGCTCAGTACTGAGCCGGCATCGTCGCCAAAGCGACGGCGTAGCGATTCTTCTGCCTCATCCGGCGTAACAACGGTAGCAGCAAGCGTGCCGTAGGCATCGGCGACGGCGGAGCGATCAACCCCCATTGCCGACGCGAGTTCGGAAATGAACGTTTGCGAATAGCCACAGGCTTCACGAGCAGTGATCCGAATGCACTCAGCAGTCGGTTCAGACACTGCCTCGACGTCGGCTAAGTCGTCGACGTCAGCCTCAGCGACAGCAACGGCAGAGTCGTACCCCGCCGCCCGTAATGCATTCGCGCGCGTGTCACCGATCCCAGGGACTGCTTCAAGGACTGGGTTTTGTGAGAAGCTATCAGCGTCGTGGCTTGCAGCATCTGCCCCCTCATCGTCCGATCCCTGGTCAAGTCGGAACTCGTAGGAATTGGCGTATCCCAACGCATCCCACTCGTGTGACTCATCAGCAGTTTCGGTCACGTGGTGAATGATTTGGCTGACCGTGCCAGATTCCGAACAGCCTGAAACTGGACAATGAATATCTTCAACGGAAGCCATAGTGGTCGTTGCTAACAGCTAATGGTCCAGAATCAAATAAATCATTGCCGCGAGGGTTTCCAGCTGGTTCTCAGCTTTCGGATCTATTCGCCCCGTTCAAGACGCTCCCAGGATTCCTCGGGAAGGTTTGCATCACGAACGCGGTCACGGACCTCGCCAATGTCGTATTCAACACGGCGAAGGTCCGCAGTCCCGTCAGCTGTGTCGACGATCGCATAGGCAGCCCCCGGCTCACCGTCACGGGGTTGACCGACGCTTCCTGGGTTGACAACTACAGTCTCCTCCACCGTTGCAGCGCCTTGGACATGGGTATGGCCGAGGACGAGCAAATCGGTATCGACAGATCCGCCAACCGTCGCGAAATCATCTGGGTAGACATATCGATCATTGTTGGCAGGATTTGGGTGGCTATGGGCAAGCGTCATCGAGTACTCATCAAGACGCCGTCGCTCAGGGAGTTCGTCTAACCAGTCGAGTTGGTATTCGTCGAGCTCCTCATACGCATGCTTGAGCCCCGGGCCGGCAGTCGGATGGCCACTGTATCGATCGGGTGTATTGACCTCCCTATCGTGGTTGCCCGCAATACAGACATCTGAATTCTTCCGAATTATCGAAGCACAAGCCTTTGGGTCGGGTCCATAGCCAACGATATCCCCAGCACAAACGAGCGAATCAACCGATTCCGCAGTAAGTTCTGAAAGGACTGCCCGGAGGGCTGGTTCATTAGCATGGATATCCGACAGCAGTGCGAAACGCATCAGTATCTGCACGTTGGCTTTACCCTACATGAAGGCGGCGACGTCGACGCCTCCCGTCTGTTTTTGTGGGCTATTTTGCACGACCAGCTTTTTCTTCACCCCCTGGTTCAGACGAGGCCATGAACGTCGGAGATATTGAGGACTGGGCAAAGGCCTACAAAGAGGGCTATGAGGATCGACTCCACGATATCGAACGGAACCTCAACGATGAACTCCAAAGTCAGGGGTACATCACCCAAGATCAGCTTGAGGAGGTAATCGAATGGAAACTCGACAACCAGGGTGGTCGTCGGGGAGGTAATATCACCCGCATCAATCAAGTATCGGACGAGTTCATCCGCTTGGTGAGTGAGGCCGCATTCGTCGAAGACGATCCAAAAGTCCAGGTTAAAACACTGGCATCGATTCCAGGAATTGGATACGCAACGGCGACGGTCGTACTGACGTTCTACGATCCAGCGAACTACGCCGTGGGTGACCGCTACATTCTCGATATGCTATTCGGCGAAGACAAACAAATGGGCGCAACCGATTACCCACGGATCCTCTCAGCGCTCAGGGACCGGAATCCAGGCGATTTTGACCTCCGTACCGTGGAGAAGGCCTATTACCAGAAATATCGCGTTGATAACGGGCTTACTGACGGGGAATAGGAGTACTCCCCACCCCCGGGTATGTCCGCAATTTCACGGTATGAAGGCCCATCACATGCCATAACCAAATCGACGCCGAGTGTCAACAGATAGTGAGAATGACACCCCCGGGGATGTCCGCAATTCAATGCCGGTGAGTCACAAACACAAGCATCTCAAGTACTCGAACGTGGCTTCACGGACCTATGGAATGGTATGGACAATACCGCTGGTTGTATTAACCAATAGATGACCGTCACACGACCTCAATAGTTGGTTAACGGAGAACAACGTATCCGATCGGTGTTCGAAAGAGCTGGAAGTCCCGACCCCCGCCCCCGGGGTTGTCCGCAATTCAATCGGAATGTCCGAACCGGGTAGAACAGAATTCTTGATTGTAGATCGAATTTACTCGAGGGGAGAAATCCCCGTTTAGTTTTGATTCCCTTCGTCAGTACCGCTAGAGGCGTGTCTCAACGAAGACGAGTACAAAATGATTCAACCCCCGCCCCCGGGGACGTCCGCAATTAACGGTGGAGAGTTGTATCCAGGAATATCAAGCAATTGCATGGAACCGTATATAAAGGCTAATAACTCGAGTCAAAAACTCCGTTCTAAGATGTCCTACTTACTACTTACTACTATTAATAGAAAGAGTTATTATATACGTTACCCAGCAACCGGGTCAGTCGAAGGAATTGAGCGAGTTCCACGGAATCGGCCCGGACTGGATGCGTTAACCCCACCCTACCGTTTTCCAAATAATTGCGGACAACCCCGGGGGCCCGGGTGGGGCTTCTGTCTCGATCGTCTGAGCTGCCGTGTGTCGTCGATACGACGCCAATTCCGGACAGGATGGGGGGTTATCCGGACAAGCCGGACATTACGGACACGGGGGTTTATGTGGGAGGCGCTCACGGGGTATACCACGATGGTCTCGTCTCCGTACTCAACGACCTCAGAAATATTTGCGGTCGGCGGCGAGGACTACCTGAAGGAGGGTCACACCCCAACGACGCTTCCGGAGCGACAGGATGAGATTCTGAAGCTTCGTCGATCGTTGAAGCCAGCAGCTCGAGGTGCCGGCGCCGAGAATACGTTTCTCTCTGGTAAGGCGGGACAGGGAAAGACGGCAGCAGCAAAGGCAGAACTCGCCGAGCTAGAGGCTTTTGCTGCCGCTGAAGGCCTCGATTTAACGACGATATTCTTCTCTTGTGAAGGGATTTCCTCGAGTTATACACTCGCGTGTGGACTGTGTGAGGAAATCGGTGGGGAGAACCCCAACGGGCACCCAATGCAGAAAGTGCTCGACCATCTCTGGGATGCGATGAACGAGGTGGGGGGTACCGTCATTATCGTCCTTGACGAGATAGATAATCTAGGAACGGACGACAAAATCCTCTACTCACTCCCCCGTGCTCGCGATAAGGATTACGTCAACGATGACGTCTACCCGTCAATCATCGGGATCAGTAACGACCTCCAGTGGCGTGATAACCTCGACCCTGCTGCGAAGGATAGCCTCTACGACGACTCGATTTTCTTCGCGCCATATGACGCGAATGAGTTACGCGATATCCTCTCTCGACGTGCTAGCAAGGCATTCCGAGATACCAAGCTCGTGTATGAAACGCCGGCTGGCGAGACTGTCGAAATCAGCGTCAATCTTGATGACGACGATGGGTCACTTGCAGAGAGCTTCGATACCATCGACGCCGATCGGGACGAATGTACACTCATCGGCATCGAATCAGACGTGCTCTCAGACGACGTGATTCCCCTCTGTGCGGCGTATGCTGCACAAGACAAAGGGAGTGCCCGACAGGCGATCAAGTACCTCCGGAAGGCTGCCGCGATCGCTGAATCAGAAGGTGATGCGTGTGTCGAGGAAGAACACGTGCGGACTGCCAAAGGCGAAGCTGAACGGGAGCTGATTATCGAAGGGATGGAACAGCTCACCACCCAGGGACACCTTGCGCTTGCTGCGGTGACGATTCTAGAACTCGGTGGCCACTCCAGCATTCGGACTCGGGAAGTCTATGAGGTCTATAAATCACTCTCCGACCATATCGACGCCGACCAATTGGCCCAGCGTCGGATGCGTGACCACCTCATCGAACTCGATATGCTGAGTATCATCCGGGCTCGAAAATCGGCTTCCGGCTCTGTCGGTGGCGAAGCCTACAAGTTTGAACTTCGTGTCGAGCCGTCGACGGCCATCGACGTCCTCGAAGCCGTCTCTCGGTTCGAGTCTATTAATTTCGACGACCTCGCCAAAAACTGGCTGAATAACCAGCAAACACTGGGGTGAGGACGGTCACCCATAATCATCCACACCCCCGGGGGTGTCCGCAATTCCTCCGCGTTCAGTAACCGCTTCCAGGATCGTCGTTTCAGCTACTGCTGTTGGGTGACGTCGTCGACATACGCTTGCTTCGCGCTGTCGTCGAGATATTTCCAGAGGTCCGGATTCGGCGACGACTCTGGTGAGGCTTTTGCAGCGAGTTCAACAGCCTGTTCCGCTCGATTGATGGCTTCTCTCAGTTCCCGAATATCGCGTTCACGGAGTCGCTTGCCGGCGCCGATGCGGCTTGATGCCGTACGGAGTGCCATCCGTACCAATTCCTCACTAACGAAATCGAGTCTCGACTGCAGGAGTTCTCGGCCGACTGTCTCCCACTGGGTGGACTCTGTTGAAACGGGAAGTTCGTCGCTATCGGTCGCGTTCGGTGTCGTCGACGACATACGGTACACCCAATGAATGGTCAGGATGCGTACTTTCTGGCAGTCGGTTACTGAACGGGATTCCCTAGTTCGGGTTCTTTGGAGCGATATACTCGCTTTTTGTCGATCCATCTTCGCTCCATTGCCAGTAGAGGTACTCGTTATCGTTGATCCGCTTCGTTGTGAGTGTGGCCCGACTCGGAGCGGTTGTGTCTGACACTGCCTCCGTCCACGCATCAGCATCGCCTTTGAACTCGTCTGGAGGCTCTGAGGGCGCTTCATCTTCATTGTCGTCAGAATCGGATGGCTCCTCTGAAAGTTGAGAGTCTGCGTATTCGATCGTCGCTTTCAGAGTCTCCGGATCGGCGTCGTCGAGAATGTCCCGAAGCTCATCTGGGAGTCTCGTCATAGCTTAACCAATTTGCTGTGGGTGTTTAGCGCTATTGGTTGGTTAACTCATTCGACTGTGGGGAAATCTAGGCGGGTTAGGGTTGGACGGATTTGGGAAGCACGTCATTAGTCAAGGAATAATCACCGACTCGACGCTCTTCGTCGATGCTAAGAATCATTACACGTGGTGGACTGTGAGTGAGTGTGACGTCGGCCCCCGACCCTGTGTCGAAAGCGGAGGCGGAACGGCTTCTGGCCCAAAGTATCGGTCCAAATGCGGAGTTCCGCCCACAACAGTGGACTGCCATTGATCGATTAGTGAATGCGAAGGATCGGTTGTTACTAGTCCAACGAACAGGGTGGGGGAAGAGCACAGTCTACTTCATCGCCACAAAACTCCTCCGAGACCGGGGATCGGGCCCAACGCTAATCATCAGCCCATTGCTGGCGTTGATGCATAATCAAATTCTGGATGCCGAGCAACAACTTGGCCTTGAAGCACGGACGATCCACTCCAACAATACGGAGGAGTGGGATGAGGCAAAGCAAAGCGTCATCGACGGTAGCTGTGACCTTCTCCTCATCTCTCCAGAGCGACTTGCCAATCAAGAGTTCCAGGAGGAGGTCTTACTCGAGATGGAGGACGAGTTCGGGCTTCTCGTCGTCGATGAGGCCCACTGCATCTCTGATTGGGGGCATGACTTCCGCCCGGATTATCGCCGAATCAAGCGGATCCTGCAGGAACTCCCGGACCATATCCCGGTGGCAGCGACGACAGCAACGGCGAATGATCGAGTCGTCGATGATGTCACCCAGCAAGTCCCGGACTTAGACGTCATCCGTGGCGATCTAGTACGAGAATCCTTGCGAATTCAGACGGTCACTATCGACTCACGCGCTGAACGACTCGCCTGGCTCGCTGAAAACCTCGAAGAGGTTCCGTCTTCGGGGATTGTGTACTGTTTGACGACGGATGAGGTAGAACTCGTCGCCGAATGGTTGAATCAGCACGGACTGAATGTCGCCCCGTATCACGGCGGAATGGAGGGCGATCGACGTCGTAAGCTCGAAGAGCAGCTGATGGCCAACGAGGTCGATGCGCTCGTCGCGACAAACGCGCTCGGCATGGGGTTCAATAAGCCGGATTTGGGATGGGTAATCCATTTCCAGCGGCCACCAAACCTTATTCGCTACTACCAGGAAATCGGTCGTGCCGGTCGAGGCCTTGATGAGGCATTTGCGGTCATGCTTTCTGGCGAGGAAGACGACGAGATTGCAGAGTTCTTTATTGAACAAGCATTCCCGACCCCCACCGAGTTCGAGACCGTTCTTACGGTACTCGAGGAGAGTGAGCGACCACTCTATAAGTATGAGATACTCCAGCGGGTCGATGTTTCGTGGAAAGCAGCGACAAAATGCCTGAATATCCTCCGGGTCGAGAATGCCGTGATTCGGGTCGATAACGGGTTCGAGCGGACGTCGAAGGACTGGAGCTACGACTACGAACGGTTCGAGTCAATCACGGAGCAACGGTATGAGGAACTCGCCCAGATACAGGAGTTCGTCACGACAGATGCGTGTTTAACGAAGTTCATTGATGATGTTCTCGACGGCTCCTTAGCCAGCAACAGGAGACAGAAACTCTGTACAGTGAGCAACTCGTTACGGCGGCGGTTGAACACATTGAGCAGAAATGGGAGCCGTCACCCCCGCCGACGTGGGTGACAGCTGTGCCATCCGGAGCGGATCCGGATGCCGTCTCAGACTTTGGCCAACGCGTTGCAGAGCGGCTTGAGCTCCCGTACGGACAGGCGCTTCGGAAAGTAGACCCGACGGTGCCACAGCATGAATTAGCGAATTCGTTCCAGCAACGGTGGAACGTCGAGGACGTATTCGAGGCGACTGATTCACTACGCGATGGGCCAGTGCTTTTGATCGATGATACAGTGAATTCGCGATGGACGCTCACGGAGGCAGGGATGACGCTCCGAGACGCGGGTAGCGATGTCGTGTATCCATTTGCCTTAGCCAAACGATCGAACCGCTAATCGAGTATGCTACCGTTGTCTGGTTTCTGGAAAGGCGATAGCTAGTTGTTCAGGGACCGTTCACTCGTCGAGTTCCTCAAGCAGCATCGAAACCGTCTCACTCACCTCTTCGAACGACGCTGTCGCATCAAGTGAGCCATCGCTGTTGATGACGGGCAGTTCGGGTGTAAGCAAACGGGCAAGGACTGGATGGCGACGAATAATGGGGAGAAGTTCGACCACCCAGGCGTCGCGGATGGTCGTTCGCGACCCGAGTTCACCCGCTAAATACTCATGCCCCAACCGTGCTCCGTCAGTGTCTGCGGCCAGTACCTCTCTATTTAGTTTCCACAGCAAGTGAATCGATGAGAGCGCTGTCGCGATAGGCTCATCTACATCCTTAATCCGCTGTTGGATATCGAACTCTGGGGGCCAGGTGTCTTCAGTAGGTGCATTTTCAGTCTCCTCGGCAATCGAAAGCGATTGGAACAATGTTCCGTACTGGGGGTTGAGTTCGATTACCCGGAAGTACTCATGGAGCTGTTCGTCTGAATGGTGGGCTTTTTCGTCTGCTGTTGCGATAATCGATAGGTTATCTGGGATTGAGAACTCTTCGTGGGAGTAGCGGAGTTGAACGGAGTTGTTGGGATCATCGAACAGCGTCATAACCTCGCCAAACATACTGCGAAGGTCGATATCCCCGATATCGGGGAGCACGACCACATGGCCACGATCCTGGCTTGGATTGCCACCGCGAACCTCCTCGCAAATCCGTTTGAACCGGCCGTCGATGATTCCGTTC
>SDGW01001493.1_pt1 | contig 12375 bp, 14 predicted proteins | sample 2873831 | NCBI WGS metagenome assembly SDGW01 (sample SAMN08132700, study PRJNA421101) | hypersaline lake metagenome | isolation source: celular fraction 0.22 microns magnesium sulfate-rich crust from ephemeral... | place: Spain: Penahueca Lagoon, Toledo | collected 2011-07
CGTTATGTAGGACGCGGCATGCTTTTCCTTGACTTAATTCAAGAAGGAAACATGGGATTAATAAAAGCTGTTGAAAAGTTTGATTATCGTAAAGGGTATAAGTTTAGTACGTATGCTACTTGGTGGATCCGTCAGGCAATTACTCGTGCTATTGCTGACCAAGCTAGAACCATTCGTATCCCTGTACACATGGTTGAAACGATCAATAAATTAATTCGGGTTCAACGTCAACTACTTCAAGATCTTGGTCGTGAACCAATTCCTGAAGAGATTGCAGAAGATATGGACCTTACGCCAGATAAAGTTCGTGAAATCTTGAAAATTGCTCAAGAACCTGTTTCATTAGAAACTCCAATTGGTGAAGAAGATGACTCTCATTTAGGTGATTTCATCGAAGACCAAGAAGCGACGTCCCCTTCAGATCATGCAGCTTATGAATTGTTAAAAGAACAATTAGAGGACGTACTCGACACATTAACGGACCGTGAAGAAAATGTTTTACGTCTTCGCTTTGGACTAGATGATGGTCGTACACGTACACTTGAAGAAGTGGGTAAAGTATTTGGTGTTACTCGTGAACGTATTCGTCAAATTGAAGCGAAAGCTCTTCGTAAATTACGACATCCTAGTCGTAGCAAACGTCTAAAAGACTTCTTAGAATAGGAATGAAATGCTCAGTCATTTAGTGTTTATGCACTTAATGGCTGTGCATTTTCCTATTTTATTGGCTATACATAGTCCATAAATAGGAATAAAGCGTGATAACCAGTATGAATGCGCTTAATTATACTTGCTTACAAGCAAGATTTGATCAAATTCCTACGGAGTGAAACCAATGGCGCATGAACGGAAAACAATTATTATTGATGAAATTAAGTACTGGAAAGAACATCAATTATTGCCTAAAGAATACTGTGATTTTTTGTTAGCTTTATATACTGAAGGAAACGACGGTTTTGAAGATGAACCAGAACAGAAACGCTTTCCCTTTAGAGATGTAGGGAGCTTTATATATGTTTTGTTACTGTTGTCTCTTTTGCCTTTATCGTTTCTTGTCATCCATTTTACTGAATTATCCATGCCAATGCAAACTGGCTTAATATTATTTTTTATAGGTTTTTCAATACTGAATATTTGGGTTTTCTATAGGAAAAACTCAATACAAGTACATGTAGCTATAATTGTTTTTTTATTAATCCTATTTTTATATACTTCTTATCTCTCAACTGAATGGGCTAATCAATCATGGTTAAATCATGCGGTCATTTTATTGAATTGTTTATTATGGATAGGATTTGGTATCAGACAAAAGCTTATTTACCTTATAGCATCCGGATTTATAGGCATCATTATATGGTGCATCTATATCTTTTTTTAAGATTCATACGCTTTCCCCTTTTCTATCGTAGCGTTTTCAAGTAAAATATATATAGTTTGTCCTAATTGTAGACAAAAAGGGGATTACATAAGGAGGAAAATTAGCATGAAAAGAAACCCAGTTATGCCATATGCTCTAATTGCTGTACTCGGCCTAACCCTTATGATTGTGATTTCTTTTGTTGGTTTAAACCAGATGGATCAAGTAAATGGTGATGGTGGCGAAGAGAAAGAAGAAGAAGCAGCTACTACAGACCCAGAGAAAATCTATAGTCAAAACTGTGCTAGTTGTCATGGTTCTGACTTATCAGGTCAGGTAGGTCCAAGCCTTCAAAAAGTAGGAAGCAAGCTTTCAAAAGATGAAATTACCGATATTATCAAGAACGGTAAAGGCAGTATGCCACCTCAACAGCTAGGAAATGAGCAAGTTTCTGCTATTGCAACGTGGCTTTCTGAAAAGAAATAACAAAAGATTGAAAAGCCTTCTGAACCTTTCAGAAGGCTTTTCTTTTTCGAAAGTGATAAACATAATGTTTGAAAGAAAAAAAAAGTGGTGATAACAATTGAAACATATACAACTTTCTGAAAGACTGAAAAAAGTTGCCTCATACTTACCTGAATCAGCATTATTTGCTGATATTGGCTCTGATCATGCGTATTTACCATGTTATGTGTGTATTCATGATGAAACTTCACGTGCTATTGCTGGTGAAGTGAATGAGGGACCTTTTCAAGCTGCTGTCAATCAAGTTACAGAACAAGGTTTACGAGACCGAATTGAAGTTCGAAAAGGAGACGGGTTAAACGTTATTAAGCAAGGTGAAGTAGAACAAGTCACTATTGCTGGTATGGGCGGAAAATTGATTCGTCATATACTTGAGGATGGAAAGGATAAACTTACGAAAGCAGAGCGCATTATTACGCAACCTAATATTGATGCTAGAGTATTAAGGGAGTGGTTTATCCAGCATAACTATGTTCTTATCCATGAAGATATTCTTGAAGAGGATGGTCATATTTATGAGATACTCGTAGCTGATAAAGGGGATCCATTAGTCCCATACACGGATGAAAGAGAGAAGGAATTGTTCTTTGGACCATTTCTTTTGAAGAAACAAGATCCGGCTTTCAATAAAAAATGGATGCGTGAACGTGATAAATTAGTGAAAATAACAGAACAAATGAGGCACGCAACTCAACCTGATGAGGGCAAGATAAAACAATTTAAAACTCAGATTAAATGGATTGAGGAGGTCTTAAATCATGAGTAACAATGCTACAGGTCAGCAAATAATTAATTGGTTTGAACAATTAGCGCCAAAACATTTAGCGATGGACAAAGATCCGATTGGAATTCAAGTAGGGACCCTTAATAAAAAGGTAAATAAAGTCATGGTCACATTAGATGTATTAGAGAATGTTGTAGATGAAGCCATTGATAATGAAGTGGATCTAATTATAGCACACCATCCTTTACTTTATATGCCTTTAAAACAGGTTAACCCTGATCATGAAAAAGGGCGAATTGTTCAAAAGCTTTTGAAGCATGATATTACAGTTTATGCAGCTCACACAAATCTTGATGTCGCTAAAGGTGGAGTCAATGAAGCATTATGTGAAGCTCTTGGCGTGAAGCCGAAAGATGTTTTGGTAGAAACAGGAAGTGAAAAGTTATATAAATTAGCTGTCTATGTCCCTGAAACTCATCAAGATCAACTTAGACTAGCATTAGGTGATGCGGGAGCGGGTCACATTGGCGATTATAGTCACTGTATCTTTCAAACACCTGGAACCGGGTCTTTTAAACCTTTAGATGGTACAAACCCTTATATCGGTACACAAGGTGAAATCGAGAAAGTTGAAGAGGTTAAAATGGAAACCATTGTACCTCAATCTCTTCTATCTAAAGTATTAAAAGTTATGGAAGAGGCACACCCGTATGAAGAAGTCGCCTATGATCTATTTCCACTTGAAAACCAAGGCGAAAAGCAAGGTGCAGGGCGAATTGCTAAACTAGACGAACCTAAAACATTACGAGCATTAGCGGAACATGTGAAACAATCATTAGATGTACCGACGTTACGAGTAGTGGGAGATCTTGATAAAGAGGTGGAAACGATTGCTGTCTTAGGCGGTGATGGAAACAAATTTATCTCCCAAGCAAAACGCAAGGGAGCAGATGTTTTTATTACGGGTGACCTTTATTTTCACGTAGCTCATGATGCGCTAGGTATGGGACTGAATGTCATTGACCCAGGACACCATGTTGAGAAGGTCATGAAGAAGAAAGTGAAAGACTACCTACAAGCTGAATTTGAGAAACAAGGTATAGATACAGAGCTTATGGTATCTCAAGTGAATACAGAGCCTTTTCAATTTATGTAATAATTAGGCAGAACATCTTGGGGTGTTCTGCCTTTTTAATATATAAAAAAGCTTCGGAACTGAGCCGTTCCGAAGCACTTTCAAAATTTTATTAAGCTTTTTTCGTTTTAACCTTAGGTAAAATCTTACGCTGTTCAACCTTAGAAGTGCGATCCCATGTTTCAGGGTCATTTACATCGTATTTCTCGATAAACTTGATGACCTCTTTAACGAGAGGTGTTGGCGTTGATGCACCCGCGGTAATAGCCACTTTATCAACACCTTCAAGCCATTCATATTCGATTTCACTTACATCAGAGATGCGATAAGCTTTTGTGCCTGCTTTTTCTTCAGATACTTGTTGTAGGCGACATGAGTTATTACTTCTTGGGTCCCCGACAACAAGGGTTAGATCTGCATCTCCAGCTTGTTCTGCAACAGCTTCCTGTCTTACTTGAGTTGCCATACAGATTTCTTGGTGCATTTCAGTTTGTGGGAATTTATTTTGAACAGCTACCATGACATCGTAAACATCCCACTGACTCATTGTCGTTTGGTTGGTTACCATCACTTTATCGCTTGTGACATTCAAGTCTTTGACATCTTCTTCGTTTTGGATAAGGTGTACATGGTCGGGTGCTACTCCCACAGCTCCCTCTGGCTCTGGGTGCCCTTTTTTGCCGATATAAACAATTTCATATCCTTGTGCAACTTGTTCGCGTATTAAATCATGGGTGTTTGTCACATCTGGGCATGTTGCGTCTAAGACGGTTAAACCTTTTTCTTCAGCGCGCTTTTTCACTTCCGGTGATACACCATGAGCGGTGAATATGACGGTTCCCTCATGAATATCTTCCAGTAGCTCTAAGCGGTTTTTCCCATCTAATGTCACAACACCTTCTTCTTCAAATGCTTCGGTTACATGCTGATTATGGACAATCATCCCTAAAATATATAAAGGACGAGGTAAATTTGGGTCCTTAGAGGCGTTTCGAGCGATGACCATCGCGTCCACGACTCCGTAGCAGTATCCTCTAGGAGCAATTTTAATTACTTCCATGTTCGGTTCCCCCTCTGACTCCTCAGTTCATCTCATACAAAGTTTCTTCTTATATTATAAAGGGAAAATCCTTATATTACAAAGAGAGTCCACTAATAATAAAAGGAAAGATGGATTATTTGTCAAGACTCTACTATAATAGAAAAGCAAGAGTAGAACGTAAAGGAGCGCAATGACAGCATCATCGGTCAATCACACACGGGTTCTGGTAAAACTCATGCATACCTAATCCCATTGCTTAATCAGATTGATGCCTCTAAAAAAGAAGTTCAAGTAGTTGTCACAGCACCAACAAGAGAACTTGCGACACAGATCTATAACGAAGTTCGTAAAATGATCCAACTAGGAGAAAAAGAAGAAGAATGGCGAGCTAAATTACTTGTTGGCGGTACGGACAAGCAAAAAACGATGGAAAAGTTAAAAGAACAGCCACAAATTGTTGTGGGTACACCTGGCCGCATTCTTGATTTAATTAAAGAAGGGGCACTTGATTCTTATACAGCTAAATCCATGGTGATCGATGAAACTGATCTTATGTTAGATTTAGGCTTTATTGAAGAGGTGGATCAAATTCTTGTGCGTATGGATCGAGAAGTTCAAATCTTAGTCTTCTCAGCAACCATTCCTGAGCGTCTGAAACCATTCTTGAATAAGTATTTAGAGAATCCAGCTCACATCCATGCTCAAGAAAAGAAGCCTTCACCTGAAAATATGGAGCATAGGTTGATCCCTCTTCGCCATCGTGACAAAGCAGATATGATTATCAAAGTTTCTGAATTAATTCAGCCTTATTTAGCGATCATTTTCGCTAACAAAAAAGAACGAGCTGATGAACTAGCAGCTGAGCTAACTCAAAAAGGGTTAGAAGTAGGTGTGATTCATGGCGGATTATCTCCACGTGAACGTAAGCGCGTTCTTAAGGACATTCAAAATCTCCGTTATCAATACATTGTAGCAACAGATCTAGCAGCTCGTGGTATTGATATTCAAGGAGTTAGTCATGTAATTAATGCTGATTTACCTAAAGAAGAGGAGTTCTACATTCATCGCGTTGGGCGTACTGCTCGAGCTGGGTTAGAAGGTACTGCCATTAACCTTTATACGGATGAAGACGAAAAGTTAATCGCTAAGTTAGAAAAATCCGGTATCCAATTTGATCGTTATGATATTAAAAAAGGTGAGTGGGAGCTTATTAAGGATTGGAATGAGCGTTCTACCCGTAAAAAGCAAGAAAACGAAACAGACCGTGAAGCCTGGAAGAAGGTACGTAAGCCTAAAAAAGTGAAGCCAGGATATAAAAAGAAAATGAAACGCCAACAAGAAGCGATAAAAAAGAAAATGAACCCTAATCCGAAGAACAATCGAAGAAAATAAGTTATTGAAGACTAATCAGTTGCTGGTTAGTCTTTTTATTTTAAAAGAATTTGATTTTCATGTTTGATATTGTGGAAATTCAGGTAAATATGTCAAAAGAGTACTCAAAATAAAAAAGATCATAAAAACCCCTGGTAAAAATACCAGGGGCGTTCTCAGGAGATTAACTGTTTAACAGTTCTGATCTCCAATCCGTGAAGGTTTGAGATCGTAAGCTTTCAATTTCATATTGATAAGGAGGCTTTTTGTTTTTCTTATCTTCACCTACATATGGTGTTTCTAAAATCTTTGGAATATCGGCAAGCTTTGGGTGATGCACGATGTAGTTGAGTGCATCAAATCCAATATGACCATATCCAATGTTTTCGTGTCGGTCTTTACCAGCACCGCGCTCATTTTTACTGTCATTAATATGAAGGACTTTGAGGCGATCAAGGCCAATAATTCGGTCGAACTCGTCCAAAACACCGTCAAAATCGTTGACGATGTCGTAGCCTGCATCATGTGTGTGACAAGTATCAAAGCATACGGAAAGCTTGTCGCTATCTTCCACACCTTCAATGATGGTGGCAAGTTCTTCAAAACTACGTCCAAGCTCACTACCTTTGCCAGCCATTGTTTCTAGAGCAATTTGGCATTTGGTATCTGGTTTGTTAGCGAAAACTTCATTAAGACCTTTAATGATTTGTTGTAGGCCAACTTCTTGACCTTGGCTAACGTGGGAACCTGGGTGAAGTACGATTTGATTTGCTTTGTTTAAAGCTTCCACTCGTTCAATCTCATTTGTTAGGAAATCAACGCCTAGCTCATAAACGTGAGGTTTCACAGTGTTCCCAATATTAATGATATAAGCAGAGTGGACAACGATCTCTTCAATGTCTTGCTCTTCCATATGTTCAAGGCCAGCATCGATGTTTAAGTCTTCGATTGCTTTACGTCTTGTATTTTGTGGAGCACCTGTATAAATCATGAATGTATTAGCGCCATAAGAAGCGGCTTCTTCGCTAGCACCTTTTAGCATGTTTTTCCCACTCATGGATACGTGGGAACCTAGTTTTAACATAATGACAACTCCCTTATCTGTATAATCAAACAAGCGATTACATAAGTAATGATGCTGTTCATACTATAAAGAAATTAGGGGAATTGGTCAACTATTCGGTACGATAAAGACTATGCAAGGGTGTTCTATTAACGTAGCTTAGAACCAGTGAGACAAGCCGTTTTCTTTTAAGATCCCATGAAAAATTTTATTAACCTTTTGTGCTGTTTGTGGGTCAGTAATTTGAGCTAATTTCTTAAGGGCTTTCATTCGGTCCTGTTCATCTAAAGGATTTAAATCTGTTTTCTTTAAAAACGCTATGATCTGTTCACCTTGTTTTGGAGTAATGGACACATTGTAATCGTTGGCATAGGCAATCAATTCATCAACGGTTAGAGTTTTCAGTTTCTGTTTTACAACTTGTTTAATCATGTTTTTCATAATATCCCTCTTTCCGAAGTCTGTCTTTTTTATCCTATGAGTGAAATGAATGAAATGTGCCCATTAAATTTGGAGGAATATGGGGATTGAGTATTTTCATTGCAATCCATCCAATCTTTCGTTAGTATAGTTGAGGTTCATGTGACTTTTGTCTGATATAGATATTAAAATTGAAAAGGAGGGGAATCATGGCACGAATGAAGCCTTACGCAAATATGTTCCTTGTCTTTGTTTACATTACATTATGTTTTATGCTGATGCTTTACTTTTATAAAGAAAGAACCGTAGCATTAGAAAGTGAAAACAAACAATTAACAAACCAAAATCAACAGTTAAAATCAGAAAATGATTACTTAATGTCCAGTCCAGAAGATTCTCAAAAGAAAAAGAATGGATATTATGTGTGGCCAGAACTTGATCAAATGGCGCAAAAGATGGTATCAGAAAGTGAAGGTAGGTTTAAAAAGTCATGGGCCTTATACTTAGTAAAAGAATCGAAACGGTATGATATTGATCCATACTTAGTTTATGAGCTATTGAAAGTTGAAACCGGAAATACATTTAAGCCGAATTTAGTTGGTCCTCCAACGAAATATGGACGAGCTTATGGGATGTCCCAGTTCATGAAGAATACAGCTCCGTGGATCGCAGAAATGGGTGGCTTGCCTTATGAAGAAGAATTGCTATTTGACCCTTATTACTCCATGCAATTATCCTTTATTTATTTAGATTATTTACATCATGAGTATGGCAATTGGGACGAGGCATTAACAGCCTATCACCGTGGAATGGGTGGTTTAGAACAGTATAAAAAAGAACATGGACATGCAAAAAGCTGGTACGCTGAAAAAATTCAACGAAAAGCAAAATCGCATGATGCAGTTGCAGCTGCACAATAAAATTAGTGCATAAAAAAAGCTCCTGAAAAGGAGCTTTTTTTTAACATCACTTTCCACGTAAATACTTGAGGGATCTCCATAAACTAAGGTTGCACCTCTAAAGGAAAGTGAGGGACAAATGATGGATGAATCCAAGAAGAAGCATGAAGAACATATGGACGAAACCCCTCATATTGATGATGAGGAAGCAAAAGAAATAAAAAACGTTGAAGATCATGAACTGAATGATCTTGAGGAAAGAGATACACTGGCAGACAGCCCAAGTTTAATGCCTGGTACTGATGATGTTGAGTTTGCTCAAGAAGCGGCAATTGATAACAAGACAGTACGTGATCCGGTAAAATCAGGTGAGAAAGAAACAGACATGGATAATGACGTCCATGCAGGCATGGGATGGTTAGCTGTTGTGCTATCCATCATATCCTTCTTTATTATGCCTGTCATTCTTGGAGCCGCAGGTGTCATTGTAGGATTTATGGCGAAGCGTAGAGGTGCAGATACGCTAGGAAATACAGCGATCATCGCGGGTGCCATTTCCATTTTGCTCACCTTATTCTTTGCTCCATTTTAGATAATAATAAAGAGCAGCCTATTTTGTTTAGGCTGCTCTTTTCTATTTAGCCTTCTTTTTGAGCTAAATACTCTTCTGCAATACGATCGACTTCAATTTTAAGTTCTTCAACCATTGTCTCTTCTGGAACTTTTCGTATGATTTCACCATGACGGAATAATAATCCCTCACCACGTGCTCCAGCAATACCGATATCAGCTTCACGTGCTTCGCCTGGTCCGTTAACAGCACAGCCAAGTACAGCAACTTTAATCGGTGCTTTAATGGTCTGAATATATTCTTCAACCTCATTTGCGATAGAAATTAAATCAATTTCAATACGTCCGCATGTTGGGCAAGAAATTAAGGTAGCTGCATTATCTGATAGTCCGAATGTTTTGAGTAACTCACGACCTACTTTTACTTCTTCCACTGGGTCAGCACTTAGTGAAATGCGTAGTGTACTGCCAATTCCCTTACTTAGGATGGCACCTAAACCTGCTGAACTTTTTACCGTTCCAGCAAACTGAGTACCAGACTCAGTAATACCTAAGTGCAATGGATAAGAAATATGCTCGGCCGCTTTTTCGTACGCTTCAATAGCTAAACGGACGTCAGAAGCTTTTAAAGATACAATAATGTCATGGAAGTCTAGCTCTTCAAGAATTTGAATGTGATGAAGAGCACTTTCGACCATTCCATCAGCTGTAGGATAACCATATTTCTCTAAAATACGTTTTTCAAGAGATCCAGCGTTTACTCCAATACGGATTGGTACGCCTTTTTCTTTAGCTGCATTTACAACAGCTTCAACTTTACGACGTTTCCCAATGTTACCAGGGTTAATACGGATCTTATCCGCACCACCTTCAATAGCTTTTAATGCTAAACGATAGTCGAAATGGATATCAACGACAAGTGGGATGTTAATTTGTTTCTTTATTTCAGCGATTGCATCAGCTGCACGTTCATCCGGGCATGCTACTCGGACAACTTGGCAACCTGCTTCTTCTAGTCGGTGTATTTCTTTAACTGTAGCTTCTACATCATGTGTTTTCGTTGTTGTCATGGATTGAATGACGACTTTGTCACTTCCACCAATTTGCAGGTTCCCGACTTGTACGGGACGTGTATTTTCACGTGTTGTTATAGACATATAATCGCTCCTTTAACAATTGCGATAAAACCAATTTTAAAAACATACCATGACCATTATAAGGGTATTAGAGAAAAATATGAAGTAACACACCTTCATTTTTACAGACGATTTGCAGTTTGTCTATAGATAGGGAAGGTATAGACTTTGTTTGTCTGGATGTGGTGCGGTTCTATTTCAGGGTTTAAGTCTTCAAAGTCCTTAATCATTTGCTTGATCGTGACAGGTGGACCGTTTGTATTTAATTTTTCAATAATGGAAAGAACCGTTTCACCAGCTGTAACCTTATGCTGAACGGTTCGGTAACGCTTGGTTTCCTGTTTTTTGATTTCAGTTGTGGGTTCTTTTTCAGGTGCATCCTGAGCTTGTGATTGTTGCTTCTGCTGATGAGCAGAACTCTTAGGGAAGGTCCCGGTTGTTAAATCCTTACCTATACTTACAACAAAGAGTACACAACAGAAAAAAATCAATAATTTTTTTCCTACTTCAATCATTAGAAAGATCCCTCCAAGCTTCTGCGTTATAATACTATTTCTACAAATGCGTTAAAATTCTTTCTTTTTTTGAAACAAAATTGAAAATGAATTCGTATATAAGTTATTAATACAAAAGAGGTGGACGGTATGATTGCAATTGAGGCAGCTTGGTTAGCATTGCTCATCACCGGTTTCGGTACGATGTTTTTATTCGGCGAATTATTGGTTAATATGAGAGGAATTTTTGGTGTTATTGGGTTAGCTTTTATAACGCTCTACTTTATGTCCTATCTAAGCGTCACGATGTTTTTCGTCATGATCGTCATCTATTTAGTTAGTCTTACGCTTATTATAATAGACGGGAAAGTCATTAACGATGGATCTTTAGCGACTCTCGGTGGAGTGATGATGTTATTCACCGTCGGCATCAGCGCTCCGGATTGGGTAACGGGTCTTTATGGCGTATGTGGGGTGTTACTGGGGACATTTGGTTCTTTACTATTTTTAAAAGTTTTTCCGAAAAGACAAATGTGGTCTAAGATTGCACTAGTCGATCAATTAAGTTCTGAACAAGGCTATAATTCATTGAATGAATCCTATCGATACTTAAAAGGGAAACAAGGGAAGACAATGACAGATTTAAGACCTGTTGGAACCATTAAAATTGAGGAACAGGAATTTAGTGCGGTATCAAATGGTCACTGGATTCAAAAAGGTGAAACAATTGAAGTTGTAAGTGTAGACGGGACAAAAATTCTGGTGAAAAAGGTTTGAGATGAACTTTAAAATAAAAATAGAAAAGCAAATGAAAAAGGAGCCCTATATTGGACTCCTTTTTTATTAAGTGTTTCTTTTCTTGGGTTTTGGGATATAGCGAATTATAAGATATAGATAACCGATAGCAAGTATCCAATAAAGCAACCAAGCAAAAGGTGGTTGCCATGAAAGTGTCTCTAGAATAGCAAATAATAGAGTAGGGGTTGTCACAGCATATGCCGAAAGTGTCCAAGTGTGTTTATACTGAAGCGGTTTTTTCATAATCTCCTTTATTAAAAGCCCTACAGTTGCTAAAAATGAAACACCAATAAACTTTAATGCAGTTGTGAACAGGTATAGTATTGGAATCCATAAAGCCAGTGGGAATTGATTTTCACCCACAAAATTAACTTGCTGAGGGAAGGTAACAAACTGGATGATGTTAAGTAACATCGTTATAGCCATTAGAAAAAATAAATATCCGATCGGTTTACCGATTTTTTGAATACGAAATGTTGAAACCCTTTTCAAATGATAAAAACTATATATAAATTGTTTGCCAATATTCATAAACTTCCACCTTTATCAAAATGATTATACTTTAATGATATAGGAGAGAATTAAAAAAAGGCAATATATTCAGCAGAAAATATAGAAATGTTAAGCCAATGTAAATTTAACGTTAAATAAAGAAAAACATCTTTACAAAACCTTAGCAATTCATTAATAATAGTGAAGGGTTTTGCGATTCCTAGATAAATAACACGAAAAAGCAAAACTTTTGTAAGTTTTTCTAGATAAATGTAGAAAAAGAAAAATCTTGGATGAGGGGAGCATTATCTATGGAAGGCGTTAATGTTCAGGAAATGATATTTCAATT
>SDGW01000890.1_pt1 | contig 12374 bp, 8 predicted proteins | sample 2873831 | NCBI WGS metagenome assembly SDGW01 (sample SAMN08132700, study PRJNA421101) | hypersaline lake metagenome | isolation source: celular fraction 0.22 microns magnesium sulfate-rich crust from ephemeral... | place: Spain: Penahueca Lagoon, Toledo | collected 2011-07
ATCAGTCGGTCCCACCCACAGATGATAGCGGGAGGCGACTGCACGGTGGCTACTCGGCGGCGCCTCGCGCTCGCGACGAGACACGGGGCTGTTCCGCTCGCCGGCAGCCCCCGAGAGGAGACGCGTCTCGGTTGTGATATTCGTGGCCGAATCGGTCACCCGCTGATGCTCGATCCGTCGTCTCGGCGCTCGTCCGAAGTCGACGCGCCCGGCACTCTTCGATAGGGGCGTCGAGTTCGTCGTCGTGGACCGTCACGAGGACGTTCGACTTCGTGTTGGACCTGTACACGGCGAGCGGAAACGACGCGAGACTCGACGGGGGCTTTCTCGACGAACACGTCGAACGAACTTCCCTCGGGTTCGTCGACTCGAGACGGGATGTAGCGGTGGTCGTCCGCGGGAACGTCGACCGTCTCGGAGATGGGCGTGGACTCCCCGATTATCGGCCGTGACCGCCAGCCCGGCGTTGGTTACGTCGACGAAGGTCAGGTTCGCGACGTCGCGGGAGACGAGTTCGGTGCTCGTGTGGGTCCCGTCGTCGTCGTCAGTAAGACAGTCAGTGACGACGGGTGGGGCGGCCGCACTGGCCGTCTACCAGTGGGGAACACCCTGAGCGCCTTCGGGGGCCGACGAATACCTCGCTGAGCGTACTGTTCGTCACTGACTAGCAAGACACCTCAGCCGCGACGCGGACAGATAAACCAAATACAGCTATATCAATTTAGAGGGCGTGTTCGGACTCACCGTGTCGCATCGGCACCGGACTCCGTAGTTCCACCACCCCACGCGCCACGTTCTCTACCGAGCGTTTGCTCGGAGTGTACGTCGTGGCGAGCGCGCGGACGCGCCCGCGACGGCTGACGTTCCCGGAGGCTGGGACCGAGGGAAACCCGCTTTTCCGCGGCGAGCGAACGCGCTCGCATGAACGACGTCACGGAGACGCGGCGAATCGCGGCGCCGCCCGCGGCCGTCGAGGACGCCACGACGGACCTCGAAGCGTTCGTGCGCTCGGCGGGCTTCGACGAGGTCGACGTCGACGGGGAGACGATTCGCGTCGCGAACAGCGTGGGTATCGCGGACATCGAACTGAAACTGGAAGTCGTCGACCGCGAGGGCGCGGCGCTCGCGTACGAGCAGCGCGAGGGGATCTTCGGGGAGATGTGGACGAGTTACGCCGTCGAGGCGCGCGCGGACGGCGAGGAGTCCGAAGTCACCGCGCAGACGGCGTTCTCGCTGGACGTCCCCGTCGTCGGCGACGTGCTGGACGCGACGCTCATCGAGCGCCAGCGCCGCAAGGAACTGCGCGCGCAACTCGACTGGCTGGCGGCGGAGACGTAACAGCAGTTGCTGTCGCGACTTCGAAACACCTGGTATAGAACTCGTAAATACGCCTTTTGTAAAGTCTCCTGAACTGACGTGTATGCGCACCACGACGGCGTTCAGGGTCGCGTTCGCCTCGGTCATCCTCGTGTCGTCGGCCCTCCTCGTCGCCTCCGCGGTTCCCACAACCGCCGAGAACACGGACACACAGCCCCAATCCGACTGGAACCTCACCGTCGCCGACGGGTACAACACGAGCAACCCCGGCGAGCGGACTACCGTCGTCACCGCACACGTCACCGGCGGCGACATCTGGCAGTACTCCCTGAACGGCACACAACTGTACCACGACGACACCCACGACGCCTACTGGGACGTCGACCCGCTCCCCAACGAGTCGAACTCGGTCGTGTACGTCGCCACCGACGAAGTCCACAACGAGTCGCTGTGTGATCCCGTCGGCGACGACGAGTCCTGCTACCGCCAGATCATCGAACGCGCGAACCTCACGACCGGCGAGACCGAGGTGCTGTACTCGCGCGTGGACCCGACGGACTACCGCCAGTGGCACGACGCCGACCGGGTCGGCGACTCGCGGTACGTCGTCGGGGACATGCACTCCGACGAGGTGTTCGTCGTGAACACCACTACCGGCATCGTCACGTGGGAGTGGAACATGCAGAACCACTTCTCGCTCGATTCGGGCGGGCAGTACCCCGACGACTGGTCGCACATCAACGACGTCGAGCAGCTCGAAGACGGGCGCATCATGGTGAGTCCCCGCAACCACGACCAGGTGATCTTCCTCGACCCGGAGACCGGCCTCCAGGAGAACTGGACGATCGGCGCCGACGACCGCTTCAGCGTGCTCGACGGCCAGCACAACCCGGACTACTTCGACGAGTCCGCGGGCGGGCCCGCCGTGGTAATCGCGGACTCGAACAACAACCGCACCATCGAGTACGCGCGGACCGAAGCCGGCGGCTGGGAGCAGTCCTGGGTGTGGCAGGACGAGCGGCTCACGTGGCCGCGCGACGCGGACCGGCTGCCGAACGGCCACACGCTCATCACCGACACCAGGGGCGGGCGAGTCGTCGAGATAAACGAACAGGGGGAGGTCGTGTGGAACCTGACCCGTGTGGGCCACAGCGACGGCGGGTACGCGGCGTACGAGGCCGAGCGGCTGAACACGGGCGACGAGAGCGCCGGTGGTGAGAGCGCCGCCTCCCTCGGTCTGACCTCGCGGACCGTCCAGGACGACGAGGACAGCGCCGCGAGAGACGCGAACGCCTCCGGCGCCGGACTCGTACCCGAGAGTATCGCGAACACCGCCAGTGGCGTCGTCCAGGCGCTGCTCGGCCTCCCCGCCTGGGTGCTGCTCGCGACCATCGCCGCCACCGCGCTGGCGTGGTTCGGCGTCGAACTGTGGCACGACGACGGCGCCATCCAGGGCGCCCCAGGACGATAGAACGGCCACGCCCGGAAACCGGGTGGCGGCCTGTACCGGCCGGAGTTTCGTTCTCGACCCCGAATAGAGAGACCCCGTTGTCAGCTACTGGTACCCGGACGAACGCGTTCGGGGCAACTTCCTCCGGGGGTGCGCGACGACGCTCGACTATGTCCAGTGACACGACCGACGGAGACAGCCCGCCGTGGCCCCAACAGCTCCTCGACAGCGAGTGGCTGCTGGCGGGCGCGGCCATCCTGTACTTCATGGTCTCGTACGTCCTGTGGGGTGTAATCGACATCTTCACCGTTCCCGCGGGGTGACACGATGGGCGACGACGATCACTCCCCGCTCGACTCCCCGGAGGGTGACTGGTGGAATCAGTCGGTCAACCGCCGGGAGTCCATCTGGCTGGGCATCTCGGGCGCGTGGGCGGTGTCGCTGTTCGGCTGGATGGTCGGCTGGACGCAGTTCGGCGAGCAGAACCAGACCGGCGAGACCTACGAGGTGACCACGGAGCGCTACCGCCAGAAGGTCCAGTCGTTCAAGAACTCGGCGGGCGCGCTCGACGTGGACGGCGAGGAACTGCTCGTGCCGCACGGAAACGACGTCTACGTCGGCGCGCTCCAGTGGGGCTGGGACGGCCTCCCGGTCGTGCTGCGCCCGGGCGAGACGTACAAGTTCCACCTCGGCTCCTACGACGTCCAGCACGGGTTCGGCGTGCGCCCGGAGGGCAACCTCAGCAAGCAGATCTCCCTCCAGATTCTCCCCGGCTACGAGTGGGTGCTGGAGATGTCCTTCGACGAGACCGGCACCTACCACGTCGTCTGTAACGAGTTCTGCGGCGTCGGCCACCGCTCGATGCACGGCACGTTCGTCGTGCGCGACCACGAGCCGGTCGAGACCGGCAGCAGCGACTCGGGCGAGGAATCCGACGCCGCCTACGACGGCTGGTTCACGAGCGACGCGAGCGGCGGCGCGACCGAGACTTTCGAGGGCTCGCCGACGGACGCCACCGACCAGAGCGAGGTCACCGTCGACGTCGGCGCGGAGGGCAACGGCGGGCCGTACGCGTTCGGCCCGACCGCCGTCCGGGTGTCCTCGGGGACGACGGTGAACTTCGAGTGGGTCTCGGACAACCACAACGTCCTCGTGGAGTCCCAGCCCGACGGCGCGGGCTGGCAGGGCGTCGAGTCCTTCGAGAACGAGGGGCACAGCGACTCGGTAACGTTCGAGGAACGGGGCGTCTACAAGTACTACTGCGAGCCCCACCTCGGCATGGGGATGAAGGGCGTCGTGGAGGTGGCCTGAGATGTTCGGACTGAGCACGTTCGAGTACGACAGCGACGGCTTCAGGAAGTGTGGCGTCACGGGGCTCACGATTCACAAGTCCGCCGAGGACCTCGTGAAACTGTTCGGCGTCACCGCCATCGTCTCGCTGGCGGTCGGCGGCGCGTTCGCGCTCACGGTCGCGATGACCCGCTGGGAGGTGATCGGCTTCCTCGACCCCGGGCAGTACTACCGGTTCACGAGCCTGCACGCGTGGTTCATGATCCTGTTCTGGATGGTGTTCATGGAGATCGCCATCCTCTACGTCGGCGGGCCGTTCGTGCTCGGCCGCCGGCTCTCCGTCCCGAAACTCGGCTGGACGGGCTACGGCATCATGCTGGCCGGCGGCGGCCTCGCCGTCTACAGCATCGCGACGTACGAACTCCCGAACCAGGCGCCGTTCTACACGTCGTACGTCCCGCTGCCGTCGCCCGCGCCGTACTTCGCGGGCGCCGTCCTCTTCCTGCTGGGCGCGCTCGTCGCCGCCGTCCCGTTCTTCGCGACGCTCTGGCACGAGAAACGCGAGCACCCGAGCAAGACGCTGCCGCTCATCACGTTCGGCGCGTTCATCACCGCCGTCATCGCGCTGGAGGCGCTCGTCGGCGGCATCACCGCGCTCGTGCCCGCGTTCCTCTGGCGCGTCGGCTTCCTCGAACACCTCGACGCGGCGTGGTACCGCCAGATGTTCTGGACCATCGGTCACGGCAGCCAGCAGATCAACCTCCTCGCGATGATCACGGTCTGGTACTTCATGACCCACGTCGTCGGGGGCGCCGAGGTCGCCTCCGAGAAGATCTCCCGCATCGCGTTCGTGCTCTACCTCTTCTTCATCAACCTCGGCGCCGCCCACCACCTGATGTCCGACCCCGCCCTGTCGTCGTCGTGGCGCATGTGGAACACCTCCTACGCCGCGTACGGCGCGGTCGTCGCGTCGATGATTCACGCGTTCGCCATCCCCGCCGGCCTCGAAGCCGGCCGCCGGCGGAAGGGCGCTGGCGGCGGCCTGTTCGGCTGGCTGTGGTCCGCACCGTGGAAGGACCCCGGGTTCTCCTCGACCATCCTCTCCATCATCCTGTTCGGCTTCCTCGGCGGCATCACCGGCGTGATGATGGGCCAGATGCAGCTCAACATGAGCTGGCACAACAACCTCGCCGTCCCCGGGCACTTCCACGCCACCGTCGTCACCGGCACCACGCTCGCGTTCATGGGGCTCGCGTACTACGTCCTCCGGCTCGTCTTCGGCCGCGACTGGGTCGGCGGCGTTCTCGCGACCATCCAGCCGTTCTTCTACGGCGGCGCGATGGCCGTCGTCTGCCTGATGATGATGTACCTCGGCCTCCTCTTCGGCGTGCCCCGTCGCCACCCTTCCGTGATGGACATTCCCGGCACGGCGTTCGACTTCTCGCCGTCGGCCCCGTTCTTCGCGGTGTTCGGCGTCGCAGCCATTCTCTCCGTCGTCGGCGGCGCGCTGTTCGTCGTGCTCGCCGTCGGCACGCTGCTCGCCGGCGACAGCTCCGACGGCGGTCCGCTCGTCGACGACCCGGCGCTCGCCGCGGACGGCGGGGACAGCGCGCCCGTCCACGAACAGAGCATGCGCGGGACGTTCACGCTCACGCTCGTGTTCTTCGCCGTCTTCGTCGTGCTGTACGCGCTGAACTGGTTCCTGCTCTCGAACGTCTGGCAGATCGGCCCCTGATTCCCGCAAATATATTCGGGACAACCCCCACCGGGCGCGCTCGCGAACCTCCACACAAGGTGATTCGCCGTGTCTAACACCTCCGAGTCGGCGTCGCCGTTCTCGGGCCCCATCGCGAGCGCGGTCGGCAGCGGCTGGCGGGCCGCGAAGACCGTCTACTACGCGAACTCGGTGAGCTGGCGGGTGTTGAAGAGCGGCGCGCTGCTCTTCCTGGGCTTCTTCCTCTGGGCGGGGTCGAACGTCCTCAAGTCGTACGTGGACTGGGGAGTTCTCGACTACACGATGGCGTACGGGTTCGTGGTGCTGTTCTACGGGCCGATTCACCACGTCGTCGTGATTCCGCTGGCGCTGCGGTGGCGGCGGTCGTCGGGGCTGCGCCAGCGCGTCGGGAAGCGGCTCCCGACGGCGATGCTCGCGGTGTTCCTCGCGGTCGTGCTCGTCGCCGGGACGTTCCCCGCGGGCGCGATGACCGTGGACTTCGGGTCGGCGATGACTGCGGACGGTGCGCCGGACGCCCAGCCGGAGCTGGCGTGCTCGGAGACGGCAGGCGGCGACGCGGTGGCCTGCGAGGTGACGAACGCCGAGGGCGTCGACCGCGTCGTCGTCACCACCGGGAGCGACACGGAGCTGCGAGCCGTCGAGGACCCGCCCTACGAGTTCACCGTCCGGAAGGACGAGATCGAGGCGACGATGGACACCAAGCAGTTCACGGTGAACTTCTACGACGAGCACGGCGACCTCCTCCGGCGGTACACCCACCGGCTCTGAGCTAGTCGGCGGCGTCGACGTCGCGGTCGGCAGCGCGCCGGAGTTCTGCTTGCAGCGCCCGCCACTTCGCGGCGACGAACCCCGCGAGGATGAACGCGAACCCGGTGACGGTCGCCGGCGTCACTTCCTGGCCGAGGACGAGCCAGCCCGCCAGCGCCGCGAACACGGGAATCACGTACTCGATGAAGCTCATCTCGATGGGGCCGAGGTCGTCCAGCAGCGTGAAGTACAGCAGGAACCCGCCGACGCCGGCGACCGCGGAGAGGTACGCGATGGCGCCGAGCGCTGACGGCGTCCACGTGGCTGCCGCGAACGACTGGCCGGGGAGCGCGAGCACGGCGGCGTGGAGGACGACGGCGCCGACGGCCATCATCCACGCCTGCGTGGAGAGGAACGGCATCGACGGCGAGCGGCTGTGGGTGACGACCGCGGCGACGGCGAACGCGAGCGCGGACGCGAGCACGAGCGCGACCCCGAGGACGCTGTCCGCGAGGTTCGTGGGGTCGGGGTTCGCGATGACGACGACGCCCGCGAACCCGAGCGCGACCCCGAGCGCGGTCGCGGCGGTGAACTCCTCGTCGGTGGAGACCAGACGCGTGAGCGCGGGCGTGACGACGGGGACGAGACCGAGGAGGACGGCCGCGACGCCGCCCGTGACGTAGCGCTGGCCGGCGAAGAGGAGCGCGTGGTGGGCGCCGATGATGAGCGCGCCGCCGACGAGCACGTAGACGTAGTCGTCGCGGGTGTGCGGTCGGAACTCGGTTCCCGAGGCGAGGACGGCGGCGAACAGCAGCGCGGCGGCGACGTCGAAGCGCACCGCGGCGAACGGCACCGCGGGGAGGTCCGTGAGGCCGACGTCCGTCGCCATGAACGCCGTCCCCCAGACCGCGCACAGCAGCAGGAAGCGGCCGGCCGTCCGGTAGCGACTCATTCACGATAGGGTCGCCGCCCGACCGTGAAATGTGCGTCGAACCGCTCCAATTCGCGGCGACGTGAACGCCCGGCTCGCGGAAAACGAGACGGGCGGAGCGGTCAGTCGTCGGCCGGGTCGGGGCCCGCGTTCCCGCCGTCGGTCGCCGCCCCGCGGTCGCCCGCGTCGAAATCGAATTCCTGCTCGGACGGCTCGTAGCTCTGGCCCGCCGTCCCGGCGTCGTCGGCGACGTCGAACTGCGCGACGAGCGACTGCAGGGCCTTCGCGGACTGGGAGACGTCCTGAACGTTCGTCGTCACCTCGTCGATGGCGGCGGTCTGTTCCTCGGTCGCCGCGGAGACGTTGCTCGCCTCGGCGGCGGACTCCTCGCTCACGCTGGAGACCTCGTCGACCATCGCGACGACCTCCTCCGTGGAGACCGCCTGGTCTTCGGTCGCGTCCGAGATCTCCTCGACCCCGCGACCGGCGTCGGTGACCGCCTCGGCGATGTCGTCGAACATCTCGATAGCCTCGGCGATGGTCTCCGAGCCGGTCTCGACGCGGTGCTGCATCGACTGCATGTCTTCGACGGTCTCGTCGGTGCTGGACTGGATGTCCTCGATGAGCGCCTCCACCTCGTCGGTGGCGTCGCCGGCCTCCGCGGCCAGCGTCTTGATCTCGTCCGCGACGACCGCGAAGCCCTCGCCGGCCTCGCCGGCGCGCGCGGCCTCGATGGACGCGTTCAGCGCGAGCAGGTTCGTCTGCTCGGCGATGTCCGTGATGAGCGCGACGATCTCGTTGATCTCCTCGATGCGTGAGTCGAGGCGCTCGACCTGCTCGACGGCCTCGTCGGCCTCGGACTCGATGGCCGAAATCTCGTCGGTGGCGTCGGCGGCGTGGTCGCGGCCGCGGTCCGCCAGTTCGACGGCCTCGTTGGCGGTCGCGACGACGTCCTCGGAGGAGGAGGCGACCTCCTCGATGGTCGCCGAGAGGTCGTTCATCTCGTGGGAGACCGACTGCAGCTGCTCGGTCTGCTGGTCGGCGCCGCTGGCGATCTGCTCGACGGCCTGGGCGGTCTCCTGGCTCGCCGTCTTGATCTCCTCGGCGCTCGCGGCGGTCTCGTCGCTCAGTTCCGCGAACTTCCCGGCGACCTCGCGGACCTCGGCGAGGCTGGCTTCGAGCTCCTCGACGCCGGCCTCGAGGTCGGTCATCACGTCGCCGTACTGGCCGGGCAGGTCGGTGTCGATGTCCTGGTCGAGGTCGCCGTCGCGGAGCTGGCGGCTGACCTCGCCGAGCTGGTCGAAGCTCCCGGAGAGCTGCTGGACGCCCGCGTCGAGGTCCGTGAGGACCGCGCCGTACTCGCCAGGGAGGTCGGTGTCGACGTCGCTGTCGAGGTCGCCCTCGCGAATCCGCCGGCTCGTACCGCGAATCTCGTCGAAGCCGACCTGCAGGCGGCCGATGCCGCCGTCGAGCTCGGTCATGATGGCGCCGAACTCTCCGGGCAGGTCGGTGTCGACGTCCTGGTCGAGGTCGCCCTGTTCGAGGCCCGTACTGACGTCCCGCAGCTCGGCGACCTGTTGGCGGAGGTTCCGCCGCATGTCGTCGAACGCGTCGACGAGTTCGCCGATCTCGTCGTCCGGCGCGTCGATGTCCGTGCCGCCGTCGAACTGCCCCTGCGACAGCGACGTGGCCTCGTCGCGGACCGCTTCGATGGGCCGCGAGAAGTACCGCGAGGCGTAGTACCCGAGCGCCACGACGCCGACGATGACCACGCCGAAGAGCAACAGCAGGAGGTTGCGTGCGTCCGTGGTGCGGTCGTTCAGCGCCTGTGCGAGGGCGTCCGCCGGCCCTGTCACGTCGGTCTCCGGGACGGTCCCGACGAGCGCGAACTGCTTGTCCCCGAACTGCAGGGGTGCGTACGCGGCGTAGTAGCGCTCGGTCCCGTCCTCGGTCGTGCGCTCGAACGTCCGCATGCCGGACTCTCCGGCGAGAATGGTGTCCGCGGCGTCGCCGGCGAGCGTGCCGCCGTACGACTCGCTCGTGATGGACGCGCCGGACTCGACGACCGACTCGTCGGGGTGGCTGAGGACGGTGCCGTCCCCGTCGACGATGCTCAGGTGGCCGGAGTCGCCGACCGTGATGCCGGTCGCGATGTCCGAGATGATGCCGTAGTCGAAGCGCAGCGACACCACGCCCGCGAACTCGCCGTCGTAGAACACCGGCGTGGCGACGTACACCACCTGCTCGCCGTCGACGGTCTGCACGTCGCTGACGTGGATTTCGCCGTTCCCGAGGGACTCGGTGTTCGCGTACCAGTCGGTGTCCGCGTAGGACGTGTCCCCGACCGTCTCCGTGGCGACCGTCCCGTCGGCGGTCCGGTGAGCGCGCACGACGCCGCCGCCGGTGTCGTCGGTCAGCACGACCTCGTCGTACGCGGGCCGCTCCTCGTCGCCGACGGTGACGGTGCGGCTCTCCATGTAGCTCTGGAACGAGTCCCGGATGCCGTCGCGGGCGTCCTCGACGGCGCTGGTCTGGAGCTCGTAGTAGTAGACGTTCGGCGCGAGCACCCAGTCGAAGTCCTCGTGGTACGTGTACGCGATGAACTTCTGCTCGACGGGGTTGCCCTCCTGTGTCGTGTCCTCCCAGCCGTACTCCGCGATGCCCCACTCCTCGCCGCTCCGGACGGCGTCCTCGGACTCGACGGTCGACTCGATGTCGTCGAACACCGTCAGCCCGGCGTCCTCGCGGAGGCTGTAGCCGTCTTCGAGACTGTGGTGGGCGACGATGCGCGAGTCGAGGTCGGTCACGTACGCGTAGCCGGTGTCGCCGATGTACCCCGGCTGCAGCGACCCCGACAGCGTCCCGCTGGGCTGCGTGAAGTCGCCGTCGGTGCCGAACAGCCGCTGTTCGACCTGGTCCTTGACGGCCTGCTGTTCGGTCGCGCTGAGGTCGCTCCACGCCTGCCCGCCGTGCTCCTGGTCGAGAATCTGCTGTTTGGTGGTCTCGACGGTGGCGTGCATCTGGAGGGCGACGTGGCCGACCTGCCGCTGGCTCTGCTCCCTGATGAGCTCCATCTCCCCGGCGTTGGCGGCCTCGTAGTTCTGCACGGGCGTCGACTCCGACAGCGACCGGGCGTCGACTTTCCGCACGCTCAGGATGTTCTGGAACTCGCTCTGCCGGGATTGGATCGTCCCGTTGAGCTCGCCCGTGATCTGGTCTTCGAGCTGCGCCGTGCTCTCGTCCTGGGCGTACGAGCCGACTGACTCCATGTTCTGGAGGCCGGCGACCCCGACGACCGACACGGGAATCAGCGAGATCGCCAGGCAGAGCGCGATGAGCTTCGTCCGAATCTTCATGGCGATCCACGCTCGCCGGTCGTCGAGAGTGCCGTGTCCACCGCCGGCGGCCGTCTCCCGGACCTCCTCGCAGTATCTGCGCTCTCTGTACCGAATCGACCTCTAACGCTGGCCATGCCCCCCGCGACACTAGACCCGGTAGTTAAACCTTCCGTGGGGTTCTTACCTACGATAACCACGAGGTTACATTTTCGACACGAACGGCGTCGAAGTGGCGCTACACCGTCGAACCACCGCCGCGCGCCGACAGAACGTACATGGGCCTCCGCGCGGATGGCGAGACATGGACGAGTTCGACGCGTCGCGGTCCGCCGCCCGGATGCGCGACGCCGAATCCCCGCTGACGGGACTCCGCGAGCGCTTCTCCGTGCCCGAGGACACCGTCTACATGGACGGGAACAGCCTCGGCGTCCACGGTCAGGACGCCGCGGCCGCGCTGGAGCGAGCCGTCGACCAGTGGAAGGAGTACGGCGTCGAGGGGTGGACGGAGGCGGACCCGCCGTGGTTCGACTACGGCGAGCGCCTCGGCGACAGGCTCGCGGACGTCGTCGGCGCGAAGCCCGCGGAGTGCGTCGCCGCGAACGCCACGACGGTGAACATCCACGCGCTCGTCGGCACATTCCTCGACGCCGCCGACGGCACACGGGTGGTCGTCAACGAACTCGACTTCCCGACCGACCACTACGCGATTCGTTCCCGGCTTCGAGTGCGGGACCTCGACCCCGACGAGCACCTCGTCGTCGTCGAGAGCGAGGACGGCCGCACCATCGAGGCGGACGCCGTCGCCGAAGCGGTCGACGACGACACCGCCGTCGTGTTCATGCCCTCGGTGCTCTACCGGAGCGGCCAACTGCTCGACGTCGAAGCGATCACGGAGATCGCGCACGAGTACGACGCCTACGCGGGGTTCGACCTCGCGCACTCCGTCGGCGTCGTCGACCACGACCTCCACTTCGACGGCGTCGACTTCGCGGTGTGGTGCAGCTACAAGTACCTCAACGCCGGCCCGGGCGCGATCGGCGGGCTCTACGTCCGCGAGAACCACTTCGACCTCCCGCCCGCGATGGCGGGCTGGTGGGGGAACGCCGACGACACGCAGTTCGACCTCGCGCCGGAGTTCGAGCCCGCCCGGGGCGCCGCCGCGTTCCAGATCGGGACCGTGCCCGTGTTCGCCGCGGCGCCGCTGTTCGGCGCCCTCGACGTCACCGAGGCCGCGGGCGTCGGCGAACTCCGCGACCACTCGCTGGCCCTCACGCGCTACCTCGTCAGCCTCGTGGACGAACGCCTCCCCGAGTGTACGATCGGGACGCCCCGGGAGGGCGAACGCCGCGGCGGCCACGTCGCCGTCGAGCACCCCGACGCCGGGAAACTCAGCCGCGCGCTCCGCGACCGCGGCGTCGTCGTCGACTTCCGCCCGCCGAACGTCGTCCGCGTCGCGCCCTCCCCATACTACGTCGGCTTCGAGGACGTCTGGCTCGCCGTCGACGAGATTCGCGAGATCCTCGACGCGGACGCCCACCTCGCGTACGGCGAGGACGGCGAACAGGT
>SDGW01000892.1_pt1 | contig 12360 bp, 12 predicted proteins | sample 2873831 | NCBI WGS metagenome assembly SDGW01 (sample SAMN08132700, study PRJNA421101) | hypersaline lake metagenome | isolation source: celular fraction 0.22 microns magnesium sulfate-rich crust from ephemeral... | place: Spain: Penahueca Lagoon, Toledo | collected 2011-07
TTGAATTGAAGCGATCGTGAATAGCCCGAAGTAGCTAGCGGTCCTGATCAGAAAGAGAATCTCGTCATACTCTGTATCACTGTCACACAACGGTACATCGAGAGTTAGAAGCAATCGAGGACCAGCGGCCTGAACTGCTCGACGAACATCGTGTGTAGTGCCTCAAAAGGGTCGAAATAGGTCGATACACCCCAATCACTCAATAAAAACCATGAGTCAGCACTAGCTTGAGCGCATAGATGATCATCATCGCTTCGGTCTCGCGAATTCGCCTCAGAGATCCTACTATCCGATGAACAGCATTGTCTAGTTCTACACCTCCACGACTGGTGCGTTTCCGTCGAGCGCTTGACGCGGTCTGTAATGGCTATAGTAATGCCCAAACTGTTCAATACTCCTGCGAACGCTCGCACGACTGCCCATCCCTGAATTCTGGAAGCGACCAATGCGCATTTTGAGGGCGTGAATCCACGCTTCGATGGAATTTCGGTCAGTAGAGTTGACCCAATTGTTCAGTCCGACTCGGGAGAGGGCAGTCCGATAGTCAAATTGATCAACGAGAAGCTCAGCCTCAGAGAGCTCGTGCTTCTCGCGGAATTTCTGCAGTAACGAAGCTACCGGAATAGTTATATGTCGACTAAACAACGCAACGTCAAGAATCACCCCTGTCTCGATGTCTATTGCAGTATTTGTCCAAGACCACTCGCCGTTGGTTTTGACAACGGTTTCGTCGACAGCGACCCGCGATGACGTCGCCGTCGGCGGGTAACGTCCGCTGTCAGCAAGCCGATGTATCCAGTGACAGATCGCTTGGTGAGAGCGTTCAACGCCGAGTGAGCCAAGATTCGCTTGTGACTCTCAAAGTGAACGACCAATCGCGTGAAGTCGGACAGCGAACGCCCCCAATGTTCATCAAATTCCGCCGCGTCGCACTCGCTGAGCAGGTCTGCGAACATTGACCCAAACTAACTCTACGAACTGCTCGCTTCGCAAGCCGCGCTAACTAGACGTGCCAATGTAAGTGATCTAAACGCGGAATTCCTGATCATGTATATGCCCTCTCACGAGAAGGTAACGGAGGCTGTGTACGGTGCCAAGATCGCAGTCGTACTGTCCGTCGCGAAGGTCCGTATTCTAACGGCTGTATTTGCGGATTCGACGGACTATTTCGTCGAGTTTGATGAATATCCATCTATCTTATAAATTAGTTATATTATTTCCGCGGCGTACTCGGCTCTCTAGACACCACCAGTTGGACGGCCCAATCTCACTCAAACGGGACCGTCACAGTGCTGTTTCGAGTGTAGTCGTGTCCGGGACGTTTTCGACTCGAGCCATCAGTTGGCCGATTTGTACTGCTCGAGTTGCTCAAGAAGTTTCGCATCGCGCTCAGCGACAACGGTATCAGGATCCTTGTCCTCCCAGTCGTAGACGCCACGACCGGTTTTCAGCCCCAGATCATTCGCGTCGACACGTTCAGTGACGACCGGATTTGGTTCAGTGCCTCGGTCGAGGTCGTCCAAGAGGTAGGATTCGATAGCGTAGTGGACGTCAAGCCCCGATTGATCAACCTTTTCGAAGATTCCCATCGACGGCAATCGGAACCCAAAGCCCGCTTTCACCGCCTTATCGATGTCCTCGGCGCTTGCGATCCCGCGGTCCAACAGCGAGAAGGCCTCGTAGCACATCGCCATCTGGATGCGGTTGCCAATGAATCCCGGAATATCCTTCTCAACCGTGATCGCCGTCTTCCCGAGGTCATCGAGAAACGCCGTCAGTGCTGTCGCGAGGTCATCGTCCGTCTGTTCGCCCTTCACGACTTCAACCAGCGGGACGATATGTGGCGGATTAAACCAGTGGGTGCCAAGGACCCGTTCCGGGTTGTCGACCGCAGCGGCGATCTCGGTGATTGATAGCCCTGATGTGTTGGTGGCCAGGACCGCCTCAGGGCCCGCCAGTTTCGAGAGTTTCTCGAACACCGTCCGTTTGACCTCGGTTTCTTCGGTGACGGCTTCGACAACGAGATCCGCGTCCGCGACGACCGTCTCAAGGTCGGTTGAGTACGCAATCCCGTTGTGCGCGGCATCCGGGCTCGTCTCTAAACGTCCGTACTCCTCAAGTAGCTTGAGAGACTCACAAACGCGATTCTGACCGGTCTCGAGTTGTGTCTCGTCTTGATCGTGCAGTCCGACGTCGAACCCTTCGCTCGCGAACGCTGTAGCGATACCGTGGCCCATCGTGCCGGCACCGACGACTGCGATCCGGTCGGGGTCGAATTGTACAGACATCGTCGCCTTCTTGATGAGACGAACATAAAATGTCACGGACCGGCCGTCGATAGAGTGCCGACTACTCGAGATCGATCGCGACGTTTTTCGTCTGGAGGTAGGAATCAAGCGCCTCGATGCCCTTCTCGCGGCCGATACCGCTGTGCTTGTAGCCACCGAATGGGGTCCGGTTCATATCGCCGAACCACTGGTTGACGTAGACGTTGCCGGCTTCAAGTTCGCGCACCAGACGGTGCGCGCGCGAGATGTCTGCAGTGAAGACGCCGGCCGTCAGCCCGTACTCGGAGTCGTTGGCGAGTTCGATCGCGTCAGCTTCATCGCCGAACGTAAGTACTGATAGAACGGGGCCGAAAATCTCTTCTCGGGCGATCTGCATCTCAGGGTCGACGTCTGTGAAGATCGTCGGTTCGACGAAGTAGCCGTCGCGGTCGAGGGCCTCGCCACCGGTTTCGACGCTCGCACCTCCATCGGTTCCGGCCTCGATGTAACTGGTGACCTTCTCGAGGTGGTCCGCGGAGACAACGGGTCCCACATCCGGATCGTTGCGGCCAGGACCGATCGACAACGACGCAGCGTGATCGACGAGTTCGTCGACCAGTTCATCGCGGACAGACTCATGGACGACGACGCGGTCGGCGGCAGAGCAGATTTGTCCTGCATTGGTGAAGATCCCCGTTGCGATCGATTCTGCGGCTGCTTCCAGGTCCGCGTCCGGGAAGACGATTGCCGGGTTCTTGCCGCCTAGTTCCAGCGTCACAGGCGTGACCGTCTCGGCGGCCGTCTCCATGATGCGCTGCCCAGTCGGGACGCTGCCAGTGAACGTGACTTGGTCGACGTCTTCGTGTTCGGCCAGCGCCTGTCCCGCCGGCTCGCCGTAGCCTGGAACGACGTTCACGACGCCGTCCGGCACGCCGGCTTCCGTACACAGTTCCGCCAGCCGTAACGCTGAGAGCGGCGTCTGCTCAGCCGGCTTCACGACGGTCGCGTTCCCGGCAACTAGCGCCGGCGCGACGCCCCGCGCGAAGATATTTGCCGGGAAGTTCCAGGGGATGATCTGTGCACTGACCCCATACGGTTCGCGGACCGTGTAATCGACGCCGTCCGGTCCGACCGGAATGCTGCGTCCCTCCAACTTGTCAGCAGCACCGGCGTAGTACTCGAAATACTCTGCTGCACCGATTATGTCGCTTCTAGCCTGTGAGAGCGGCTTCCCCTGGTCGAGACTCTCGAGCGCAGCCAGTTCGTCGCAGTGGTCGCGGATCAGTCGCCCGATCCGATGGACGATCCGTCCGCGCTCGGCCGGGTCGACGTCGCGCCAGTCCGAGAACGCCCGCCGCGCAGCCGCGACCGCGGTGTCGACATCGTCGGCCTGTGCGGCCGCGACCGACGCGATCGGCTTCTCGGTGGCTGGATCGATCGTCTCGAGCGTTGTAGCCCCGCTCGCGGGGACCCACTCGCCGTCGATATACAGGTCCGTACTCGAAAGCGATTCCAGTGGCTCCGGGACTCGCTGCCGATCGATTGAGTCTGACATCATTGATTACTTCACTGAGGATGAAAATCAACGCTTCGTTTGAGTACGCTCGTACGGAAGACAAACGAAGATAGTGGGATCGACAGTTGATGAGTCAGTCGGCGTGGGGGTGTAGCGCCGCACGCGTAATCTCTCGAGTGTCGGACTTGGCCAACGCCTCCTCGACATCGAGCAGGTCAAATTCTGCATCGATAAGTTCCTCGTAAGGGTACTCGTCGCCGTTCTCCGCGAGGAACTCAAGAGCGGTCTTGAGATACCAGGGCTGGTACCGGATGGCTGTAGTGATGTCGATCCCCTTGCGTGTGAGGGTTCCTGTGTCGAAGTCGGCCTTGATTCCGGGGTTGATGTTGCCCACTTCGAGGTAGCGGCCGCCATCGCGCAGGAGGTGGGGTCCTTCGGCGAACGCCTCAGGGACACCGGCGACTTCGACTCCGACGTCGGCACCGACGCCGTCAGTGAGTTCACGGACCCGCTCGGCGCGTTCCTCGACGGTCTCGTACTCGCGGAAGTCGATCACGTGATCGACGCCGAATTCCCGGGCGCGCTCGATCCGGCCGTCGACTCCTTCGACGACGATCGTCTCTGCTCCACGCTCGCGGGCGATCGCAATTGTATTGAGGCCAAGACCTCCGGCACCTTGGACGAGAACGGTATCATTCCAGTCCACACCGACTTCGTCAAGCCCGTACAGCATCTGAGAGAGCGCGCAGTTGGCCGCGGCAGCGACTGTCGGGTTCACCTCGTCAGGTACTTTGTAGAAATACTGGTCAGGGTGGATGATATAGTGCGTCGAGAACGTGCCGTGGAAGTGCGGCGACTCCGACGGCGGCTTCGACCAGTAAGTATAGGCGTTCTCACAGAGGTTGAATTGCCCCTCTCGGCAGGGCGGACAGCGCTGGCAAGTGAGGAAGTATGCCGGCGCGACGATGTCGCCTTCTTCGATCGGTTCGCCGGCGTAGTCCGTTTCGACGCCTTCACCAAGTTCACTGACGCGACAGACGGCCTCATGACCCAGAACGCCTTCTTTCACTTCTGGGTGGTGTCCCCGCCAAATGTGGAGTTCCGAGCCGCAGACATTCGCCTGTTCTATCTCAGTCAGGAGAGAGCCTGGATCTGGCTCCGGAACCTCGTATTCCTTAATCTCTACGTTCTCCGGTTCGGCCAGATAAGCGAGTTTTCCAGTGGGTCGATCTCCCATATCATGATAATTCCCATCTCGAAGAATAAAACTTCCGTCTGGCCGCTAGTATTCATTCAAACCGCCTCGAGCGTAGCCCCAACACGGTTTCACTCCACTTCGGGCGACAGATTTCAATATAGGCCTGGCGGTTCGGTCGTCCGGGACAGCCAGCCGCGGTCACGTCCTCCTTCTCGCCGGGACTACTGTCCGCTACCGCCTCGAGGAAGCGATAGACATGGTAACAACCCTACACGCCAAACGTGACCGCCAAGGGGTGCTTATAGAGGTCGATATCGGCCTACAGCGAGTTCATCAGGAGACGCCGCTTCTGGACTAGGGTTTTCTCGACAATTTTGTCGATGTCGTCCTGCTTATGACTACGGTTGGTTCAAGACCTGCCATCTCGACGGTGGGATGGGCCGTCCGCCGACCACTGGATGTGATCACTCTTGGGGTCCATAGTCTGAACTGATGTCCTCGCGGAGGCGCGCTTCGGCGGAGAGCTGATGTGCGTGTGTCCCCTCAAGTTCGCAAATCTTGGCTGCCCATGGGGCGATCCGAGCAGCACCGTCTTCGGTCGCCTCCTGGTGGGTCAGCGTCTTTAGGTAGGTACCGACCGTGATGCCGCCGCTGTAGCAGGCGACCTCGAGGGTTGGGAGGCTGTGGTTGGTGCCGACGGCCTTGTCACCGAAGACGACCGGCGAGTGCTCGCCGAGGAACAGCGAGCCGTAGTTGGTGAGTTCGCCGACGATTGATCGCGGTTCGTCGATCATTACTTGTAGGTGTTCGATTGCATAATCGTTGACGACGCCGATCGCGGCGTCCATTCCGTCGGCGATGATGACTTCACCGTTAGTTTCCCAGCACTCGCGGGCAACGTCTTCGGTGCGTAGCTCCGAGGCCTGTTCGTCGAGCGCGTTGACGGCTGCTTCAGCGACATCACGGTCGGTTGAGACGAGGATTGGCCGCGAGTTGGGGTCATGTTCGGCCTGTGCGAGCAGGTCGGTCGCGACCAGGTCAGGGTCGGCCGTCTCGTCGGTGAGGATCAGCACCTCTGAGGGACCGGCGAGGAAGTCGATGCCAACGTGACCGAAGACCTGACGCTTGGCCTCTGTCGTGAAGACGTTCCCGGGCCCGGTGATTTTCGCGACTTCTGGAACGGACTCGGTGCCGTAGGCCATCGCACCGATCGCTTGTGCACCACCAATGCTGTAGATCTCGTCAGCCCCGGCCCGGTCCATCGCGTACAGCTGCGCCGGCTGGATGCTCCCGTCGTCCTGGGGCGGTGCACAGGTGACGATCCGGTCGACGCCGGCCACCTTCGCGGGGACGATCGACATCGCGGGCGCGGCCACGAGCGGGTGGCGACCACCGGGGACGTACGTTCCCGCGGATTCGACGGGGACGATACGCTGGCCGAGTTTCACACCATCCTCGAACTCCTTCTCGAACCCCTCGATGTGTTCGCGCTGTTCCGCGTGGAACGCGCGAACGTTCTCGATCGTGTTGTCGATCGTCTCCCGTTCGGCGTCGGTCAATTCCTCGGCGGCAGCTTCGATTTCCGCATCGCTGATACGGAACTGGTCTACCTCGACGTCGTCGAACCGTTCGGTGAACTCGTAGAGCGCCTCGTCACCGCGCTCTCGCACGTCGCTGACGATGTCGTGGACGGCGTCCGTGACTTCCTGATCGATCTCGATCGAGGCGCTACCCGCCTCCTTTAGGTACTCGATAGTCTCCGGCATGCGTACGGACCACACGTCCCGCCGGGGAGATATAAAAATCCCGGCTCCGTCACAATCTAGTTATTCTATTAGCTCATTTTCGCTATGCGAGGTCCAGTGAAGAGGAGTTATTGGGAACCCCCGAGAAGCGATCCTATATGCATGACGGACGAACGTTCATCGTGACTGGTGCGAGCGGCGGCATCGGTCGAAAGATCGCACTTCGATTGCTCGAGGAAGGTGCCAACGTGGCGCTGGCAGCCCGCAGCGACGGGATTGAGGAGACGGCGACGATGGCGGACGCCGGCGACCGAGCGTTGCCGGTCCGGACGGACGTGGCCGACGAATCGTCTGTCGAGGACATGATCGACCGAACCACGGAGGTGTTCGGCGGACTCGACGGCGTCGTGAACAACGCCGGGATCGCCGGGCCGACGGCCCCCATCACGGACGTCGACGTCGATGACTGGGACCTGACCATGGATGTCAACGCAAGGGGACCGTTCCTCGTCGCAAAACACGCCGTGCCCCTGTTGCGAGAGAGCGACCGTGCGAGCATCGTCAACATTTCCTCGATTAGCGGCAAGCGCCCGCTCGAGGACCGAACGCCGTACGCCGCCTCGAAGATGGCGGTGATAGGCCTTACGAGAACGCTCGCCTTCGAGCTGGGTGACGACGACATTACGGTCAACACGGTCTGTCCCGGCGCGACCGAGGGGCCGCGCATCGATCGCGTGATCGAAAATCAGGCCGAGCAGCGTGGTCTCTCTTACGAGGCGGCGAAACAGGAGGTGTTCACCGACGACGCGGCCCTCGACGAACTCGTCGACGCGGACGACGTCGCTGAGACGGTGTCGTTCCTGCTGGGACCGAACGCTCGACGGATCACGGCCCAAGACGTCAACGTCGACGCTGGAACGGTCTGGTACTGATTCCTGCCCGCCGACCAACGAGACCGCAATCGACTTGCGTTCCTCGTGACGGGATCACGCATGCGCTGAGGGAGTCGAATATGCCGCCTCGAGTGGCGGAACGTCTTCGAGCAGTTCGGTCTGTTTCGTGAGCGCACTGATTGCGTACCGGCCTTCATCGGGACCGTAGTCGACGATATAGAAGGGCGTGTAGACGAGGACGAGTCGGTCGAGCGAGGTTACTGGGCGCTTGACCGGTCGGTAGGTGCGATCGATGTAGGTGAAGAGCCATTCGTTCCATTCCCGCTCGGCGTCGTCTTCGTCGAAGTCGATCGGGACGACCTGGTCCTCGGAGACCGTCTGCGTCTCGACGTCGGGGAGGGTGACGTCGACCTCGCCGACGCGGCCGGTCGCTGCATCGACTGCGGCGATGAATTTTTCATCCTTGTCGCTGCGGCCGACTCGGCGGAGTGTTACCGTCGTATAGGCCAGGTAATCGGGGTAGTACAGTACCGTGACGTCTGGGTCGGCTTCGTCGTCGCGCCCGAGAAGCGACCTGACTGCCGACAGGAGAGCGGTCGTAACCGTGAGACGATCCGTCCGTTGGATCGCTTCGTCGGCATCAAGTCGCGGCTCGAAACACGATATCTCCATGGTCGATACCGAGCCGCGACGGGTACTTATACTGTTCGCTGTCTTCGTTTCGCCTCGTCGAGTTCAGTCCGCGGTCCTGTCGGCTAACTGTCGTCGAGCGGTGAAGACCGCGATGACCGGACGGGCTGGTCACCTGCCAGCGATCAGTCGTCGTTGACGACGCCGCCATCAGAGAGTTCCGTCGACCCACGGAAGATCTCGTTGCGATCTTCAGCCGGCATTGGGTCCGTGAACTGGTTGGTCACGAGTGTACTGACGCAACTCACGATGAAGCCGATCCCGGTCGACGCGAATGGATTCGCGTTGTACGGATAGAACCCCTCGTAGAGACCGAGCTGTGGGGCAAGGTAGATCCCGAAATAAACGGCGAACCCGAGGATGAAGCCGACGAGGGCTGCCGTCTTCGAGGTCGACTCCTTGAGGCTCCCGACTAAGTACGGACCGCTGTAAGCGGAGATGATACCGCCGATGCCGATCCACAGGAAGATCGCGAGATACTCGGGCGGGGTCATGACCGCGGCAACGGACACGATCGTTACGCCGATCGTCGCGATACGAGAGATCAGTAGCGCGCGCTGGTTGACCTCCGCGCTCTCGGGATCTTTCCCCTTCCAGGGCGCGTACGTCTTCCGGTAGAAATCGTTCGCGAAGATCTGCGAGACGGAGATGATGAGTCCGTCCGCCGTCGAAATGATCGCGCTGAGGATCGCGACGCTGAGGAAGGCAGCAACGATCGCCGGCATCGTCTCGATGAACAATACCGGAACGATCGCGTCCGCGCTCTCGACCTCGAGTCCCTGTGCAGCGCCGAGGACGCCGGCGAGATACATTATCGGCAACACCATGCCGGCGATGCCGGCAGTAATCATGAACTTCTTGATATACTGGGTGCCCTTGATCGCGAAGAACTTGTTTCCGAGATGGGGCTGGGCGGTAAAGCCGATGTGTGCGATGAAGAGCAGGAGAATCGGCCACCAGCCGGCGAAGATCGGGTTGTCCGGATTCGTGTGACTGTTCCACTGCTGAGCTGGTTCAAGGTTCGCGTTGACCGCGCTGAGACCGCCGTCGAGTCCCCAGCCGGTAAGGACCATGACGAAGACGAGCACGGCGATGCCGACCATGATCGCACCCTGCACAGCGTCGGTGACGATGTCGGCGTTACTCCCGCCGAAGGTCAGGTACAAGAGGAGCAGGGCGCCGGCTAACCAGATTCCGATCTCGTACTCGAGGCCGAGGATGATGTCGAACATGTGTCCCGCCGCAACGACCTGGGCCATTACGTACGAGAGCAGGAACAGCGCGATAAAGGAAGCGAGTACCCGAAGCACGGGGCTCTTGAAGCGGTCACCGAGAAAGTCGGGAATCGACTGCGAGCCGGCTTCGTCGCCGACCTTCTTGGTGATCCGCGCGACTAACATCATTCCTAGATAAGCCCCGATGGGGTAGATCATCGCGTAGTACCCAACCTTGAACCCCATGTCGTAGGCCATCCCGGGCATTCCCATAAACGTCGAACCGCTCGCGACGGTCGCGGCGTAGGCGAACCCGAGTGCGAGGAACCCAAATCCACCGCGTGCGGTCGCGTAGTCGTCCTGAGACGAAGTCTTCTGCCAGGCCCAGTAGCCGAGACCCGCAATCAAGAGGACGTACATCCCGAGGAACACCCACGAATAGGTGACCACTGCGTCAGGTACCTCTACCATTATCGTCCACCTCCGCTACCGGCACGTCGTTCACTGGCCGCTTCGATGATGTCCTCCATCTTCATCACCCAGACGGCGATGCCGATGAAGTAGAGAATCGTGGTGATTAGTAACACCTGAAGTACGTTCATTGGTCCCACTACACTTCAGACACACTCACATTCCGAAATAAACGTAACGATCTATTGTACTTCAAAACCGCGTGACGGTTCGGCGACGCTGTCAGTAGTCGGCCAAGCTCAACTCGATCGCGTTGGCCGTCCCCGTGACAATCTCGGGTAGCTCAGAACGGAATCGGTCGCCGCGAAAACGGTTCTCCGGTCCAGAGACAACAATCGAACCGAGGAGTTTGCCGTCGACGACGATCGGACTTGCGACCGCACGAAACCCCTCGAACGTCTCGCTGTCGTTGAGCGCGTAGCCGCGCTCGCAAATCGTCTCGAGTTCTGCACGGAACGCATCGACGTCGTCGATCTTGTTCTCGATCGTTTCGTCGCGCGAGTACGCTGAGAGGATCTCCTCGACGCGATCCGCTGGGAGCGAGGCGAGGATCGCCTTTCCCGCGGCGATGTCGTGCAGTGGCACTCGCTTGCCGATCTCGCCATAGGGTTGGACCGCCCGTTTGCCCATCGCCTTCTCCAGATACACGCCCTTGCCGTACTCTTCGACCATGAGCCACGTGATCTCCCCCGTCTCGGACGCCATCTGTTCGAGCGAGGGCTTCGTGACGTCCGCGAGCTCGATCCGATTTTTGGCTTGCATCCCGTAATTGAGGCATTTGAGCCCGACTCGATAGGTCGCGCCCTCCTTGATGAGGAATTCGTGGTCAACGAGCGTCGTTAAATGGTCGTGGGCCGTACTCTTCGCGATTCCGAGCTGCTCGGCGACCTCGGTTGCGCCGGCCCCCTCGAGTTTGTGTACGGCCTCAAGGACGCCGAACAGGTTGTCGGCCGATTTGACGGTTCGGCTGCGATCTCTCACCATCTTATTCGAACGACGCGTGCTCCGTCAATAAGCACCCTGATTCCGGTGAGATCGTAACAAATTCGGCAATTGCGAACGAGTGTTCGGCGAATTGGGCCCAATTACTCGGTAAGACGGCTTTTGTCGGTAAGGGGTTCGGGATTGCCGAACGGAGATTCAGTGAGAGAACGAATCGGTTCGTGCCCGTCCACTTCGAATCCTTAATATACATCCCAGATGGCTAATTGACGATATCCATTACAGCCATATGAATGTAAGAGAACAGCTGTTCGGCAACTCCGAACCTAGCGTCGGGGAGCTGACGGCCATGAATCGCCAAGAGACGAGGTGATTTAGCGATTCTGGCGGTCGGTGGAACACGTCACGAGTTACTGGCTAGAAGATTTGTTGCGATGGAACAGGTCCAGTTTGCTCCCCGTATTCGGCGTCTCTTGATGGGCAGCAAACACACTCGTGTCGGCGACGATTCGGGGGCCGTGGCTGCTGTCAGTGTTATGCAGTCGCCGTCACGACGATAGCAGCGTATCGGCGATGATGCGTTTCTGGATCTCGTTGGTTCCCTCGAAAATGCGCGTCAGTCGAGCGTCCCGCCAGTATCGCTCAACATCGAAGTCTGTCGTATAGCCGTACCCGCCATGAATCTGAATCCCTTCACTGGTAACCTCTTCAGCGATATCGCTCGCGAAGAGTTTGGCCATCGCAGCCTCAGCGTCAGCTCGCTCGCCGGAATCGACCGTGTCGGCGACGAGCAGCATCAATGCCCGCGCGGCCTCGATTTTCGTCGCCATTTCCGCCAAGTTAAAACGGATCGCCTGAAACTCCGAAATCGGGTTGTCGAACTGCACTCGCTCTTGTGCGTACTGTACCGAGTCTTCGAGTGCGCCACGGGCTAATCCTACCGACCGAGCGGCGGTGTGTACGCGACCTTCCTCGAAGAAATCCATAATCTGATAAAACCCGTTACCCTCTTCGCCACCAACGAGCTTGTCGGCGCTGACGCGCACATCGTCGAAGTTTACCTCCCATGTCTTCCAACCGTGGTAGCCAATCTTGTCGATCGCCTGCCCACTGAGACCATCCCGGTCGAACGTGCCAGCCGGCTTCTCAACGATGAAACCCGATATCCCGCGGTGCGCAGGATCTGCGTCGGGGTCGGTTACCGCATACGTGAGAATGAAATCAGACCCCTTCGCGAACGTCGTCCACGTCTTCTGCCCGTTGAGGACGTATTCATCACCGTCGCGCTTAGCGCGGGTCTGCATGTTTGCCACGTCGCTCCCCGCGTTTGGCTCGCTGATCGCGATACTCTTGAGCACTTCCCCAGAGGCCATTTTTGGCAAGTACTCCTCTTTCTGTTCCTCGGTCGCCCCCGCGAGACTCTG
>SDGW01000893.1_pt1 | contig 12352 bp, 6 predicted proteins | sample 2873831 | NCBI WGS metagenome assembly SDGW01 (sample SAMN08132700, study PRJNA421101) | hypersaline lake metagenome | isolation source: celular fraction 0.22 microns magnesium sulfate-rich crust from ephemeral... | place: Spain: Penahueca Lagoon, Toledo | collected 2011-07
GCACTTTTGCTAATACCAAGTTCTTCTGTCTTTTGCTCTAATTTATTAAATAAGTCCTCTTCTACAGATACACTTACCTTTTTCTTTTTCATGACACCAACCTCCCTATAATATCTTAAGGCTCAAAAACGTCGCTTGTAAAGAGACTTCTCTGATTTAAATCGGAAAAGTTTATGGAATTAGTAGTAAATTAAATCTATATTCAAGTATAATTTTAAATCCTATTCATGTAATTATAATTCATAGTTGAGTATTTGAAAAATTTCTCTAGAAAATTTTTGCAACAGATCTTAAATCGTAATCTCCTCTCATGATATACTGTTAGAAAACCTACTTCAAAGGGAGTTTTATAACATGATAGGTAAAAAGTTGATCGCAAGTCTATTCATTCCAGCCACTATACTTGTTTCTATATCTACCTCACCTGTTCAAGCGGCTGATGAAGATACCGTCAAATCCTACATAGAGCAATTTTACGTAGATGAAGTGGACGCTTCGTTACTAGAAAAAGAATTGGATACCATTTTTAACGAGCTCGACCCTTATTCTACACATTTTACAAAAGAGGAATTCCAAACTTTCAAGGATTCTATTAATCAAAACTTTGTTGGAATCGGAGTAAGCATTGAGAAAGTTGAAAACGGTATCCTTCTAAATCAAGTCTTTCAAGATAGCCCTGCAAAAGAAGCTGGATTACAAGCTGGAGACATCATCCTTTCCGCAGGAGGAACAACCTTAAAAGAAAAATCGATTGAAGAGGCTGTTACCTATATCAAGGGTGAAGAAGGTACAACAGTGGACTTAACAGTTCTTCAAGGTTCTGAAGAGAAAGAATTCACCGTCGAACGCCAACAGATTCAACTCCCTTCCGTCGAGGGTGAACGACTAGGCGGCGATGTAGGTTATATTCAATTGTACACGTTTAGCCAGGAGACAAAAAATGAGGTACAAGATGTTGTTCGAAAAATGGGAGATGTTGACCAATGGATCTTAGATGTTCGCAATAATCCTGGTGGTTATTTAACCGCTTCCCAGCAGGTTCTAGGATTCTTTGAAAATATCCCGACTGCACTTATTGCTGAGTATAGAAACAGAACGCTAACCTATGAACCGTTACAACAAGATTACACATTCCAAGAACCTGTATCCTTATTAATGAATGGAAATAGCGCAAGTGCATCCGAAATTGTTGCTGGTGCCCTACAAGACTACGATGCTGCAACTTTATATGGATCTACAACATTTGGTAAAGGTCTTTTACAAGAACTGCTGACATTGCCAGACGGTGGCGCAGTAAAGTTATCAACTGCACGCTTTTTCACACCAGATCATAACATGATTCAAGATACAGGAATCCAACCTGACATTGAATCTGAAGAGCCACTTATCGATGCACATAGAGATGCATTAGAAGAAACCTACAATTATAAAACGTTTAAACAGGATGACGTTTCAACTTCAAAAACATTTGAGATCCAATTGAGTTCTGAAGTTGAAATGGAAGCAATCGAATCCTCCATTGAATTGATTGAATTAGGAGGAGATGAAGTAGAGTTCTCCCTATCATCAGAAGATGAAGACACATTATTACTAGATCCAGAAGGTGACCTTTCCTCAGAACAAAATTATATGTTAATGATCCATCCTGGATGGGAAGACACTGATGGTAAAACAGCAACACGAGGTGTCATCCAACCTGTTCATGTACAGTAATCCCCTTCTCCCTTTTCTTCAAGAAAAGGGAGTTTTTTATTTATGTTTTTGGCGAATTTTGCCGATATAAACAGAAAGTGTGTAATCTTAATAACATAATGAGGTGAGTATTCGTGCAGCTACGATTTAAGAAAAGTTTCCTAATGATCACGAGTTTTATCGCCTTCCTTTTCTTCCATGCTCCCAGCAGTTTTGCTGAGGAATTTTTCGTAGACGAGGGGTTAGAGGAAGCAGTATTAGATCATTTACATATAAACAAGGAGGATTTAACGGAAGAAAAGCTAAATTCTATTACTGAGCTTGATGCATCAGGTTATGAGATCGCAACATTAGATGGGATTGAGCAAATAGAAAATGTACAGGAGCTAGATCTTTCGCATAACTCAATTGATGACTTATCGTCACTTGCTCAGCTTGAACAGCTTCAAACACTGTACTTACATAATAACCAAATAAGACAAGTTTTTCCGATTCGTTACTTATCGGATTTAAAGAAGCTTTCATTATCCGCTAACCATATTAGTGATGTGGCTTCTCTTTCAAATCTTTATAACCTTACATCACTTCGCCTAAATAGTAATGAAATTGAAAGTCTCAAACCTATAAGTGATCTCACAAAGCTGGAACAACTTTATGTGAACGATAACTTAATTTCATCACTTGATAGTATCACTTCCTTAACATCTTTAAAAAGCTTGTGGGCCGATCATAATATGATTTCATCTATTAAACCATTAAGTTCGCTTGGTTCTCTAAATAGCTTACACTTACAAGCTAACATGATAGACAATATTGAACCACTGAAAGACTTAAAAAATATTGAATCCTTATGGTTGAAACAAAATGACCTGAAAGACCTCTCCCCTCTCTTTGAGATGAGAAATCTTTTGGAGTTATATCTGCAGGAGAACCAATTGACACTTCAGCCTGGTAGTCACACCATGGACTTTCTAAAAGAGCTTGAAGATGAAGGAACTGACGTAAAGTATTCACCTCAAAAAGATAATCAAAACAGTGAGATTATTGAATTTAGAGATAAAAACTTTGAAAAAGCGATCCGTGAAAAATTAAATAAGTCTGAAGCACCGATATATATAAATGACGTGAAACATATTCAGACTTTGGATTTACAACACGATGGAATTCGCAGCATCGAAGCAATAAAACACTTTACCAACGTGGAAAACCTCTATTTATCTCATAATCAAATATCTAGTTTAAGTCCTTTGAAAGACCTTACTCAACTAAAAAAGCTATACTTAAACAACAATAAGATCGATTATTTATGGGGATTAAAGGACTTAACGAACTTAAAAATACTAGGATTATCGAACAATGAGATAAAAAGTTTAGCTTTTCTTCAAGATTTAACGAACTTAGAACACTTAAACGTAAGTAATAACGGGGTTTTGGACATTTTTCCACTAGAAAAGCTAAAAGAATTAGAAGAACTAAAACTTAGTAATAACCAAATAAAAGACATTTCTCCCCTTGAAGGATTAAATAATATAAAAGATCTATGGTTAGATGATAACCGTATTGAATCCTTAGAACCTATTAAGCATTATCGGAACCTAAAGGCTCTTCATGTAAATCGAAATGGATTAGAAAGCCTTGAGGAGATCAAACATCTAAGTCAGTTAAGCGATTTATATGTTCAGGGAAATGAGATTGATGATCTTGATCCAATACGTTTTTTTGATGATTTAAATAACCTGGATATTTCTCATAATCGCGTGAATGACTTAACTCCTATTCGAGGATTAGATCAGCTAGATCGTCTATATGCATCTCATAACCAAATTTCTACAATTGTTCCATTGAGAGAGCCAAACCATTTAACAAACCAATACAATTCAGCCAGTGATCGAACCGTAGACCTAAGATACAATGCATTAATTGAGAAAGAAACTACTACCCAACAAGTTTTAGAAAATTTACGTGATGCAGGTAATGAAGTTTTGGTTTCTCCTCAAGCAGAGCAACAAATATTTGATTTCGGTCACAGGAGTAATGTTCCAAAGGATAAAACATGGATCATTCGCTTCAATGCAGAACCTAAATCCTACTCTAGTAAAGTTCAGGTGACAAACAATGCTGGAGAAGAAGTTAAGGTTCATGTAACGAAAGTAGGTAAAACCCTAAAAATTAAAGCACCTGAGGACGAATATGAAAGCGGAGAAACTTATCAATTGTATATTCAACGCAATATTTCCTTTTATCACAAGGAATCGAATCTTAAGCGACCAGTGAAAATGTCGTTCTCGATTGTCCAACATGAACAAGATACACCTGATCTCACAATAGAAAACTTAGGCGGAGTTGTCCTTGATTATGTAGATCGATCTTCAGAGATCATTATTGAACAGAACCGCCTAAATATAGCTGGTAATCAAAGTATCTATATTATTCTTGGTGAAAACAAGGTGGAGTTTTTTAATGATGGAAATGGATATTACAGAGCTACAAATGTACCACGCGGATTTACTGAGAACGAAATTAATACAGCACAAATTCATTATGAATAGAGGTGAGGCTAGATCATGAATAAACGAATTTTCCTCTTCATGACAATCGTATTTTTGAGTATAGGTACCTTTCAGCTAATAAACGTACAAGCAGATCGGAATACCCAACAAACTATTTCTGCAAACAAAGGTCATTCGCTAGTTTTAACGGATGATTCAGACGGAAATTCAAGACTGCTTACTTGGGGTTGGAATGAATTTAACCAATTAGCTAATAAAGAAAATCCGAATGAACTAAGACCTATAGAAGTAACGAACCTAGAAAAAAACGAAGGTGACATTGTTTCTTTAGCCGCTGGGAAACAACATTCTTTAGCCTTAACAGGAGCTGGTAATGTTTTAGCTTGGGGAGGCAATAACACCGGTCAAATCGGAAATAACGAACAAGAATATACGTATTCAAAACCTCAGGAAGTTCTATCCTATGTTTATAATCGCTCAAGCCAATCTTATAGTGAAAAACCTTTATCCAATGTCTTATCAATCGAAGCTGGAGATCAACATTCTGTAGCTTTAAAGGCGAATGGAACGGTTTGGACATGGGGATCAAATGAATATGATCAGCTCGGTCAGCATGATTATATTCCAACTGGAAATAAGAGAGTTGCTGAGCAAGTATTAGGATTGGAAAACATAATTGAAATTAGTAGTTATCGCAGTCACAACCTCGCCTTAGATGACAATGGTAAGGTCTGGGCATGGGGAGAAAATTGGGGAGGTCAAATGTCTACTGGCTTAGAAAGCACAAAAACTCCTTATCAAGTAAAAGACCTACCTCCTATTGAATCAATTGCTACTGGAAGTTATCATTCATTAGCCATTGATCAAGAAGGTAATGTGTGGTCTTGGGGGATTAATGATTTTAACCAGCGAAACCCTGATGACCGAAACTATGCTACACCTTATCTTGTTTCAGGACTAACAGATATTAAATCCATTTCTGCTGGAGATGCTCATAACCTAGCTATTAATGAAGATGGTGATGTCTTTGCTTGGGGAAATAACAGTTATGGAGAAGTTGGAATATCTCAAAGCACAGAAATCATTTCCCAGCCTGTACAACTTAATGAATTAGAAGATATAAAGGAAGTTGCAGCAGGAGACCAATACTCTATTGCTAAATCAAAAGATGGCTCTATTTATACATGGGGACGAAATCAAAATGGACAGTTAGGAAATGGGACTAATACAGATAGACATGAACCTACATCTATTAATATCTCCTTTGTTACAGGAGTCAGGCTTAACCAACACACAGTTGAATTAGAGCCGAATGAAACAGCTCAATTAAAAGCAACGGTATTTCCTTCAGATGCTATATCAAAGGATGTAGTCTGGTCTTCAAGTAATAAAGATGTCATAACCGTTAATCAAGATGGGCAAGTTAGAGCAGTTGCTGATTCTGCTACAGAAAACAAAGCAACCATTACTGTAACAACCAAAAGTGGAGGTTACACAGACCATGCCGAAGTTACCATTAAGGTTCCGGTTTCTGGAGTGAATATCACGAAAAATGTACTGACCTTAGAAAGAGTACTTACTGATGATGGTCTAAAAGACGATACATTTAAATTACATGCTCAGGTTTACCCTTTTAATGCAACAGATAAGCGTATCATCTGGGAATCTGAAAATGAAGATGTGGTCAGTGTTAACCCACGTGGAGTTGTTCAAGCAGAATCAGAAGGAAAAACAACTATAAAAGCTACATCTATTGACGGAGGCTGGTCTGATTCGATCACGGTTTATGTAACCATACCGGTAGATGAAATTCATATTCGTGGTCATGACGATGGCTTAGACATGATAGAGGGACAAGAATATCAGCTAGACCATTATATTTATCCAATGAATGCTACTAATCAATATATCTATCATTGGGAAAGTAGTAATGAACGTGTTGCCACAGTAAATCAAGCAGGTGTCATAACAGCAAAAAATAATGGTACTACTACCATTACTGTAACAACTCAGGATAAACGAAAACGAGGGGAAATTCGAGTTAAAGTTGAAGCAGGAAAGTATAAGAAGCTTTCAGGATTTCAAGCCCAACCATCAATATCATTGATGGCAAGAGACACTAAGAAAATTGACGTAGAATTTTTCCCACAAGATGCAACGAACAAACGAATGTATTGGAGATCCAATGATAAAGATATAGCGACTGTTGACAACCAAGGTAATGTTAAAGGAATCTCTTCAGGTAAAGTCACCCTTACAGGACGCACAGCTGATGGAAACTATAAACAAGAAGTCAAAGTACAAGTGGGCCCTAACGTAAATGGATGGTTACTTGCAAAGCAACAAAATAATGTTCCTCGTTCAAAACATTGGGATATCACCTTTAATACCTCCTTAGACCCTAAAAGTGTTACTGAGGAAACGGTGTATATCCAGGATATTTACTCTAAATATATAGAAGCCAATGTCTCTGTTTCTGGGGATGGCAAAACCATATCTATTAAACCAAAAGAAAAGCTTCGAGCTGATACAATGTTTCATTTGTATATCACCGATGAGATCACATCTAAAAAAGGTACACCTTTACAGAACGGGACAAAAATGGTTTTTGAGACTTATTAATAAAAAAAGCTGACGTACACGTCAGCTTTTTTGGATAGAGATACAATTCATAGAAAGCAGTTACAATTAATAGTAAACGAAAAAGGACCTCTAAGATAAGGTCCTTTTTCGTTTATTCTGTAATTAAATCATATGGTTCAAAGTACGGCTGGAACACACCAATTCGATCAAGTTCACTTACAGGAATTTGCTCTAGCACATCTTCCATAATTTCTGGATCTTTCATCAATTCATATAAGGAAACAATTTCACCAAAGTTATCTGTAATCTCCGGAACGTAATCGTTTTTAAATTCAGAACCAGGTGCTCCCTGTAGACGGAATGAACGGCGCTCAAGAACTTTTCCATAAGCATCATAAGCCGTTAATTCAATATCTGTCACATCTGCATTCAATCCTGCAAACGTTGTTGAAAACTGCCCGCCTGCTCCTCTTGTGAGGTTAGGCCTTACACCACGGTCTGTTACAACACTAATTTTTTCGACATCTTCTTCAGCGTCAATCTTAATGTTCGTTAAGTTTGGTGCTGTACGTTCATCAGAGATCAAACCATCACGATAATGGATGGTTTCCAATTGCTGAATGTACACTTTCGGAATATCAATAGCGATATTTTCACTTGGTGTTTCTAAGATACCACTGTTCAATTCTTGAGCAGTCTTTCTCATGAAAGCATTGTTGAATCCATCTGCTGTCTTGAATTTAAATATCATCTTATCGTTTTCAGAGAACACCCCTCCACCATAACGATCTTTTAAAGCTCCAGATTCAATCGTTATAGTGTATTTGGTATTATACTCCAACAAGCGATCTGGATGAGAAGTATCAAATGTAATCAATAACTCGGTTGGATTATCTTCATTAATTTCAGCACTGTAATTAAGATCTGGATTTACAGGGTTTGTCGTTACGGAAACTTTCCCTGTGTTTAAGTTTGAAATTTTATCATCAAACTGAACAACTAAAGCCTGATTAACTCCTACACCAATTTTGTTAACACCTATTAATTCTGGAATACGATAAATTTCATCACTCGCACTCATACGAAAAGGACTAGAGTCTGGATCAAAGTGATCAGATCCAGGACTGAAATAAGCACTTACAACACTTGGTTTCTTCTCTGTATAGAAAATTAAGCGATCAAATACATCTGAGTTGAACTCACCTAAACCATAGTCATTCGTTCTAGTGGCAACAGCACCATCCGGAATATGAACAAAGTATTCACGGTTTGGTTTAAGTGGTTTAAAATCAATCGTTAGCTCATCACCGTTCGTAACTGTCGGCGTTCCAGTTGCATAATCTTCATTTGTAAGAGTATCTAAAATCTTAATGTCTTCCCCACTATTTGTAAGGGAAATATTATTCTCAAATTTTATGGTTGCATCTCCAATATTTCCTGAAAGCACGCCACGCGTATAATTCCATTCCGTTTGAATAGTCGAAGGTGTACCCGTTACATAAAAACCTGTTTTGTCGTTATCGTAGCCAAAACCATCTTTTATGTCTGTGAACGAATCTGTGGAGAAACGAATTTCACCATTATCAATTGACGATGTATTTGTCATAGCAGGATTAACTGCGACTTCTTTTGTATCAACGAATTCTGCATGGGGTTTAGGGATAACATCGTAGTCAGTGTCATCATTTTTTTCAATCACCCATTGGTCTCCCTCTTTATATTCATTTACAGGAATATCTAGTGTTAATACTTCGTTAGCAGGGTCGATAGAACCATTATAAATATGAATTTTATCATCGGATGTTTTATCTGCCACAAAACTATCTGAAGATGAATCTACTGAAAAAACATCTTCATCACTTGCATTTGTTCCATCATAAGACAGCAACATATGCTCTCCTATACTTCCGTCAACGATTTGAGGTTCTGCAGTTCCCGGGGGATTATAACCCGCGACAAGGTAAAGCTGATAATTTGTATTCGGCTTTATCTTATTATTAAAGTTCAAAGTGATTGTTGAGCCAGAATTAATTGCAGTCTTTCCAGTGATAATATCTGTGTCTACATCTGTAGTGAAGTTTGAATACAAATCATTGTAAGGATCTACAACAATCTGCTCTAATTCTTCACCATTATTTTGACTACTACTTGAATAAAAGCTGTGCTTATCGTTAAAATAATCCTCTACAGGTTTTGTACTATCCGTAATCAAATAGTACAAAGAATCCGCTTCTTTCGTATTATTTGATTCCAATTCTAATGTAGCTGAGTTTTGATTGATATCAGTAAATTTAACCGATGTAATATCATCTTCTAAAGTTTCGACAGCTCCTGATACTGAAGCTGGGTTTCCAATATTCGTTATGAAGGAAACCAACAAAACCAGTGATAGAAAAGTCATAGACTTTCTTCTTAAGGTTTTCATCTCATTTCTCCCCCTTTATTTAAGTCCGTACTCTTTCTCTGTAATTTTATCCCCAAATTCATCATAGGCAATCAAAATAATAGTTTGACCTGAAGTTAACCGAGGTGTTGCTAAGCTGAATTTATTGTTTCCTTCATAATGCATTGGGATCGTTTCTTGTCTCGTCCGACCCGAATCTGTAGTTACCTGAGCCTTTACATCCATCTTGTAAACAGCCTTTTTAGCTTGAACTTCAATTGTGTGAACGTTAAGTAGACCTAAGTACTCGTCCTCAACATTTTCAATTTGCTCTTCCTCAATATAAGGCTCTTCATCTTCATCATGGATCACTACCTCTACAGATACAGTCATTCCTGTGTTCCCTACATCCCCAGTTGCCATCACTGTACCAGTTTCAGTAGTGTTGACAGGACTCCAATCGACATCAATTTGTTCACTTGAACCATCCTTATATGTCACTTTAACCTCTGCAGGTAGACTTGGAGTTTCTCCCGCTTCAACAGATACAGGGTCTAGACTTTCGACTTTTTCTACATCCGTTTCAGTAGCATTTACGGAGAAGTCTTTTGATGTGGTATTTCCATTTCGATCTGTGACGACTATGGAGAATTCATATTCGCCTTCTCTTCTTGTTTCTCCAGATAAAACACCTGTCTCACTATCTAATCGAATACCTGATGGTAATCTACTTCCACGAGCTGTGGACCAAGTATAAGGTTCGGCACCGAAGTCTGCGTTTAATTGAGCATAATACTCTTGTTCTAGTATCGCATTTGGTAGTGTATTCGTTTTAATTTGTATAAAGCTTTCTTCTAGTCCTACTACATTACGTAATATTTTCATCGCATCCGCTTGTGCAATATTCCCATCGCCATCAACGTCTGCTGCATTCTTAATATCGTATCCACTCAATGGACTCTTCCCTTTGACATGTTGCAAAATACGGAGGGATTGAGCAGCATTTACTTCATTCGTTCCTAACACATCTCCCATTGGTCGTTTTTTACTAAGAACACCACTAAATCGTTCAAAACGTTGATCCCGACCATTTTGGTCTTGAAGTGATACTTCTTCTAGTGCTAAAAGAGATTGTGTTCCTTTCCCTCCAGAGCCAGAAATGTCATACACAATATATCCTATTGTGGCTTGGTCAACGCTTACGTTATTTCCATTATCACTTGAAATGAAATCTACATAGAGTTCATCTCCGTCAACACGTACTGTTGTATTAAAATCCCCACCATCAAACCTTGGATTTTTTTCAAAACGTTCTAAGTCAAATATAGAGCTAGTCGGATTATCTACTTTAAAACTTCCAGACGAAAGTCGGGTTAGATTATGTAGTCGAATAGGTACTTTCACTTCACCTTCTAGACCGCTAGCATTGCCTACTTCAATCATTGGGCTTCGAGATGAAGCAGCGTCTGACAGACTAGGTGAAAATAACGTCATTGTTAATACTACAGCTAGGAATGTCTTTATCATTCTTCTCATAAGAGTCACCACCTTTGTTAATTAATTTACTGTAAACGGAAGCTGGACGCCTTCTTTTAATTGATCACCATGAGTAGATTGAATTTGATCACTGATCGTAAGCGTGTAACTTCCTTTTATATAGTGTTTTACCGGAGATACTGTTACAGATTTCTTATCTTTACTCATCTGAACTTTAACAGGGATCTCTTCACCAGTACGATCCGAAGTAACCTTAATGGTGTGAGGGTTTAATGTGCTACGGTTCATTGGTGTATTAAATGTAATGGTCCATGTTTTATTGGAATTGATATTTTTCTTGCTAGCATTTTTCTTACCATCAAAAGGTTTTACGTCCCCATCTACTACATTCAAAGAGATTGGATCTCCATCTTCATCAAAGATTTGAACATTAGAAAGATCTAAGTCTGTACTATTCTTTCGATTACGGTGCATTAGACGGAAGTCAAGAGTAAGAAGAGCTCCTTCTTCTAAACTTTCTTCACTAGCCCATGCTGCTTTTATAACACCATTTCTAGCTTGTTCAATATTATTGACAAACAAGGCATCACCAGGTAAAGCATCTCCTTTTTCAGCGTCTGTCACATAACCAACATCAGCATCATAATGAAGCTCAAAAGATCCAGCAGAGACATCATTAACATCCGATAACAAAATCGACAGGCTAACCGTACGACCTCTTCTTTCCTCATAGCTTGACGTAACCATGATTTGTCCTTTTCCAGCTGCTTCAACAACTTGAGGACTCTTATTAGTCGGATAACTTATAATCCCGGCCAATAATAGCATCGTTGAAGCAATTGTCATCCATATACTCTTCCGCTTCTTCATAAAATTGCTCATAATTCGACACGAACTGTTTTCACTTAGATGTCAGGTCATTGGTGCTTCAGCTCGTGCCCTCCCCCCTTTCTTATTTTCGGATTGTAGAAGTATGTAAAAGAACTACGATTCCTGACAGTTTATATAGTCTTATATCGGACATTTTTCATAGAAAATAAAGAAGAATTTGAGAGAAATCACGAGATGAGACTATAGTCTGTGTTTTAGGTTTTTGAGATAGATGGAATACAGGGCCCCATTTCTCTTTTTTGTAGGGGTACCTTATAATATTCAAGCAACCCTACCCCCTAACCAAATAAAAGACCGCCCCACCCAGGGACGGCCTCTTCATTAATTATTCTACTTGGAATATTTTCGTAACGTCTTGTCTCATATTCGCTCCACCGATGGATTTGACTCCTGTAGTTACGACGAGTTGATAGAATTTGTTTCCTGTGTAGCCGTCACCTGTTGGCGTAACGGTTACTTTAGTTTTGCTGGAATCTAGTGATACGTCAGCATCTACTTTATTGCCTTCTACATCTTTTACATAGATGTTTTCGTTATTAATGCTAGAAGACATAAGCTCTGTGTTGAATGTGATCGTCCATTCTTTATTTTCGTCCACATACGCGTGATCAACCAAATTATCTAAGGATTCTTCTTCATCTGTATAGGATGCGCTCAATCGATCAAGGTGAAGGGTACCCCAGTTTTTATTGTCTTCATTTGTTTCAGCAACGTATAGTTTACTTACCTTAAGTGGAAGTTTGGCTTCACTTGGAATGTTTGCCTTAACATACTTCCAACCATTCCAGTTCAGTTC
>SDGW01001537.1_pt1 | contig 12348 bp, 16 predicted proteins | sample 2873831 | NCBI WGS metagenome assembly SDGW01 (sample SAMN08132700, study PRJNA421101) | hypersaline lake metagenome | isolation source: celular fraction 0.22 microns magnesium sulfate-rich crust from ephemeral... | place: Spain: Penahueca Lagoon, Toledo | collected 2011-07
CGCCGACGCTCGGGCGCGCTCTCGCGGGCGAGTCGCTTTTCCCGGTCGCTCCCGTCTCTCCGGACGTGATTCGTCTCTCCATCCGGCGGTGTCCGAACTGCTGGTATATCGGCCCGACCAGACGGTTCGTCTCCGAGGAGGGCGCGCGCTTCCGGTGTCCCCGGTGCGACACCGAAATCGAGGCTTCGGACTCGCGACTCGCCTGACGGCCCGAGCGACGCGCTCGGCGTCGCGGAGCGGCGGGCGCTCCTCGGGTCACACCGACGTTTCTGCTGTCCGTCACGCGCCGAGGAGCGCCCGTCTGGACCGCCCGTCCGAATCGGTTGGTTGGCGCGTCATTCTCGTCCCCACGGACGCGCTTTCGAGGGGTAAACGACCGGCATCGTTCGACTCGGCGAACTGTTCCAAACGCTCACAACCCCCGATTGCGGACGAAAACGCCCGCGTTCCGAGATTCAACGCCACCCACCCGCGGCCGCGAGCAGAATCGGTAAACCGCTCCGGCGAGTAAACGACCCCATGCAACGACCACCGGTATCGCCGACGCCCCTCGCGGCGGGTCACGGCGGGGTGGACCTCGCGTTCGTCGCCCTCCTCGCGCTGGCGGGGGTCGGGTCGGCCGTCCTCGTCGGCCTCGCGCTGGCCGCGCTCGTCCGGCGGCGCTCGCGGTCGTACCTGTTGGTGACGCTCGCGCTGGGGACCCTGCTGGCCCGCACGGGCGTCGCGGCGCTGTCGCTGACCGGCGCGCTCGCGGAGGGTTCGCACCACCTGCTGGAACACGGCCTCGACGCGGCGATGGCCGCGCTCGTCGTCGCGGCGGTGTACGACGCCCGGCGGGTCCGCCAATCGGCAGACCGGGACGGCACCGACTCGCCGTCGGTGAGGAGCGACGGCGGCACTCCTCCCGACGAGCGACGGGGCCACGAGAACCCTCACACCGAGGAGGCCGACCGATGAACGCGACGCGCCGCGCCATCGCCGACCACGTGCGAACCAACCCCGGCGTCCACTTCAACGCGGTCGTCCGGGCGCTGGACCTCGCGCCGGGGCAGGTCCAGTACCACCTCAAGCGCCTCCGGGCCGACGAGTCGGTCGTCACCGACGAGATTCGGGGCCGGACCCACCTCTACCCGCCGGGGTACGACGACTGGGAGCGGTCGGCGCTCGCGGTGTTCCGGCGCGAGACCGCCCGCGACCTGTTGGCAACCCTCCTCGACGCGGGGGAGACGACCCCCGCCGCGCTCGCCGACGAACTCGGCGTGGCCCGGAGTACCGTCGAGTGGCACCTCGACAACCTGACCGACGACGACCTCGTGCGGAAGCGCCGCGAGGGCAATCGGGTCTACCTCGAACCCGCCCGACCCGACGAGACGGCCGCCCTCCTGCGGGAGATTACGCCCTCGCTTCCCGAGCGAATGGTCGACCGGTTCACGAAGTTGGTGGACGGACTGATCGAGGAAGGGCCGCGCGACTGACCATCGACCCGACCGACCGTCTCGTCCGTCCCCGGTCCGTCTCGTTCGTCCCCGGTCCGTCTCGTTCGTCGTCAGGCCTCTCGCTCGCACCACTTCGTCTCGCTCGCACCACTTCGTCTCGCTCGTCACCACTCGTTTTACGCCGTCCGTCGTAGCCCGCGGCATGACTCGGAGTCCGAAGCGCCGCGCCGCGGCCGCCCTCGACCCTGCGAGCGACAGCAGAGCGAGCAGTGCGGTCACCGGCGTCGTCGGCGCGCTGATTCTGCTCAACGTCGTCGCCGTCGTCCTCCAGACCGTGGACCCGCTGTACGCTCGGTACCGGCCGCTGTTTCGACTCTTCGAGGCGATTTCGGTGGCGGTCTTCGTGGTCGAGTTCCTGCTCCGGGTCTGGTCGTCGCCCGCGCGACCCGGCTACGAGGGTCCGGTTCGGGGGCGTCTCGCGTTCCTCACGAACCCCTACGCCGTCGCCGACCTGCTGGCGGTGCTTCCCTTCCTCCTCGGTCTCGCGGCGCTCGACCTCCGATTCGTCCGAGTCGTGCGTCTCTTCTGGTTCCTCCGCTTGTTCCGCGAGTCGGCGCTCTGGCGGTCGCGCCAGCGGTTGTTCACTGTCGTACGCACTCGGCGCGCCGACCTCCAAATCGCGGTCCTCGTCGCGGCGCTCGTCTTCCTCGTCTCGTCCAGCCTGATGTACTACGCCGAACTGTCCGCCGACACCTTCGCGTCCATCCCCGACGCGATGTGGTGGGCGGTCGTCACGCTGACCACGGTCGGCTACGGCGACGTGGTGCCGGTCACGCCGCTCGGTCGCCTCCTCGCGGGCCTGACCGCGCTCGGGGGAATCGGGCTGTTCGCGCTCCCGGCGAGCATCCTCGTGTCCGGCTACGAAGAAGTACGAAATCGGCCGGACGCGGCCACCGACCCCGACCGAGAGTGTCCGAACTGCGGCCACCGGTTCGAGGAGTCGGACTGACTCGCCGCCGGGCGCGAAGCGAACGCGGCGCTACTGCTCGGCGCTCGCCGTCGCCTCCGGAAGCCGACGCTGGAGGAAGTCGTCGAGCGTCCGGAACGTGCGTCTCTTCTGGTCGATGTCCGAGGAGCCGTGGCCCTCCTCGCCCAACTCGACGTACTCGAAGTCGGCCTCCTCGCCCTCCTCGAAGCCAGCGTCCAGTAGCGCGTCCCGGAAGATGCGGGCTTGCGAGACCGGAACCCTGCTGTCGTTGACGCCGTGGACCATCAGGAGGGGCGCGTCCAGATTCTCGGCGTACTCGACGGGACTGCGCTCCCGATAGAGGTCGGGGTTCTCGTCGGGCGTGCCGAGATACTTCTCCATCAACTCGGTCCGGAAGTGGGGCATCGTGTTCTCGTACATGTCTTCGAGGTCGGTCACGCCGATCCACGCGATGCCCGCGGCGTAGAGTTCAGGGTACTGCACCATCTGCCAGTAGGCCGAGTAGCCGCCGTAGGAACCGCCGAAGACGACCACGCGGTCGTCGTCTATCCAGTCTCTGTCGGTGACTTGCCGGGTCGCCTCGGCGACGTCTTCCTGCTCGCCGCCGCCCCAGTCGTCGTAGAGTCGTTCCACGAACTCCCGGCCGCGTCCGGTCGATCCGCGGTAGTTGACCTGCAGGACGCTGTAGCCCCGCGAGACGAGGAACTGGGTGTAGAGGTCCCAGCTGCGCTTGTCGGCGTGGCGCGGGCCGCCGTGGGGGTTGACCACGAGCGGCGACGGTCGCTGGCCGGAGTCGTACAGCAGTGCGCCGATGTCGAGACCGTCGTGCGACTCGAACCGGAAGTAGTCGGCGTCGGTGAACCGGTCGGGGTCGAACGGGCCGTACTCCGCTTCGACCAGCGTCTCGTACTCGTCGGCTTCGAGATCGTAGACCAGCAGTTCGGGCCGACTGTCGGGCGTAGTGTGGACGACCAAAATCCGGTCGTCGTCGAGGATGGGGTTCGTCCGGCCCGTCTTCGAGAGGGTCGCCACCCCGTCGGGCAGGTCCAACTCGCGGCCCTCACCGGTCTCCACGTCGTAGACCACCGGGACGTCGGCGGCGTCGCGCGTCCGCACGGCGAGAATCCGCTCGCCGTCCGGGAAGAAGCCGACCGGCCCCTCGTCGGCGTCGGCGTCGCCGAACCACGTCACCGAGTCGGCGTCGAGGTCGTAGACGCCGCATCGCCCGAAGTTCTCGGTGTTGTCGCCGACCAGCAGGCGGTCGCCCTCCGGCCCCCAGTCGGCGGGGTGGGCCTCGGCCCCCGTCTCGCCGATATCGAGATTCCGGGGGTCGCTCCCGTCGGCGTTCGCCACGTACACGTCCGCGTTGGCGAACTCCTCGGACTCGTTGGTCGTGTAGGCGACGCGCTCGCAGTCGGGCGAGAGGGTCCCCGCGCCGACCGCGCGCTCGTAGTCGGTTATCTTGGTCGTCTCGCCCGACCCGAGGTCGTGTCGATAGAGGTTCATCTGGCCGCCCGCCGAGGAGCCGACCAGCAGGGTCTCGCCGTCCTCGCCCACGTCGGCGAGGCTCGTCTGGCCGTCGAGTTCGACCACCGGTTCGACTTCGCCGTCGCGGTCGATGGCGAACACGTCGTTTTGCTCGTCGCCGCCCTCGTCGTCGTGGTAGAAGATGCGGTCGCCGTCGGCGCTCCACTTGAGGTGCCACTGGGCGTTGCGGGGCACTTCGCCGTCGCTGACCTGCCGCATCTCCCCCGTCTCGACGTCCACGAGGTGTAACTCGTTGCGTCCCGACACGTCGTAGTACAGCGCCACCTCGCTACCGTCGGGCGAGGCGGTCGGGTGGTAGAAACTCGGTAGTCCGGCGAGTTCTTCGAGTACGTCGATATCTCTATCTGTCACGAACGAGACTATACCGCTGGAGTACAAAAACGTTAGCAGAACGGCAATTCTGTAGGAACGTTTATGTTATCCGGCGTGGGACCGACCTCGCTCGCGCTGGCCCGAAGGGCTTACCCGCAGTCCGGCGTCTTCCGGGTATGCGACACGACATCGAATCCGGCCCCGCGTACTCGCTGTTGAATCTGACGCTCGAAGACGGCGAGGAGATACAGGCGGAGGGCGGCGCGATGGTCAGTCACGGGGAGAACGTCGCGATGGACACCAACGCGACCGGCGGGTTCCTCACCTCGCTCCGTCGGAGCGTCTTCGGCGGCGAGAGCTTCTTCCAGAACACGTTCGCCGCGTCGGGCGGCGACGGGACCGTGACGCTCGCGCCGCCCCTGCCCGGCGACGTGGCCCACGAGGAGCTATCCGACGAGACGGTCTACGTCCAGTCGGGGTCGTACGTCGCGGGCGACACCGGACTCGACGTGGACACCGAGTTCGGCGGCGCGAAGACGTTCTTCGGGAGCGAAGGACTCTTTCTGTTACGTGTCTCGGGGTCCGGACCGCTGTTCGTGTCGAGTTACGGTGCCATCAAGTCGGTCGATTTGAGCGACGGCGAGCGCTACACCGTGGACACGGGCCACATCGTTGCCTTCGAGGCCAGCGCCGACTTCGCGGTCCGGCGGGTCGCCGGCCTGAAGTCCACCATCTTCTCGGGCGAGGGACTGGTCTGTCGGTTCGAGGGACCGGGCCGGGTGTGGCTCCAGACCCGGAGTCCCGACGCTTTCCTGTCGTGGCTCCTGCCGAAGGTTCCACAGACGTCGTACGCGAATAACAATCCGTGAGGAGCGCTCTCTACTCCCACTCGTCCACGAGGAAACCGAACACCTTCCGCTCGGCGGCCCGGAGGTGCCGGGAGCACGTCGTGCCGGTGACGCCGAGCCCTGCGGCGACCTCCTCGTCGGACTCGGCGCGGGGCCACTCGACGTAGCCGGCGACGAACGCCGCTTCCGGCACCTCTCGCTGGCGGTCGGTCGCTCGGAGACGGCCGCGGCGAACTCCCGACGGGTGAACACCGGTACGTCGTCGTCCTTTCGACGCAGGAACCAGAACCCCCTTTTGGGTCGCGTCCTAAATCACCGCCGATGAACGACACCGGACCCACCGACGCCGACGAGCGCGAGGGCGACGCCCGCGAGGCCCCGACCCGCGACGCCGACGGGGCCGACGCCGGTGCGCCAGATGTCGGTACGTCGGACGCCGGTACACCGGACGCCACCGGAGGCGGCGAGCGCGGCATCTCCCGGCGGGACTTCGCGAAGGCCGCGGTCGCAATCGGGGGCGCGTCGGCGCTGTCGGCCTGTCTGAGTCGCGGCGACGACCTCGACGTGGCGACCGGACCGGACGACCTCTCGACGCTCCCCGCGCGCCAGCACGCGTGGGACGAGTACCTGGCCCGCGACGACCACGGCAACGTGAAAGCGCCGCGCCACCGCGTCCTCCTGTTGCTGAACTACGCTGGCGAGGGCACCCCCAGCGACGCGGACCGCGAGACCGCCGAGTCGGCCTTCCGGAGCCTCGAACGCGCCTACGAGCGCGGCGGGGAGGGACTGCTCTTTACCGTCGGCTACTCGCCGTCGTACTTCGACCGGTTCGACGCCGACCTGCCCGACTCGGTGGACTTGCAGGAACCGACGGCGTTGGCCTCCTTCGAGGACCCGGAACTCGACCGACAGGACGCGGTGGTCCACCTCGCGAGCGACCACGCCGAGGTCGTGCTGGCCGCCGAGGAGGCCCTTCTCGGGAACAGCGAGAGCGCCAACGGCGTCGAGATGGAGGCCGACCTCTCCGGAATCTTCGAAACGGCCGACCGCCGGACGGGATTCATCGGCGAGGGCCTGCCCGCCGACCATCAGGACGTGGACGGGATTCCCGACTCCGACCCCGTGGACGAGGAGGCTCCCCTCTACATGGGGTTCAAGTCCGGGTTCCGGAAGAATCAGGCGACCGAGGACCGCGTGACGATTCGGGAGGGACCGTTCGCCGGCGGCACCACCTCGCAGGTCTCGAAGATTCGGCTCAACCTCGAACAGTGGTACGGCCAAGACAGTCGCTACCAGCGCGCGATGAACGGCGAAGACCTCGCGGAGCGGTCGGCGGTCGGGCAGATGAACAACAACGGCATCCTGCAGTACATGGACGTGCTTCGCCGCGGGAACTTCCTCCTCCCGCCCCGCGAGAAGCGCGCCCTGCCGACGCCGACCGGCGACTGACGGCCGCTTTTTCCGACGAAATTTTCGTGTTTTCGGTGGCTCCGAATCGCTCGGCGAGATTCGTTTCACTGGCTTAATCGACCAACCCGGCGCGTGCGGGCGTCTGCGCGAACGGACGTGAGCGCACGGCTCGTCGGACGCGGTTCGTCCGACGGTGCGGCCCGCAAGTGGCCGCGCCCACCGCGCGAGGGACGAGTAGCGCAGCGAAGCGAGCAACGCAGAAGGTTGGGGAGGCGTGAGGCCCGCGGTCGCGGTTGCCGTGCTGTGCGGTAGACTCCTTTTTGTCGGCAGTAGTCCGCCGTGCGGTCGTGGCGACGTAACGTGAGAACCGAGGAGAGCCACCCCAAGAGTTGCCTTCATCGACTCGTCCCTCCAGAACCCCACGTCGTTGCGGATTCCTGAACCTCTTTACCCTCCCCGGACACACTCCGTCCCATGCGAAAAGTACGATTCCGCGACCCCGCTGGCTCCACCCGCACCGGCGAGTGGACCGACGAGGGCATCGAGGCCGCCGACCGAACCTACGACGACGAGGACGTCGAACTCCTTCCGCCCTGCGACCCCTCGAAAATCGTCTGCGTGGGCCTGAACTACGCCGACCACGCCGCCGAGCGAAACAAAGACGTTCCCGAGCGTCCGCTCCTCTTTCTCAAGCCGCCGAACGCGCTCGCGGCGCACGGCGACACCGTGCCGCTCCCCGCCGGGAAGGAGCGCGTGGACCACGAGGCCGAGTTGGCGGTCGTCATCGGCGAACAGGCCCGCAACGTCTCGGCCGACGAGGCGATGGAGTACGTCGCGGGGTTCACCTGCATGGACGACGTGTCGAACCGCGACGACCAAGACAAAGAGCAGAACTGGGTCCGTGGCAAGGCGTTCGACAACTCCGCGCCGCTCGGGCCGGTGCTGGCGACCCCCGACGAGGTGCCAGACGACGCCAGCGTCGAACTGCGCGTGAACGGCGAGACGAGACAGGCCTCCTCGCGCGACGAGTTCATCTTCTCGGTCCCGGAGCTCATCGAGGAGATAACGGACCTCCTCACGCTCGAACCCGGCGACGTGATTTCGACCGGCACGCCCGGCGGCGTCGCGCCGCTCGAAGACGGCGACGAGGTGGCGGTCGAAGTCGAGGGCGTCGGCGTGCTTCGCCACGGCGTACGCGAAGTTTGAGCAGAACCAAAACGACGGTGGGAGCGACCGCAGACGAGATAGGAAATTAGACGTCCGAAGCCCCCGACCGCTTGCGGTCGCTCAGCGACATATCTGGCGGGCGTAATTCTGCGCCCGCCAGATAGAGGTCGGCTGAGACGACTACAGTGAACGCGAGCGGTCGGCCCCTTCATCCCACCTGCGGTGGTTTTCTCAGGCTGGCGTTCATCGGTGGGAAGTGAATCGGAACGCTACCCCGGAGGGATTTTACCTCGCGTACTCTTCGGTTCGAACGATGACCGACCAGCGCGCGACCGTGACGTGTCCCGACTGCGACCTCGGAGAGTCGTTCGACAAACTCGGCGCGGCCCGCGAGCGAATCGAGGAGCATCGGACTGAGACGGGCCACGAGGCGGTCTGGGACCTCGGCCGCCTCGACGCGGGCGTCGAGCGAGCGGGCGACGAGGCCGGCGTCTGTGGCCGACCGGAGTGTACCGACGACGAGTCGCCGCTGTTCCGAGACGACGTCTGACCGCGCTCGGGCCGAGCGCCGCGGCCGCGGTCGTTCGACCGGCTCCGATCTCCTTCTCCGTGACGGCGACGAGTAGCACCGCTGACACCGCTTTCGACGCCCGAACCAGAACCCGTATTTCCCCGACGCCGCTAGTCTCGACCGATGAGAAGACGCGACCTCCTCCGGGCCGCGGGGCCGCTCGGCCTCGCCGGGCTCTCGGGATGCGTCGGGATGTTCGAGACCCAGTCGGCCGCCCAGAGCCGGTTTACTACCGTCGAGGACCGGAAAGAGAAGGTCTACTACCCGACCCACATCGACGGGATGACGATGGTCGGGATGGGGAAAACGGGCCGGTACAAGGTCGGCCTGATGTACAGTCTCCCCCACGCGTTCTGGACGATTACCGGGAGCAATCTGAACCTGGCGCGCGTCGACGAGAACGTCACGGCGCACCTGATGGCGACCATCTGGGACACGGAGACCGAGACGGTCCTACCGACGTCCAGAATCGACGCGACGATTCTGAAGGACGGCGAGGAGGTCGATTCGACCAAGATGTGGCCCATGCTCTCCCAGAACATGGGCTATCACTTCGGCGACAACGTGCAGTTGGACGGGAGCGGGACCTACACCGCGAAGCTCTCGCTGTCGCCGATGCAGGCCCGACAGATGGGTGCGTTGCGGGGCGCGTTCGAAGACCAGACCACGATAGAAGTCGAGTTCGACCACTCCCGCGAGGAGTTGGGCGGCCTCTCGCTCGAACAGTTGCCCGACAAGCAGGGCGACCCCGGCGCGATAGAACCGATGGACATGAAGATGCCCATCGCGCAGGTGCCCAACCCCGAGGAGCTCCCGAACGTCCTCGCGAGGGGCGTCAGCGGCGACGCCGACTTCGTGGCGTTCGCGCCCGACGAGTCGCCCCACTTCGTCCCCGACGGGCAGTCGTATCTGGCGGTTTCGCCCCGAACGCCGTACAACCGCTACCCTCTCCCGTTCATGTCGCTGTCCGCGACACTGACCCGCGGCGGCGACGCCGTCTACGACGACATCCTCCGCTCGACGCTCGACCCGGAACTGGGCTACCACTACGGCGCGGCCGTCGAGAGCGTCGAGTCGGGCGACTCGCTGACGGTGACGGTGGACGCTCCTCCGCAAGTCTCGCGCCACGAGGGGTACGAGACCGCGTTCGTGAAGATGCCCGAGATGCAGATGACGGTGTAGGCCGCGAGCGGTCGCGTGGGTTACTCCTCTACCTCCTCGGCGTCGATGAGGTCGAACAGGTCCTCGTAGTCGTCGGGCAGTTGCGCGCGGACCTGCTCGATTTCGCCCGCCGGGACGTGTTCGCTGACCAGACCGACGACGACTTTCCCGTAGTAGGCGGCGTCGGCGCGGTCCGCGTTCGCGCGGTCGGCGACCCGGCCGACGAACTCGTCGTAGTCGAAGCGTTGGCCCGACTCGGCGACGTGCAGGTAGAAATCGACCTCCATCGGGAGCGGTCCCGCGAGGTCGTCGGCTTCGCCCTCCTGCAATCGCTCGCCGAGCGTCTGGAGGACGGCGCGGGTCGCACGGACCGCCCGGCCGGTGTCCGGCAGTTCGAGTCGATTCTGGACCTGACCCATGAAGTCGTCGTACTTCATGTCCGTGCCTAACACGGACGCCCGAAAATACGTAACGGGTGTTGGGCGTCTCCGCTCCGAGGAGTCGCCGGAGTACTCTTGTCGGTTCATGTTGAACGACTGTCCATGTACGACCGGATTCTGGTTCCGACCGACGGGAGCGACCCGGCCGACCGCGCCTTCGAACGGGCCTTGGACCTCGCGTCGACCTACGACGCCGCGCTCCACCTCCTCTACGTGGTGGACGTCTCCGCGCTGGCGGGCGAGTTCGACGCCGTGACCGTGGTCGAACACCTCGAACGGAGCGGCCGCGAGACCGTCCAGCGGCTCCGGAAGCGCGCCGAGGAGGCTGGCGTCGAGGACGTGACGACGAAGGTCGTGGAGGGGACGCCGTACCGCACTATCTTGGAGTACGCCGACGACGAAGAGGTGGACCTCGTGGTGATGGGCACCCACGGGCGGACCGGTCTCGACCGGTATCTGCTGGGGAGCGTCACCGAGCGCGTCGTCCGGACCGCGGACGTCCCCGTGTTGACGGTCCGGGGCGCGGGCGAGTCGGACGTAGACGAAGCGAGCCGAACTGCCGACGAGTAGAACCGAACGTCACCCCGGCAGGAGGAGGTTGACCAGCGCCACGACGACTCCCGCCAGTCCCATCCGGAACGCCGCGACGTACCACCGCTGGCCCGACATCGACCCCATGTAGGCCCCGAAGGAAGCCAGCACGCCGACCCCGAGCGCGACCGCGACGACGGCCGCCTGCCGGAGCGTGAAGACGGTGCCCTCGAAGAGGAACGGAACCAACGGGACGAGGATGCCGATGAGCGGGCCGAGACCGCTGGCGACGGCGTGGACCGTCCGGGCACCCTGCTGGCGGCGCTCGAATCCCGTGTCGTCCAAGTCGATGAGCATCGCGCGCTCGGTCCGGTGAATCGCGGCTCTCGTCTCGGCGCGCTCTATCTCCCAGACGCTCCAGACGCCCGAGGTGCCGAGGCCGACCGCCGCGCCGACCCCGATTTTGACCACCGTGAGTCCGTCCGGGACGCCCGAGAGGACCGCGCCGACGACGACGCCGATGCTCGTCAGGGTCCCGTCGAACCCGTTCGAGACGAAGTAGCGTCTGGCGATGGCGAGGACTACCGGGTCGCCCAGCAGGTCCCGGACGGCCGCGAGGAGGCGGCGAGGCGACGCCATCAGTCCTGTGGCGTCCGGCGCTCCTCGACGACGTACTCGCCGCACGACACCTCGTCTACGGAGTGGAGGCTCCCGCCGACGTCCGCGATTGCGCTCTCCAATCGCTCGGGCGAAACCGCCTCGCCCTCGACGGTCACTTTGACGTTCTGGACCTCCTCGTCGCGTTCGACGAGCGTCGCCGTCGCGCCTTCGACGCCCTCCACGGCGGCCATCCGTCGGGCGAAATCGGCCAGCGGTGGCTGGTGGGGTTTCAACACGTCGGCGACGATGCGGCGGACTGGTGGCATCGTCTCGACTCACGGTACCGCGGCGCAAAGGTCTGGTGCCGCGCCTCGTCGGCGCGGCCGTTCTCGGTCACTGGGAATCGCCCCGCCGTTTTGGGTTCGTCCGCCGAGAACTCGCGGGTATGTACGACAGCATTCTCGTCCCCATCGACGGGAGCGACCAGTCGAGTCGCGCGCTTGACCACGCTATCGGCCACGCCGAGACCTACGACGCCGACCTCCACCTCGTCTTCGTGGTGGACGTGGCCTCGATTCCGGCCGAGGTGGACACCGCCCCGGTCGAGGAGAAACTCGACAGCTACGGCGACCACGTGACTGCGGGGGCCGCCGAGCGCGCCGAGGAGGCGAGCGTCGGCCGCGTCGAGACCGCGGTGGTGCCCGGCGTGCCCCACCGCGCTATCCTCGACTACGCCGACCGCGAGGAGGTCGACCTCGTGGTGATGGGCACCCACGGCCGGACCGGACTCGAACGCTACTTGCTTGGGAGCGTCACCGAGAAGGTCGTCCGCCTCGCCGACGCGCCGGTCCTGACGGTCCACGCCGAACAGGATGAGAACCACGGAAAAGAGTGAGCCCGTCAGTAGGGCGGCGACTCGGACTCCACCACGTCCGCGAGGTTGGTCAGTTCGTCCACGAGCAGGCGGTTCAAGTCGTCTAAGGTTACGATTCCCGCGAGGTCTCCGCCGTCGTCCACGACCGGCATCCGCCGGACCCCCGCCGAGCGCATCGCGTCGGTCAACTCGAAGACGCCCGCCTCGCCCGGAATCGTCGCCGGGTCGGTCGTCATCACGTCGGCCGCGGTCACGTCGGCGGTCTCCTCGGTGCCGCCGACGACGCGGACCGCCACGTCGCGGTCGGTGACGACGCCGGTTGGTCGGCCGTCTTCGGTCACGACCACGCACCCGACGTTCTGGTCGTCCATCGTCGCGGCCACGTCCGCTATCGCGGTGTCCGGTCGTGTCGTTACTACGTCGTCTCTGGCGATGTCTGCGACTGTCATTGTCCCTTCCCCC